>Ga0265313_10002293_pt1 | contig 16765 bp, 18 predicted proteins | sample 4123metaG_FD_203122 | JGI IMG/M metagenome (GOLD analysis project Ga0265313, IMG submission 203122) | Rhizosphere microbial communities from Carex aquatilis grown in University of Washington, Seatle, WA, United States - 4-1-23 metaG | ecosystem: Host-associated > Plants > Roots > Rhizosphere >...
GCTCCGCTCCCTCGTGCTGAGGGAGACGTTAAGGAAGGCCGGCGCACCCCGCGCCGCTAAAGAACAGGGGCGATGACGCGCGCCCGCTTTATCCCTCCCCCGCAGGGGGAGGGTGGCGAGCGCGGAGCGCGAGCCGGGTGGGGTCGGCCCGCGCAGTTGGAAACAAACCCCACCCGTCTCGCACTTCGCTTCGCTCGTGCTCGCCACCCTCCCCGTTCCGGGGAGGGATCAAGCGTCGCACTATCCAACTCGGTATTTGGTTCCTTCTGGAACCCAAAAATCACACTTCCTCCTCATTTCGTACGCCTTGCGGGCTGATTTGCTCGGTAGTTCGCGCGCTGCATCACACCTGACTTGGGGACCAGCCAGATGAAGACCTTCCTTTTCGCGAGCGCGCTCGCGCTCGCAGCGATTGCCTTGTCGCCGAATTTTGCCTCGGTCGCGCGGGCCGACGGCTTTCAGTCGGGTGGGGGTGAGCGGCTCGCCGAAATCGACATCGGCTACGTCAAGCGCATGCTGCGCCTGACGGCGGAACAGGAGCGGTATTGGCCCCCGGTCGAATCCGCTTTGCGCGCTCTGTCGCACCGCCAGGCGGAGGCGGAACCGGCCGGCTTTGTGCGCCGCATCAGCCACCGCGTCGTCTCGATCGTGCTCAACAGCGCCGCGGTCGAACGTCTCGCAGTCTCGGCGCGGCCTTTGGTTGCCGTGCTTGATGACGAGCAGAAGCGCACAGCGATGTCGCTGGCGCAGCAGATGGGGTTTGGCCCGGTGCTGGCCGCGCTGAACTGATATTGCATCTGCACAATCGACCAATTGACGAGAAGCCGGCGCACCATCGCCGGCTTTTTCGTCTTGACGGTATGCCTCTGCCAATGCTGGCTAGGCCCTCTACTTGCCGGAAGGCCTGTTAAATGCCAGTTTTGCAGGCCGAAAAAAACAAAAGCCGGATATTTCCGCAAATTGGAGGAATCGCCGATGCGTAAATTACTTCTGACGGTGGCCGCCGCCGCCGTGCTCGTTCTGCCGGGTGTCGCGGGGGCGCAGACGCCGATCGTCATCAAGTTCAGTCACGTCGTCACCAACGACACGCCGAAGGGCAAGGGCGCGCTCAAGTTCAAGGAGCTCGCCGAGAAGTACACCGACGGCAAGGTCAAGATCGAGGTCTATCCGAACTCGACGCTCTACAAGGACAAGGAAGAGATCGAAGCGCTGCAGCTCGGCTCGGTGCAGATGCTGGCGCCGTCGACCGCCAAGTTCGCGCCGCTCGGCGCTAAGGAATTTGAAGCGCTCGATCTGCCGTGGCTGTTCAAGGACGACAAGACCTATGCCGACGCCATGAAGGGCCCGATCGGCCAGTGGCTGTTCAAGAAGCTCGAGGCCAAGGGCATCACCGGCCTCGCGTACTGGGACAACGGCTTCCACATGGTCTCGGCCAACCGTCCGCTGATCAATCCGGCGGATTTCCAGGGCCTCAAGGTTCGCATCTCCGGCTCGAAGATCGCCGATCAATATTTCCGCGAGCTCGGCGCGATCCCGCAGATCATGGCCTTCTCGGAAGTCTACCAGGCGCTGCAGACCGGCGTGGTCGATGGCTGCGAGAACACGCCGTCGAACTACCTGACGCAGAAATTCCACGAAGTGCAGAAGGACATCACCGTGTCCTATCACGCACACCTGCAGTACGCGGTGATCGTCAACAGCAAGTTCTGGGCCGGGCTGCCGGCCGACATCCGCGGCCAACTTGAGAAGGCCATGGACGAGGCGACCGATTACACGAATTCGATCGCCCGCAAGGAGAACGAGGACGCGCTGGCGGCGATCAAGGCTTCGGGCAAGACCACGCTGCACTACCTGACGCCCGAGCAGAAGGCGGCATGGCAGAAGGCGATGCAGCCGACCTACAAGTGGGCCAAGGGCCGCGTCGGGCAGGAGGTGCTTGACCTGGTCGCCAAGGAATTGAACGTGCAGATGTAAGGGTCGCCTTGCGGTCCCAACAATAAGAATAAACCGGCCGGGGGCCTATCCGCTCCCGGCTGCTTTTGTGTGGGGGAGGGGATGCGGCTCGTTTTGCGTGGGCTCGATCATCTTGAGGAGTGGCTGATCGCCACTCTGATCGCGGCTGCGACCGGACTGATCTTCGTCGCCGTCGTGCACCGCTACGGCACCGGCCTGTCCATCAACTTCGCCAAGTGGGGCACGGCGCACGGCATTCCCGTGCTGCCCGCAATTTTTACCGCCATCTACACCTGGCTCGCGTCCCTCGACCTGTCGTGGGCGCAGGAACTCTGCATCTTCATGTTCATCTGGATGGCCAAGTTCGGCGCCGCCTATGGCGTGCGTACCGGCATCCATGTCGGCGTCGATGTGCTGGTGAACATGCTGCCGCCGCGTTCGCGCAAGCAGGTCATCATGTTCGCGCTGCTGTGCGGGGCATTTTTCACCGGGATGATCGCGACCTTCGGCGCGACCTTCGTCCATCAGATGTTCGACACCGGCCAGCAGTCTTACGACCTCGAATGGCCGATGTGGGCGATCTACTCCGCCATCCCGCTGGGCTCGGGGCTGATGTGCTTCCGCTTCCTGCAGGTGGCATGGTGGTTCTACTGGACCGGCGAACTGCCCCACCATAGCGAGGCCACTGTCGAGGGCATCGAGGCGACGGAAGCGCTGCACCCGTCGACCGATGTCCACGGCAAGGTGCCCAGCCGCTGGTCTGAGCCGCTGGCGCTGATTCTGATCTTCACGCCGATCCTGATCCTGGCGATCTGCGTCGCGCACAAGACCGGGGTGATCGTGCTGCCGCAGTCGGTGCGCGCGCTCACGATCTTCGTCCTGCTGATCGCGTTCATGATCACCGGCATGCCGGTCTCCATCGCGCTCGGTCTCACGGTGCTGACGTTCCTGTTCATTCTCAGCAACGTGCCGATCGAAGCGGTGTCGATGAAGCTGTTCACCGGCCTCGAAAGCTTCGAGATCATGGCGATCCCGTTCTTCATCCTGGCCGGCAATTTCCTCAGTCATGGCGGCGTTGCGCGCCGCATGATCGACTTCGCCGTGTCGCTGATCGGCCATTGGCACGGCGGGCTCGGCCTTGCCGGCATTGTCGCCTGCGCGATGTTTGCCCTGGTCTGCGGCTCGAGCGTCGCCACCGTCGCGGCCATCGGCGCCATCGTGCTGCCGGAGATGGTGCGGCACGGCTATCCGATGCGTTTCGGCGCCGGCATCATCACCGTGGCCGGCTCGCTCGGCATCCTGATGCTGCCGTCGATCCCCAAGATTGTCTACGCCGTCGCCACGAACACCTCGATCGGCGCATTGTTTGTCGCCGGCCTGCTGCCGGGCTCCTTGCTCACCGTCATGCTGTGCACCGTGACGTGGTTTCTTGCCAAACGGCGAAATTATCCGCGGATGCCGAAAGCCAGCTGGCTCGATAGCTGGCACGCGTTCAAGGAGAGCATCTGGGGCTTGATGCTCGTCGTCATCATCATCGGCGGCATCTACAGCGGCCTGTTTACGGCCACCGAGGCAGCCGCGATGGCCGCGGTCTATTCGTTCTTCATCTCGGTCTTTGTCTACAAGGCGATCAAGATCCGCCACGTGCCGCGGGTGTTGCTGCGGGCCGCGAATACGAGCGCGATGTTGCTGTACATCATCACCAACGCGGTTTTGTTTTCCTTCGTGCTGTCGAACGAGAACATCCCGTCCGCGCTCGCGGACTGGATCACGGCGCAGAATCTTGGCTGGTTCGGGTTCCTGCTGCTGGTCAACGTGCTGCTGCTGATTGCCGGCAATTTCATGGAGCCGAACTCGATCATCCTGATCATGGCGCCCATTTTGGCACCGGCGGCAAAACGCCTGGGCATCGATCTCGTGCATTTCGGCATCGTCATCGACGTCAACATGGAGGTCGGCCTCTGCCACCCGCCTGTCGGTCTTAACCTGTACGTGGCGTCGATGATCGCCGGCATGCGCATCACCGATCTCGCGGTGGCGGTGTGGCCGTGGCTGGTGACGATGCTGTTCTTCCTGGCGATCGTCACGTATTGGCCGGAGCTGACGCTGTTCCTGCCGCGTCTGCTCGGAATGATGTGACGCAAAAGGTTAAGCAACGAAGACGCCGGTAATTTCCTGCGCAGATTAATTCTGAACGCGCGTACATCTACATTGCGTGCATTTAATCTCTGTCCAAACTTTAACTTGAGGAAAAACGGCCGCGTCATTCTATTTGGGACATCTGAAACGCTATGGAGGATTCCTATGTGGAAGACTGTTCTTGCCGGGACGACCGCGCTTGCGATCGCCGGCACGACGCTCGCCTACGCGCAGCAGGGGCAAAATGCACCCGATCGCGCGCAGCGCTGGCGTCCGACTGCGGCGGATATCACCGCGTTCGGTGATGCGCGCATCGCCGCGGTTCACACCGGGCTCGCGTTGACGCCCGACCAGGAGAAGCTGTGGCCGCCGGTGGAAAGCGCGCTGCGTGACTTGTCCAAGCAGCGCTCGGCCCGTTTTGCCGCGCGTGCCAGTGCCGACCGTCCGAAGGATCCGATCGAGCGCATGAACTTGCGCGCGCAGGTGATGTCGGAACGCGGTGCGGGGCTCAAGAAGCTCGCTGACGCTTCGGGCCCGCTCTACAAGACCCTCGACGACGGGCAGAAGCACCGCTTCGTGCTGCTCGCCAAGCTCGGCGGTCACGACGGGGGCGAGCACGGCCATCACGGCTGGCAGCATCGCGGTCCGGGCGGCCCCGGCGGCAACGACACCCCGCGTCCGCAATAACGGGAAGCTGATGGTGGCCAACGCGCATCTCCCCGAGCGCGTGCCGCCATCTAGAGAGCCGCCGGGACCAACCCGGCGGCTTTTCTTTTGTCCCGGGCACGGGGCCGCCCATGGCGCGCGCGGCTGGACACCCCCATATTGCTTTGCTAAGGCACGCGGGCCGCAAGGGTTTTCTTTGTTGGCAATCCGGGCGCATAGCTCAGTTGGTAGAGCAGCTGACTCTTAATCAGCGGGTCCCAGGTTCGAGCCCTGGTGCGCCCACCACAATAAGATCAACACCTTAGATGCGGACAAGCCGAGAACGCGACATGCGCGGGCGAGAGGCGAAACGGACATTTGGGCGAGAACTTGTCGCCTGCGTTCTCGCCTGCATCGTCAGTGCCGCGGCGGCCGCGCAAGACAAGGCCGCCGATCCGGCCGCGCTCGCCTATCTCGATTGTCTGGAAAAGGCGATCGCGATCGCTGATGACGGCCGCAGCGACGCGATGACCATCGCCGCCGCTGCGCGTTCCGTCTGCCATGAAGAGCACGATGCCTTTGCTTTCCGCGGTGTGAGCGACCTGCAACGGCAGGCCGATATTGAGCGCCAGATGTACGCCGGCGAAATGGGGTCTATCGCGCGGATGGTGCTGCGGCATCGCGCGCTGGCGCGATAGCGCGCGCAGCCTCCAAGGCTTCGCGCGCCATAGGTGCGACGACTTCATCATAGGGGTAGGCGTTCGGCATGATCTTCATCTCGACCGAGATTTTCTGTGTCTGATCGACATTGGCCTTGGTGAAATGGCCGTCCTTCGAATAGTACGGCTCCATCCGCGTGAAGGCCGCATCGAGGATCTTTTCATTGGCGCTGGGGAATTTCTTCTTCGCGATCGCGAGCGTACCGGCCTTGTTGCTATGTAAAAAGTTGAGCCCCTCGAGCAGCGCATCGTACACCCCCTGCGCCTCCTTCGGCGACTTCTGCAGGAAGGCTTTGCTGATCGACAGCGGCGACGACGAGAATGCATCGAGCTTGGCCGGCACATCGACTAGCATGTCGGCAAGGCCCTGTTGGATGCCGATTGTCACGAAAGGCTCGAACAGCATCGCCGCGTCCGCCCCCTTGCTCTTGAGCGCGCCGAGCAGTTCGCCGCCGCCGCCAACCGACACGAACGTCACGTCCTTGTCGGGATCGAGGCCCGCCTGCTTGACGAAATAGCGGGCGAGATTGGACGTCAGCGAGCCGGGGCTGGTGACCGCGACAGTCTTACCCTTGAGATCGGCAACCGTTTTAATGCCGTCGTCCTTGCGCGCAATCATGCCGAACGGCACGCGCGACGTTTGCGCGAAGAACAGCTCGACATCGACGCCTTTGGCGCGCATCAGACCGACTTCCGGGAAGCCGGTCGCGACGATGTTCACCTCGCCAGCGATATAGGCTTTCATGGCCTCGCCGCCGCCCCGGCTGACGATGACGTCAACGTCGACGCCGTGCTTTTTGAAATAGCCGTTTTCCTCCGCGATATAGATCGGCAGCGACTCGAGTGAGGCAACCGGCAGCGCGATCTTCACCGGTTCGGCCTTGGCAAACTGAGGTACGCCGACCGCGAGACACACGGCCGCGGTCGCAATCTTCAACAAGTTTTTCATCGTCTCCTCCCTCTGGGTCGCGCGCCCTTTTGGCGACGCCTGTTGCTATTTTTCGTCCGAGAACCTGTACGGCACGAGCACCGGGCCAACCGCGTCTATGGCAAAGCTCAGGCAGGCCGCGAAAATGGCGATGGTGATGATACCGAGATAGAGTGACGGCGTATCGAGCGTTCCTGAGGCGTATAGGATCATATGGCCGAGGCCGGCGCGTGAGGCGACGAACTCGCCGATCACCGCGCCGATCAGCGCCAGACCCGAGCCGATCTTGAGGCCCGTATACACGCTCGGCATCGATGACGGCACGATGACCTTCCAGAATATCTGGTTTCGGCTCGCCCCCATCACCCGCAGCGCGTCGACCAGCGTCATGTCGAGACGCAGCGACGCGGTATAGACCGGGATGAACATCGCGAAGAACACGATGTAGATGCTGATGCCGATCTTCGACGGCAGGCCGAGGCCGAGCCACAGAATGAACAGCGGTGCGATGACGATCACCGGTATGCCGTTGAGCACCATCAGGAACGGCTCGATGACATTGGATAGGATGCGCAACTGCGGCAGCGCGACACCGACGATCAGGCCAGCGAGCGAACCCGTGGCGAGCCCCAGCAGCGTCTCGAAGACCGTAATGCCGAGGTTCGGCAGAAACGAGCCGTTCGCCCATTGCGTCTGCAGTGCGCCGAAAATTTCGCTCGGGCTGGAGAAGAAAAGCCGGCTCATGAAACCGGAACGCACGCCGATTTCGGTGCCGATGAGGATCAGCGCCAGGACGAGGAGACGGCCCAGATTGACCAGCAGGTGGTGGCGCGCCGTCGCGCTCATGCCGCGGCTCCCATGCCGGTGATGCTGATGTCGAGCGCCTGCCAGATACGGTGGTAGAAGTCGGCAAAGCCCGGCATGGTCGGCGCGTCGGCGACGCTCGCTGCCTCACGGCTGAACGGCACCTCGTACACCTCCTTCACCGTCGCCGGGCGGCGGCTGAGCACGACGACGCGATCGGCCATCGCAAGCGCCTCGGAGATATCGTGGGTGACGATGACCATTGAGCGGCGGCCGGCGCGGCAGATCTTGACGACATCGTTCTGGATGACGAGACGGGTTTGGGCATCGAGCGCAGCAAACGGCTCGTCGAGCAGCAGTACCTTCGGTTCGATCGCCAGCGTCTGTGCCAGCGCCGCGCGCTTCTGCATGCCGCCGGACAACGCATGCGGATACTTGCGCTCGAACCCGGCAAGACCGTATTGCGCCATCAGCTCCAGCGCGCGGTCGCGCCGCGCCTTCTTCGGTTCGCCGCGGATTTCGAGGCCGAGTTCGACATTCTCGACGACCGACCGCCACGGCAGCAGCGTGGTCTGCTGAAACAACATGCCGAGGCGCGGATCGACTCCCCGCACCGGCTTGTCATTGATCAGCACCTCGCCGGCAGTCGGCGTGCGCAGGCCCGTCGCGATGCTGAGCAATGTCGACTTGCCGCAACCGCTGGGACCGATAACGGCGACGATCTCATCCTCGCGGCAGGCAAACGATACGTCGCGCAGCACCTCGACGGTGTCGCGGCGGCCGGAAAAGGAGAAGCTGATGTTGCGGAATTCGAGCATCAATCCTTATCGCGCGTTAGCAGAACCAAACACCGGCTTGCCGATGCCGAGCGGCTCGGCATCGATCAGGACGAAGGCGACACGGGCTCGGTTGCGACTGCGGTTGGCCCAGGCATGGTTGGTGCCCCGCTGCACCATGATGTCGCCGGCCTTCATTTTCACCGTTGACTCATCCATGTCCATTTCAATCTCGCCTTCGAGCACGATGACGTAGTCGATAGTCTCGGTGCGGTGCATGTGGGGATGGTTGCCCGGCGGAAAATCGATCACCGCAAAGCGCGTGCCCTTCACCGGCGGAGCGGTGCCGAGAATGCGCGCGCCCATATCCTCCGCGGCGGCGCCGGCGGGGATTTTGGCAGGCGCACTGTCGGTGCACCACATCAGGGTCGAGACCGTGCCCGGCGACGGATACTTGGCGTTGGCGGCGGGCGCGTCGAGGAGCACTTTCGCGACGTCGCTGACGTGACCGGTGACAATGCGGCGGATGGGCGGATAGTCGGGCTTGGTTTCGGTCATGTGTTCACACCGGCAAGGTCTGGAAGGTGGTCGGATAGTCGTGCATGCGACGCGCGCCGGTCTCGGTGATGACGACCGTCTCGGCAAACACGCAGCCAGTCTTGCCGTCATGGAACTTCGGGTCGAACAGGTCGATGTTGAAGGCGAAGACCATACCCGGTTTGAAGGCATCGCCGAGCTTCTGCAGCGCCGCCTGATCGGCCTTGAGCGCGTGGTGGCGATAGCGTGGATATTCGAGCGAAGCCAAGCCGTGGCCATGAATGCCGGTCTCGCACATACCGAAGCCGCGCTCGTGGATGACGTCGCGCACGCGGTTCATGGCGACTGAGATCGGCCGGCCGGGACCGAAATTCCTCATACCCTCCTCGTAGGCGGCAAAACACCCCTCATAAATGCGATACTGCTCGGGCTTAGCCTCGCCCAGGCTGAAGGTGCGCTCGACGTGGGTGTAGTAGCCGCCGATCTTTGGATGAATCTCGCAGATGACGAGATCGCCGCGCGCCATCGGCCGCACAGTCGGCACGCGGAACGGGTGCGGATAAGGCAGCGCGTCGCAAGCCCATAAGAATAACGTCGGCTCCTCGCCGCCGTTGGCGAGCATGGCCTCCATCATGCCGCCGTAGACTTCCGACTCCTTCACGCCGGGCCGCGCGGTATCGCGGCAGGTCGCGAGCATAATGTCGCCGAGCTTGGCCGCGCGCGCGAGGAGCTGCAGCTCCTCATCGCTTTTCACCGTGCGCAGCATCTCCATCATGTCGTCGAGGTTGACGAGCTCGGCTTGCGGCAGCAGCTCCCGCAAGCGCGTGTAGACGCTGTGCGGCAGCCAGCCGTCCGGATCGAGCGGACCCGCGAGACCGTCCATGCCGATCCGGGCGGTGGTGAGGCCGAGTTCCTTGAGGCGATCGACCACGGAGTCCGCCCAGGTGCCGCGCCGAGACCGCACGTCGGAGACCCAGTCCTGCGCCGCGCGCCAGCCCTCGACGAATGTGGGCATCATGACGAACGAGGTTGGCTCGCCCTTCAGCGGAAAGACCAAAACATTGAACTCGGCATTGCCGCCGATCGGCGAGAGATAGCGGGCGTTCGCGGTGCAGAAGTCCCACACCGCCGGCCAGCCCCATAGCACCAGGCAATCGAGGCCGCGCGCTTCCATCTCCTTGCGCGTCACCGACCAGCGCCGGTCGCGTTCGGCAAGCGACAGTCTCACAAGTTCCAATTTCTCGCGCATGTCCCTCTCGCGACGTTATTGGTCGTGAAATCTTTCGCCGCGGGCTTAAGTTGCCTCGGCGAACTCGAAGGTGAGCGGACGCACTTCGAATTCCGCGCCGGCCTCGGTCGGCGTGATGTAGGGCACGAGCGTGGAGGTGATGGGTGCGTAGTAAAGCGCGATGTCCATGGCCTTTCCGCTCTCCCATTCCTTAAATAAGCTGCGCCGTCTCTTCATTGGAGTCGCTCCACGCCCTGAATGTTAGATGCCTTGCGCACGCATGCGCTCAAGGCTCGCCAGGTAATCCGCAATTGCACGATCGATGTCGTATTCCAGCTTGAAGCCGAGCTCGTTCCTCGCGCGCGTGACGTCGTACACGCCGTGCGGCGGGTAAGGCATGCCGAGGAAGTTATCGCCCGGACCGATCTCGATCTGCGCGCCGGGAATATGCTTGCGCACGACGGTGGCGATGTCATTCAGGCCGATACCTTCGCCGCTGCCGATATTGTAGACGCGGCTCGGCACCTTGTCGGCGACGGTCGCGAGGTAAATGCCGAGCGCGGAGTCCTTGTTGTAGACGAAGTCGTCCTTCGCCTCGGCGCCGTACGGATGCTTGAAGGGAATGCCGTGGAACGGGTTTTCGACGATCTGGCTGCTGACGCCCATCTTGCCGTGACGCGCAGTCTTGCCCGGCCCGTAGGTGGTGGCAAAGCGCAAAATCGCAGAATCGACGCCAAAATTGTTGGCGTAATAGAGCACGGTCTGCTCGGCCATCAGCTTGGCGCTGTCGTAAATGCGCTGCGGATTTTTCGGCATATCCTCGGCCATCGGCTTGTAATTGGGCGGGCCGTATTCGCCGAGGATGGGTCCGTAGATGCCCTTGGCGCTGGTGTAGACAACGCGCTTGATATCGAAGAGGCGCGCGGCCTCGAGCACATTCACAGTGCCGCCGACGTTGACCTGGATACTCAGCGCCGGATTGGCCGCGGACACGGCGCCGACAAACGCCGCGGCGTGCACGACATGCGTGACCTTGTGCTCCTTTATCACGCCGAGCAGCCGCGGCATGTCGAGGATGTCGCCCGACTCGAAATCGATCTTGTCGAGAATATCGCCGACCAAACGGTCGTCGCGGTGACGGGCAAAGACGACCGGCCGATGGCCTTCACGGACGAACTTGCGGCTCGTTTCCGCGCCGATGACTCCCATGCCCCCGGTGATGAGGACTTTCACGCTCTCTCCCTAGTCTTCGTTTTTGTTAATTAACTCGTGGGTGAGTTAAGTCGGCCAGCGCGCCGGAGTCAAGATAACCGCTCGGATATCGCTTGAACCGCCGCGCCCGGGGCGAGGTAAGACTTGATCATGTCGACGATCATGCCGCGGCGACGATCAAGCGCCTTTTCGCCGGTAACGTCGGTGTCAAAAATCACGCCAAGCGTATGGCGGTTCGAAAAGACAAAAAAGCCAAGCGCGCAAATCGACAGGTAAAGGTCGAGCGGATCGACGCCTTTACGCAGCACGCCAAGTTCTTCGCCGCGCTGCAGCACGCGCTGGATGACCGAAATGAGCGGCACCCGCATCTCGCCGATGCGCCGCGACGTTTTCAAGTGCCGAGCCTGATAGAGGTTCTCCATTTTCACGAATTCGATGTAGTGCGGATAGCGCACATAATGCTCGAACTTGGCAGCGACCAGCGCCTCGATCGCCTCGATCGGCGACAAAGCCTCGACGTTGATCATCTCCTCCACCTCGACGAGCTGAAAATAGCTCTCTTCGAGGGCGGCGAGATAAAGCCCTTCTTTGCTGCCGAAATAATAATAGGCCATGCGGCGGTTGGCGCCGGCGATGGCGGCAATGTCCTCAATGCGCGCGGCATCGAGACCCTTGGCGGCAAATTCCTTCATCGCCGCGTCGAGAATGCGCTGGCGCGTCGCCGCCGCGTTGCGCCGCCGGACCGACGCTGAACGCGACGCGGCGTGCCGCATTCGCGCCTTGGCAACGGCGGCAGCCGTTGGCTTTCTTGCCTTGACCTTTGTGCGCGCGCCGCGGACCGGCATATGGCTTCCCATTTCGCATCACGTTAATGCCGCCGATTAACGGCTTTGACAAGCGCAGCCATGCCGGCGGCCAGTTGAGCTCGCCAAAGCCACATCGTCGACAACGATTTTGGCGTCTGTAGGCGCGAAGGCGCAGGGGATCTGGTCGCTGTAGCGACGTCACTCAGTGCCTACCAATGTCCGTTGTTACTCCAATAGCGGACAAGCGCGGGTGCCACTTGCATGTCCGCTAAGTGCCACGCGACCGCTGTTTGGTGTCCAGCCTCCAGAAGCACTTACCATGAGGGGCAGCGATAGCTCGTCAATGTTAGAAACTTTCTATGAAAGGCCGGTAGACGCTAGTCCTCTTTCATTTTACGAAACATTCCGTGGCGGCGAACCGTCATGTGTGGCCCGATCGCTTTGCGCCAGGCGCCCTTGTCTGCGGCCGTGATCCAGGCTTGGGATTTCGGAAGCATCGGATCGTCGAGCTCATATATCGCCAGATATTGCGGCATCTGGTCGGTGTCTGCCCATTCAAGTTTGAAGCGGCGACCGCTTAACACCCCAGGGACTTCCAGCACGTAAGGGAGGTGCTCGCTGTCGTAGAGTTCGTTGAATTCCTTCTCTTTGTCCGGGGTAATGGAAACCTGGGCGATATAGACGTACTTGGACAAGGGTTAGCTCCTGTGGGTGGATCGGTTGCCGCTTTACTTTTTCTGGATTGTTTTCCAGAGTTTGGCCCATTTCGCCATGTCAGCGTCAATAAAAGCCGCAAACTCCTCTGGCGAATTGTCAAAGGCGACGAAGCCGCCATCGAATAAAAACTTCTGCGCGTCTGGGCTCTTCATTGCTTCCTCGATATCGTCATGGATCTTGTGGACGATAGCCTTAGGCGTTCCTGCTGGGGCAAAAATGCCGTTCCATGCTGTTTCGTCGAATGGCTTCTTGATCTCCTCCGCGATAGTTGGGACATCCGGCATCAACGCCACGCGCTTGTTGGTGCTAACGCCAAGAGGCCTGAGCCTGCCATCGTCCGCATAGGGCTTTATGGCGGACACCGATCCGAACGCCAGCTGGATTTCGCCGCGCAGTAAATCGAGCATTGCTGGGGCTGTTCCCTTGTAGGGCACGTGGACCATATTTATGCCCGTCAATTGCATAAGCATGGCCATATGCAAATAAACTGGGCTTCCTGTGCCGCCGGATCCGAAGCTTAATTTTCCAGGATTTGATTTTGCGTAGTCGATCAGTTCTTGCAGGGTATGGACCGGCAGAACCTTGGGATTAACGGTCAAAACTGTTGGGGTCGACGCGACAAGATTGATCGGGATAAGACTTTTGATCGGATCGTATGGCAGCTTATCGTAATAGTTCGGCGTGACCGTCAGCGCGTTATAGGTGAACAGCAGCGTCGTCCCGTCGGGAGGCGACGACGCGACGTATTCGGCGGCGATCGTCCCGTCGGCGCCCACCCGATTCTCCACGACGACGCTGCTTTTCCATTTAGCCGACAGCTTGTTGGCGACCATTCGCGCCAAAGCGTCGACGCTGGCGCCTGGCGCGACAACGACTTCCAAACGAACCGGCCGATCCGGATATTCAGCACGAGTGGTCAAAGGCGATAGCAGAAAAATAAAGCCGGCAGCCGATACGACTCGCCGCGTGACAACGAACATGAACCGTCCCTCCCTGGACATTTTGTGTTGTGCAATTTCCTCCCTTGGGGACCCATCGTCACGTAGGAGGATATTTTATCTCTGTTCGCCAATTTCCAGTGTTTGGTTATCCTGGCTGTGGTTCCGAAATTTTGAAGGCCTTCACCATCATCGCCGCTGTCGTGTAATAGCCGGCGGTCGTGACGAGTTCGATCGTCTGGTTCAGGCCGAGAACTTCGACTACGCGGTCGTAGGTAACCTGGCTGATGTCGTGATCCTCACACAATTCGAGGGTCGCTTGGTATGCGACCGCCTCATCAATCCGTGAGAATTGCGGCTTACGGCCTTCCCGGACAGCGACAATGGCCTCGTCGGTCAATCCGGCGTCGCGTGCCGCCTTCTCGTGTGCCACGCGCACATAGTCCGCGTTCCAGTGCCGAGCGACAGTGAGAACGATAAGCTCAAAAACGCGCTTTGGCAGCATACCTTGCAGCCTCAGCGAGCTTCCGAGCTGATTGGCCGCCTCGGCGACGGAAGGAATACGAAGCCAGATAGCGTAAGGCCCACGGATCACGCCGCTGCGGACACTGACAATTTTGTCGTGCAACGCACGTTCCTCGGGGCTCAATTGATCGACGCGCAAGTCAGGGACACGGCTCATAAAAGCAACACTTGGTGGACGTCCTAGGCGACTGCCGCCCTGACAGGCCGGAGGCGGCTCTGGCGCAGGCCGACTTGCTCGAGCATCGGCATCACGTCCGTGTTGAAACGTCGGATGCCGTCTTGATAGTCGACCCAAAGCAGCAAAATTCCGTCAATGCCGCAGTTGGAAATCTTGCTGAAGGTTTCAGTGATGTCTTCTGCATTTCCAAGCAACGGTACGCCAGCTTTGCCTGCCTTGATGTCGTGACGTCTTGCCTGAAGTTGCTCGGGCGTAAAACGCATCGTGTTGGCGGACACTTCATGGATATAGGAATCGACGCCAGCTTCGTCTGCGTGCTGCTCAGCGTAATAATCGACGTATTTGAGGGCGTCCTCAAGGGAATCCCGCTGTACAACGTAGCCGGTGCACCACACCTGGATCTGCCGGCCATGCCTGTCGAAAGCGTGCTTGCGCAGCGCCTGAATTTGCGCCTTTAGATCGTCAGGGTCACGTGACTTCAAGGCCGTGAACGCGATGTCGCAGTGCTGTGCGACATAGTCTTGCGCCCTGCCTGAGCCGCCAGCATTCATCAGTGGTGGGTGGGGCTTTTGAATCGGCTTTGGAAGCGACATGCCGCCGTTGATTTTGAGGTACTTGCCTTCGAAGTTAAACATTTCATCTTCGGTCCAAAGCTTTTTGACAACCGAGATCCACTCATCGGCGTAGTCATAGCGGTCATCGTGACTGAGAATCGGCGCTCCGAACATTTCGATTTCAGGTCGGAACCAGCCGCACACGATGTTCAAGGCGAAGCGGCCGTTCGACACATGGTCGATAGTCGTCATCGCTTTGGCAGCCCAGATCGGATGAATTAACGGTACATGACAGGTGCTCATCACCGCACTGTAGGAGGTCTTCGCGGCGATCGCGGAAGCCCAACTGAGCGTCTCGAAAACTCGACCTGTATAGTGATGGGCATCGACCAGCGAACGCCACCGCGCGTATGGGACAATTGCCTCGAAGCCGCCGGCATCGGCTTGCATTGCGACGTCAAGTGAATTTGGCCATGTGAGCTTGAAGTGTTCCGGAACGGTAGTCATGATCGCCCCTTCGCCATTGAAGGCGAAGGCGCCCAAGCGTAACTTATTTTGGTTGAAAAGCGGGTTCGTCTCTGACCTCTGGTCATCCGACAGCGCGGCTGACATCAGTCATCTCCTCTAACAATGTTTGCCAGTTCGGTTTAGAACTTCGGCATGGTTATGGTGGATTTGCCCTCGGACTCACGCGTCGTGTTGAATTTGGCAAAGGCAGTCTCGATGGTCTTCTGTTGCGCTAGCTTGAGTTCTTCCTCGGTGTCTCGGAAAAGTTCGAGCGAGTAGCGGCGATTGCGGTTACTGTCGCGGAAGTGAGGCACCACGAAACGGGCGAAGAGTTCATACGATTTTTTCGTCTGCTCCCAGTCCGCCCAGTTGTGGCCCATCTGCAGGAAGCAGCCGAATTCTCCCTGCTTCGCTTGGAGGCGCTCTATAAGAGCGATCACGTCATCAGGTGTTCCAATTACGCCGCCTTCGATCTTGCAAACGGCGTCCGGGAGATCGAAACCCTCTGCCAGTGTCCGCTTGTAGCGGTCCTTTGAGCGTGGCGTTGTTGTGGTCCAATAGTTCATCCACTTTTCAAGACCAAAACTGACATTGGCGCGCGCTTTTTCGCGCGTTTCCGCAATATGGATGGGTGCCACAAGCCGGAGCTTGCTGCGGTCCATCGTGTGTCCGTTTGCTGCGGCAACCTCGTTCGCGAGATCCCAGTTGGTTGCGAGGGCATCAAATCCCTCGGCTTTGGACGCGATGACGCAAAGCAATCCCAGACCGAAGGTGCCGGCCACGTTGCCGCCCGACGGTGTCTTGCTGCTCGCTACCACAACCTCAGGATACGGATCGGAATAGCAAGGGACTTGCAGGAAAGCGTCCCTGAGATCGAACCAATCGGTTTTCTTAGTGACGCGCTCACCTCGAAACAAGCGAAGGATGACGTCAAGCGCCTCCGGCAGGCGGTCACGCATTTTGTTCGGATCAATGCCAAGCATTTTTGCGTCATAGATGTGGAGCCCTGGTCCAGCGCCAAACATAACGCGACCCATTGTCTGATGGTCGAGCTGAGCAATGCGTGTCGCGACCATAAAGGGATTGTGGTAAGACAACGACACGACGCCGGTACCAAGCTTTATGCGCTTGGTGTGCTCAGCTGCCGCGGCGATCAGCAACTCGGGCGATGCCAGCATTTCCCAGCCGCTTTGGTGGTGCTCGCCGAACCAGGCTTCCTCATAACCAAGTTGGTCCAGCCATTCCATCAACTGAATGTCTCGCCGGTAGCAAAGCGAGGGGTTCTCGTCGAGCGGATGGAAGGGCGGAAGGAAGACACCACTACGGAGCCGAATTCCAGACATGCGCGTGTACCTCGCGAGCTATTTTGTTAGAAAAGGTTGTGCGGCCGCACAAAGCTTGGCGATTTTAACTTCTTTATCTTTTAGGCAGCACTTTGAAGTGCAGCCGTTTTTGTCTCCTCGCCCATCATTACGACGCAAGCTCGTAGACGCCGCAATTGCGAAAGGCTGAACAGTGTCTTTTAAATCGTTGAAGGTGCGGTGCGGGACGATCGGAGATCCGATTAGGCAGGGACCGCTTCCAGTGGCCGAGTCTCTC
>Ga0265313_10002297_pt1 | contig 16746 bp, 12 predicted proteins | sample 4123metaG_FD_203122 | JGI IMG/M metagenome (GOLD analysis project Ga0265313, IMG submission 203122) | Rhizosphere microbial communities from Carex aquatilis grown in University of Washington, Seatle, WA, United States - 4-1-23 metaG | ecosystem: Host-associated > Plants > Roots > Rhizosphere >...
GCCTGCGGCACCCCGACCTGTCGTATTCGTTCCGCCGCAACGGCGACCGCGACACCTACGTCGTCGAACCGGCCTTTGCGCAGCCGCAAAGGCTGCGCCTTCAGCTCGCGCAGGCCCGTGCGGCCGTGGCCGCCGTTGAAGTCAACGGCCGGGCGGCCGCCTGGCGGCTCCTGGCGGCGGAGGGGGCCCCGACCCGCGTCGAAGTTGAAGCCCCGGCCTTGGCGAGGACGCAAATAACGATCACCTGGGCCGGAGCGCCCATGCCTCCCGAGCCTCCCCCCGCCGAGCCGGCTCCGCTCGAGCCGCCCATGCCCGCACTGCCTGACCCTCCGGCCGGCGCCACGCTTTCGACGGTGGACCTAAACCCGTATTTCAACGACAGGGTCACCCGGATCTTCCTCAACGAATACCGCGAGCCGCGTTCGCCCTTTGTTTCCCTCGCGCTTCCGAAGCAGGGACTCGGCGGCTGGGCCGGCGGGGACACGGCGAAGGCGGAGATCGACGATGTCGGCCTCCGGGCCGTCGCCGCCGCAAATCGCGGCCGAATCCTCCTGCCCAACGGCGTGCCGTTTTCCACGCCCGGGGACCGGGACTCGAAGAACGTCGTCTTTACCTCGCAGTGGAAGAACTACCCCGCCGAGGCGGTTGTTCCATTGACCGGACGCGCCAGCCAGCTCTACCTCCTGATGGCCGGGTCGACCACTCCAATGCAGAGCCGGATGGACAATGGCGAAGTCATCGTCACCTACGTCGACGGCACCACCGGGCGCCTCGCGCTCGAGAACCCGACAACCTGGTGGCCGATCGATCGCGATTACTTCATCGATGATTTCCAATTCCGCCGTCCGGGCCCGCTGCCTCCCCGCGTGTACCTGAAGACCGGTGTCGTGCATGTCCTCGACCCCGTCAACTTCAAGGGCAAGGGGGGAATCGTTCGCGGCGGGGCGGCAACCGTCCTGAATCTGCCGCTCAATCCGGAGAAGGAGCTCAAGTCGCTGACCGTCCGCACGCTGGCCAACGATGTCGTGGTCGGGCTGATGAGCGCGACCCTGCTGCGGCCGGACACCGGGGGTCGCCCATGACAAACACCGTGGTCTCGCTCCGCGCCCTGCGGCTGTCGGCAAAAGTCTCGAGCATCGCCGCCGTTGGCATCGTCCTCCTGTTTCTCTTCGGGGAGGGATTGAACCCGTCGCATCTCGCCGCGCGCGACTGGGTCCTTTTTGCCTTCTTCCCCGCAGGAGTCTGTCTCGGGATGTGCCTGGCCTGGCGGTGGGAGGGCCTGGGCGGAGGCATAAGCGTCGCGAGTCTCGCCGGGTTCTATGCGGCGCACCGCCTCATGTCGCCCCATTTTCCGCGGGGCTTCGCCTTCCTGACACTGGCCGCCCCGGGGCTGATGTTTTTCATCTGCTGGCTTTGGGCGCGCTCGCTGGCAAGAAAGACGCCGTAGCGAAGAAGGCCGGGCGTTTTGCCCAACCCGCCTTCACGTCGCTACAAACTTTTCGCGAAAGCCTGGCGGCTTCCGATGCGGTTGCCCGATTCCCCTTGGGAAAGTTTCCTGGCCACGGAGTCGATGGTCGCCACAGCCTCGTCAATCTGGCGCCCGGTCACGATCAATGGCGGCAGCAGGCGAACCACGTTCTCACCGCCTGCGATGGCCAGAAGTCCGTCGGCCCGGAGGGCGTCGACAACGACGGAATTGGGCTGAACGCACTTCAACGCGCCCATCAGGCCCTTGCCCCGCCGCTCGGTGAATACGCCGGGATGGCGTTCCACGAGACCGGCCAGCCGGGCTTGGAGACACCGGCCGGTCTTCTCAACTTCCGTTATGAAGCCCGGGGCCAGGAGCAGGTCGAGTACGGCATTGGCAACGGCGGTGGCCAGCGGGTTTCCGCCGAACGTGCTGCCGTGGGATCCCGGCGTCATCCCCCGGGCCGCCCCGGCGGTCGCGAGGCAGGCTCCGATCGGAAACCCATTGCCGAGCGCCTTGCCGATGCACATCAGGTCGGGGGACACGCCCGCCCACTCGCAGTCAAACAACCGGCCCGTGCGTCCCAGTCCGCACTGGATCTCGTCAAAATAGAGAAGCAGCCCGAATTCGTCGCAGATCCCGCGAATGCCCCGCAGAAACTCCGGGCTGGCGGGGCGCATTCCCCCCTCCCCCTGCACGGGTTCGATCATGATCGCCGCGGTCTCGGGCCCGATTGCCGCTCGAACTTCCTCCAGGCTGTTCCAGCCGACCCGGTCGAAGCCCGGGGTCATCGGTCCGAATCCCTTCGCCATCCTGTCGGTCTTCGCCGCGGCAATTCCGGCCAGCATCCGCCCGTGGAAACAGCCTTCGAAGCTGATTATGCGGTAGCGCTGCGGCTGGCCGGCAGTGCTGAAGTGTTTTCGGATGACCTTGACGCCGAGTTCCCACGCCTCGGCGCCCGAATTCTGCAGGAATACCGTGTCGGCGAACGACACATCCGCCAGCCGCTCCGCCAGCCGCTCCAGGCTTCGCGACTTGTACAGGTTGGAGGCGGTCCAAAGCCGGCGCGCCTGGTCGGACAGCGCCTGGGTGATCGCGGGATGGGCGTGGCCAAATGCGGTGACGGCCGCCCCGGAGACAAAGTCAAGGTAGCGCCGGCCATGCTCATCGAAAAGGTGGCATCCCTCGCCCCTCTCGAAATAGACATCGGCCCGCGCATAGACGGGCATCAGGGCGGGCATGGTGAATTCTGGCTGAACTTGGCCCGGTAATCGCCTGGGCTGACGCCGAATCGCCGGCGAAACGCCCTGCGCAGGGTGTCCGAGTCCCCAAAGCCGACCGACTTCGCGATGCTCTCGATCGGGTATCGCGAGGACACAAGCTGCCGCCGCGTTTCACCGAGGCGCATCTCCTGGACAAACGCCGCGGGGCTCTTGCCAAAGCTGCCTTGAAAACGCCGCCGGAAGTGCCGTGAGCACAGGGCCGCCTTTTCGGCGAGCGTTTCCACCGATAGGTCCCCGTGCAGGTTCGACGCAATCCAGGCGATGATGTCGGAAAAGCGCTCCGTCGACTGGATCTGAACCTGAAGGGGCTCGGAAAACTGTTCCTGCCCGCCCGGCCGCTTCAGGTAAAGAACCAGTTCGCGGGCCACGTCGAGGGCGGTGTGCTGGCCGAAGTCGTCCTGGATCAAGGAGAGCGCGAGGTCGATCCCGGCGGAGACGCCGGCCGACGTGTAGTACTTGCCGTCCTTCAGGAACAGGGGATGGGGATCGACCACCAGGCGCGGGAAGCGCCTGGCCACGTCACCGGCAAATCGCCAGTGCGTGGTTACGCGGCGGCCGTCCAGCAGCCCGGTGGGGGCGAGGCCATAGATGCCGGTGCAAACGGAGACGACCCTCCTTGTCGCCGGCGCCCGCTCCAGGACCCACCGGGCCACCCGGGAGCTTGTCGCCTCGACGCGAAGGCCCTTCCCTCCAGGGACGATGAGGGTGTCGAGCGCGGGCGCGTCGTGAATGGTGCGCTCGGGCTTTATCACGATTCCCGCCGAGGTTCTGATCGCCTTGTTCGTCAGGCCTATGACGATGACCCTGTAGCAGGGCCGCGGTTGCGCGTCCCGGTCGCGGGTCATCGCCGAACTGAAGGCCTCCGCGGGACCGGCGATGTCGAGCGCCTCGGCGTCCTCGTAGCCCACGATTCCGATGAGTTTGGGTTCTGCGCGCGTCATGGCAGGCATCATAACCCGGAGTCGAAATGTCCACAAGGACATTAACCCGGCATATTCGGACTTTTGCCAAAATATCGCCCGCCCGCATTAGAAACCCCCACGACCGCCTGCACGGGCGCTTCTCTCTGGCGCCGACAGGCACGAATTCCTCGACGCCCGGCGGCATTTGGGGTTCCCATCGGACACCGCTCCATGAAGATCCTGATCGTCGTCGCCCACCCCAATCCCGGCAGCTTCAACCATGCGATCGCGCTGGCGGCCGCGGAGACCGCCCGGGCGGCGGGCCACACCGTCATCCTGCACGACCTCTGCGCGGAGGGATTCGACCCGCTGATGCCCGCGGCGGAGTTTTCGAAGGACGCCACCCTGCCGCCGCCGATCGCCCGGCATTGCGGAGAGCTTCGCTCCGCCGGCGGGCTTGTGGTCGTGCATCCGAATTGGTGGGGACAGCCGCCGGCGATTCTTACCGGATGGATCGACCGCGTCGTGCGGCCCGGTGTCGCCTATGAGTTCAAGGCTGGCGACGGGGGCGAGGGCGTGCCGGTGGGTTTGCTCGGGCTGCGCGCGGCGATTGTTTTCAACACGGCGAACACGCCGCCCGACCGGGAGGCCGCCGTTTATGGCGATCCCCTCGACGCGATCTGGATGAAATGCGTCTTCGGCCTTTGCCAGGTTCCCAACGCCGTGCGACGCACCTTCAGCGTCGTGATCGCCAGCACGCCCGCAGAGAGGGCCGCCTGGCTCGAGGAAGTCCGCTCGATGGTGCGGGACCGCTTCCCGGGCTGACCCTAGCCTGCATCCATCACAAATTCCGACGAATCTTGCCCAATCTCGTCGGTGCAAAGGTCCTTTGGCTCCCTACGCTGTGCTTTTAGCACAGCTCGGTCGCCTTCGGCCCTTTTCGCTCGACGATTTTGGGCAATCTTCATCGGTTTTGTGATGGATGCAGGCTAAGGCCTGACCAGCTCGACGATCTCCAGGCCGTAGCCGTCGAGGCCCACCACCTTTCGCGTGCCGTGCGAAAGGAGGCGTATCTTGCGAAGGCCGAGAGCCACGAGGATCTGGGCGCCTATCCCGTAATCGCGGAAGCTCATGGGGGGAAGCGCCTCGCCCGGCTTTGCGTCCAGCCTGCGGATCAGTTCGGTGCCGTCCGTCGGGTGCTCCATGTAAAGGAGGGCGCCGGACCCGGCGCGGGCTATCGCCTCGAGCGAGGCTGCGAGCGTGGCCTGCGTGTCGAAGCCGCGCATCCGGAAGACATCCCCGATTATGTTCTCGCTGTGCACGCGGACCAACGTCGGCGCGGAGCCCAGGGTTCCGATCGTGAGGGCGAGGTGGTGGCGGTTGTCGATGCGGCTTCGAAAGATGTGCATCGTGAACTCGCCGAATTCGGATGGGAACGGCCGCGAGCCCACCTTCTCGATCAGCTGGTCCTTTCGCGCGCGATACTCGATCAGCTGGGCGATTGAAATGAGAGTCAACCCGAAGCGGCGGCCAAACTCGATCAGCTCGGGCAGCCGCTGGACCGTGCCGTCATCATTCACGAGTTCGCAAAGAACTCCGCTGGGATGCTGGCCTGCGAGGATCGCCAGGTCCACGGCGGCTTCCGTGTGGCCGGCGCGTTCCAGGACCCCGCCGGGCCTCGCCCGCAGGGGAAAGACATGGCCGGGCTGGACGAGCTGCTCGGGGCGGCTCTGCGGGTCGGACAGGATCCGGATCGTCTGCGTGCGGTCGTAGGCGCTGATGCCCGTGGTGATGCCCTCGGCCGCATCGACACTGACTGTGAAGTCCGTTCTCTGGTACTCGCGATTGCCGGCCACCATGGGGCCGAGGCCCAGCCGCCGCAGTTGCGGCTCGACCGTCGGAACGCAGACGATGCCGCTGCAGTAGCGGATCATCATGTTGACCTCCTTGGGCGTGGCCTGGGCCGCCGACATGATGAGATCGCCCTCGTTTTCGCGGTTCTGGTCGTCGGTCACGATGACGAGCCGGCCCGCGGCGATGTCGGCCACGGCGTTCTCGATGGTGCCAAAGGGGGCAAAGTCCTGCATGACCGAATGAAACGGGCTGCGAAGCGCTTATGTCAACGCGCCTTGCGCTTGAGCTCCCGCCAGCGCGCCAGCCGTTCCGCTATGGCGGCTTCCGCGCCCACCGCCTTGGGCGTGTAGAGGCTCAGGGGATGCTCCAGGTAGTCCTGGCCGGAGATGGCCTCGGAAAACTCGTGGGAATACGCATAGCCCTTGCCATGGCCGAGCCTCTTGCTCGCCTGCCCTCCCTTGTCGCGCAGGTGGATCGGGACCGCCTGCACGGGGGACTCGCCGAGCGCGCGGCGCGCCTCGCCGAGCGCGATTGTGGCGGAATTGCTCTTCGGCGCCGTCGCGATGTACAGGGTCGCGTGCGCAAGCGTCAGCTCCGCCTCGGGAAGCCCGACAAAATCGCAGGCGTGGTGCGCGGCGACGGCGAGCGGAAGCGCCCGCGGATCGGCCAGCCCCACGTCCTCGCTGGCCAGGATGACCAGGCGCCGCGCAATGAACCGCGGGTCCTCGCCCCCCGCCAGCATCTTCGCCAGCCAGTACATGGCCGCATCCGGGTCGCAGCCACGGCAGCTCTTGATGAATGCCGAGATCGTGTCGTAGTGCTCGTCCTCGGCGTCGTAGCGTATGCGGCGTTCACGGGCAAACACCTCCAGCTCGGCGGTTGTTATCGCCGAGCCCTCCGGAAGGCTGAGCGCCAGCACCTCCAGGGCATTGAGGGCGCGGCGCAGGTCCCCCTCGCAAAGGCGCGCCAGGTCGGCGAGAATCCGCTCCTCCGCCGTGCACCGGCGGGCCCCGAGGCCCCGCTGGGCGTCGGCGAGGGCCATCTTGAGAACCCCGACAATCGCGTCCACCTCCAGCGGCTCAAGCCGGAAAAGGTGGCTGCGCGACAGGAGGGGCGGAATCACGTAAAACCCGGGATTATGGGTCGTCGCGCCGATCAGGCGCACGTTTCCCTCCTCGATGTCGGGCAGCAGCAGGTCCTGCTGGGCCTTGTTGAACCGGTGCAGCTCGTCGATGAAGAGGATCGACCCCTCGCCCGGCCGGCGGCGCGCGGCCGAGAGGATCTCGCGCAACTCGGCGACGTTCGACATGACCGCGTTGACCCGCACGAAACGGCTCCGCGTTTCGCGCGCGATCGCCTCGGCAATGCTCGTTTTTCCCGATCCGGGCGGTCCGTAAAAAAGGAGCGAGCCAAAGCTGTTCTGGGCCACCAGGCGCGGCAGCAGGCTGCCAGGGCGAAGGATATGCTCCTGGCCCACCACTTCCGCCAGCGACCTCGGTCGAAGCCGGGCCGCCAGCGGCTTTGTGACGCGCACAGGCTCCACAGCGGGGTCTCCGGAAGGTCCGGCTGCAGGCTCCGCGGCCTCGCCGCCGAAAAGATCGCCCTGGTCTTGCGTGGTCATGGCGTCAGGGATTCACGGCCGCAGCGTGACAGGCTGCAGCCCAGGCTACAAGGCGCGCGCGTACTGGACCGGAGGCGGCAGTTCGGTCCGCCTGCCAAGGACGCGGGCGGCGTGGTACGGCCAGCGGGGGTTTCGGAGCATTTCGCGGCCCATGAGGACCAAGTCCGCGCGACCGGACTGGATGATCTCGTCGGCCTGGGCCGGTTCGGTGATCAGGCCGACCGCCGCCGTTGCGATGCCGGCGTCCCGGCGCACGCGCTCGGCCAACGGCACCTGGTAGCCCGGCACGAGCGGAATCTTAACACCCGGCACGTTGCCGCCCGAACTGCAGTCGATCAGGTCGACTCCCTCGGCTTTCAAATGCCTGGCGAGTTCAACCGACTGCTCGATATCCCACCCATCGGGAACCCAGTCCGTGCACGACAGGCGCACGGCGAGCGGCAGGTCCTCGGGCCACGCCGCGCGCACGGCGCGGGCCGTTTCGATGACAAAGCGGATCCTGTTTTCGAAGTTTCCCCCGTACCGGTCGGTCCGCCGGTTGCTCAGGGGGGAAAGAAACTCGTGCGCGAGATAGCCGTGGGCGGCATGAATCTCCAGCCACGCGTACCCGGCCGCCCGCGCGCGCCTGGCCGCGGCCGCAAATTCGCCCTGGATTCGGAGGATCTCCCCCTCAGTCGCCTCGCGGGGCACCTTTTCGAGGTCTCCGCCAAAGGCGATGGGACTCGGCGCGACCGTGGGCCATCCGCCGGCGTCGTCGGCCAGGTGCGCCCCGCCCAGTTGGGGCAGCGCCGCTGAAGCCTTTCGCCCGGCGTGCGCGATCTGAATTCCCGGCACGGCGCCGTGGGACGCGATGAAACGGTTGATGCGTGCCAGCGGTTCGATCTGTCCGTCGTTCCAGATCCCGGCGCAGCCCGGCGTGATCCTGCCCTCCGGCACGATTGCCGTCGCCTCCGCAATCACAAGCCCCGCCCCTCCAACGGCAAAGGAGCCCAGGTGCACGAAATGCCAGTCCCCGGCGACCCCGTCCTTCGACGAATACTGGCACATCGGTGAAACGCCGATCCGGTTGCGAAGCGTTACCGACCGAACCGTGTACGGTTCAAACAGGTGAGGCATGATAAACTGATGGAAGCGAAGATCGGGCCTTTGGCAATCCGGCCGGCGAGCACCAAACCCGGGGCTTGCTATCATCCCCAGACCGGATTGGCCCAGCACCGTCCGGGATCCCATGATTCCGCCCCGCACCCTGGGCCACCGTGCTCCCCTGCTCTGGCTCGTCCTCCCCTTCCTCGCCGGCCTTGCGGCCGCAAAACACGGACCCGAGGCTGCGCCGCTGCCCCTGCTGATTGCCGGCCTCGCAGCGGCGGCAGCTTCGGCCCTGATGTCTTTTTTCAAGCCGCGGCTCTGGGCGCCGTTCCTCGCCTCAGGCCTCGCCCTGGCCGGCTACGCAAACGGCATTCGGCTGCAGGCGCTTCCGCCCGGCTGGCGAACAATGCCCGCCCGCGAGGCCCGGTTCACCCTACGGGTCGAGCGCACGTTTGAACCGGCCAGCCCATCCCCAGGGGCTCCGGCATATCCGGCTGCCTCCCGCCGCCCCGTGAGAGCTCCGGCGCGCCGGGCGAGCGGCACGGGGATCATCACCGGTTCCGACCGGCACCTGCGCGAATTCATAGGCCGGCGAATCTATTATTCGCTCGCCTTGCGCCCAGGGCAGGCCGCCCCCGGGCGGTCCGCCGTCGCCAGCGCAAGGGGCGTCCTGGACATCGTCGCGCGCGAACCGAATGCGGAAAGCTTTGATGCGTTTCTTTCGGGAATCGGAGTGAATCTGCGCCTGGACCGGGGCCGGCTGACCGGGATTGTGCGGCCGCAGAGCGCCTACCGCCGATTCTGCGACGCACTGGCTGCGCAAATGAAAGGAATTCTCGCGGACGGCTTCGAGTCGCGCCCTGGGTTGTCGGGCGTGTACAGGGCCATGATGCTGGGCCAGAAGCAGGATCTCACCCCGGACCAGAGGTCGGCTTTCCTGCGCAGCGGGACCATGCACCTTTTCGCCATCAACGGCCTGCACATCGGAGTCGTTGCCGTAGCCCTGCACGCGCTGCTGGCGCTGCTTCGGTTTCCGCGCCCGGTGGCGGCGGCAGTGGTCCTTTCAGTCCTTTGGCTGGATGTCGACACGACCGGGGCCAGCCCTTCCGCCGTGCGGGCATTCCTCATGGTCAGCGTCTTTGAGGGCGGGCTCCTCCTGCGCCGTCCGGCAAATCTCATGGCATCCCTTTCCGCGGCAGCGCTTCCATTCCTGCTTTGCAACCCGATGGACCTTTATGGCGCCAGTTTCCAGATGTCGTACGGTGTCATGGCCGCAATCGTGCTGCTCGGCATCCCGCTGGCCGGCTGGCTGCAGGCGCGGTTTCCCGCCTGCCGCCACGTGCCCCCGCCGTTGCGGAGCCGGAGCCAGCGGCTTCGGGCCGCCGCGCAGCACCACGCTCTCGGGGCGCTCGGAGTCGGAATCGCCGCATCGCTTGTCGGGGCGATCAGCAGCGTGCAGTTCTTCGGGGTGCTCGCACCGGCGGGCTTGCCGGTCGGCATTGTCCTGGCTCCCCTGGCAATGCTCGTCATCGTCGCCGGCTTTCTCTCCCTGAGCGCGGGCCTTGCCGGCGCGATCCTGCGGGGAAGCGTCCTGGCCGCGCCGTCCGCCCTTCCAGGCGCATCCCGGTTCCTCAACGGGGCTGCCTCGGTTCTTCTCAGGGTGATCGCCACGGTTGTCTCGGCCGGCCTGCGCATCCCGGGAGGGAATTTCGCGGCCCATTTCCGGGCGGGCTGGATCGGTCCCGCGACCATGGCCGCGCTGGTCGCGGCGTGCCTGGCGGGGTATGCGGGCCGCTGGCGACGCGAGGTCGGGTGGTGGTGGCCCCCGTCCGCCATCCTCTCCCTTGCGCTTGTTTTCGGCACGAGATTCGGCGTTAATCCCTCCCCGATGAAAAGCGCCTACGAACTTGCCATGGAGCGCCTCGCCAAATCCGATCCGCAGGCGGGCCGCGCCCTGACCCCCGGGCAGAAGGCCCGTCTGGCCGAAATTGACAGGATCTACCAGGGCAAAATTGCCGAGCGGGAAATCTTCCTCAAGGAGCAGCTCGAGAAGGCCCTTGCCTCGCAGAAGGCGGAGGACTTCGAAAAGATCAAGAAGCAGATTTCAAACGAGCGGGCGCGCATCGAGGAGGATCGGGAGAACGAAAAGGAAAAGGTTCGGGCGGCGAAGGGCTAGCCTGCACCGGAGGAATCCGGCCTACTCCGGCTCGGCCGTGCCCTCGACGACCCAGTCGCGAGCCTCGGGCACCTGCTCGAAAAACGCGCGCAGCGCCGCGCTCAGGTGCTCGGCATAGCGGAAGTGGGCGCCCATGCCGGTGCGCAACTCGGCCTCGTAGATGAACTTGTCGGCATGCGTGCTGTGCTCGAAGGGCGTCTGCGCGCCGAGGAGCAGCGAGTAGACGTAGGCGGGCGAACCGCGTTCCATCAGTTCGCGGGTAAGGGCGAGCTGCCCGGCCAGCAGCGCCTCGCGCGGAGCCCGGTCGATCTCGGGCGGCAGGTAGAATCCCGCCTGGATGAGCGGCGTGTGCCGGTTGCCGGTCCGATGCCGGTTCAGGTCGCGAAGCTCGGCAAGCGCCAGGTTGTTCCAGGCAAAGGCGACCCGCATTCGCCGGGTGGCGCTGCCGTGCTGCCCGTAACGGTTGGACCGGTGGCGCAGCGCCTCGGCAACACCCTGCTCCGGCGGAAGCCAGGGCGCGGCCGACCGGTCGACCCGGACCCAGACCTCGTCGGGAAGAGCCTCGCAGGACAGCCGGGCGCGGCCGAGCGCCAGGCTCGCCTCCAGCTCCTGCCGGGACTGCTCCAGGTAGGATTTCTCCGCAAAGCTGTGCCGCAGGAGGCGCGGCGACAGCTTGAGAAGCTCGCCGCGGATGAGCCCCGCGGCCTCCCTCGCCTCCGGCTGGGCAAGCGAATCGAGCTGCTTGAGCATCTGCGCCCACATGCGTGAACTCTGCACGAGGCCGAGATTTGTCCGCGTGGCGAAGGGAATCAGGTAGCGGGCGCGATCCAGGGCGTAGTTCTTCCGAAGCCGCGCCGCGACCGCCGGCTTCGCCTCCGCGGGACAGCGGACGCGGTGCGGCTCGGCGGCCGCCAGGGCGTCGAGCCTCGCATACTCCCCGTTGTAGGCCGCGAAGGCCCCCGCCAGCATGGCGCTCCAGCGGGGCGCGAGGTCGGCGGGGATCCCGAGCTCGGCGGCGGACGACACGTTGGAGGCATCCATCGCGATGTAGCGCGTGCTCGACTCCTGGCCGTCGGCCATCTGGGCGTATGCGAATATCTTGTACGCCAGCCACATCGACACCCCGTCTAGCGCCACGGCCAGCCCCCCCGTAAGCCCGCCTATCGAGGCGTGCCCGTAATCGACGAATTTCAGGATGCGGTCGATCGACGCGTCGGGATTGGCGACATCGACCTTTTCCAGTATCGCCGAGAGCCCCTCGTTGCTCCGCGAATAGCGCGCCAGGACCGAGGCCAGCAGCTCGGGCGTCACCTTGGGAAGGTCGGCGGCGGTGGGGGGCGGAACCAGGGCGAGTCCGGTAACTTTCATGGTCGGTGCGCGCCCACCTCAACGCACCGGCTGGCGCGCGCAATAAAAAACGGCGGCCAGCCCCGCCCCCGGGGGGCGCGGACTCGCGGCGAAACAAAATCCCCCATCCGGGGTCCAAGCAGGCGGTTCCGTCCCTCATCGAGCCGTGTCATGTGACGCGCCCGCCGTTCGCGCGTCACTCCGATGGCGACCTCATTGTTCAGGACCGCAAAATCCCGTCATAATTTCCCATGAAACCAAACAGACTTCTATTCGCGGCAATCGTCGCCGGCATTCCGGCCCTCGCCGCCGCCGCCGACATCGGCATTGGAATCAATCTCAACCTCCCGGTGCGCGCCGACATAATCGTCCGGGAAACCCCTCCGCGACCGATGGTCGAGCGAAGACCCACGGCACCGGGTCCGGATTTTGTCTGGATTGAGGGTCATTGGTCCTGGGCCGCGCGCCGCAGCGGCTGGGCATGGGTTCCGGGGCGCTGGGACCGCCGGCCCGGCTATGCCTGGGTCGCAGGCCGCTGGGATCGCCAGGGCGAGGGTTGGATCTGGGTGGAAGGACAGTGGGTCGTTCCCGCAGCTCCCGAACCCGTCGTTGCCATGCGGCCCGCCCCTCCGGCTGAAATGATCGTCAACGTCGCGCCGCCGGCCATCATCGTCGAACAGAGGGGCCGCGCCCCGGGGCGCGAATACGCATGGATCCCCGGCCGCTGGGCCTGGAATGGCCGCTGGGTCTGGGTCCACGGAGAGTGGCGGCGCCATCCCCATTGGCACGAGGGCGGCGGCTGGATTGAGGGCCGCTGGGAGGTGCGCCCCGGTGGTCGCGCCTGGGTCGAAGGCCACTGGAACTGACACCGGACATTCAGCCAAGGGCTGACTGCGGCCCAGAACCTACCAGCTCAGCCAGCGCCCGATCGGCCCCTGGTAGAACCCGAGGACGACGGAGCCGAGCGCGAGCGCGCCCAGGGCGATGCTTGCCGCCGCCCCGACGGGGGTGCGTTCCGGCCTGTTCGCGGGTTCGCCGGCCGGTCGCGCCGGATCGAAGAATGCAGCCCGAATCCAGCCGAAATAGTAGTAGATCGAGACAACCACGCCGCCCACCGCGATTGCGAGCAGCCAGTAGAGGTGGGCCTGGAAGGCAGCGACAAACACGAGGAACTTGCCCATGAAGCCCGCCAGCGGCGGGATTCCGGCAAGCGAGCCCAGCCCGACCGCGAGCACGGCGCCGAGAAACGGATTTTCCTTCGCTAGGCCCGCATAGTGCCCAAGCTCCTGGTCCGAGTCGTCAGCCCCGGCGAGGTGGGTCATCACACCGAACACGGCGAACGAGGCGAGCAGGTAGGCAAAAAGGTAGAAATAGACCGCTCCGACGGCCAGCGCCGACGAGGCGGAGGCAACGACGCCGAGGAGCAGGAAGCCCGCGTGCGAGACGCCGGAAAGCCCGATCAGCCGCTTCACGTTGTGCTGGGTGAGGGCGGCGAGGTTTCCGAACACGATCGTCGCAGCCGCCATGAGCGAAAGGATCGGCACGACGAGCCACGCGCACGGGAAGAACACCCGGTGGAAAAGCCCGAGCAGGACGGCAAAGCCGGCCGCCTTCGACGCGACGGCGAGGAAGGCCGTGACCGGCGTCGGCGCGCCCTGGTAGACGTCCGGAATCCAGATTTGGAACGGAAACGCGCCGATCTTGAAGGCGACCCCGGCCACGACCAGCACGATCCCGATGCTCGCGATGAAATTGTGCGGATTGGCCTCAAGGAACCGGGCGATCTCGCCGTAGCCGAACCCGGAAACGGCATGGCCCGGCAGCGCCGGATTGCCCGCGACGCCGTAGAGGAGGACAATCCCGAACAGCAGGAGAGCCGAGCTCAGCGCCCCCATGACGAGGTACTTGAACCCGGCCTCGAGAGCCTGCGCGCTTTCCCTGGCGTAACTGACGAGGATATAGAACCCGACAGTCACGGTCTCGAGCGCGACGAACAGCATTATGAAATGATTGCTCTGCGCGAGAAGCATCATCGCCGCGGCGACCACAAGGACGATGGAGTGGAACTCGACCCTCGGCATTGCCTGCTTCGCCAGGCTGACACGCGCAAGCAGACACACCAGGATCGACGAGACGACAAAGAAGATGCGCATCCCCTGGCCGGCGGCCGAATGCCGCAACAGGCCGTTGAAACTCTCCCTCCCCGCATCGCCGCTGTGAAAGCCGAGCAGAAGGGCGGACAGGACGGCGAGCTGGCCGAGGATTGCGATCGAGGGAATGTGCCCGTGCGCCCGGCGGGGCAGCGCGATCTCGAGGACGAGCAATGCGAGCGCCAGGCAGCCGAGCGCCAGCTCGGGCCAGATGGCCCCCCAGTCATTGCCGGCGGCGAGGTGTTGGAGAGTCGAAACGTCCATGGAATTCTACCGCCCGGCGTACGCGGCGGCCGCAGACGGGGAGCTCACAGCCGAATCGATCGGCCGCGCAATCGAGCGGGGAAACAAACCGATGGCAAGAAGCGCGACGAGCAGGACAAGGGCGGGGATCCGCTCGCCCCACGTCAAGTCCCCGACCGGAGTCCTTGCCGCAACCTGGCTGAAGGCCTCGGTCGGCTCGCCGAAGAGCACCCGCGCCGCCGCCCGCAGGCCGTAGATTGCGGAGATGACGACCCCGGTCACGGCGACGGCCGTCAAGGCCGCGGAATAGTGCCAAAGCGCCACAAAAATCGCCAATTCGCCCCAGAAATTCGCGAAGCCTGGAAGACCGATGGATGCGAACACGGCCGCGGTGAAGAAGGCCGCGAGGACAGGCGCCTTCCGCGCAAGCCCTCCCATTTCGTCCATCGCGAAGGTCTGCGTCCGGTGGTGGACGCACGTGGCCAGGAGGAAAAGGAGGGCCACCGACAGGCCGTGGGCGACCATGAGGAGGACGACGCCCCCGATCCCGAACGCCGATCCGGCGGCCAGCCCCAGGAAGGCGTACCCCATGTGCATGACGGAACTGAAGCCGATCATCTGCTTCAGGTCCCTCTGGGCCATCGTCACGAGCCCGATCACGACGACATTGCCGAAGACCGCCAGGACGGCCAGGGAATGGCTCCAGGCGGGGGCGCCCTCGGGGAGCAGGGGCAGGGCGACCTGGATCAGGCCGTACAGGCCGAACTTCTTGAGGACGCCGGCGTGGAGCATGGCCGCCGAAGTGGGTGCTGCGCCGTAGCCCAAAGGCGCCCACGAGTGGAACGGCCAGAGAGAAACGAGTATGCCAAAGCCGAAGAGAAGCAGGCCGAAGAGATGCCGCTGAGTCAGCGCGCCAAGGGGCTGGGCGCCGAGCGCGGAGCGCAGGGCGATCAGGTCGAAGGTGTGCGCCCCGCTCTTCACACAGATGGCGACCAGTCCAACCAGCGACAGCATCGCGCCCAGCGTGAGATAGATCGTCATCGTCATCGCCGCGTATGTCCGGTCGCGTCCGCCCCAGATCCCGACCATGATGAAAGTCGGTATCAGCGCGAGCTCATGGAAGAAGAACAGGAAGAAGACGTTCACGCTCGCGAACATTCCCATCAGGCCCGCCTGCATGACGAGCAGGAGCATCAGATAGATCTTCAGGCGCTCGGCGCCCGAACGGATCGCAAATAGGCCGGCTGCGAATCCGACAAGGCCGGCCAGCACAAAAAGCGGCATCGCGATCCCGTTGACCCCGAGCGTCAGCCCGATGCCAAGGTTGCCGAGACCCGTGGAGTAATCGTGGAGAAAGGCATAGCCGGACTCCCGCGGGACCTTCCCAAAATGCCACAGGACGTGCAGCGCGCACAGGAGCGGAACGCCGAACCCCGCATAGGCCAGAAGCACGGACCACCGCTTGGGCAGGCCGAGCGCGATCGCAAGGGCGACCGCCAGGGGCGCCGCGATCGAAATCAGGAGGGGATCGATGGGGAAACTCATTGAAGCGCCTCAGAGGATGCCGGCGGCAAAGGCCCAGAGGACGGCCACGCCGGCCAAAAACCAGAAGACATAAACATTGAGGCGGCCGACGTGCAGGGCCCTCGCCTGGAGCCCCGTCAAGCCGACCAAACCCGCCAGGGATCGCATCAGGCCCCCGATGCCGAGGAGGTCGACGAAGTTCAGGAGCATCGCAAAACGCTGCTGGACTTTCTCGATGTAGTACCCGTACGCCGTGTCGAACGAATCGCGAAGCGTGACCAGCGCCCCAAAAATGACCGGGAAACCGGATTCGAGCGGGTCGCGAAGGAAATTGTCCGCCGCCGCCGCCCCCGCCCTCCCGATCGCTGCGGAACTGTAGAGAATCAGGGCCAGGGCGCCTCCGGCGACGAGGACGGCAAGGCTCGTCGAAAGGACGGCCACCCGCGCCGCGCCCTCCGGCTCGAGCGCCCAGTCCACAATCCCGGCCAGTGCGCGCGGGTACAGCGTCGTGAAGCCGCCGGCCGCGGCCAGCGCCGCGAGGACCGCGAGCGGCGCCCTCATCGAGAATCCTCCCTCGTGCGCGTGTTCCGCCGAATCGCTGCGCGGCCTTCCAAGGAACGCCAGGCGCCAGAGCCGCAGCATGTAAAAGGCCGTCAGGCCCGCGGTGAACGCCAGGACGGCGAAGATCGCCCGATTCCGGGAGAAGGCCAGGGCGAGGATGGCCTCCTTGGAGAAGAATCCGGCGAAGAACGGCAGGCCCACGATGGCCGCAACAGCAACCGTGAATGTCACAAAGGTGAACCTCATCCGCCGCGCAAGCCCGCCCATCCTGAAGATGTCCTGCTCGTGACTGCACCCGTGGATCACGGATCCGGAGCCGAGGAAGAGCAGCGCCTTGAAGAAGGCGTGGGTCGTCAGGTGGAACATCGCGGCGCCCACTCCGGCTGCGACAAGGACGATCTCGCCGCTTTCCAGGCGATGCTCGACCGAGCCGAGCCCGAACGCGGCCACCATGTAGCCGAGCTGCGAGAGCGTGGAGTAAGCGAGGACCTTCTTGATGTCGCTCTGCACGATGGCGCAGCACGCGGCGTA
>Ga0265313_10002302_pt1 | contig 16733 bp, 14 predicted proteins | sample 4123metaG_FD_203122 | JGI IMG/M metagenome (GOLD analysis project Ga0265313, IMG submission 203122) | Rhizosphere microbial communities from Carex aquatilis grown in University of Washington, Seatle, WA, United States - 4-1-23 metaG | ecosystem: Host-associated > Plants > Roots > Rhizosphere >...
TGTCGCACGTTTCCGCACTGACGCACCGCTCAACAAGCCCGATCCGGCCACTTTCTACGGCATCGGACCCAAGGGCTACACCGATTACCCGGCACTCGCTGACGCCGTCGCCGCCTAACCCCAGAAAATCAAAGGATACGCGCGATGGAAAAATCACCGCATTTCAAGCCTGACCAGTGCGCCCTGCTGCTGATCGATCATCAGGTCGGCACGATCCAGCTGATCAAAAATATCACTTCTGATTCCTCCATCCGCAACGCAGTGACGCTCGCCAAGGCGGCGCTCGCCTTCGGCATGCCGATCGTGATGACCTCGAGTCAGGAGGACCATGTGCAAGGTCCCCTCCACCCGTCGCTCGAACGCACGGCGCCGAGCGCCTTCGCCCAGCGAGTTCAGCGCCAGGGAGTCGTCAATGCCTGGGACGATCCGAACTTTAGCAAGGCCGTGGCCGATACCGGCCGCAAGCAGCTGATCGTAGCCGCCGTCACGACCGATATCTGTCTCGTCTTTCCGACGATCAGTGCGGTGGAGGCAGGTTACGAGGTGCAGGCCGTTCTCGACGCTAGCGGATCAAGCTTCGCCATCGGTGAGGAGACATCTCGGCGACGGATGGAACGCGCGGGCGTCTGGCTGACCTCAACGAACACGATGGTTGCCGAATTGGTCGGCAACTGGGCTTCCCCGCAGGGGATGGCGCTAGTGCCTTTGGTCGCCTCCGATCCGCCGATGTTGCCGATCTCCTGAAATGAAAGCTAACAGCATGTCCCCAGCCCCCATCCCCGGATTCGAAAGCAAATCGACGATGGTCGGCGGCGTCCGCCTGCACTACTGGACCGGCGGGGATCCTACCGGTCAGCCGGTGATCCTGTGGCACGGATTCCTGTCGACGGCCTATGCTTGGCGTGACGTGGGACCGGCGCTCGCCAAGTCTGGGCTCGCGGTGCTGATTCCGGACATGCGAGGCTATGGGGACAGCGACAAACCCGCCGGAAACGGGGGCTATGACGCCCGCGCGTTGGCCGAGGAAGGGCGTGCGCTCATCGCCGCGATAGGATTCGGTCCGGGCAAGCAGCTGATCCATGCCGCGCACGACATGGGCGCGCTGCCCGCGCTGATCTGGACCGCCGACCATCCAGATGAGGTGGCAGGACTGCTTTATATCGAAGCGCCGGTGATGCTTGGTTCGGTGCTACAGAAGGTGTTCTCATATACCCCGCAAGCGATGGCGAGTGGATCGATGTGGTGGTGGATCCTACCGCTCGCACCGGGCGTGCCCGAGCGAATGATTGTCGGCAATGAGCGCGCATTTCTCACGTGGTTCTACGAAGGCGAAAACGTGGTAAATCACGGTGCGTTCACGCCGGAAGCCGTGGATGAATACCTTCGGACCTTTGCGGGCAAAGACGGCGTGCTCGGAAGCATGGGCATCTACCGCACCGCGTTCACCAGCATCGCGCAGACTGAACCGCTGATGGCCGCCAAGATCGCCGCGCCGGTGATCGCGCTTGGCGGGGAAAAAGGCCTCGGTGACAAGGTCGGCGAGATGGTCGCGATGATCGCCGAAAGCGTCGAAGCGCACACGCTGGCGGGTTGCGGGCATTTCATGCCTGAGGAACGTCCCGAATTCATCATCGGCCATATCCTAAGCCTGAGCGCGCGCGTCGCCGCAGCGCGGGGTGACGGTGACAGCATGAGCACGGACCTATCCGCCACGACGAACACGACCCATCATTCCGAGCATCTGGCCGATCGCGTGGCCATGCTTGCGATGCGGACGATGATTGCGCTGCAGCCAAAAGCGGATCTCGGGCCTACGGGCCGTGCGGCGTTCAACGAGCTGATGGACAAGACCCCTTCAGCCGAAGGGGTCATCTATGAGGCAGCGACCGTGGGCGGCGTACCCGGCTGGTGGTGTCGCCCTGACGGAGCCAATGTCGGCCATGCCATCCTCTATCTCCATGGCGGCGCCTACATCGTCGGGTCTGCGCGCGCCTACCGCCACTTTGCGGGCCAGTTCGCTTCGCGCGCGAATGCGTCGGCGTTCGTCGCGGACTACGGACTTGCGCCGGAGCGACCGTTTCCGGCGGCCGTCGAGGACGCTGAAGCCGCCTATCGCGGACTGGCTAGCGCCGGCTTCTCGCGCATAGCCGTCGTCGGGGATTCAGCCGGTGGGGGACTCGCCCTAGTCATGGCGGCTCAGATGGCCCAAGCAGCGCGCGAGTTGGTTGCGCTTCGCCCCGTCGCCGTTTGTGTGATGTCGCCATGGACCGATCTCGCCCTGAGCGGCGACAGCATTGAAAGCCGAGCAAAGCACGACCCCTTGCTGAGCCGGGACGCGCTGGAAGTCGCCAGGCAACTCTATCTGGGCCAGGCGGACAGCAAGGACCCTCGCGTGTCACCTATGTATGGCGACCTTATGGGCCTGCCGCCGATCCTGCTTCACGTCGGCGAGGACGAGATTCTACTCGACGACGCACGACGCTACGCCGACCTGCTGGCGAAATCCGGCTCTGAGGCCGAACTTCACATCTGGCAGGGCATGGCTCACGTCTTCCCCGCCAACCTCGCGCTGCTGAAGGCCGCGGGCGAGGCGCTCGATATCGCCGGTGAATTCCTTCGGCGGTATCTCGTACCCTCAACATCGTTACGATCGTTAGGCGAATTCCCGATCAACCCCACCCAAATGGAGAACCGAATGACCAAGATCCTGTATGTCGGCCAAAAACCTGAAACGGTCGACTTCTCGGACCCTGCACTGCCTCCCGGCACCACTGCCGAAAAGATCAACGCCGGGATCGCCTTGGGCGTCAAAAAGATAGAGGAACACGGTTGGAAAGGCGATACGTGCATGATCACGCCAGATGCCGCTGGGAGCGCGATGCTCGAGAAGGCGTTGACCGGCGCCGGCTATGACTGTGTGGTAATCGGCGGCGGCATGAGACTCCCGCCTAAAGGCCTCGTGCTGTTCGAGACGGTGATTAACATCATTCACAAGTCCGCGCCAAACGCGACGATTGCATTTAACACGAAGCCCGAAGACACGGCAGACGCTGCGGCCCGTCAGGTCAAGGCGGCTTAACGCGCCCACAAAATGTCGCGGCTGATGGTCGATCGAAGCCCCAGCCGGTCAAGTCATCGGGCTGCGGGTCAAGTGCCCCGGGGGCGATGTGCTTTCCTTGGCTCGCCGGGCTGCGAAAGGCTGCGGATAACGTCCTAACAACCTCAATAGGAATGGCCCATATGGTTGACGTCAACGTCAGTCCCTTTGAGATTGAGGTCCGCACCCGCCACGGCGATCTGGTTCGGGCGGACGTCTACCTGCCCCGCGACGCGACCGGCCCCGTGCCGGTGCTTTTGGGCGCTTCGCCCTATCAGAAGATGCTGCGGCATCTGCCAGTCGTCCCTTCGGCTTTTCCCTTCATCGAATACGGGCCGATGCAGCTATACCTTGACGAAGGCTACGCCTTTGTAGCCATGGACACCCCCGGCGCCGGACGATCGGAAGGGATATGGGATCCGATTTCGCGGACCGAAGGCGAGGCGATCCACGACATGATCGAGTATGTCGCGGGCTTGGATTGGTCGACCGGCCGGATCGGCATGATCGGCATGTCGTACTACTGCTGGAGCCAGTGGAACGCCGCGCGCACCCGGCCACCACATCTTGTCACCATCGCGGCATTTGACGGTGCGACGGACATGTACCGCGACTGGATGTACCAAGGTGGCATACCCATACAGGGCTTTTTGAATAATTGGTTGTTCGGCTCGGTGCTGCTACAGCACATGGCGGACGGTCTGCCTATGACAGAGCATGGGCGCGACCGGGTCATCTACGAAATGTACGCCCATCCGCTGGACGACGATTGGCAACGCCGCCGCTCGCCGTTCTGGGAGCTCGACCAGGTCGACATTCCGGTGATGTCGATCGGCGCTTGGGGAAAGGGCACGCTGCACCTGCGCGGCAACTTCATGGGCTACGAGCGAGTGCGCGGGCCCAAGCAGTTGCTCGTGACCGGGGCGGCCTCCTTCGCCGCAACGCAGCTGCTGTTCTCTCAGCCCGACTTTCACCGGGCCGAACTCCTCCCCTGGTACGATCACCACCTGAAGGAGATCGACAATGCGGTCATGGACCGGCCGAACGTGCGTTTCTTCGTCCAAGGCGAGGGCGCGGTGGGCCACGCGCCGGACTGGCCCCCGCCCGACGCGACACCCTCGACCTTCTACCTCAGCGGCGAGAAGAGCGGACAGGTCGGGTCGCTGAACGACGGATCACTCGTGGAGGAACCGCCAAGCGCGGCCGGCGGCGAGACGTCCTGGAGCTATCCCGATCCCATGTGGATGGCGGGCGTGACCATCTTCGACAAGCAGGGCGTCCCCGATCATTTCGCAAGGGTCCTCACCTACACGACCGCCCCGTTCGAGCGGGATCGCGAGTTTACCGGCCAGGGCGTGCTGGCGCTCCACGCATCGTCCAACCAGAGCGACATGGACGTAATGGTCAAGCTCTCGCTGCTGCCCCGGGGCGACGATAAGCCTCGCTTCATGAAGGTCAGCCAAGGCTGGTTGCGGGCCTCGCACCGCGCCGAAGACCCTGAACTGACCACCGACATGCGGCCGTTTCTCAAGCACGACCAGATCGACCCGATCCAACCTGGTCAGGTCTACGAACTTCGCATCGAGCTACTGCCGATGTCGTTTCTGGTCCGGAAGGGCGAGCGAATGCGTTTGGAAATCAGCAACTGGGAATCGGCAATCACAGAAGCGCCGATGACGCACTGGTACGGCCAGAAGGTCGGGACAGACACCTATCACCACAGTTCTTCTCACCCCTCGCACATCCGACTTCATGAACGGCCGCGTCACGCTACAGGCCGCACAGAGGAGATGACGTCATGGACACCGGTCGCAGCGTCTTGACCTCGGCCGTAACAGTGTCATCAGTCGAACTGATCGGGATGACCTATCCGATTTTTATCCAGCCGCATTCCAGCGCCCGACCAGCATAATTCGGCACTTCCTCTTTTCGGCGACTATCGCTTTCAATCGGACCAACGCCTAACCGCGAAGGGCTCCGAAATGGCTCAGCCTACAGAATTCAAAATCGTACGAACAATCCGCCGACAACAATTACGTGAGATCATTCCGCTCGCTGACAGCACCATCTACGAGATGGAGCAACGTGGAGAGTTTCCTCGCCGCTTCGCCCTGACGCCTCGGTGCGTCGTCTGGAACCTCGCGGAAGTCGAGGCCTGGCTCGCATCACGTCGGTCGGTTCCGATCGCGCGCGCCAAACACCCCGACGTCCAGCGGCGCCGCGCCCGTCCCGTCAAAGCACCGGATCGGGTGCAAAAACTGGCATCGAAGTCGGTATAAGCGTCGGCACGTACTTTCGACCGTTTGTCCAGGCATCGACGATGTCCGACCATTCCTGCATCATATGCCGACGCTGCACTTCGTATTCAGCCTTGTTGTAGACGCCACGAGAGGATCGGCCGTCCTCGTGTGCAAGGCACTTCTCAATCCAATCGCTGTTGAACCCCAGCTCATTCAAGAGCGTCGATCCGGTTCGCCGCAGGTCATGGACCGTGAACCGTCCAAGCGGGAGGCCTTCTTGCTTGGCCTGCTCCACAACGGAATAGGTCACACGATTGAAGGTCGCCCGGGACATCGGCGCGTCCGCATCATATCGTGAGGGAAGCAAATACCGTGAGTTTCCGGCACAGGTCTTCAGGGCAATGAGAATGTCGAGCATCTGACGCGACAGGTACACATTGTGCGCCTTCGAGCGCTTCATTCGCTCCTTCGGGATCGTCCAGACAGCATTCTCAAAATCGACCTCGTCCCAGATCGCGTCCTGCAGTTCGCTCTTGCGGACCATCGACAAAAGGAAGAATCGCATCCCAAGCCGAATGGTGGGCAGCGTCGGGACTTTCTCGATAACTTTGAACAGGACCCGGATTTCGGAAGGCGACAGCGAACGATCCTTCGGCACGAAGGTCGCAATCGACGCCGGCCCAACCTCCTCCGCAGGATTGGCAACCTTCTCGCCGTGGAGGATCGCAAACCCGTAGATCTGCTTCAGGATATCTCGGACGTGGATCGCCGTGGCGGGCGCGCCGCGTTCGACGATGCTCGCGCAGTGCGCTCGCAGGTCATCCGGGGAAATTTCCGTCAGCAGCCTGTTGCGCCAAACCGGGAGCAACTCGCGCTCGAAGATCGAACGTCGCATCGCGCGCGTGCTGTCCGCCATCGGCGCTCCGGTCAGCCACTTCTCTCCAAATTCCCCAAAGCTCCTGGACTCCTTCAGCCGCCGCTTTTCGCGCTGTTTTTCGATCGCCGGCGAGAGCCCCTCAGCGATGTTGCGCCTTGCGTCGATGCACTTCTCGCGCGCCCGGGCCAGCGACAATCCGTCGGGTCCATACTTGCCGAGATAGATCGTCTCCCGGCGTCCGTTCAGACGGTAGTCCATCCGAAAAGAGAGCGCCCCCTTGGTCGTGACGTGGACATACATCCCGTCGCGGTCCGCGAGCTTGTAGTCTTTTTCCTTTGGTTTCAGAGCCTTAATTGCGACGTCCGTCAGCATGACCACACCTCGCCAAAAACTACCGTCAGGCAATCTTGACGGGCCAATGATAAGAAAACGTGTGTGTTTTCATATCACTAGACGAAAAAAACTACCGTCAAAGGCCCGCGTGACCCTGACGGTAGTCGCAATCACGACGACAGGCAATAGGGTCGACCACCGTCAGTCATACCGTCAAATTGGATTTCTGCGCCCCGATAGCTACCGATAGGCAATAGACTATTATTTTATTATTTTCAGATACTTATGGCGTTCTATGGGATAGCCTAGGATACTGCGGGATGGGCCAAAATCATTCCCACTCGATCGTCCCCGGCGGCTTCGACGTCACGTCGTAGACCACCCGGTTGATCCCCCGCACCTCGTTGATGATCCGGGTCGCCACCCGGGCGAGGAACTCGTGCGGGAACGGGTATGACTCCGCGGTCATGCCGTCGGTCGAGGTGACGGCGCGCAAGGCGAGCACGTGGTCGTAGGTGCGGCCGTCGCCCATGACCCCGACGGTCTTGACCGGGAGGAGCACGGCGAAGGCCTGCCAGATGGCATCGTAAAGTCCGGCCTGCTCGATCTCCTCGAGATAGATCGCGTCGGCCTTGCGCAAGATGGCGAGCTTGTCCCGCGTGATGTCGCCGGGGATGCGGATGGCAAGGCCGGGACCGGGGAAGGGATGCCGGCGCACCATGCGCTCGGGCAGGCCGAGCTCGCGGCCCAGCGCCCTGACCTCGTCCTTGAACAGCTCGCGCAGGGGCTCGACCAGCTTGAGGCGCATGCGTTCGGGCAGGCCGCCGACATTGTGGTGCGACTTGATGGTGACGCTGGGCCCGCCGGTGAAGGAGACGCTCTCGATCACGTCGGGGTAGAGCGTGCCTTGGGCGAGGAAATCGGCGCCGCCCAGCTTGCTTGCCTCTTCCTCGAACACGTCGATGAAGAGCCCGCCGATGATCTTGCGCTTGGCTTCGGGGTCGCTGACGCCCGCCAGGCGCCCGACGAAGAGATCGCCGGCGTCGCGATGGACCAGCGCGATGTTGTAATGGTTCCGGAACAGCTCGACCACCGCCTCGCCCTCGCCCGCGCGGAGCAGGCCGTGGTCGACGAAGATGCAGGTGAGCTGCTCGCCGATGGCCTCGTGGATCAGCACCGCGGCGACGGCGGAATCGACCCCTCCCGAGAGGCCGCAGATCACCCTGCCCTTGCCCACCTGTTTGCGGATGCGATCGATGGCCTGCTCCCGGAAGGCGGCCATGGTCCAGTCGGCCTTGCAGCCGGCGATGCGCCGCGCGAAACTCGCCAGCAGGCGGCCGCCGGCCGGGGTGTGCACCACCTCGGGATGGAACATGACCCCGTAATAACGCCGGTCGTCGTCGGCGATGATGGCGAAGGGCGCGCCCTCGCTGGTGCCGACCACGCGGAAGCCGGGCGGCAGGCGGATCACCCGGTCGCCATGGCTCATCCAGACCTGCTCGCGCTCGCCCCGGTTCCAGACGCCGTCGGTCAGGATCGAGCTTCCCGTCATCTCGACGAAGGCGCGGCCGAACTCGCGGTGGTCCGAGGCTTCGACCTCGCCGCCGAGCTGGGCGCATAGGGTCTGCTGGCCATAGCAGATGCCGAGCAGCGGCACGCCGAGATCGAAGGCGATTTCGGGTGCGCGCGGCGTGCCCGCCTCCAGCACCGAGGCAGGGCCGCCGGAGAAGATGATGCCCTGGGGCTTATAGGCCGCGATCCTGGCCGGATCGGTATTGAAAGGCATGATCTCGCAGTAGACGCCGGCCTCGCGCAGGCGCCGGGCGATCAGCTGGGTCACCTGGCTGCCGAAGTCGAGGATCAGGATCCGGTCGGTCATGGGCGGCGTCTCATTATGGGTTCAGCTGTCATGGGCAGAAAGGCGAGATGTTTTTCCATCGTCACTCCCGCGAAAGCGGGAATCCAGGGCTGCGAGAGGAGCGCTTGTGTCCCCTGGACCCCCGCTTTCGCGGGGGTGACGAAGGGAGTGGTTCGGCGGCCGCTCATCCTTCGACAAGCTCATCCTTCGACAACCTCATCCTTCGACAAGCTCATCCTTCGACAAGCTCATCCTTCGACAAGCTCATCCTTCGACAAGCTCATCCTTCGACAAGCTCAGGATGAGGTGGTTTGGTTTGATCCTCATGGTGAGCTTGTCGAACCATGGGGATCAAACTGGCCCGGGGTGCTGTTCTCACAACGCGCTCCAGCCATAGGCGATCTCGTGCAGGGTGGCGCCCCAGAGGGCTTCGTCGCGTTCGCCGGCTCGCTTTCCGCCCATCCGCTCATAGAAAAACCTGGCCGGGTTGTCGGCCAGCACCCAGAGCAGGGCGGAGACCAGGTCCTTGCGCTTGAGGGCATCGAAGCAGGCGGTCAAGAGCGCCCGGCCGATGCCGCGGTTCTGCCAGTCCGGCAGCACGTAGAGCGTCTCCACCTCGCCGGCGAAGGGCAGGTTGGGGCTGCGGTTCCGGCCGACGCTGCCGAAGCCGACCGGGCCTTCGTCCTTCGCCTCGGCCACCAGCACGATGCTGGCATTGACCTGACGCGACAGGCTCATGCGCCAGGACGTAGCCTTGCCGTCCACGGTCATGTCGATGAGGGTCCGGTCGGGCAGCATGCCGGGATAGGTGCTGCGCCAGGTCTCCACATGGATGCGCGCGATCGCCCTTGCATCGGCCGGCGTGGCGGGGCGAAGACGGATCACGGGGCCGCCTCTTCGGGACCCGGCACTTCTTCGGGCTGCGGCGCCTCTTCGGGCTGCGGCGCCGGCTTGGCCTTCTCGAGGACCGCGAGAAAGAATCCGTCGGTGCCGTGGCGCGCCGGGCTTAGACGCAGGAACGGCCCGGGCGAAGGCGGATCGCCCGCCAGGATATCGCGCCAGACTTCGGCCATCGGCAGGATCGAAAAGTTTGCGTGCTCGGCGAGGAACCATTCGATCTGGTCCTGGTTCTCGCGGCCGAGAAGCGAGCAGGTCGCGTAGACGAGGCGCCCGCCCGGCTTCACCAGCCGCGCGGCGCTGTCGAGGATGCGCCGCTGGAGGGCGGCCAGCTCTGCGATGTCCTCGGGCTTGAGGCGCCACTTGGCGTCCGGGTTGCGCCGCCAGGTACCGCTGCCGCTGCAGGGCGCATCGATCAGCACCCGATCGAAGTTATTCAGATGGCGCTTCACCCAGGGATCGCGCTCGCTGGCGAGGCCGCGGCGCTCGACATTGTGGACGCCGGCGCGCACCAGCCGCGTCGCCGCCCGGGCGATCCGGCCCTCCAGCACGTCGGCGGCAACGAGCTTGCCCTTGTTCTTCATCGTGGCGGCAAGGGCGAGGGTCTTGCCCCCGGCCCCGGCGCAAAAATCCACCACCCGCTGGCCGGGCCTGGCATCGGTCAGCAATGCGACGAGCTGGGAGCCTTCGTCCTGCACCTCGATCATGCCGGCCTTGAAGCAATGCAGGCCCGCGAGCGGCGGCCGGCCATCGACCCGGATGCCGAGCGGCGACAAGGGCGTGGGGCGGCCATCCACTCCCTCGCGGGCGAGTGCGGCGATCGCCTCGTCCCGGCTCGCCTTCAGGGTGTTCGCGCGCAGGTCCGTGGCCGCAGCACCCATGAGCGCCGCCATCTCCGCATCCAGATCATCGCCAAGGGCTTCTTCCAGCGCCGGCTCGAGCCAGGCGGGAAACTCCAGGCGCACCGGGCGAGGCTGATCGGCCTGGTCGAGGGTCTGGCCGACGAGGGCCTTGGCGAGCTGCCTCTCGCCGGCCGAGAGCGGCGCCGGGCGATACGGCCCGCCGTCGAAGGAGCCGGCGATGCGGTCGGCGCTGAATCCGTCGACCAGCGCGAGGGCCGCGATCATGCGGGCGCGCTCGCGATCGGCCGGGCGCTCGGGCGATATCCGCGCGATCCACCAGTCGAGGGCCGACTGCCGGCGCAGCACGGCATAGGCGCGGTCGACCACCTCGCGCCGGTCCTGGCCGCCCATGTAGCGCCGGGCGCGGAAGAAGGCGGCCGCCGTGCGGTCGGCCGGGCTTTGGCCCTCGTGGATCGCCGCCAGCAGCTCGATCGCCGCCTGAAGCCTGGCACCAGGAGTCACATCTCCGGCCGGTAGTTGGGCGCCTCGCGGGTCACCTGGACATCGTGGACGTGGCTTTCGCGCAAGCCGGCGCTGGTGATCCGCAAGAAGCGGCAGCGGCTCTGCATCGCCGGCAGGTTGGCGTTGCCGGTGTAGCCCATGGCGGCGCGCAGGCCGCCGACGAGCTGATGGATCACGTTGCCGGCGGGGCCCTTGTAGGGCACGCGGCCCTCCACGCCCTCGGGCACCAGCTTGAGTGCCTCGCGAACTTCCTGCTGGAAATAGCGGTCGGCCGAGCCGCGCGCCATGGCGCCCAGCGAGCCCATGCCGCGATAGGACTTGTAGCTGCGGCCCTGGTAGAGGAACACCTCGCCCGGGCTTTCGTCGGTGCCGGCGAGGAGCGAGCCCACCATGCAGCAATCGGCGCCGGCGGCAATCGCCTTGGCGAGATCGCCCGAATACTTGATGCCGCCGTCGGCGATCACGGGAATGCCGTTCTTGCGCGCCTCGCCCACCGCGTCGATGAGGGCGGTCAGCTGGGGCACGCCGACGCCGGCGACCATGCGGGTGGTGCAGATGGAGCCCGGCCCGATGCCGACCTTGATGGCGTCGGCGCCGGCATCGATCAGGGCGCGGGCCCCCTCGGCCGTGGCGATGTTGCCGGCGATGAGCTGGCAGGCATTGCTGAGGCGCTTCACCGCGGCGACCGCGGCGATCACGCCCTGGGAATGGCCATGGGCGGTGTCGATGACGATGACGTCGACCTCGGCCTCCAGCAGGGCTTCGGCCCGCTTCAGCCCTTCGGGCCCGACGCCGACGGCCGCGGCGGCGCGAAGCCGGCCCTTCTCGTCCTTGCAGGCGTTGGGAAACTTCTGGGCCTTCTCGATGTCCTTGACCGTGATGAGGCCGACGCAGCGATAGGCGCCGTCCACCACCAGCAGCTTCTCGATCCGATGCTGGTGCAGCAGGCGCTTGGCCTCTTCCTGGCTGACGCCCTCGCGCACGGTGATCAGCCGGTCCTTGGTCATCAGCTCGGCCACCGGCTGGCGCCGGTCGCTGGCGAAGCGCACGTCCCGGTTGGTCAGGATCCCGACCAGCTTGCCGCTGCCCCGCTCGACCACGGGAAAGCCGGAGATCTGGTGCTGCTCCATCAGGCCGAGGGCATCGGCGAGCGTCGCGTCGGGATTGATGGTGAGCGGGTTGACCACCATGCCGGATTCGAACTTCTTGACCCGGCGGACCTCCTCGGCCTGTTTCGCCGCGTCCAGGTTCTTGTGGATCACCCCCATGCCGCCGCCTTGCGCCATGGCGATGGCCATCCGGCTCTCGGTCACCGTATCCATGGCCGAGGACAGCAGCGGGATGCCAAGCTCGATGGTCTTGGTGAGGCGGGTCCGGGTGTCGGCTTCGGTGGGCAGGACGGCGGAGGCGGCGGGCTCTAGCAGTACGTCGTCGAAAGTCAGCGCCTCGCGAATCTCCATGCCACACCTCCAGGATCGGGAACCGGAATCAAGGCCCCCGCGGGTAATGGCGCGCCATCATACACAGGACGCTAACGAAGCCAAGCGGAAGCTGGGCTTTAGGTTGTGCCGCTCGCCCAGTTCCACAAGGCTCGTCGTGGACGGCCCGCCACGCCACCCTATCGTCATGCCCGGGCCGGCCGAAAGGCCGAGTCCCGAGCATCCAGGTTCTCATTTTCCATGCCGAAAGACGTGGATGCGCGGGTCAAGCCCGCGCATGACGATCTTGGAGTGGCAGGGCCGGAGCTGGACGGCTTCATGCTTCGACAAGCTCATGCTTCGACAAGCTCATGCTTCGACAAGCTCATGCTTCGACAAGCTCAGCATGAGGGTCAAACAAACTCGCCTCATCCTGAGCCTGTCGAAGGATGAGGCACTCGTACCAGGGCCTATTCCTTTGACTGCGCCTTGGCGCGGAAGCCCTGGGCGACGACGTAGATTTCCGCCGAGTCGGCGCGGCTCGCCGCCGGTTTGACGTGGCGCACGTCGGTGAAGTCGCGCTTGAGGGCCTTGAGCAGTTCGCCGGTCGCCCCGCCCTGGAGCACCTTCATCACCAGGGTGCCGCCCGGGGCGAGCGCTTCCCGCGCGAAGGCATGGGCCGCCTCGGCGAGCGCGATGATCCGCAAATGATCGGTCTTGCCATGGCCGGTCGCCGGTGCCGCCATGTCGGAAAGCACGACATCGGCCGGGCCGCCGAGGGCCTCCGTCAACCGGGCCGGCGCCGCCTCGTCGAGAAAGTCGCCGTGCAGCACCGTGGCGCCGGCGATCCCCTCCACGGGCGTGAGATCGATGCCGACGACGCGCCCCTGGCGCCCGCCCGCCGGCAGGCAGCGCTCGACCGCGACCTGGGTCCAGCCGCCGGGCGCGGCACCCAGGTCGATCACCTTCTTGCCGGGCCCCAGGAAGTGAAACCGGTCGTCGAGCTGCATCAGCTTGAAGGCGGCGCGCGAGCGATAGCCCCGGCGCTGGGCCTCCGCGACATAGGGATCGTTCAGCTGGCGCTCGAGCCAGCGGATCGAGGACGGCCGGCGCCGCGCCGTGCTGCGCAGGCGCTGGGTGAAGCCGCGCCCGGTCAAGCCCCCGCCATCGGGTCCCCCGCCCCCGCCCGGCCGGCGCGGATGGCTCACAGGCCCGCCTGGTATCTGTTCGGCCAGCGCCTGTCGGTCTTGCGCCGGGCGAGGCCTTCGGCGAGAAGCCCGAACAGGATGCCCTCGCGCACGCCGCGGTCGGCGATGCGCAGGCGGCCCACCGGCCAGAGCCGGCAGATCGCCGCCAGGATGGCGCAGCCGGCGACCACCAGGTCGGCCCGCTCGCGCCCGATGCTGGGGATCGCCGCCCGCTCCTCCAGGGACATGGCGGCGAGCCGCTGGCTGAGGCGCTCGATGGTGGGAAAATCGAGATAGCCGCCGTCGACCCGCGACCGGTCGTAGCGCGGCAATTCGAGATGGACGCCGCAGAGCGTCGTCACCGTGCCCGAGGTGCCCAGCATCTGGACCTGGCCCTCGCGGGCGGAGGCGGCCAGGCCGTGGCGCTCCTCGAAGGGATGCAGCAGGCCGCGCATCTCCTCGGTCATGGCCTCGAAGGCCTCGGGCGGGACGCGACCATGGCCATGGCCGTAGCGCTCGGCGAGGCCGACGACGCCGACGGGAACCGAGTGCCAGCCGGCGAGGCTGCGCCTCCGCTCGGTCCCGATCTCGAAGCAGCCGACTTCCGTCGACCCGCCGCCGATGTCGAAGACCACCGCCCTGGCGGGCTCAGCCGTCAGCAGCGGCGAGCAGCCGGCAAAGGCGAGAGCGGCCTCCTCGGCGCTGGAGATGATCTCGATCTCGATCCCGGTCTCGGCCCGGACCCGGGCGAGGAAATCGGCGCAGTTGTCGGCCCGCCGGCAGGCCTCGGTGGCAACGCTGCGGGCATGGGTGACGCCGCGCCGGCGCATCTTGCCGGCACAGACTTTGAGCGCGGCGATGGTGCGATCCATGGCCGCGGGCGAAAGCGAGCCCGTCGCCTCCACCCCCTCGCCCAGGCGCACGATGCGCGAGAAGGCATCGACGATCCGGAAACCCTCGGCCCGGGGCCTGGCGACCAGAAGCCGGCAATTGTTGGTGCCGAGGTCGACCCCGGCCAGCACGGCCTCGCTCCCGCCAGGGCCGGCGTCCCATGCCTGGCGGGTCGGATCAATGCCGAGATGATCGTCCAATCTGTACTCCTGGCCGCGCCGCCGCCGGGTTCCCTCGGGCCCACCGGGCGCGCGGCCGATTCCCATTCGAGGCCGATCCTAAACCGATTATCGCGCTCCGGCCATGGAAGAGGTTGCTTCGCGAAGGGCTGGATGCGGCCCGGCCGGCTTGCCGCACATACTATTTCTGGCTATATTACTGGATATATATCTCCGGAGAACGGCCATGACCGACGCATCGCAAAAGCGGGCGCTGAAGAACTATCGCCGGCGGCTCGGCGAACGGGGCATGGCACGCTTCGAGGTCCTGGGCCTCGCGGCCGATCGCGCCTTGATCCGCTCGCTCGCCAGGCGCCTGGCCGAGAACGACGGATCGCGGAACCGCATTCGCGCGGCCGTGAGCCGGTCGATCGCCGGCAAGGGGCCGAAAAAAGGCGGCATCCTGGCCGCCCTCAGGCGCTCGCCCCTGGTCGGCGCCGACCTCAAGCTCGGCCGGCCGATCAGCCATGGCCGCAAGGTCGACCTGTGACCCGCTACGTCCTCGATACCAACATCATCAGCAATGTGACCAAGCCCGTTCCGTCCGAGGCCCTGACGGCGTGGCTGGAGGCTCAGGCCGATGAGGACCTGTTCATCGCATCCCTCACCGTCGCCGAGATCCGCCGCGGCCTCCTGGAGAAACCCGCCGGCAGGAAGCGCCGCGCCTTGGAGCGCTGGTTCACCGGCCCGGAGGGGCCCCAGGCCCTGTTCGCCGGCCGGGTCCTTCCCTTCGACGAGGCGGCCGCCCTCCACTGGGCCCGCCTGATGGCGGAGGGAACGGCCGCCGGCCGGCCGCGCAGCGCGCTGGACATGATCGTGGCGGCGACCGCCGAGGCGAACGACTGCACGCTCGTCACCGACAACGAAAGGGACTTCGCGGGCGTCAAGATCCTCAACCCCATGCGACCCGCGACCTGAGGTGCGCCGCCGGCGCGCTTGGTCCACGGATTGCGGGGTGGGCGCTCCCCTGGCCGGAGCGCTGTTGCTAGCTCGTCAAGTTGGCCGGTTTATGTAGCTCGTGAGTTGTCCGCTTCGTTTAGGCTTTTGGGCCGGGGCATGCCCCGGCCCAAAGCGGCCGTCATGGAAGCGTGTCACGCGGCCTTCCGGCTTGGCTTGATGAGGCGTCCCTTGGGGTCATAGTCGGCGAGACGATGGGGGCCGAGGAAGACGGCGATGCCGCCGTCCGGATACTCATGCACGCGCACGCTCGCCTTGACGAAGTGGGGCCGCAAGGGGTTCGGCGGGATCTGCAAGCAGAACCGGCGCCATTTGACGGTATTGTCGTTGCCGACCTGGCGGGTCTCCTGGATGCACAGGAGCTCGCGCCATGCACCGAGAGTGTCGGCGACGAAGGCGGAGACGGCCTGCTCGGGTGCCACCGCGAAGCGCGCGTTATGGGCGGGGATATAGCGCCTGGCGAGCCAGCGGTTGGCGGCCTCGAGGGTGGTGATGCGGGCGAGCCTGAGCTCCTTGGGTAGCCGATCCTGGAGGGTGCGGAAGGCCCGCTCCGAACGGCCCCGCGCCTCTGGCGAATAGGCGGCGATGTGCTCGATGCCAAGCTGGGCCAGGGCCCGGCCGACCTGGGTGAGCCGCTTCCTGTCGACCGCACCGCCGGCCTTGGGGGTATGGAAATAGTGCCCGGCGCGATCGGTGTAGAGGGCACAGAACAGGCCTTCGCGGGCGATCACCTCGGCCAGCCCGCGAAAGCTCGAGGCGGTGCCTTCTTCGCCGACCAGGAAGGCCGAGTAGATCGCGCTCGTCGCATCGTCGAGCGTCACCACCAGGTCGTAGAGCCGGGCGTCGCCCGGCAACCAGGCATGCTTGGAGGCATCCTGATGCAGCAGCATGCCGACCATCGGCCGGCGCGGCCGCTTCTTGCGATGCGCCGAGCGCTTCAGCGCAGGGCGCACAAGACCGGCGCCATGCAGGTGTACCTTGGTCACCGTATAGCCCAGCTTGTAGCCGTGCCGCTTCACCAGCTGCTCATGGAAGTGCTTCACCGTGAAGTCCGCGTAGCTGCCCTGGTACAGCTCCAGCATCCGCGCGATCTCCGCCACCCCTGCCCGGCGCGCCGAGGGCTTGCCAAGCCGCCGGTCCGATAGCCCCTCAGGCCCTTCATCGCGCAACCGATCGCGCCAGCGCCGGAAGCTCCGTTCTCCCATCCCAAGCAGCTCCGCCGCCTCGATCTGGCTTAACTCGCCTCTCTCCTGGCGCTCCAAAATCGCCTCAAATCGCATCCGTCGAACTCCCTCGTGAACGACCGCCCGGTCCATATCCGCCCCCTCTTTGGAGCGACTCTAGAACCGGACAGATCACGAGCTACAAACACCGGACACATCACGAGCTAACTACA
>Ga0265313_10002305_pt1 | contig 16724 bp, 17 predicted proteins | sample 4123metaG_FD_203122 | JGI IMG/M metagenome (GOLD analysis project Ga0265313, IMG submission 203122) | Rhizosphere microbial communities from Carex aquatilis grown in University of Washington, Seatle, WA, United States - 4-1-23 metaG | ecosystem: Host-associated > Plants > Roots > Rhizosphere >...
CGTCGCGCGCCGCGGTCGATGCCGGCTATGCGCCGAACGACTGGCAGGTCGGACAAACCGGCAAGGTGGTGGCGCCGGAACTCTACATCGCGGTCGGAATTTCCGGCGCGATCCAGCATCTCGCCGGCATGAAAGATTCGAAAGTCATTGTCGCCATCAACAAGGACGAGGAAGCGCCGATCTTCCAGGTCGCCGACTACGGCCTGGTCGCCGACCTCTACCAGGCCCTGCCGGAGCTTGCCGCCGAACTCGGCAAGACCGGCCGTTGACCATTCGTTCTGGCGGGGAGTGGAATTGCCCGGCGGTTCGGCGTAAAGATTGAACAGTCGAGGTCGAAGCCGAGAATCCGGGACTTAGCATCGGTCGGACAACATGACGATCAACGTCAAAAGCGTCGCAGTAGATATCAAGAGTGTCGGCGTCATCGGCGCCGGGCAGATGGGCAACGGCATCGCCCATGTGTGCGCGCTTGCCGGTTACACCGTAATGCTCAACGACCTGTCTCCAGACCGCATCAAGTCGGCGATGGCGACCATCAACGGCAACATGGCCAAGCAGGTCGGCAAGAAAGCCATCAGCGAAGACGACCGTAAAAGCGCGCTGGCGCGGATCAAGCCGGCCGAGAAATACGATGCACTCGGCGGCTGCGATCTCGTGATCGAGACGGCGACTGAGAAAGAAGACGTCAAGCGCAAGATTTTCGCCGACCTGTGCGCCTCGCTAAAGCCGGACGCGATCATCGCCACCAACACTTCGTCCTTGTCGATCACGCGGCTCGCCGCCACCACCGACCGGCCGGAGCACTTCATCGGCATCCACTTCATGAATCCTGTGCCGTTGATGGAGCTGGTCGAGCTCATCCGCGGCATCGCCACCGACGACGCCACCTTCGAGACCAGCAAGGCCTTCATCAGCAAGCTCGGCAAGACGATCGCGGTGTCGGAGGATTTCCCGGCCTTCATCGTCAACCGCCTGCTGCTGCCGATGATCAACGAGGCGATCTACACGCTCTATGAAGGCGTCGGCAACGTCGAGGCGATCGATACCGCCATGCGGCTCGGCGCCCACCACCCGATGGGCCCGCTTGAGCTTGCCGACTTCATCGGCCTCGATACCTGCCTGTCGGTGATGCAGGTGCTGCACGAGGGGCTGGCCGACTCCAAATACAGGCCGTGCCCGCTGCTGGTGAAATACGTCGAGGCGGGCTGGCTCGGCCGCAAGACGCAGCGCGGCTTCTACGATTACCGCGGCGACAAGCCGGTGCCGACGCGCTGAGCGCTACGCCACCTTCAACAGATTGAGCACGGCGAGCGCGGCGATGCTGAGCCAGGTCAGGCTCTGCCCGCTGATGCGGCCGAAGCCGGCGATCGCCGTGTTCCACATGTTCCAGCTTTGCAGCAGGCGCGCGACGATGAGCACGATGCCGATGGCGTTCAGCGCCCAATGCCAGCCGCCGTTGATCTCGTAGATTGCCATCAGGACGATCGCGAGCGGCAGATATTCGATCGCGTTGCCGTGCAGCCGGATCATCCGCAGCATATCCGGATTGCCGCCGTCGCCGAGCGGCACCTTCAGCTTGGCGCGGTGCACGGTGACGTTGATAGCGAGCGCCACCACGATCAGCGCGAGAATGCTGGCGTAGGCGGCAGTGGTTGGCAGCGGCATGGTCATCCCCCTCGGTTTGTCTCTCTAACTCTAACTCTTGCCCTGTCTCAGCGGGGCGCGGACTCGTATTCGTCGTGTCGGCGCACCCAGAACGGCCCGCGTCCGTTTTCGTCCCGGCCCTTCGGCACGAGGTCCAGGTAATTGTAGTCGGTGTTGAGCATGTCGATGCCGCGCGCGTAGGTCGAATAGGTGCGAAACACGCCGCTATCGTCCTTGAAGAACACGCTGACGCCTTCGCGCTCGCCGACAAACGGATCCTGCATCTTGAAATTGTAGAAGGCCTGTTTCGCGGCAACTTCTTCCGGCGTGAAGGCGACACCGAAATCGCGGTTGAAGTCGTTCGAAAATGACGACAGCCATTTGAACGACCAGCCCATGCGCTTGCGGTAAGCCGCGAGCTTCTCGTATGGCGCACGCGAAATCGCGATCATGCTGACGTCGCGCTGATTGAGATGCACGATGACGCCGTTGAAATTATCGGCCCAATGCGAGCAATGCGGGCAGCCGGCGTTCCAATCCGGCAGGAACATGAAGTGATAGACAATGAGCTGGCTGCGGCCGGCGAACAGGTCGGCGAGCGACTGTTTGCCGTCGGACCCGTCGAACACGTAATTCTTGTCGATCTTGACCCACGGCAGCGAGCGCCGGGCCTCGCTCAGTTCGTCGCGCGCCTTGGTGAATTCCTTCTCCTTGGCCAGCAGCGCTTTGCGCGCCGCCAGCCATTCATCGTGCGAGACAACAGGCTGTTGCATCGGGTGCTCCGCTCTCAGCGGGGGACCGGCGTGATCCAGCCGACGCCGGCGCCGCCCGGTTCGGTCAGGACGGCAATACGGCCGACGCCCGGTACGTCGAAGATCGGCCGCATCAGCCGCGCGCCGGCTTTCTCGGCCTTTTTCACCCGCGCGTCGACGTCGTCGACCGCGAGATACGACATCCAGGCTTCTGGCACGCCGTCGAATTGCGGCCCGCCAATTGGAAACAGGCCGCCGACCGGCTTGTCGCCCATCTTGGCGATCCAGTAAGTGCCCATCGGCGACGGCATCGATTCAAATTGCCAACCGATCGTAACGCCGTAGAACGTCTTCGCCTTCTCGACGTCGCGGGTCAGCAGCTCGTTCCAGTAGAAATTGCCGTGTTCGGCCATCGAAACCTCCTGTTACGCGAGAAGCTTTTCCATCTTGGCGAGCGCGCCGTCCCAGCCGTACTGGTGGCGGTCGCGCGCGTCGGCATCGAAGAAGTGTTCGTGCGTCAATGTCATCAGCGAGCCGGTGCCGTCCGGCTTGATCTCGACCGTAACCAGCGATTCCCGCTCCGGCATCGACTTCCACGCCCAGGTAAAGACCAGCCTTTGGTTCGGCACCACTTCGCGGTAGACGCCGCTGACGTCGTGCTGCTCGCCGTTGGGCGCCTGCATGACCCAGTGATAGCGGCCGCCGACGCGCGGATCGGCTTCGGCCGACACGGCCCTCACTTCGCCCGGTCCCATCCAGATTTTTACTTTTTCCGGGTCGGTCCACGCGGCGAAGACTTTCGCTGGCGGCGCGTTAAAGCGGCGCTTGATGGTGAGGCTCGGCTTGACGGCGGTCGCGGTGGCCATGTGTCTTCCTCCAAAAATGCGGCGAGTTGATCGAGACGTTCGGTCCAGAAGCGCTGGTAGCGGTTGAGCCATTCGTTGGCTTCGTGCATCGGCTCGGCGCGCAGCCGGCAGGAGACGATGCGGCCGTCCTTGTTGCGGGTGACGAGGCCGGCATCCGACAGCACGTCGAGGTGCTTCATCACCGCCGGCAGCGACATCGGCAGCGGCGCGGCAAGCTCGGTGACCGACAGGCTGTCCTTCTCGCTCAGGCGCGCGAGCAAAGCGCGCCGCGTCGGATCGGCGAGAGCCGAGAAGGTGCGGTCGAGGGCCTCGGACTTATAGTAAACCATGTGGTTAAGTATAGGCGCGCAACGGATGGCGTCAAGCCCATGCGTTGCACTTTCCTGTTACGGGGCGATGGCGGCCTGGATCAGTTTCACCGCGTCGTCGCTCGCCCATTCGGCGGGGCCGGCGATGGTGCCGATCTCGCAGCCGTTGCCGTCGATCAGCACCGTGGTCGGCATGCCGAAGGCGCGGCCGATGGCTTTGAGGTCCTGGAAGACCTTGGCGTTGGCGTCGGAGTAAAAGGCGAGCTTCTGGACGCCGATATCCTTGAGAAACTGCTTCGGCTTGCTGGGGTCGCGGGTGTCGATATTGACCGCGACCACTTCGAAGCCGGGCCCGCCGAGGCGCTGCTGCAGGCTGTCGAGCGCCGGCATTTCGGTGCGGCACGGCACGCACCAGGTGGCCCACAGGTTCAAGAGGACGGTGCGGCCGTGGAAGTCGGCGAGCGTCAGCGGCTTGCCGCCGGCATCGTTGAAGGCAAGGTCCGGCAGCTTGAGCGGCGCCTTGGCGACATTGACGGCTGCGACCTCGCCACGCGCCAGCGGCGCCAGTTTCTTCGCCAAATCGACCGCCGGACGGCACTCCGCGGCGCCCGCATTGCGTGTCATGCTCCCAATTTCGTATACCCCAAAGAAACCGACGACCAGGCCGACGACGCCGCCCGCCAGAATGAGAGCGAGCCGCTTCAAGGATGCGCCGGCGGTTGCATGCTGGGTTTCGGTCATTACTGGGCGGCGAGTCTCTGGTGAGGTCATGAGCAACAAGATGTGGGGCGGGCGGTTTGCCTCCGGCCCCGACGCCATCATGGAGGAAATCAACGCCTCCATCGATTTCGACAAGGCTCTTTACCGCCAGGACATCGCGGCGTCCAAGGCCCACGCCGAAATGCTGGCGAAGCAGGGCATTATTGGGGCCGACGATGCGAAAAAGATCGCTCACGGTCTAGACACGATCCTGTCAGAGATCGAAGGCGGCAAGTTCTCCTTCAAGCGCGCGCTGGAAGACATCCACATGAACGTGGAGAGCAGGCTGGGCGAGCTGATCGGCGACGCCTCCGGCCGGCTGCACACCGCGCGGTCGCGCAACGACCAGGTGGCGACGGATTTCCGGCTGTGGGTCAGGGATACGATCGATGCGCTCGACGCCGCGCTTGAGATTTTCCAGCATGCGCTGGCGGTGAAGGCTGCCGAGCATGCGGCGACGGTGATGCCGGGCCTCACGCACCTGCAAACCGCGCAGCCAGTCACCTTCGGCCATCATCTGCTCGCCTATGTCGAGATGGCAGCGCGCGACCGCGGCCGCTTCGCCGACGCGCGCAAGCGGCTCAACGAATCGCCGCTCGGCTCCGGCGCGCTTGCCGGCACCTCCTTCACCCTCGACCGCGACATGACGGCCAAGGCCCTGGGCTTCGACCGGCCGGCGGCGAATTCGCTCGACGCCGTCTCCGACCGCGACTTCGTCATGGAGACGCTTGCGGCCGCTTCGATCGCGGCGGTGCACCTGTCGCGGCTCGCCGAGGAGATCGTGATCTGGACCTCGCCGCTCACCGGACTGATGCGGCTGTCGGACAAGTTCACCACCGGCTCCTCGATGATGCCGCAGAAGCGCAATCCGGACGCCGCCGAGCTGGTCCGCGCCAAGACCGGCCGCATCATCGGCGCGCAGACCGCGCTGCTCATCGTCATGAAGGGGCTGCCGCTCGCCTACGCCAAGGACATGCAAGAGGACAAGGAGGGCGCGATGGACGCGCTCTCGGCGCTGTCGCTGTCGATCGCGGCAATGACCGGTATGGTCGCCGATCTCGAGCCCGATATCGCGCGCATGAAGAAGGCGGCGGGCGAAGGCTACGCAACCGCGACCGATCTCGCGGACTGGCTGGTGCGCCAGTTGAAGATGCCGTTCCGCGAAGCGCATCACTTGACCGGCCGCATCGTCGCCAAGGCCGCGGAACAGAACCTGGCCCTGCACCGGCTGCCGCTCGCCACGATGCAGGCGATCGAGCCGCGAATCAGCGACGACGTGTTTTCCGTGCTGTCGGTCACGCAGTCGGTGAAGAGCCGCAGCACCTTCGGCGGCACTGCGCCGAAAAACGTGCGGGCGCAGGCGAAGAAATGGCTGCGCAAGCTCGAAAAAGAGAAACCCTGACTTCGCCTTGTTTGCCGTGGTATGGTGCGGAATGAGCCGCTTTCGCTTCGCTTTTCGTCTCGCTTTGGTCGGTGCGCTCGCCGCAGCCCTTGGGCTGGGCGCGTGCGGCCGCAAGGGCCCGCTCGATCCGCCGCCCGGCGCTTCGCTCGAGGGCGAGCCGCAGCCGCATATGCCGGATTTGATGAGCTCGAAAGGCCAGCCTGCGCCCGGCACGCCGGTGCAGCCGTCGAAAAAAACGATCCCTCTCGACGTCCTCCTGAACTGAGCCGCGCCTGATCCCGACAAGCGGGGCCTGGATTTCGGCTAAGATCACGCGCAACTGGATTCACGACCGATGCATCATTTTGCCTACCGCAACGGTGTGCTGCACGCCGAGGCGGTCAGTCTCGATATGATCGCGCAAAGCGTCGGGACGCCGTTCTATTGCTATTCGACCGCGACGCTGACGCGGCACTACAAGGTCTTTGCCGGCGCCTTCGCCGACGTCGACGCACTCGTCTGCTACGCCATGAAGGCGAACTCCAACCAGGCCGTGATCGCGACGCTCGCCAAGTTGGGCGCCGGCGCTGACGTCGTCTCGGGTGGCGAACTCAAGCGCGCGCGGCTCGCCGGCGTGCCCGCAAACAAGATCATGTTCTCCGGTATCGGCAAGACCGCGGCGGAACTTGCGCTCGCGGTCGACGAGGGCATCCTCTGCATCAATGTCGAGTCCGAGCCGGAGCTGGAGATGCTGTCGGCGATCGCTGCGAGCAAGGGCAAGCCCGTCTGCGTCTCCGTGCGCGTCAATCCCGACGTCGACGCCAAGACGCATCACAAGATCGCAACCGGCAGAGCGGAGAACAAGTTCGGCATCCCGATCAGCCGCGCCCGCGAGGTCTACGCCCGTGCCGCCAAGCTGCCCGGCCTCAAGGTCTCCGGCGTCGACATGCACATCGGCAGCCAGATCACCGACCTCGACCCGTTCGGCGATGCCTTTGCGCTGCTCGCCGACTTCGTGCGCGACTTGCGCGCCGACGGCCACACCATCTCGCACATCGACCTCGGCGGGGGCCTGGGCATTCCCTATCGCGACGACAACGAGCCGCCGCCGCATCCGGACGACTACGCCAAGATGGTCAAGCGCGCGACGCACGACCTCGGCTGCCGGCTGGTCTTCGAGCCGGGCCGGCTGATTGTCGGCAACGCCGGCATCCTGGTGACGCGGGTGCTGTTCGTGAAGCACGGCGAGGCGAAGAATTTCGTCGTGGTCGATGCGGCGATGAACGATCTGATCCGCCCGACGCTCTATGACGCCTATCACGAGATCTGGCCGGTCACGGAAACAAACCGCGCCAAGCGCATCCGCGCCGACGTCGTCGGGCCGGTCTGCGAAAGCGGCGACTTCCTCGGCCTCGATCGTGAGATGGCGGAACCCGCCGCCGGAGACTTGCTCTCCGTCATGACGGCGGGAGCCTACGGCGCTGTGCAGGCCGGAACTTACAACACGAGGCCCTTGGTGCCGGAAGTGCTGGTAAACGGCGGCGAATGGGCGCTGGTCAGGCCCCGCCTTGAAGTTGACCAAATAATTGCGCTCGATCGCATGCCGGCCTGGCTCTAGCGCATTTGTACGCCCGTGGCCTGGGAATTGCCTGTCGTGTTACTCTGCGATTCTCCTTGGGCTTTTAGGAGCGGTTGTTGGACGATCTCGGCGACCCCATCCACGAACCGGATCGGCCGATCCGGATGCTGCTGGCACGCGCCCTCAAGCGTGCCCGCGGCAGCCTGTTGTGGGAACGGCTGTGGCCGGCGCTCGCCGCGATCCTGACCGCGATCGGCCTGTTCCTCGCATTCTCGTGGGCCGGCCTGTGGCTGGTGCTGCCGCCTTTGGCGCGCGCCATCGGCCTTTTCATCTTCGGCGTGGTGACGCTGACAGCCGCAGTGCCGCTGATCCGGCTGCGCTGGCCGAGCATTCATGACGGCCTGCGCCGACTCGACAGCAGCAGCGGCGAGCCGCACCGGCCGGCGAGCGCGGTCGGCGACGAGATCGCCACCAACCAGAACGACCCGGTCACACAGGCGCTGTGGCGCGCACACATCGAGCGCGCGCTCATTTCGGCACGCAAGCTCAAGGCCGGCTGGCCGCAGCCGAGGCTCGCCCTGCGCGATCCGATGGCGCTGCGCGCGCTGGTGCTGATGCTGGTGGTCGCAAGCTTCTTTGCGGCGGGCGGCGAGCGCATCAAACGCGTGACCGCCGCCTTCGATTGGCATGGCGTCGTTGCGCCGGCGAATTTCCGCGTCGACGCCTGGGTGACGCCGCCGGTCTATACCGGCCGCCCGCCGGTCATGCTGTCTGGCCTGCGTCCGGGCGAGCCCGTGCAGTCGACGGTGCCGGTGGCGGTGCCGATCGGCAGCCAGCTCGTGGTGCGGGCGACCGGCAACGTGCACTTCGATGTCGTGCATTACGGCGGGCTCGAGGACGCCGCGGCCGATCCGCACGCGTCATTGCCCGGGGGCACCGAGGAACGGCGCTTCCTCATCAAGGGTGACGGCTCGGCGACGCTGCGCGGCGTCGTCGGCACCGATCTCACCTGGAGCTTCAACGCCGTTCCGGACCGCGCACCGACCATCTCGCTCATCAAGGAGCCGCAGCGCCAGGCGCGGGGCGCGTTGCGCCTCGACTACAAGATGGACGACGATTACGGCGTCGTCAGCGCGCAGGCGACCTTCGCGCGCAAGGAATCGACGAATGCCGAGAAGCCGGCGCATCCGCTCTATGAGGCGCCGAATTTCGCGCTGACGTTGCCGCAGGCGCGCACGCGCTCGGGCGAGGCGCAGACCACGCACGATCTGACCGAGCACCCGTGGGCCGGCGCCGAAGTGACGCTGACGCTCGTCGCCCGTGATGAGGCCGGCAATGAAGGCCGCAGCGAGGCAACCGACGTCGAATTGCCGCAGCGCCTGTTCAGCAAGCCGGTCGCGCGCGCGCTGATCGAGCAGCGCCGCATCCTCGCGCTCGACGCCGAGCAGAAGCCGGTGGTGCTCACAGCGCTCGACGCGCTCACCATCGCGCCGGAGCAATTCACGCCGGAGGCCGGCGTGTTCCTCGGCCTGCGCGCGATCTTCTACGACCTCAACCGCGCCAAGACCGACGATCAGTTGCGTGAGGTCGTCGCCCGAATGTGGGCGATGGCGGTCGAGATCGAGGACGGCAACATCTCGGAAGCCGAGAAGGCGCTGCGCCAGGCGCAAGATGCGCTGCGCGATGCGCTCGACCGCAACGCCAGCGACGAAGAGATCAAAAAGCTCACCGACGACCTGCGCGCCGCGCTCGACAAGTTCATGCAGGCGCTGGCGGAGCAGATGCGCAAGAACCCGCAGATGGCGCGGCCCCTCGACCAAAATACGAAGATGCTGAGCCAGCAGGACCTCAAGAGCATGATCGACCGGCTTGAGAACATGGCCAAGCTCGGCAACAAGGATGCCGCGCGCCAGTTGCTCGATCAGTTGCAGTCGATGCTGGAGAACCTGCAGACCGCCCAGCAGGCGCCCAATTACGATCAGGGCGACGACGACATGATGTCGGCGCTCGACGAACTGGGCGACATGATCCGCAAGCAGCAGCAGTTGCGCGACAAGACCTTCAAGCAGGGTCAGGACCAGCGCGGCAAGGGCCAGAAGCAGCTTGGCGACTTGCAGCAGAACCAGCAGGCCTTGCGCGACCGGCTGAGCAAGCTGCTCGATCAGCTGCGCAAGAACGGCCTCGGCAATCCCGATCAGCAGGGCCAGAACGGTCAGAACGGGAAGGGCGAAAACGGCCAGGATCAGCTCGGCAGCGCCGGTGAGGCGATGGGCGAGGCGGAGGGCCAGCTCGGCGAAGGCGATGCCGACAGCGCCGTCGACAGCCAGGGTCGCGCGCTCGACGCCATGCGCAAGGGCGCGCAAGGGCTAGCGCAGCAGATGCAGAAGAACGGCGTCGGCATGGGGCCGGGCCCTGGCCAGCCGGGCCGCAACGGTCGCGCGCGCGCGCAGCAGGACACCGATCCGCTCGGCCGTCCGATGCACGGCCGCGAATACGGCGACGACGTCACGGTGAAGGTGCCGGGCGAGATCGACGCTCAGCGGGCGCGGCGGATTCTGGAAGAGCTGCGCAAACGCTTCGGCGAGAGCTTCCGGCCACAGCTCGAGCTTGATTACATCGAGCGTCTGCTCAAGGACTTTTAGGCGTCAGCCCCGTGCCACCAGCGCTTCGCGCACCGCGCACTTGATCTGATCGACCGAGAACGGCTTGGCGAGCACGTCGTGCACCAGCGCGTCGAGGCCGTGGGCGCGATCGCGCTGGTCGGCGTAGCCGGTCATCAGCATGATCGGCATCTCGGGATGGTCGCGGCCCGCGGCGAGCGCCAGCGCGACCCCGTCCATCACCGGCATCTTTACGTCCGCCAGCAGCAAGTCGTATTTGCCGTCCTGCTGCTGCAGCGCATCGAGCGCGGCGGCGCCGTCGGCGGTTGCGGTGAGCTCGTGGCCGTCATCACCGAGAGCGCGTATCAGAAGGCCGCGGATTGCGTCATCGTCCTCGGCGATCAGGATACGCGCCATCTATTTTGCCCCGGCGGCGGCGTCTTTAGCGGTGAAGAAGCGGACCAGCACGTCGGCGGCGTCCGCCGGCGGCGACGCCAGACGGCTGTGGAAGTCGAGCCGTTCGCCCGCTTCGAGGATGCCGCGCGCGGGCATCGCGGTCCACGTGTAGATTTCCTGGCCGGCGACGTTGCGGACCGAGAAGCGCAGGCGCGGCACTTCGGTCGAGGAATTGCCGTTGCTGACGATGGTGCCGTCGACGATCAGCGTGTCGACGCCGTTGTCGGTGTCCCTGGAGATCTTGACGTTCTCGAACTTCAGATTGCGCAGGTTAACCGGCAACCCGATCGCTGAGAACAGCGAAGCGGTCTGCGGCAGGTAGCGCACCACTTCGTTGCGCGCGCCGATCAGTGCGACGTTGAAGGCGACCAGCACCAGGATGATCGCGGTCCAGCGCGACGAGCGGCGCTTGTTTTCGCGCCGGGCGCGCAAGCGCTCGCGGCGCGCGGTGAAGCTCTCCACTTCTTCTGTTTCGGCAACCGGATTTTCAATGAACCGCGTCTGCGGCAGCGGCGGTACCAGCGGTGGCGAGTCGGTCGCCGGCATGGCGTTGATTTCGTTGAGGGCGGCTTCCACCGATGGCGAATCGTGATCGATCGGCCGCGATTCGCCCGCCGATGACATGGTCTCCGGCTCGCCGCCGAAATCATCGCCCACCGGCTCCGGCGGCTGCGTTGGGCCCCGATCGACGGCCGACGGCACAGGGGGAAGCGGGGCGGTCGATTGCGCCTCGGCCTCGGCGATTACGCTGTCGACAAAGGTCGTGACGTCCGACTTGGGGCCGCCGGCGAACCAGGTGGTCTTGCAGCGCGCGCAACGCACGGTGCGCCCGGACGGCGGCATCGCCGTCGGGTCGATCATGTAGGACGTTGCGCAGCTTGGACAGACGATGAGCATGGGCAAATTGCGGCGACTAAAACCGCGGCCAAGCTACCAGCCGACCGTTAATGGACCGGAAACCATCGGCCTACGGCAATACCCCGCCCAGGAGGGGCTCAAGCGCAGTGGCGGAGGCGTGATAATGCTGTAAAAGCGCACGAATCGTGGGGACTATGGGCGGGCGGGCTTATTCGGGCGGCCGGTTGCCGGCCATCCGGTGCCTGCCGCAGGCTTGGCGGAGAGGGGTTTGGTCCGATTCGAAAACGTCGGCTTGCGTTACGGGCTCGGCCCGGAGGTCCTGCGCGACCTCAGCTTCCGCATCGAGCCGCATTCGTTCCAGTTCCTCACCGGCCCGTCCGGGGCCGGCAAGACTTCGCTCTTGCGCCTGCTGTTCCTCTCGCTGAGGCCGACGCGCGGGCTGATCACTCAATTCGGCCACGACGTCGCGACATTGTCGAAGGACGCGCTGGCGACACTGCGCCGGCGCATCGGCATCGTGTTCCAGGATTTCCGGTTGCTCGACCACATGACGACTTACGAGAATGTCGCGCTGCCGCTACGCGTGATCGGGCGTCCGGAGGACAGCTACCGCGACGAGGTGATCGAGTTGCTCAACTGGGTGGGCCTCGGCGAGCGCATGTGGGCGCTGCCGCCCGTATTGTCCGGCGGCGAGAAGCAGCGCGCCGCGATCGCGCGCGCGGTGATCGCGCGGCCGCAGCTGCTGCTGGCCGACGAGCCGACCGGCAACGTCGATCCCACGCTGGCGCAGCGGCTGCTGCGCCTGTTCATCGAGCTCAACAAGTCCGGCACCTCGGTGGTGATCGCCACCCACGACATCGCGCTGATGGATCAGTACGATGCGCGCCGCCTGGTGCTGCACGACGGCCGGCTGCACATCTATGACTGACACGGCGATGGAGCGGAGCGATCTGACGGCGACGCCGCGTATGCCGGGCGGCTCGCTGCCGCGCTTCGATACGCCGCTGGTTCCGCGCAACTCGATCGCCGGCCGCGCGCTCGTCGCGGTCGTGGCGATCATGACGTTTCTTGCTTCGCTCACCATCGGCGCCGTGATGCTGATCGTGGCTTCGGCGAGCGAATGGCAATCCGACGTCGCGCGCGAAGTGACGATCCAGATCATTCCGGCGGCCGCCCGTGACCTCGATGCCGCGGTCGAGAAGGCCGCGGCGGTGGCGCGCGCCTTTCCCGGCATCGGTGACGTGCGCGCCTACTCGAAGGACGAATCTTCCAAGCTGCTCGAGCCGTGGCTGGGGCAGGGCCTGTCGCTCGACGAATTGCCGGTGCCGCGGCTGATCGTCGTCAAGATCGGTGCCGGCGCCGCGCCCGACATACCGCAGCTGCGGCAGATGCTCGCCGGGCAGGTGCCGGGCGCGACGCTCGACGACCATCGCGGCTGGATCGACCGCATGCGCACCATGGCCCGCACGGCGGTTGCCGCCGGCATCGGCGTGTTGCTGCTGATGATCGCCGCGACCATGCTGTCGGTCACGTTTGCGACGCGCGGCGCCATGGCGACCAACAAGACGGTGATCGAGGTGCTGCATTTCATCGGCGCCAAGAACGGCTACATCGCCGGCCATTTCCAGCGGCACTTCCTGCTGCTCGGCCTCGAAGGCGGCGGCATCGGCGGCGGCGCGGCGATCGTGCTGTTCGCGCTTGCCGGCGTGATCACGCGCTGGTTCTCGGGCTCGGCCGTTGGCGAGCAGACCTCGGCGCTGTTCGGCACCTTCTCCATCGGTCTTGGCGGCTACGTCGCCGTGCTCGGTCAAATCGTGCTGATCGCGCTGGTGACGGCGCTGACGTCACGGCACACGGTCAACCGCACGCTGGAATCGATAGACTGACATGCTGGCCGGTTTTGCCCGCTGGATCGGCTTTTTTACCATGGCGGCCGGCGTCGTGGCGGCACTGCTGCTCGCCGGCGGCTTCTTCTGGTTCGCGTTGCAGGTGCCGACCGAGGAGACGACACTCGACCACGGCGTCGACGGCATCGTCGTCCTCACTGGCGCGGCGACCCGCATCCCGGATGCCATCGAGCTGCTCGCCGCCGAGCGCGGCAAGCGGCTGCTGATCACCGGCGTGCATCGCGATACCAGCAAGAAGGAGATCGCGCGGGTCACGCCGCTTTATGCGAAGTACTTCGCCTGCTGCATCGATCTCGACCGCTCGGCGCTCAATACTTTCGGCAATGCGCTCGAAATCAAGCGCTGGGCGCGCGAGCACAACTTCAATTCGCTGATCGTCGTGACCTCGAACTGGCACATGCCGCGCGCCATGGCGGAGGTGACGCATCAGCTGCCGGACGTTACGCTGATCGCCTATCCGGTGCTTTCGGAGAAGGTGAAGTCGGATCCGTGGTGGGCGAGCGCAGATACTGCGCGGGTCTACATGTCGGAATACCTGAAGTTCCTGTTCGCGCATCTGCGCATGCGGCTCGATCCCGACAGCGGTACGTGAGGCTTCGCGTGGTCACTTTATTGCGTTCGATCGTCTTCAACGTGCTGTTCTACGTGAACACGGTCGTCTATTTGATCGCCGCGCTGCCGACCTTCCTCATGCCGTACCGTGCCACTGTCGCGGTGGCGAAGTCCTGGGGCCGCACCAATCTCAAGCTGCTGCGCATCGCCGGCATTGACTGCGAGATCCGTGGCCTCGAGAAATTGCCGAAAGGCCCGATCATCATCGCCGCCAAGCACCAATCGGCGTGGGAAACTTTTGCGCTGCTGCCGCTGTTCGAGAACCCGTTCTTCATCATGAAGCGCGAGCTGCAATGGATTCCGATCTTCGGCTGGCTCACCATCAAGGGCCGCATGGTGCCGGTCGATCGCGGCGCCGGGTCGCAGGCGCTTGCCGCCATGGTCGAGCGGGCGCGCGTCGAGCTCGCCGACAGCCGTCAGCTCATCATCTTTCCGGAGGGCACGCGCCGGCCGCCCGGCGCTGAGCCGCGTTACAAATATGGCGTCGCGCATCTCTATGTGACGGAGGGCGTGCCCTGCGTGCCGATTGCACTCAATTCGGGGCTGTTCTGGCCGCGCCGCTCGATCCTGCGGCACCCGGGAACCGTAGTCGTGGAGATCCTCGATCCGATCATGCCGGGGCTGGACAAGGAAGAATTCTTCCGGCGTCTGCAGCGCGAGCTCGAAGCCGCGACGGCGCGGCTGATCGAGGAGGGCCGCCGCTCAGAGTGACGCGTGCGTCTCGTGCGGGCCCTTGAGGCGCTCGGCGAGCAGATGCAGCTCTTCATCGCGGTAGCCCTGGGCCTCGATTTCCTTGACCGCGTCGAGCACGTAATCGCGGCAGGCGCCGGAGCGGCCATGGCCTTGGCGCGCGAATTGCAGTTGTTGGGCGAGGGTGAGTCGGCCGGCATATTGGGCGTGGCCGCGATCGACCACGTAGCAGAGCGCACGGACCGTCTGTTGCGGATCGTCATCGAGCCAGACCGAGCGTACCGCCTCGCGGTAGACCATCGTCACCTGCTCGCGGGCGCGCAGATAGTCCACGGTCGCCTTGCGCTTCTTGGCTGCGACGCGATAGGCGATGCCGCGGCAATTGCCGCCGCGGTCGAGGCCGAGCACCAGTCCCGGCCGTTCCGGCGTGCCGCGGTGGACGAAGGAATAGACGCAGAGCGCGCGGTGCGCGCCGACCAGGCGGGCGCTGCGCCGTTCCAGGAACGCGAAGCCCGGCCGCCACATCAGCGACCCGTAGGCAAAGACCCAAAGGTCCTCGGCACTGTCCTCGATCGGTGTGTTCATGGCGCGATGCTAGCCGTTGACAGGGCCCGGCGGACGCGCTCGCGTATCAGGGCCGCCGCGCCGGCGCAACGGGCCGGCGCATTACCGCCGCATTCGGCAGGTCAGAGCATGATCCCGAAAAGTGGGAACCGGTTTTCGGAAAAGATCATGCTCAAAAGGTAAAACTTCGCAATGGCCCCACGATCCCGTTCAGCTCGCCGCCGCAGCCGCCGCTTCCGCTACATCGGCACGCTCGTGCTGTTCGTTGCGCTGATCGGCGGCTGGAGCTGGTTCTGGCACTACGCCTCGATCAAGGCGCAGGCGATGTACGACGGCTGGCGGGCGCGCGAAGCCAAGGCCGGCCGCATCTACGCCTGCGGCTCGCAGGACGTCGGCGGCTATCCGTTCCGCATCGAGATCGATTGCGACAAGGCCTCGGCGCTGTTCCGCAGCAACCAGCCGCCGATCGAACTGAAGACCGAGCGCATTCTCGCGGCGGTGCAGGTCTACGACCCGACATTGATGATCAGCGAATTCACCGGGCCGCTGACCATCGCCGATCCGGGGCAGCCGCCCAGCCTGATCGCCAACTGGCAGATGATGCAGTCGAGCGTGCGCGGCACGCCCAACGCGCCGCAGCGCGTCTCGCTGGTATTCGACCATCCCGCCCTCGATCGCATGAACGGGCCGGTGCGGCAGAACTATCTGAGCGCCAGACGCATCGAATTGCATGGCCGCATCGTCGAAGGCTCGGTCAACAACCACCCGGTGATCGAGACGGTGCTCCGGTTGTCGAGGGCGTCGTTCCCCGGACTTCACCCTGCCGCGGTGCAGCCGATCGATGCCGACATCACCACGGTGCTGCGCGGCCTCAATGACTTCTCGCCGAAGCCGTGGCCGGCGCGCTTCCGGCAGTTGCAGCAAGCCGGCGGCCGTATCGACATCACGCAGGCGCGGATTGCGCAGGGCGACACGCTCGCGGTCGGCGGCGGCACGCTCGAGCTCAACAGCCACGGCCATCTCGAAGGCCAGTTGCGCGTGACCGTCGCCAATGTCGAGGCGTTCCTCGCCGAGATCGGCGCGCAGAAGGCGGTTCAGCAGTCGCAGCCGGTCGACAAGCTTGCCGGCGCGCTCGACCGCCTGGCGCCGGGGCTTGGCGATGTGGCGCGGCAGCAGGCCGGCGCCAATCTGTCGCTCGGCCTCAATTTGCTCGGCGAGCAGACCACGCTCGAAGGCCGCCGCGCGGTGACGCTGCCGCTGCGCTTCAACGACGGAATGATTTTCCTGGGCCCGCTCGCGATCGGCAACGCGCCGGCGCTCTTCTAGTCGTCACTCGCGGCGTAAGGCTTCGGCAGCGGCTCGTGCGGCAGGCCGGCGTGGCTGCGGCCGAAGTCCGGCGTGGCCGCGTCCTGGCCGATCTCGACAATACCCTTGCGGATCGCGCGGGTGCGCTTGAACTGTTCGAACAGCGCGTCGCCGTCACCGTTGCGGATCGCCTTGGTCAGCAGCGAAATGTCCTCATTGAAGCGGCCGAGCATTTCCAGCACGGCGTCCTTGTTGGCGAGGAACACGTCGCGCCACATGGTCGGGTCGGATGCCGCGATGCGGGTGAAGTCGCGGAAGCCGCCGGCGGAGAATTTCAGCACCTCGGAGCGCGTCACCGTCTGCAATTCGTCGGCGGTGCCGACAATGGTGTAGGCGATCAGGTGCGGCAGATGGCTGGTGATGGCGAGCACCAGGTCGTGGTG
>Ga0265313_10002307_pt1 | contig 16723 bp, 12 predicted proteins | sample 4123metaG_FD_203122 | JGI IMG/M metagenome (GOLD analysis project Ga0265313, IMG submission 203122) | Rhizosphere microbial communities from Carex aquatilis grown in University of Washington, Seatle, WA, United States - 4-1-23 metaG | ecosystem: Host-associated > Plants > Roots > Rhizosphere >...
CGGATGATTTCCATGTGGCCGATATAGGTAGGAATCTCCTTGCCGCTATTGTGCTGGCCGGGGCCAGGATGGATCTTGTAGGCTTTGAAGTTCATTGCCTTGGCCTGGGCTACTTCGGGGGCGAATTCCTCGATCGTGGCGTGCTGCTGGGTACTGGCATAGCCCATGATCTTTTCCTTTGCGCCACCGACACCGCCGCCCAGGAGCTTGTAGATCGGCCGCCCCACCGCCTGACCGAGTATGTCCCACAGGATCACGTCAGCCGAGGCGGTATACCAGTTCGGCCAGTTGCCGCCTCCGTGGGTCGTCGCGCCGCTGCCCACCAGACCCTCGGTGTTGAAGGCTGAGGTGTTGCCCAGGGTCGGCGCCGCGAAACCGCGGGGCGCGCCGGGCCGCCGCACATTGGCGTTGTAGCCGTAATTGGCCTTCAGGCCAGAGGTCGAGGTCAGCGAGGGCAGCAGATCCAGTACGCTCTTGCCGATTAGGGTCGCCTTGGCCCATTCCAGCCAGTGCGGTGTGGCGTTGCGGTTGCCCAGGGTATAGACGCCTTCGATGCCGCCAACTGTGGTGAGCGAAACCAGTTCGCCATGGTCCGGCGAGTTGAGCGGCCGGTAGCCGGTCTTGCTGAGGTCGGTGACATAGACCTTGGCTTCCTTGATCGTCAGGTTCGGCAGATCGCCGGGCTTGACCCCAACCGATTGGGCGGCGGCGGCGCCGGGGTCGGTCAGCGCCGCTAGGCCGGCGGCAGACGCCATGCAGGCGGAATTGGAAAGAAAATCGCGCCGTGAGGCGCCCGGTTTGCGAAACATGAAAATCCCCCTGGTGTATTGATCGGCTGCCCGGTTGATCCGGCGCCCCTGCGTCAGCCCCGCATATAGGACTTCAGATAGGTGTTCATCGCCTCGCGGATGAATTGCTTGCCGGCATCTGTGAGGGGCGGGTTACGCACGGCAGCGGCAGGGCGCGGCGCCCCGCCTGTTGGCATCGCCTCCGGCTCCATCGGCTGGCGGCGCTGGCGTGTTGTTTCCTTGAAAACGCCGCGCGCCACCATCAGATAGTCGGTGGCGCCCGGAATCGTTGCGAAGGCCTGGACGCGGGCAAACATGTCATAGGCCTGTTGCTTCCTGCCCGCCCAGTAGAACTCCATCGCCTGTTGAAGGAGGTCGGCATATTGCGGCGTCGGGCACAGCCCTTCGAAGCCAAGCGGTAATTCCCGCAGCAACTCGGCACCGGTACCGCCGCCCGCGGCCCAGATTGAGAGCTTGTTGTTGGTGCGCCGGATCAATTCGGGCGCGCGGGCCAGAGGATCGCCGACCTCGTCCTTGGTCGCCTTCATGGTCGGAATCTGCTCAAACATCCGCACCATCAGATCCACGCTCACCGTACCGCGCGTCTGCACGATCAGAGGCAGGTCTGTGGCGGCGCCGATGGTCTTGTAATAGTCGATAATCGCCTGGTCGCTAACATTCCAGCCATTGTTGGGCGGGATAGAGACTATGGCATCCGCGCCGTGGGCGGCCGCGTGCTTGGCATAGCGCACCGAAGTGGGGGTATCCCAGGCCATATTTTGTACGGCAATGGCGATGGCCGTCTTGCCGCCCTTACCGGCGGCCATGATGGTTTCTGCTCCTTCTATGCGTTCGGCATCCGAAAGCGTGGACCAGCTAGAGGCAAAAACCGGCCAGATCATGCCGGCGACGCGGCCACGATTGAGCCATTTGACCTCATTGGCCAGGTCTTCAGTGTCGAGCTTGTCGGCCTCGGTGAAAGGTGTGGCGACTATGGGATATAGGCCGCGCAAGGGCTTTCCGCTGGGCGTTGTCAGATGCGCGCCTGTGACGTCAGCTGCATGAGCCGACGGGCTGGGTGTCAGCACTGCCACGGTGGTGGCCAGAGCCGCGAGGGATTGCATCACCTCTCGCCGGTCGGGCCTGATTGCGTCCTTGATGCAGTCCATGATTTTCCCCTGACATCCCCGCAATTCGCGCCCAGTTGTCCTAGGCGTCAGCTTGTTCGCACGCAGCCCGAGCAAATTCCGCTCTGGCTCTGAAGCATTTGCCATTTATCGTATGACGAACCCGAAAGGGCGGAAATATGAAATCCGGCCGGGAATGTAAGATTTGTGTAAGGAGACCCGGAAAGCTTGGTGGTAAGTTTGTCCAGACAGGTCTGCGAATAGGTATTATTGTAGTCCGCCGCGACTAATGAAAAACAAAACAAGTCGCGTCTATGGTGGGGGAAATTCCATGACTCGGACGAGCACGCGTATTCTGATCCTCATGATGGCGGCTCTGGTGATGACGGCGGCCGGGGCCGCGCCCCGGGCCAAGGCTAAGCCGGCAACCGACCTCAAGATCATCTCGGTTGATGTGGAAGGCGGCGCTGCGGTGCTGTTCCTGACGCCTGAGGGCAAGTCCATGCTGATCGACACCGGCTTTCCGCCTGGCGGTGGAACGCAACGTTCCACGCCGGGATTCCCCCCGCCGGGGCCGCAGGATGCCGAGCGCATCGCAAAGGCCGCTGCCACGCTAGGAATAAAGAAACTCGATTACCTGCTCATCACCCATTACCACGGCGACCATATTGGCGGTTTGGAGGCCCTACTGGCCAAGCTGCCGGTCGATACCTTCATCGACCACGGGCCCAATCGGGAAATTCCTCCGGCCAATCTTCCGCCCGAGCGGCGCACGGGAACCCCGCAGGCCCGCTATCCCGCCCTGGTCGCTGCCTATCAGGGGCACAATCATATTCTCGCAAAGCCAGGCGAGACACTCGACATCGGCTCGATGCACATCCAATTTGTCTCGGCGGATGGGAATGTCCTGAGCGCACCGCTTACCGGCGCCGGCAAAGCCAACCCAGACTGCGCCGGCGTCAAGCAGGCGACGAATGACGGCGGCGACGAAAACAACCGCTCAGTTGGCTCGCTGATAACTTTCGGCAAGACCCGCATCCTTTATTTGGGCGACCTGACCTGGAACAAGGAGATCGAGTTGCTCTGTCCAGTCAACCGGGTTGGTCCGGTTGATGTCTATTTTGTCACCGGCCATGGCATGAACCTGTCCAGCAGCCCGCCGACGCGGGCGCTCGATCCGCTGGTGGCGATAATGCAAAATGGCCCCACCAAGGGTGGCGACGACTCGGTCATCAACATGGTCAATTCCTATCCCAGTCTGCAGGGATTCTGGCGGACGCATTACTCCGTGCGCTACCCGGCCCTGAACGGCGACCCCAACTATATTGCCAACCCCGACTGGTTGCCGGAGCAGGCCTTCAATATCAGCCTCAGCATCACGCCGGACGGCCGGATCACGGCAGTCAACGGTCGCAGTACCTTTAGCAAGACCTACAAGGCGCGTGGGTAAGGGCATCATGCGCCTGCTGACCGTCCTGCTGCTGCTGCTGACGGGGCTAGGGCTTCTGCTTCCCGGAATCTATCTCGCATGGCTGGGAGGCTCGGCCTATTACATTGTCGCTGGTGCCATGATCCTGGCCTCGGCCTGGCTGGTGCTGAGACAGCGCGCCGCTGGAATGTGGCTTTATGGCGGGTTGTTGCTCGGCACACTAGCCTGGGCACTGTGGGAAGCGGGTCTGGACGGCTGGGCCTTGATGCCGCGCCTGATCTTCCTGATGGCGCTGGCGGCATGGCTGCTGTTCTACACGCTGACGGACCGGTCGCGGCGCACCGGCGCTCGCCCTTTGCTGGCGAGCCTGACGCTCAGTTTGCTGGTACTGGGCGCGGCCGCGCTGTTACCGGAGAGTGATGGCGTAGAAGCGCGAAACAATCTTCTGCCGGGCGCAGCCGCTGCTGTGCCGGCCGGCGGCGAGTGGACGCAATACGGCAGCACCCTGCACGGCACACGCTATTCCGGCCTCGGACAGATCACGCCCGCAAACGCCGGCCGCTTGGAACAGGCCTGGATTTATCATGCGGGCCTAAGGGCCAAGGGCAGCAGCCGGGGCGGCGGCCTGCAGGTGACGCCGTTGATGGTGGACGGTAAACTTTATGGCTGCACCGCCTACAATGCGGTGTTCGCGCTCGATCCGGTGACGGGCAAGGAGATTTGGCGACATGACACCGCGATCCATTTCGCTGTGGCGGGCCATGCGGTTTGCCGGGGTGTCGCCTTTTTCCGCGCCCCCGCCGGTACCACCGAATGTCCCGCCAGGCTATTGCTGGGTACTGCCGATAATAGACTGATCGCGCTGGATGCTGGGACCGGGACGCCCTGCAGGAGCTTTGGGAAAGGCGGCGAAGTCGATCTTTCTGAGGGTCTGGGTCCCTATCCAGTCGGCTATACCAATCCTACCTCGCCGCCCACCATAGTGCATGGCATCGCAGTGATCGGCGCCTTCATCGCGGACGCGCAAACGACCAAAGCGCCATCCGGCGTCATTCGCGGCTATGACGCAGTTACTGGACAGTTCAAGTGGGCCTTCGATCCGGGGCAACCCGATGCGCACGGGCCGCCCCCGCCCGGCCAGGCTTATGCCCCGGCCACGCCGAATGCCTGGACCGTGTTCAGCGGCGATGAGGCGCTAGGCTTGGTATATGTGCCGACGGGCAACGGCAGCCCGGATTATTTCGGCGGCTACCGCTCGGCCGAAACCGACCGCTTTTCCAGCGCCGTGGTGGCGCTGGAGGCCGATACCGGCAAGGTGCGTTGGACTTTCCAAGCTGTCCATCACGATTTGTGGGACTACGATTTGGGCGCCCAGCCGGTGCTAACCGACTTTCCCACGCCGACCGGCGCGGTACCGGCGCTGATCCAGCCGACCAAGACTGGGCAAGTCTTCGTGCTTGATCGGCGGAGTGGCCGCCCCCTCACTCGGGTTGAAGAGAGGCCGGTGCCACTCTCCCAGGTGCCGGGCGAACATTCAGCTCCCACCCAGCCCTTCTCGGTTGGCATGCCGGATTTCGTCGGTCCTCCGCTGAGCGAGGCGCGTATGTGGGGCATCACGCCCTTCGACCAGCTTTATTGCCGGGTAATGTTCCGTCAGGCGGAGTACCAGGGCATCTACACGCCGCTGCGACTTGGCTACTCGATCCGCATGCCGGGTGAGCTGGGCGGCATCGACTGGGGCAGTGTCTCGGTCGATGAGAGCCGCGGTATCCTGGTCGTCAACTCCAACCTGATGGCCGATTACGACCAGTTGATAAACCGCCAGGAAGCCAATCGCGAGAACTTGTTCGCTCGCGGCGATCCTCGTGGCGCTCATGCGCCCCGGCCCCGCAATCCCGGCGCGGCCATGGCTGGAACACCTTATGCGGTGCATTGGCGTGCTTTCCTGACCGGCCTTGGCATTCCCTGCCAGCAGCCGCCCTATGGTTTCCTGACTGCCGTGAATTTGAGAACGCAGCAGATCCTCTGGCGGCACAGGCTGGGCAATGCCGAAAACAGTGGCCCTCTGGGGGTGCCATTGCACCTAAAGCTGTCGCTGGGCGCGCCCAATATAGGCGGCTCGGCAGTGACAGCGGGTGGCGTGATCTTCATCGCCGCGACCCAGGACCAGTATTTCCGCGCGATCGACGAGGCGACGGGAAGGGTTCTCTGGGAGACCCGGTTAGCTTCTGGCGCGCACGCAACGCCAATGACCTACAGGGGACAGGACGGGAACCAATATGTGCTTGTCGCCGCGGGCGGCAATCCTAGTTTCGGCACAAGCGCGGGCGACGCTTTGATCGCCTTCAAGCTCGGCTGCTCCAAAGCAGAATGCTCATGAAAGTTAGAGAGAGGACGATGAAAAATACCACCGCGATCTGCGTTCTGGCTCTGAGCTTGGCCCTAGTGGGTACTGCGTCGGCGGCCGAGGATCCTTTTGCCCGCGCCCGCATCGGCTGGAATCAGCCGATGGCGCCGTTCCACATCATAGGAAACATTTTTTACGTCGGCACCGCAGGGACCAGCGCCTTTCTAATCTCCACCCCGCAAGGCCTCATCCTGACCGATGGCGGCCTGCCGGAATCGGCTGAGCAGATCGAGGCCAACATCAGAGCGCTGGGCTTCGATATTAGGAATGTGAAAATCATGCTCAACAGCCATGCCCATTTCGACCATGCCGGGGCGTTGGCCAAGATCAAACGCGACTCTGGCGCCCGCATGATCGCCAGCGAGGCTGACAAGCCATTCCTGGAAAAGGGCCTGATCAGCTTCGGGCCTTCCGTCGCCGATCCCTTCCCTCCGGTAACGGTGGACCGCACTGTGAAAGACGGCGACACGGTGGTGTTGGGCGGGGTGACTCTGACGGCGCACCTCACTCCTGGCCACACGCCAGGCTGCACGAGCTGGACCATGCCCATTGCCGAGGGCAACGAGAATCACAATGTGATCTTCTTCTGCTCCATCACCGGCGGCGGCAACCCACTTCTGGACAACAAGGCCTATCCCGCCATCGCCAGAGATTACAAGGCCACCTTCGCCAAGCTGAAGACCATGGACGCCGACATCTTCCTAGCGCCACATGGCGAGCAATTCGGGCTGGCAAAAAAGCTGGCGGCGATGAAGGCCAATGTCGGCGCGGCAGGTGCACCCAATCCCTTCATCGACAGTAATGAATTTCACAGCTTCATGATGCTGCAGGAGAAGCAATTCGACGACACCCTGGCCAGACAGCAGGCTGCCGTTAAGCCCTGAGCATCGATCGGTTGCTTCAATTCACCATGGTTCATTCTGGGAGGATAAAAAGCATGAAGCGCAGGGATTTTATCGGAATGGCAACCGTCGGAGCGGCAGCGGCGTCCATTCCAGTCAATGTTATGGCACAGAGGGCACCAAATCCGGACGCCAGCCTGACTGCGCAGCGATCCGGAACAAATGCCTGCCTGCCGAACTGGAACCGGCTCAAAACTCGCACAGCGCCAAAAGTTGAGGTGCTCTACAAAACCACGCACGGAAAGCCTAACGGCCTTGCCACTACCAAGAATCCAGGCGAACTCTGGGTGATAGACCAGGGCACGGAACGCTGGGTAACGCTCACCAATATAGTTGATGGTTCGGTTATCAGAGAATTTCAGACTGACGTAGTCGGCCCAAGCGGTGTCGTGATCGACGATAACAATGTCATGTGGTTAACCTCCACCCACAACAGCCTGATAGTCAGCATTGATCCGTCCAACGGTAAGACTATCGCTAAATACATCACCCCCGGCGCCGGCCGCATTTATGAGAAAAAAGGCGATCCGCCTGCCCGCAACAGCAAATTGCCGACCGCCTATCCCGATCTGTCCCGCGAAGTAGATGCCCGGACGGGCCGTTGGGGCCAGACCGGTGGTCGTGGCAGAGCTCCCCAACTGCCGCCGGGCCAACTGCCTCTAGATACCGAGGAGGGTGCCGGCGGAACTGGAGCGCATGGCATCCTTAGCAAGGGCGAATTGCTTATTTATGCCTGCCCGCCTACGCGCGCGATCTACGTTCTAAACCAGAAAACTTGGGAGGTGCTGGACATTTGGCCGACGCCGGGCAACAGGCCGCACGGCATGACGTGGAATGATTCCGACAAGACCAGCTTTTGGAACGTCGATTCCAACCTCAATGCTTTCTATCATTACGACGTCACGACAGGGCAGATCATCGAGAAGGTCCAGCTCCAAGACGATCCCTACACTGTATGTCATGGCGCAAAGCTTATGCGCTCCGGGCCGGGAGCGGGCTACATGTATTTCTGTGACGATGTCGGCTGGATTTGCCGCATAAAGTGGGTCTAGTGGACGAGCAAACACTGGGATTAGAAACTGCGTTCTTTGCGATGTTAGTCAATTTCTGATGTTCGCCTTTGGCATGCGGGATATGGAGGAAATCGTGGCTTTCGTTTTACGACCGTCTTTGCCGTTTGCCGTGTCCATGCTTTTATTCTCGGGGGTTGTAGTGGCCGCGCCCCGCGCTTACGTCGGCAGTTACACGCCTGAGCCGACCGCGCGCGCGCAAAACCATGGCGAGGGCATTTATTTCACGGATGTGAATTCTGCCACCGGTGCGCCAAGCACGCCCCGGCTGGTCGCTAGCGCGCTTTCGCCATCCTGGCTTGCCTTGTCCGCCGATCATAAATTCCTCTACGCCAGCAGCGAGATACTGTCGCATGAGGGCAAGGAGGGTGGTCTCGTCACCGCCTTCGCCATCGATCCGGCAGGCGGCGCCCTGCATCAGATCAATGCCGTCTCCTCGATAGGGGCCGGCCCCGCCTATGTCAGTATGCATCCCTCGGGCAAGTTCGTCATGACGGCGAATTATTATGGCGGAAGTTACACGGTGATCCGACTCAGGCCTGATGGTGGCCTGGGCGAGGTGACGGATGTTGTGCAACTCCCGCCCGCGCCGCCGCCGGCTGCGGCTCCGGCTGCCGCCCCAACCGCTGGCGGACGTGGCGGGTTCGTAGGCCCGCCTCCGCCCGGACATGCGCGTGGTCACATGATCGGCACGGATCCCTCGGGCCAGTTCGTAATCGGCAATGATACCGGCACCTTTAAAATCCTCGTCTGGAGGCTGAACACCGACACCGGCAAGCTGACGCAGGTTTCGAGTACCCAAACAGAGGTGGGCACCGGCCCGCGCCATTTCGTCTTCTCGCCGGACGGCAAAATTCTGTACCAGTTATACGAATCCAGCGCGCAGCTGGCGGTTTACGATTTCAACAATGGCCACCCGACGCTCAAGCAGACGCCAGTGTCCACGGTGGCCCCCGGCTATGCTGGCAATGCATCGACATCGGAGTTGTTGATCTCCAAGGATGGCAAGTATCTCTATTCCGGCAACCGCGGGCCCGATTCCATCGCGGTCTGGTCGGTTGACGCCAAAGGTCTGGTGACGCGCATTGCCGATGTGGGCACCGAAGGAGGCACACCGCGCAGTCTGGCCCTCGATCCGTCCGGTCAATTCCTCTATTCAATGAACCAGAGATCTGACACGCTCACTACCTTCCGTATCGACACTAGGACCGGCATTCCTCGCTTCACGGGCAGTACCGTCCCGGTGGGTACGCCCTCCTCTATGCTGTTCATGCCCGAGTAAAGATCCGCTTGCGGCGGCAATTGCGGCTTCAATGATCTACATGCGCTGCACACGTGACTTGTTTTCAACCCGCACCGCAGGCTTTTGTGCCCAGGCCACCCCATCTGAATGGAGCGCGAGACCTTGGCGTTCCAAACGCCGGCAGATAGATTCAACGCCTGTGTTGCGTCGACCGGTTGAGCCGGCAATCCAAAGCGGACATTAGTGTGTTCGATAATTGCCTTGCGCTGTGATGACAGTTGTTTCTTACGGCATCATCCTGGGTCGGCGCTTAATTAGGGGAGCACCAGTGAGCGGAACTGAGATCAAAGTCTTACTGATTTCATTTATCTGGGTGGTAGGGCTCACTCGGATTCTGGAGTGCTTTGGCGCTCTCTGGGTGGCGCGCAAGCGGGTCCGCTTTGCAGTCTCGCAACTGTTCTGAATGGTCGCGATCCTGATCGACATAATTGGGAACTGGCTGGCTGCTGCTCCAAAGGCGGACAGAATCAAGAATCTGCAGCAGTTGGAGAAAACGGTGTCCATGCTTCCTCTCTTGTGTGACGCTACGCGTGCCTCAAAACCCGAACAGCCGCCCCGCGATACGCTGCGCCAGCCCAGAAAAGACAAGCCGTCCGGTGGTGACGGACAGGTTGATGCAATCCTCTCCCTCATCGGCCACGGGGTTGTGCCGTGTATCTCGCGAAGCGGTCTGGAAATCGCCGGGGCCATAGCTGCCGGTCTCGTCGGTAAAGCCGCCGCGCAGCACCAGGGTATATTCCATGCCGCGATGGCTGTGCCTGCCGGTGTCGCTGCCCGGCGCGCCCCGCAACAGCCGCAGCGCCAGAGGACCGCAACGCATCAGAGTCACATATCCCAGCCGCGGCCCCATCCTGCGCCAGCGCGTCTCCGACAGGTCGCGCCCAAGATAAGCGCGTAGAGGCGCGGGCGTGTTGTCGTTGGAGACGGGCGGCGCTGGTGGCGTTTCAACCGTGTCCAGCCGCGCCAATGCCTTTTCAAGCGCATCACCGGCCAACGCCACTGGCGCGATGCCATCAAGCAGCACACCGCCGGCACGTTCCAGCAACGCGACATCGCCGCTGCAGAGGCCACAGAAACTCAAATGGGTGGCGACGATCAGCGCCGTCATCTCCTCCAGGTTGCCGGCGGCATAGCCCGCCAGCAATGCCTCGTCGGGGTGATACGTAACAGTCATGGCGTCTCTCCCATGGCGGCGCGCAACCGCGCCATCGCCAGTCGCAGCCGCGACTTCACCGTGCCAAGGGGGATATTCAGGTCGGTAGCAATCTGGCTGTGTGGTTTGCCGGAAAAAAAGAATTGCATGATGATCTCGTTCTGGTCGGGCGGGAGTACGCGCATTGCCTGACGCAGCGCGGCTTCGTCCTGTTGCGATTGAAGGCCAAGCTCCGCGCTGGTCCCCGGCTCTGACGCCAGCGTTGGATCATCGGGGAAAAGTTGATGGCGGCGCTCGCGGCGGATGGCGTCAATCCGCAGGTTGCGGGCAATGGTGAACATCCAGGTCGACGCCGAGGCGCGGGCCGGATCGAACAAGGTGGCCTTGCGCCACAGCGTGAGCATCGCTTCCTGCGCCAGGTCTTCGGCCTGCTGCGGCGGCGCGCCGAGCCGCATGAGGTAGGATTTGATGCGCGGGGCGAAATGCTCGAACAACAGCCCGAACGCGGCGCGGTCCCGCGCTTCGGCCACTCTGCACAGCAACAGGTTCCATTGTTCGGCGGGCTCGATCAGGACGAACCTCGGCCGATGGCGGGTAATGACGCGGTGGCGGGACGCGATAACGGCATGGGCCATCATACCGCCTTTTACGCCAGCGCCAGAGGCGCGGATCATTCGGCAGCCACGGGGGCAGCGCTGATCCCCGGCCAGGGCCGGGCCTTCGGCTCTGGCACATCCCAGGGAATGGCGCTGCCCAGAAGGCGGGCCACCGTCACGGCGCTGACAAGGCCGTCCTCGTGAAAGCCATGGCGCAGATGCGCGCCGCAGAACCAGGTCTGACGCATACCCTGCAGTGCCTGGACCATGGGCTGGGCGGCAATGGCGGCGGCGTCGAATACGGGATGCTCGAATTCATGGCGGTCGAACACCAGATGTTCGGGGATTTCGCGGTTCGGGTTAAGGCTGACGAACAGGGGATGGCGCGGATCGATCTTCTGCAGGCTGTTCATCCAGTAGGTGACAGAAATGCGCGGATCGTCGGAATGTCCATCCGAGGTATAGACCCAGCTGGCCCAGCAGCGCTTGCGCCTGGGCATCACTTTAGTGTCACGGTGCAGCACGGCGGTATTTTTTTGATAGCGGAAAGGCGACAGCGCGGCACGCTCGTCATTGCTAACGTCCTGCAGCAGGCCCAGTGCTTCATTGCCATGACAGGCCAGCACGACTTCGTCATAGATGCTGGTCTCGCCTTGGGTGTCGCGGATCTGCACCTTGCCGTCCCGGCGGGTGATGGCGGCGGCGCCGCAATTGGTGCGGATGCGATGGGAGAAGGGTGCGGTCAGGAGCGCCACATATTCCCGCGAGCCGCCGGTGACGGTGTACCATTGTGGCTGGCCGCTTGCCGACAGCAGGTGATGATTGACGAAGAACTGGATCAGGGTGCGGGCCGGGAAGGCTAGCATTTCGCGCAAGGGGCAGCTCCAGATCGCTCCCGCCATGGGCATGATGTAAAAGCGACGGAACCAGTCCCCCAGCCCCATATGGGTGATGAGCTGGTCCATGGTGAAATGGGGGTGGCGCGCCACCACCGTTTCGGCCCCGGCATTAAACCGCAGCACGTCCCGCACCAGCAGAGCGAAGCGTGGCCGCAACAGGTTGCGGCGCTGGCCATAGACGGCATCCAGATTGCGGGCGCCCCATTCCAGCCAGCCCCCATTGATCGAGGCGGAGAAGGTCATGTCGCTTTCGTGCACCGACACGCCCAGATGGGCGAAGAGGCCGGTCAGGTTGGGATAATTTGGACGGTTGAAGACGATGAAGCCGGTATCGACCGGGATCGCGGCGCCGTCATAGTCCACCGTGACGGTGCGGCTGTGGCCGCCAATCCGGGACGCTTTCTCATACACCGTGATTTCATGGTCCGGATTGAGCAGCCGGGCGGCCCCCAGACCCGAAATTCCCGTCCCGACAATCGCGATCTTGGCCATGGCCGCTCCCGTTTGCGCTCCTTACGCGGGCAAAGCGGGTTTGGATCAGCGTGTGATCCAAAATGCGTGGCCTGGCGTATCAGGGGCAGGAGGCCAGACATGCGCGACAATTTCATAGCCTATATCACGGCCCTGGTGATCATGGCCGGCATGGACTTTTGCTGGTTCAGCATGGCCTCCGAGCCGGTCTATCAGCGGGTTCTGGGCTCGATCCTGGCTGAGAAGATCAACTATCCGGCCGCGGCGGCTTTCTACCTGATCTATGCGCTGGGGGTGGTGATCTTCGCCATCAGGCCAGCGCTGGAAAGCGGCGATTGGCGCACAGCCCTAGTGCGCGGCGCGCTGTTCGGGTTCTTCGCCTATGCCACCTATGACCTGACAAATCTGGCTGCCCTGAAGATCTGGTCTGTGAAGGTCTCTTTGATTGATGTGGCCTGGGGCGTCTTCGTCACCGGCGCGGTTTCCAGCGCCAGCGCCGCAATCACCCTGACCCTGGAGAAATAATTGCATTCGGCGCTTTATCCCGGCTGGGTCATGCACAGGCGCCTTCGGCCCCGGCATCATCGCTTCAAGTATCGCGTCTTCGCCATGCTCCTGGATCTGGATGAGCTGCCGGCGCTGGATCGAGGCCTCTCGCTGTTCAAATGGAATCGCTGGGGCCTGTTCAGCTTCCAGGACCGCGACCACGGCCCCGCCGGCGGCGGCTTGCCGCTGAACAGCTGGATTGACGGCCTGCTGACGCAAGCGGGGATCGCGGCAAACGGCCCGCGCCGCGTGCTCTGCTATCCGCGCATCCTGGGTTATGTCTTCAATCCCCTCAGCGTCTGGTTCTGTCACGGCGCCGATGGCGGCCTCAAGGCGGTGATATACGAAGTTCACAACACCTATGAAGAGCGCCACACTTATGTCTTTGCCTGCGATGACGGGGAATTGATGCGCCATGACTGCGCCAAGGATTTCTACGTCTCGCCATTCCTGTCGCCCGATTGCCGTTATCACTTCCGGACCTTGCCGCCCTCCGGCCGTGTTGCGGTGACCATCCTGGAAGACGAAGCAGGCGCCTCCGTGCTCAACGCCTCCTTCGCCGGAATGCGCCGTAGTCTCAGCGACGGGACGCTGCTGGCGATGCTGTTTTCCTATCCGCTGATGACCGTCAAGGTAGTGGTAGCAATCCATTTCGAGGCCGTTCGCCTGATGCTCAAGGGCATCAGGCGGCATCCGCATCAGTAGCACGTTCCATGAGTGCATTAGGCGGACAGCCTCAGGAATGTCCGCTATTGGCGCAAAGCGGAGATTTGCGAGCGTCTCGGTCACGAGAACCCATCCGGCCTTTTCCGTACCCACTGACGGGCAAGACCATCCGTGATAGTCTGCGCTCGTGTCGGGGGGTGGGGCAGCCATGAAAAATGTCGTATTGGCAATCGCGTCCATGATGATGCTAGGTGGGGCCGCGCCAGCCCCTTCCTATTCCGACTTGCCGATGGGCAAGCTCACACCCGACCAGATGGTCTTCCGCGGTCTTTACAAGGAGCTGGTGGAAACCAACACCACCCTTTCTTCTGGTAGCTGCACCGAGGCGGCGGCAAAGGTTGCTGCCCATCTGAAGGAAGCGGGCTTTCCCGCCGGTGACATCACACAGTTCACTGCACCGGGTCATTCCAAGGAAGGAGGACTGGTCGCCTTCCTGCCCGGCGCCAGCCCCGCTCTGAAGCCGATCCTACTGCTCGCCCATCTGGATGTGGTGGAAGCCAAGCGCAGCGATTGGGTGCGCGATCCCTTCAAGCTGGTCGAGGAGAACAACTACTTCTATGCCCGGGGCGCGTCGGACGACAAGGCGATGGCGGCCATCTGGATAGACGCCATAATGCGCTTTAAGCGTGCCAACTACCACCCCAGGCGCGGCATCCGAATGGCGCTTACCTGCGGGGAAGAGACCATCGGTGCATTCAACGGTGCCCAATGGCTAGCTGCCAACCGACCCGATCTGCTGGCGGCGGAATTCGCCCTCAACGAAGGCGGGGGTGGGCGCACCAATGGCCATGGGAAGTTGATGGTCCAGACCATGCAGGTGGGTGAGAAAACCGCCCAGGATTACCGCATCGAGACCTTTAATGCCGGCGGGCACAGTTCCATTCCGGTGCGGGACAACGCGATTTATGAACTCTCTGCAGCGCTACTGAAAATCCGGGATCACGAATTTCCGCTCAAGTTGACCGACACCACGCGCGTCTATTTCGCTCAAGCCGGTGCGGCCGAAGGCGACGCGATGGGCAAGGCGATGGTGGCACTATCCAAGGATCCGAACGACGGAGCGGCAGAGGCTCTGGTCTCCACGGACCGCAATTATCATTCCATGCTGCGGACAACGTGCGTTGCTACGCTGCTTTCCGGAGGCCATGCCGACAATGCATTGCCCCAGCATGCCGAGGCGACCGTCAACTGTCGCATCTTCCCGGGCGAAACGATTGAGGAGACCGCCGCGACACTAACTAAGGTGATGGGCGACGCGAAGGTGAAGCTGACCGCCGAAAAGCCCCGCGGACCGCTGGCGCGTCCCGTGACGCTGGATCAGAACGTGTTGGACCCGGCCCGCGCGCTGGTGGCGAAATACTTCCCGCACGTGCCGCTGATCCCCACCATGTCCACCGGCGCCACCGACGGCATCTTTTTGGAGGCCATCGGCATCCCCACCTATGGCGTGCCAGGCGGCTGGAACGACCCCGACTTAAACGGCATCCATGGCTTGAACGAGCGCAAAAGCACTCGCTCACTCTTTGTGGGACGTGACTTCCTTACCGACCTGGTTAAAGCCTATGCGGAGGCGGGGTGAGCCGAGGCGGGCCCTGCAGCCGGGTAAGTTTCAAAGCTTATCTGCTATGGGCCAATAGCCTGAAGGTCCGCTATTCGCGCAAAGCGGACATTGCCTCAAACCCAGCCACCAGTACTGCTAATTTCCCTGTTAATTCGCTGAATATTCCCTGTTATTGGGTTTTGCGTTCCCTGTTATTTCAAGCGATCGTTTTGCGACAAACCCACTATTCATCGAGCTAACTCGGTCGGTCTGCGAGTTTTTCGGGGGATTTTCGCGATTTTTCCCTGGTTTTCTGAGGAGAGACCGGTCCGTACCGGGCTGGCAGCACCACCATTCACATGCCGCGCCATTGGTGGGGCATGTGAACGCCAAGCCGGCGCTCTCACATGTTGGCGGCGGACTGTCCTGATATTAACCTAAGCTATTAATTTTGTTACGGAAAATCCAACGATGGCCATGCCTTAAGACAGGGCATCAAGGCTTTTGTCTCGGCGGCAAGGCCGATAGAGTAAGGCCAACAAGCAGCGTTCGGCCCAGGGCTTCAGAGACGCCGATCGGACATCACAGGGAACGGCAACACCAAGACCAGCGACTTAAGAACATAACAGCCGACGCAGAAGCCATACCGCATTGGTCTTGTATCAGGGCAGGGCATTGGGACGGTCAGCGACATGAGTAGTTCATCGGTGCATGAATCCGACCGCGTCGGCGCGCGGCGGAACGGCTCGCCATCCGCTGCCGGCAGCGCGGGCATGGCGCCCACCGACATCGGCGATCCCGATTATTTTCACAAGGTGGTGGACTGCCAATGGGCCTGTCCGGCGCATACGCCGGTGCCGGAATATATCCGCCTGATCGCCGCTGGGCGTTTTTCTGACGCCTATATGGTCAACTGGCATTCCAACGTTTTTCCCGGTGTCTTGGGCCGCACCTGCGACCGCCCCTGCGAGCCGGCCTGCCGCCGCGGCCGTGTCGAGGAAGTGACCAAGAAAGCCGAGCCGGTCGCCATCTGCCGTCTCAAGCGCGTTGCCGCCGACAACAAGGACGATGTGAAGGGGCGCATGCCCGCGCTCACCGGGCAGAAGAACGGCAAGCGCGTGGCGCTGATCGGCGCGGGACCGGCCTCGCTGACGGTGGCGCGCGATCTGCTGCCGCTGGGCTACACGGTGGTGCTCTATGACGCCGACCCGCTGGCGGGCGGCATGATGCGGACCCAGATTCCCAAATTCCGCCTGCCCGAAAGCGTGCTGAACGAAGAGGTCGGCTACATTCTCGATCTGCAGCCGGAACTGCGCCTGGGCCAGCGGATAGATTCGCTCAAGGCCCTGCTGGCGGAAGGTTATGACGCGGTCTTTGTCGGCTCCGGCGCGCCGCGCGGTCGCGAGCTGGAGGTTCCCGGCCGCCAGGAAGCGGCGGCCAACATCCATATCGGCATTGACTGGCTGTCCTCCGTTTCCTTCGGCCACACCGATAAGATCGGCAAGCGGGTGATCGTGCTGGGTGGCGGCAACACGGCGATGGATTGTTGCCGCACCTCCCGCCGCCTGGGCGGCGAGAGCGTGAATGTGGTGGTGCGTTCCGGCTTCGAGGAAATGAAGGCGTCTCCCTGGGAGAAGGAAGACGCCATGCATGAAGGCATCCCGATCCACAATTACCTGGTGCCGCGGGAATTCCTTCACGACAAGGGCAAGCTGACCGGGGTGAAGTTCCAGAAGGTGAAAGCGGAATATGACGCCAAGGGCCGC
>Ga0265313_10002308_pt1 | contig 16718 bp, 10 predicted proteins | sample 4123metaG_FD_203122 | JGI IMG/M metagenome (GOLD analysis project Ga0265313, IMG submission 203122) | Rhizosphere microbial communities from Carex aquatilis grown in University of Washington, Seatle, WA, United States - 4-1-23 metaG | ecosystem: Host-associated > Plants > Roots > Rhizosphere >...
CAGGTCCAGGGCCTGATCGGAGGTGATGGCGTGCTCGATGCCGGGCAGGTCGGGAAGCTGCGGCCGGCCACCGGTGGCGATCAGGATCGTCTGGCCCCGGATCGACTCGCCCTCTACCTCCACCGTGTGGGGATCGGTCAAGCGACCATGGCCCGCGACCAACGTCACGCCACTATCGTGCAGCAGCCGGCGATAAACCAGTTCCAGGCGATTGAGCTCGGCATTTTTGGCCGCCACCAGCCGGGCCCAATCGAAATCGGCACCATCGAGACTCCAGCCATAGCCAAGGGAATCGGCCAGATCCTCGGCAAAATGGGCGCCGTAAACCAGCAGCTTCTTGGGCACGCAACCGCGCATGACGCAGGTGCCGCCGATCCGCCCCTGCTCGATGATAGCCACCTTGCGCCCTGCCTGCGCCGCCATGCGGCCAGCGCGCACGCCGCCCGAACCAGCACCCAGAACGATCAGGTCGAAGTCGAAAGCCGTCATGGCAAGACTCCCTGCCGAAGTGAGGAGGCAGACTAGCAAGCGACGGCCTCGGCGAGAAGACTTGGCTTTGGCACCGACACCGTGCCAAGCTCGGAAAAAATGTTGGGAGGGACAACAATGTCTTGGAGCCGAGGCGCCGACCTGTCTGGCCGGCTACCGTTTCATTACGGCTGGGCAGTGGTGGCGGCCGGGACCATCGCCATCTTCGCCTGCCTGGGCATGGGACGATTTGCGCTGGGCATGCTGCTGCCCTCCATGGGGCAGTCGCTGCCGCTCAGCCCCGGCGAAATGGGCTGGATATCCACCGGCAACTTCATCGGCTACATGGCGGCGGTCAGCCTGGGCGGCCGTCTGGTCGCCCGCCTGGGGGCCCGGCGGACCGTGGTGTCGGGCCTGGTGACGGTCGGCTTGTCGATGATTTTGATTGCGCGAGCGCATGGGTTCTGGCCGGTTCTGGCACTGTATCTGGTGACCGGCTTTGGCAGCGGTGCAGCCAATGTGCCGGTCATGGGGCTGATCGCCCATTGGTTCGCCCGGACCATGCGCGGCCGCGCCGCCGGCTTCGTGGTGATCGGATCGGGATTCGCCATCATGCTCAGCGGCGCCCTGGTGCCGGCCCTCAATGCCACACGCGGTGCCGAAGGCTGGCGCCTGTCCTGGCTGATCATCGGCCTGATGGTTCTGGCGGCGGCGGCCATCGACCTGCTGGTCCTGCGCAATCACCCCACAGAGTTGGGCCTGCAACCGGTCACCGCCCCCGCCCCCGCCCGGCCCGCCGTCTCGCTCCACGCTTCTCCGGCGCTGCCAGTGGCGAAGCATCATATCCTCGCCCATCTCGGCGGGCTTTATGCCATGTTCGGCTTCACCTATGTCATCTATGCCACCTTCATCGTCACCGCCCTGGTGCGCGAGCACGGCTTTCCCGAAGCCGTCGCCGGCCAATTCTGGTCATGGATCGGCTTCCTGTCCCTGGCCTCGGGACCGGTGTTCGGTGCCCTGTCCGACCGCATCGGCCGCCGGCGTGGACTGATGATTGTCTTCACTTGCCAGACCGCCGCCTATGCCCTGGCGGCGGCACCGCTGCCCGAGCCGTTCCTCTATCTCTCGGCAGCGCTATTCGGCCTGGTGGTGTGGAGCATCCCGTCGATCATGGCGGCGGCGGTGGGCGACTATCTCGGCCCGGAGCAGGCGGCGTCGGCCTTCGGCACCATCACGGTTGCCTTTGCTTTGGGCCAGATCACCGGCCCGGCCCTGGCGGGATGGATCGCGGAAATCTGGGGCAGCTTCTCGGGGAGCTTCGTGATGGCGGCGGCGGTCGCAGCCCTGGCGATCGGTGGCTCGGCCCTGTTGCCGGCCTCACACTGACCTTGATCAGGCCAGAGTCAGTTCCATTCCATCGCGGGCGACCAGGGTGCCGTCCCAGCTTTGCGCGGCCTCGGTCTCGATGGCGGCCATGATATCGTCAGTATGGTCGGGATCGTGGTGGAAGATGGCCAGACGCTTGGCGCCGGCGAAGCGGGCCAACCGCACCCCTTCCTGCCAGGTGGAATGGCCCCAGCCGACCCGGCCGGGATATTCGGCGTCGGCATAGGTGCTGTCGTAGATGGCCAGGTCGGCGCCTTGCATCAGGGCCAGCACATTCTCGTCCATCTCGCCGGGCCGGTGTTCGGTATCGGTAATGTGGCAAACCGCCACACCGCCGGCCTCCACCCGATAGCCGCAAGCGCCGTTGGGGTGGTTCAGGGGGGCAGTCCGGAGCGTCACACCTTCATAAGGATGAAAGTTCTGCCCCACGTCGAAATCCTCCCAAGATGCGATCCCCTGCATGACCGAGAGCGGAACCGGAAAGTTGGGATTTTCCATCTGATTGGACAGGACATAGTGAATGCCGTTGGGACTGCCGACCAGCCGGGGACCGTGGATATGGAGCTTGAAGGCCGGGCTGAAAGCCGGAGCGAAGAAGGGAAAGCCGTTGATATGATCCCAATGGGTATGGGTAAAGAACATGTGGGCCTGCCCCAGGCCAAGACGGAGAACCTCCCGTCCCAGGGCGCGGATTCCGGTTCCGGCGTCGAAAATCAACAAATGGTCGCCGGCGGTCATGGCGACGCAACTGGTATTCCCGCCATAAACCACATGGTCGGGCGAAGAACAGGCGATGCTGCCGCGCACCCCCCAAAACTTCACCCGGAACCCCATCGCTAACCTCCCAAACGCCACGTCCCAACCAGGTTAACGGCCTCGACCGTCCCAGTTTTATGCATTTGGTCACACAAGCGCAAAAAATTAAGGAAGAAAGTTCAGCAAATTGTGACAATCGCCCCCGGGCCCACACCATCAAGGCTATCGGCCCGACCGCCATTGACCGCAATTTCCACCAGACCGCTGGAATTCTCGTACCAGAACGCTTGGCCGGCGGGCACATCGCCGAAGGTCCGCCGACGGGACAGACGCCGCCCGGCCACTTCGATTTCGGCGGTCTCTGGCACCGAAGCGGCCCGCAGGCCGGTCCAGGCATTGCCGTAATGATCCACATAGACCACGGCACCAAGGTCCTCAGGCCAGTCCACATGCAGCGGCGGCGGCACCGGGCGGCAGCCAATCTCCGCCGGTGTCTGGCCAAGAGCCAGCCGCGCCGCCACCGGAGCGAACAGATCTCGCCCATGAAAAGTGGCCGACATTCGCTTGGGCCGCCAATGAATGGCCCAGACGGCAAGGTCCTCGCACCGCCGCATCATCGCCTCGAACAGTCCGTTATCGGGACCCACCAACCAGATTCCGTCGGCCTTGGCCACCAGGGGTGAACGCTCGCCGCCCACACCGGGATCGACCACGCCGAGCAATACCGCACCAGTAGGCATATCCCGAGCCAGGGCCGCCAGCAGATAGGCCGACGAGAACGGATCGAAGGCCGGAGCATCGGCCATGAGATGGAACACCGGGACCTGGGGCGCCACCCGGCGCACCGCCAGCTCCATCTGGCCGAGATAGGGGCCGGACGCCCCGAAATCGGTGAAGGTGACGATCATCGGCCCATCCCTCTGCCAGCCTCTTCTCAGCCCGGGCGGCCGTCGGCACGGGGGCGTGTCAAAATCGGCGCATACACCACCACGAACGCGGCCCAGCCGGCAGCCCACAACAAGCCTCCGGCCAGGGTAAGAGGGACCATGGCCCCCGCCACCACCGGAGCAATCACCCGAAGCATAGCGCCAATGGAAATCAGGACATAGCTGGCAACCGTCATAGGCGCCGCCACCAACGGCCGGCCGGCATGGCCGAGGCCGGCACGGCTCATTACTGCAATGACCATGGTCCCGACGCATCCGGCAGTCAGGGCATGCAGCGCCGCCGAGGCCGGCAAGGCCGGAGCGAAGGCGGAGAGCCCCAGCAGGGCCAATCCCGCAACCAGCCAGAAATAGCCCAGATGCAGGATGCCGAGAAGGGGATTGGCCAGGACCGCCAGCCCATGCCAGCACGAGAGACGGACAAAATGGACGAGGGCGGCAACCAGGGCCAGGAATCCGGCCGCAGCCGAGGACGGGGCCAGCACCTGGGCCAGGGCTGCGGCGGCGATACTGCCGACGGCGCCACCTTTTTCGATCCAGCCGATTGTGACCATCTCCACCGGCCGCCCCTGCATCTTCAGCCAGTTTTGGGTGAATGAGGGAATGATTCGCCCACCGACGATGACGATCATCAGCAACAGGATGAAAATGCCGAGATAGACGCCGCGCAGCCCGACGGGCATCCCCCCAAGCGCCTCTACGTGGGTGCAGATTTGCGCCAGCCAGAGCAGTGTTAGAATCGGCAAAAAGGCGATATTACGCCCCATCCCCGCTTTGATCAGCGGCCCGGCCAGTGCCAGAGCCAGGGCGGGGAGATAGCCAAGATCAAACAGTGCGACCAGAGCGGCGGGAAGCGATCCCGCCAGGGCGACCGCGATCCGGCCGGCTAGCCACAGCACGAACAGGGCCGCAAGCGGCCGCCCCGACAGAGTACGGGTGTTGGTCCAACTGGGAGCCGCCGTTAGCAAAAAGCCGCCCACCGCCGCCGTGGCGAAACCGAATACCATGGCATGGGCATGCCAGACAACCGGGTTCCAATGGTCTGGCGCCACCAGGAAACCAGTGAAGACCAGCAACCAGACCGGCAGCATGACCAGGGCCTGGAGGCCGGAGAACAGAAAGAAAGGTCGAAAGCCCGCCGCAAAGAAGACGGAACCGGTGGCGCCCTTGTAAACGGGCTCTTGAAGGGGAATGGTCACCATGATCGTCACGCCGTTTCTGCCATGAGAGCGGCGGAGAATGGACCAGGGCGCGCAAGGCCGCCTTGAGGGCCGTCAAGCCCCCCCCCGGGGGCAAAAGTCATCACATGGCGCGGACTTCTCCCAGGAACTTGTCCACTCCGGCATTGAGCGCCTCGGCTTCCCGGGCCAGCCCGTCGGAGGCCGTCAGCATGTCACGGGCGGCGGCACCGGCCTCCTCAGCGGTACGGCTGATGGAGGCCACATGGCGGGACACCTGCCCGGCACCGGTGGCGGCTTCGTGAACATTGCGGGCGATCTCGCTGGTCGCCGCTCCCTGCTGCTCTACCGCCGCGGCAATGGACGAGGCAATTTCATCCATGCGCCCGATGGTGCCGCCAATCTCTTCGATAGCACTGACCGCGTCGGAGGTACTGGTCTGGATGGCGGTTATCTGCGCACCGATCTCGTCAGTGGCCTTGGCTGTCTGGCTGGCGAGATGCTTGACCTCGTTGGCGACTACGGCGAAACCCTTGCCGGCCTCCCCCGCCCGCGCGGCCTCGATGGTGGCATTGAGCGCCAGCAGATTGGTCTGGCCCGCGATATCGTTGATCAGGCGCACCACCTCGCCGATACGCCCGGCTGCCTCCGACAGCCCACGCACGACAGAATCTGTGCGCCGAGCCGCCTCCACCGCCGAGCGGGCGATGCTAGTGCTTTCGTGAACCTGACTGCCGATGGCGCGGATCGAGGCGCTGAGTTCCTCGGCGGCCGCAGCCACGGTCTCCACATTGGAACTGGTCTGCTGTGCCGCCGCCGCCACTTCCTGACTTTCATGGGCAGTCCCGTCAATGGACTCCGACATGGCATTGGCGGTGCTGCGCATCCGATTGGCGGAATCGCTGACCGTCGCCACGGTGGCGCCGACGCTTCGCTCCAACTCGCCGGCCAAGCCGCTGAGGGTGGCGTGCCGCTCGCTTTCAGCTTGGCGGCGTTGCTCGGCGCGCTCCTCCGACATGCGTTTGACCGAAAGCGAGTGCTCGCGGAACACCTCTGCCGCGCGCACCAACTCGCCGATCTCGTCCCGGCGCTCGACGCCGGTAAAGATCACCGCCGTATCGCCATCAGCGAGACACCGGACACCGGTGGTTACCGCCGACATGCCATCGACGATCCGCGATCCTATCCACCACGACACCAGCAGAACCAACCCCACCATCCCCAAGGTAATGCCGCCAAGGGCGATGACCTTGGCCCGAAAAGCGCTATCGACGTCGTCGATATAGATTCCAGACCCAACCAGCCACCCCCACTGGTCCACCCCCGTGACGTAGGAAATCTTGGCGACCGGCTTGTCGAAACCGGGCTTGGGCCAGAGGTAATCAACAAAACCGGCCTTGTCCTTTGCCACAGTCTCGATCATGGCGTTGAAGAATTTTTTGCCGGCGGGATCGGTCATGGAGGTGAGGTCCTTGCCCTCCATTTCCGGCTTGATGGGATGCATAAGCATCCGGCCGTTGAGGCCGTTGATCCAGAAATACTCATTCTCGCCATAACGAAGCGCCCTGATCGCCTGCAGGGCGGCGGTCTGGGCCGCCTCCGCCGTCATGCGGCCAGCCTCGGCTTCCTTGACGTAGAAGCCGATCAGACTGTGGGCGGTCTCCACCACGTGCTGGGTCTTGACCTCACGCGACTCGAGGAGTTCATGGCGGAGGTTCCCGAGATTGACCCCGATGATCAGCGCCATACCGATCAACGAGCAGGCCACGATAACCAGAATCTTGGCCTTGAAGCGCCAGTGGTCGATGAACATGGAACCCCGCATCCCCGTATCACTATCCCAATGATATAGCGACGTATAGAAGGTCGGCACATCTTGAGTCAATTATATAGAAATCGCCCAATATCAGTAATGTCGCCCTGAATTATGCCCGGGGGTTGAAATAAAATGGGGCGGGAGATGATCCCGCCCCACTCATAAGTCAGACCTACAAGGCTCAACACCGGGGAAGATCGCTGCTCCCCATCAGGAAAGTATCGACCGCGCGGGCCGCCTGGCGCCCCTCGCGGATAGCCCAGACCACCAAGCTCTGGCCCCGGCGGATATCACCGGCGGCGAAGACCTTGGGGTTGGAGGTCCGGTAGGATTCGGTATCGGCCTTGACGTTGCCGCGCCCGTCCTTTTCCAATCCCAGGCCATCAACCAAGCCCTCATGGACCGGGTGGACGAAGCCCATGGCCAATAGCACCAGATCGGCCGCCAGGGTGAATTCAGTGCCGGCGACGGGCTGGAATCTGGCATCCACCTCGGTGCAGGTCAGACCGGTGACCTTACCGTCCTTGCCGGTGAAACTGACGGTGGACACCGCCCAGCGCCGGTCACAACCTTCATCATGCGAGGACGAGGTGCGCAGCTTGTTGGGCCACAGCGGCCAGGACAGCGACTTATCCTCTTTCAACGGCGGCTTGGGCATGATCTCGATCTGAGTGACCGAAGCTGCGCCCTGGCGATTGGAGGTGCCGACGCAGTCGGCACCGGTATCGCCGCCGCCAATCACCACCACCTTTTTGCCGGTGGCTAGGATATCGGCGACACCCACGGCCTCGCTGGCGTTCCTGCGGTTTTGCTGGGTCAGGAAGTCCATGGCGAAATGCACACCGGCCAGTTCACGCCCCGGCACCACCAGATCGCGCGGCTTTTCCGACCCGCCGCTGAGAACCACCGCATCAAAACCGTCCAGCAAATCCCGGGGCGAGACAGTGACGCCCACATGGGTGTTGGTGCGGATTTCCACCCCTTCGGCCTGCATCTGGGCGACTCGGCGATCGATGACGGACTTTTCCAGCTTGAAATCGGGAATACCGTAACGCAGCAGGCCGCCTACCCCGGCATTCTTCTCAAACAGCACCACGGAATGGCCGGCGCGAGCCAATTGCTGAGCCGCCGCCATGCCGGCGGGGCCGCCGCCCACCACCGCCACCGTCTTGCCGGTCCTGGGCCGGGGGGTATCGGGCTTGACCCACCCCTCGGCGAAGCCGCGCTCAACCACCGCCTGCTCGATGGTCTTGATGGCCACCGGCTCGTCGGTAATGTTCAGCGTACACGAGGCCTCGCAAGGAGCCGGGCAGATACGGCCGGTAAATTCCGGAAAATTGTTGGTGGAATGCAGGACCTCGAGGGCCTCCTTCCACCGGTTGCGATAGACCAGATCATTCCAGTCCGGAATGATGTTGTTCACCGGGCAACCCTGGTGGCAGAAGGGAATGCCGCAATCCATGCAGCGCGCCCCCTGAGACGCCAATTCCCCATCGGTCAGCGACTTGGTGAATTCGTGGTAGTGCTTGACCCGATCCGCCGGCGCTTCATAGCCAGGGGTCTGGCGGGCGAATTCCTTGAATCCCGTTGCCTTGCCCATGTCAGTGCCCTCCCCCGACCACGAGTCTGGGTTCTTGGGCCTTTTGCATTTCGAGCAGGGCGCGCCGGTAATCGACCGGCATCACCTTGACGAATTTGGGCATGAAATACTCCCAATTCAGCAGGATGTCGTGGGCACGCTTGCTGCCCGTGTAGTGCTGGTGATTGCGCAGCAGCGCCTGGATACGCGCGGCGTCGTCGCGAGTCATGTCTCCCATGACCTCCACCAGCCCGTGGCCCTCCAGGTCGCCTGCCTGGTTCTCGTGGAGGATATTGGCGTCTTCCTCGGCCGCCACCGGCTCCAGTTCCACCATGGAGAGGTTGCAGCGCTTGGCGAAATCACCGACCTCGTCCAGGACATAGGCGATTCCGCCCGACATCCCGGCAGCGAAATTGCGGCCGGTGGCGCCGACCACCAGGACTACGCCGCCGGTCATATATTCACAGCCGTGATCGCCGACGCCTTCCACCACCGCGATGGCACCGGAATTACGTACGGCGAAACGCTCGCCGGCGACGCCACGGAAGTAGCATTCCCCCTCAATGGCACCGTAGAGCACGGTATTGCCGACGATAATGTTGTCTTCGGCGACAATCGTGGAGACGCGGGGCGGATAGATAACGATGCGACCGCCCGAGATGCCTTTGCCCACATAGTCGTTGGCCTCGCCCTCCAGCTCCAGCGCCACGCCCCGAGCCAGGAAGGCGCCGAAGCTCTGGCCAGCAGTGCCGTTCAGCTTGACGTGGATGGTGTCTCCGGGCAGGCCGGCATGGCCGAAGCGCTTGGCCACCGCTCCCGACAGCATGGCGCCGACGGTCCGGTTGACGTTGCGCACCGGCCTGGTGATCCGCACCGAAACTCGATCTTCCAGAGCCGGCTTGGCCTCGGCTATAAGTTCGCGGTCGAGCACGTCATCGATCTCGTGCTCCTGCGCCTCCATCCGGCGAGTGGCCACGCCCGGACCGGCGAGGACCTGATGGAACAGCTTGGAAAAATCCAGGCCCTTGACCTTCCAATGGTCGAGAGCCTCGCGGGTGTCGAGCAGGTCGGAACGGCCGATCATGTCCTCGACCTTGCGGAAGCCCAGCTTGGCCATCAGCTCGCGCACTTCCTCGGCGACGAAGAAAAAGTAGTTGATGACGTGTTCGGGCTGACCGACGAAGCGCTTGCGTAGTTCGGGGTCCTGGGTGGCCACGCCGACCGGACAGGTGTTGAGGTGGCACTTGCGCATCATGATGCAACCGGCGGCGATCAGCGGCGCGGTAGCAAAGCCGAACTCGTCGGCGCCCAGCAGCGCGGCGATGACCACGTCGCGGCCGGTCCGCAGACCACCATCGGCCTGCACTGAGATACGCCCACGCAGCTGGTTCAGCACCAGCGTCTGGTGAGTCTCGGCCAGACCGATCTCCCAGGGTGAGCCGGCATGTTTGATAGAGGTCAGCGGCGAGGCGCCGGTGCCACCGTCGAAGCCGGAAATGGTCACGTGATCGGCCTTGGCCTTGGCCACGCCGGCGGCGACGGTTCCAACACCGATTTCCGACACCAGCTTCACCGAGATACGGGCCTCGGGATTGGTATTTTTCAAGTCGAAGATCAGCTGGGCAAGATCCTCGATGGAATAGATGTCGTGGTGCGGCGGCGGGCTTATCAGGCCGACACCGGGGGTGGAATGACGCACCCTGGCGATGGTCTTGTCCACCTTGTGGCCAGGCAGCTGCCCACCCTCGCCGGGCTTGGCGCCCTGGGCCATTTTGATCTGAATATCGTCGGCGTTGACCAGATATTCGGCGGTGACGCCAAAACGGCCGGAAGCCACCTGCTTGATGGCCGAGCGCTTTGAATCGCCATTGGCCAGGGGCAGGAAGCGTTCCGCTTCTTCGCCGCCTTCGCCGGTATTGGACTTGCCGCCGATGCGGTTCATGGCGATGGCCAGGGTCGAATGTGCTTCATAGGAGATGGAGCCGAACGACATGGCGCCGGTGGCGAAACGCTTGACGATATCCTTGGCCGATTCCACCTCGTCCAGCGGAATACCGTTGCCGGCTGGCCGGATATCGAACAGGCCGCGCAGTGTCAGCAGACGGCGGCTCTGGTCATCAATCAGGCGCGAGAATTCGCGAAACTTGTCGATGGAGCCGGACCGCACCGCGTGCTGCATGGTGGCGATGGTCTCGGAGGTCCAGGCATGCTCTTCCCCGCGCAGACGCACGGCGTATTCGCCGCCCACGTCCAGGGCGTCGCGATAGATCGGCGCGTCGGAATAGGCGATCCGATGTCGGCGTACGCTCTCCTCGCCCACGTCGCGCAGCGCGATGCCGCCGATCTTGCTGCTGGTGCCGGCGAAGTAGGTGTTGATGAAGGAGTCCGCCAGACCGATGGCGTCGAAAATCTGGGCACCGCAGTAGGACTGGTAGGTGGAGATGCCCATCTTGGCCATGACCTTAAGGATGGCTTTGTCCATGCCCTTGATATAGCGCTTCTGCACCTCGTGGGAGGACAGCGCCTCTGGCAGACTGGGCCGCATGTCCTCCAGGGTCTCGAAAGCGAGATAGGGGTTGATCGCCTCGGCACCGTAGCCGGCCAGCACGCACATGTGATGAATTTCCCGGGCCTCGCCGGTTTCCACCACCAGACCGGCGCGGGTACGCAGGCCTTCGCGGATCAGGAAGTGGTGCACCGCAGACACCGCCAGCAGCGACGGGATGGCGATGGCGTCCGGCCCCATGGCACGGTCGGACAGAATGATGATGTTGTAGCCCTCGGCGACGCGGCCCTTGGCCTGACGGCACAGACCGGCAACGGCGGCTTCCAGCCCGTCGGCGCCTTCGGCGGCCGGCCAGGTGATGTCGATGGTCACCGACTTGAAGCCCGAGCCAGCCAGGGTCTCGATGCGGCGAATCTTCTCCAGATCCTCGTTGGTGAGGATGGGCTGGCGAACCTCCAGACGCTTGCTCTCAGGGGCATCGTCGTTCAGTTCCAGGAGATTGGGGCGCGGCCCGATCAGAGAGACCAAGCTCATCACCGATTCCTCGCGAATGGAGTCGATGGGCGGATTGGTCACCTGGGCAAAACACTGCTTGAAGTAGTTGAACAGCAGCTTGGGCTTGGCCGACAACACGGCGATGGGGGTGTCGGTCCCCATGGACCCCACCGGCTCCTGCCCGGTTACCGCCATGGGCTGGAGCAGGAACTTGACGTCTTCCTGGCTATAGCCGAAGGCCTGCTGGCGATCGAGCAGGGTGGCCTTGTCGAAGCCCATCGGCTCGACCGGAATCTTCAGGTCTTCCAGGATCAGCTGTGCGTCTGATAGCCACTCGGCATAGGGCTTGGCCCCGGCCAGACCTGCCTTGATCTCGGAATCATCAATGATGCGGCCCTGTTCGAGGTCGATCAGCAGCATCTTGCCCGGCTGAAGACGCCACTTCTTCTTGATACGCTCCTCTGGAATGGTCAGTACCCCCATTTCGGAAGCCATCAGCAGCTTATCGTCCTCGGTAACCAGATAGCGGGCCGGACGCAAACCGTTGCGGTCCAGCGTCGCGCCGATCTGGCGGCCATCGGTAAAACACACCGCCGCCGGACCGTCCCACGGCTCCATCAGCGCGGCGTGATACTCATAGAACGCCTTACGATCCTTATCCATCAGCGGATTGCCCGCCCATGCCTCGGGAATCAGCATCATCATGGCCTGGGTCAACGAATAGCCGCCCATGACCAGGAGTTCGAGCGCGTTGTCGAAACAGGCGGAATCCGACTGGCCTTCGGGGATTAGCGGCCACAATTTGGCCAGATCATCACCGAGAACCGGCGACGACATGGTCTGCCGCCGGGCGTTCATCCAGTTGAGATTGCCGCGCAGCGTATTGATCTCGCCGTTGTGGCTGATCATGCGGAAGGGATGGGCGAGGCGCCAACTGGGGAAGGTGTTGGTGGAAAAGCGCTGGTGCACCATGGCCAGGGCACTGGTCAAACGCTCGTCGTTAAGGTCCGGATAGAAGATGTTGACTTGGTCGGCCAGCAGCATGCCCTTGTAGATCAGAGTACGGCTGGATAGCGACGGGATATAGAAGTCCCGCTCCGACCCGGCCGGCGCGCCGTTGGTCACCTGCTTGCGGATGACGAACAGCTTGCGCTCGAAGGCGTCCTGGCTCTCGGCGCCCCGCCCCTTGCCGATGAAGACCATGCGCACCACCGGCACGGTGGGCAGCACCGAATAGCCCAGGCTGGACGAATCGGTGGGAACATCGCGCCAGCCCAGCAGCGCCTGTCCTTCGGCCTTGACCAGGGTCTCAAAATGCGACTCGCAGGCGTGGCGGATGGCGGCGTCCTGGGGCAAGAACACGCAGCCGGCGGCATAGGCACCTTCGGGCGGCAGGGTAATGCCAAGCGCGGCGGCTTCGGCCCGCAGGAAAACGTCAGGAAGCTGAATCAGGATACCGGCGCCGTCACCCGCCTTGGGGTCGGCGCCGACGGCGCCGCGATGGGTGAGATTGACCAAAATCTCCAACCCGTCACGAATGATGTCATGGGATTTGCGGTTCTTAATATCGACGATAAAGCCGACGCCGCATGCGTCATGCTCGTTGCGCGGGTCGTACAGCCCCTGTGCTTCCGGGAGTCCGCTCATCTTCACTTCTGTTCCTTTTGCCCCCGCGCAATCCCTTGGATCTGCCCGGAAATTCCTGACTAAAACCTCTTGGGTACGGGCATGAACGCACCCCGGCCACCTCCGCTTCGCGGCATGGCCAAAGGGGACTACATACGGCATTCCGCCGCCTTCGCCAAGTGCCCGAAAATCCCCCCCTTCCCCAATCATTCCGAACCGGCGGGAATGGCCGGCAAGTTTCACTTTCACGACACCCCTGCTGCCGGTATGGTTGCCTTGAAAATTTTGGTCAGTCCACTTGAGGGGGAGGGATAGCCAGCGCCGCCAAATCCACTTCGGCAAGGGCCTGATGGGTTGGGTGGGGGCTGTCCCGCATTAATATGAGCGACGATTTCGAGCTATTCGGCGATGAACCCACAGCCCCCGCGCCGGTCAAGCCCGCGGTGCCGGCAGGCGATGACGGCCTGTTCTTCGACGATGACAACGACAGCACCGAAACGGTCGCCGCCGCTCCGACCCTGAGCATGAAGGAGCGGGTCGAGCAGACGCTGGCCCTGTTCGCGGTCGATGACGAGGTTCGCTCCACAATCCATCAGGCTTCCGCCACGGTGGTTCAAGCCATGCCCAAGATGGTGGCCGAGGCGTTCGACTGGGTTCAACGCTTCCCCCCTTTCGGAGAAAAGCTCACCGACGATGCCAGGACCACTCTGTCCGGCGTCCTGATCGAGCACTGGAGCAATCTCTATCGCGGCGAGTTCACCGCCGATTACAACGCCACCGCCCAGCAATTGGGTTTCATGCTGGCCTATATGGACCTGGGTGCCTCATGGTATCAGGCCATGGCCGCCGTTGCCGCCAGTCAGGCACAACGGCTGATCCACCGTGCCAAGCGCGCCTCCGAATCCGTCGACGTCGCCCTGCATCGGGTGGTGATGCTCGATCTCTCGGTGGTCACCCACGACTATTTCGCCGCCGCCACTCAGAACCGGGCCAAAGTGGTGCAAGATCTGGCGAGCGGATTCGAGAAATCAATCAAGAAAGTGGTGGACGAAGTCGGCGCCATGGCGGTGCAACTCAAGACCCACTCCGATGAAATGCTGCGCCGGCTGTCACATATGGACTTCGAAACGGTCAACATGGCCGCCGCCGCCGAGGAAGCGTCCTACAGCGTCGATAACATCTCCGGTAACACCAACGAGTTGGCCACTTCCATCGCCCATATCCGCGACAACGTGGTCCGCACCTCCGAGGCTGCTGAGGTCGCCGCCGTGGCGGCCCGGGCAACCGACGCCGCCATGCAGCAGATGCTCGAAGTGGCCAGCCGCATTGGGCGCATCGGGCAGACCATCGACGTCATCGCCCGCCAGACCCGCATGCTGGCGCTGAACGCCACCATCGAAGCGGCGCGAGCCGGTGCCGCCGGCCGCGGTTTCGCCGTAGTCGCCCAGGAGATCAAAAATCTCTCCGAGCAGACCAGTAAAGCCACCAAGGAAATCGCCCACTCAGTCAACGAGGCGGTGCAGGCAACCAATGAAGCCGTGTCCACCATCAATCGGACGGTCGAGGCGGTAGTGGGGATCAACGAGGTGGCGACGGAGGTTCGTCTCGCGGTGGAATCCCAGACCGGGGCCACCGCCACCATCGCCAACCATGTGGGTGAAGCGGCGGCGGGGGCCAAGGCGGTCACCTCATCGGTCAACAGCGCCATCGAGGCGCTGGGTGTGTCCAGCAGCGCCGCCAGCGAACTCAACCGTTCGGCGGACGCGCTATCCATCAAGGCGGCGGTCATGCGGACCGAGGTGGATCAATATCTGGAACGCTTGCACCACGCCGAGTGACAAGGCTTCGCGCCCAACACGGCAAACCGGGCCAAGACCTGCCCAGTAAGGGCGTTGATAAAAATTCCCTTCTCTCTGGCAATGCCTCTTCATCCCTATTGTATCGGGCCGGGCCACTCGCCAGATAAGATCGAGTTCCATACTTTGACAGCGCAGGAAATTAGTGGCCTAATTTTAAAATAAATACAGGGGAGCGGCGCCGGACGGTAAACCGCCGGGACGCGACAGACTCACCGATACACCGTGGGAGGTGTTCATGGGCGATGACTTCATCGTCGAGACTCGTGCCTTGACCAAGGAGTTCAAGGGATTCGTCGCCGTGTCCGACGTGAACCTCAAAGTTCGGCGTCACACCATCCATGCGCTGATCGGGCCCAATGGCGCCGGCAAGACCACCTGCTTCAATCTGGTCACCAAGTTCCTAACCCCGACCCGGGGACAGATCCTGCTCAACGGCCGAGACATCACCAAAACCCAGCCGGCAGCCATCGCCCGGCAGGGTATGGTGCGCTCGTTCCAGATTTCGGCGGTGTTCGGCCATCTGACCGTCGTGGAAAACGTCCGGGTCGCGCTGCAGCGGACCCAGGGCACCAGCTTTCATTTCTGGCGCTCTGGGGCTTGCCTGGGCGAGCTTGACTCCCGCGCTGAGGAACTGGTCGAGGCAGTGGGGATCAGCAAATACCGCGACACCCCGGCCGGTGAATTGTCCTACGGCCGCAAGCGGGCCCTGGAGATCGCCACCACACTGGCGCTGGACCCCGAAATGCTGCTGCTGGACGAGCCCATGGCTGGCATGGGGACCGAGGACGTCAGGCGTACCGCCGATCTCATTCGCCGGATATCGGCCAATCGCACCATCTTGATGGTGGAGCACAATCTCAAAGTCGTCGCAGATCTCTCCGACACCATCACCGTCCTCAAACTGGGGCGAGTGCTGGCCGAAGGCAGCTATGGCGAGATTTCCGCCAATCCCGAAGTGGTGGAAGCCTATATGGGGGCGGGACATGGCTGAACCCGAAATCCTGCTTTCCGTCCGCGATCTCCATGCCCATTACGGCGAATCCCATGTCCTGCACGGCATGAGCTTCGATGTGCCCAAAGGAGAGGTGGTAACCCTGCTGGGTCGCAATGGCGTCGGCAAAACCACCACCATGCGCGCCATCATGGGCATATGCGGCAAACGGGCCGGCTCGATCCGCTATGGCGGAAGCGAAACCATCGCCCAGCCCTCCCACAAGATCGCTCGTCTGGGCATCGGCTATTGCCCGGAGGAACGAGGCATCTTCTCGTCGCTGACGGTGCGGGAAAACATGATCCTGCCACCGGAGATCCGGCCCGGAGGCCTCGGCCTCGACGAAGTCTATGCTCTGTTTCCCCGCCTGCTGGAGCGTGCCTCCAGCCAGGGCACCAAACTGTCCGGCGGTGAGCAGCAGATGCTGGCCATCGCCCGCATCCTGCGCACCGGCGCCGATCTGTTGCTGCTGGACGAACCCACCGAGGGCTTGGCCCCGGTCATCGTCCAGCATATCGGCGACATCATTCGAGCCTTGAGAGAGAGAGGGTTTACCATCCTGCTGGTCGAGCAGAATTTTCATTTTGCCTCCACCGTCGCCGATCGCCACCACGTGGTCGAGCACGGGCAAGTGATCGATACGATCCCCAACGATGAACTGGCGGCAAATATGGACAAGCTGAAGGCGTATCTCGGCGTCTGACCTCATCCGAGACACCACTGGGAGGACCCACGCAATGATAATGAAAAGAGTGCTGCTGAGCGCCGCTGTCCTGGCCCTGTCCGCCGGTATGGCCCAGGCGCAGTATAGCGACAACAAGATCAAGATCGGCGTGTTGACCGATCTGTCCGGGACCTATTCCGATCTGGCCGGCAAGGGCTCGGTGGAGGCAGCCAAGATGGCGGTCGAGGATTTCGGCGGCAAAGTCAACGGCATGCCCATCGAAGTCGTCTCTGCCGACCACCAGAACAAAGCTGACATCGCCTCGGCCATCGCCCGTAAATGGTACGAGAACGAAGGTGTGGATGGCATCTTCGATCTGGTGACCACCGCCACCGCCGTAGCCGTACGTGAGGTTTCGCGCGAGAAAGGCAAGATCGATATCAATTCCGG
>Ga0265313_10002310_pt1 | contig 16709 bp, 15 predicted proteins | sample 4123metaG_FD_203122 | JGI IMG/M metagenome (GOLD analysis project Ga0265313, IMG submission 203122) | Rhizosphere microbial communities from Carex aquatilis grown in University of Washington, Seatle, WA, United States - 4-1-23 metaG | ecosystem: Host-associated > Plants > Roots > Rhizosphere >...
AGCTCGCCTTTTCCGTCAGCAGAACCTTTTCCATCCCGTCGATTTCTTGAAACTTGACCTCGATAATCTCGTTCGCCGACGTTTGAATGGTGCGTCCGATGTAGCGCGCCTCTACGGGAAGCTCGCGGTGGCCGCGGTCGATCAGCACCAGCAACTGTACCCGCGCCGGCCGGCCGTGATCGAAGAGCGCGTCCAGCGCCGCCCGCGTCGTGCGCCCGGTGTACAGGACGTCGTCCGTCAGGATCACGTCTTTGCCTGCGACTGGAAACGGAATATCGGTCGAGCTCACGACCGGCTGGCTCCCCACGGTCGAAAGATCGTCACGGTAGAGCTGGATATCCAGAATCCCGACCGGCACCTTGCGCCCCTCGATCGCCTCAATCTTGCGGGCTAGTCTTTGCGCCAGAGGCACACCCCGCCGGCGGATACCGATGAACACTAAATCCTCGTGATTCTTGGTCTTTTCGAGGATTTCGTGCGCCAGCCGGACCAGCGTCCGGTCGATTTCCGATGCGCTCATCAACTGGCTCTTCTCGCGGGTGGGGCTCATAGGATAAACGTTGTCAGGGTAGCACGGCGACGATACTCGGCGGCTAATTCCTTCGCAGCCGCTGGCGGATGTCTTTCGACAGTTTCTCGACGTCATCCAGTTTCTTCAACGTCTTCGTCGAAACCAAATACCGGTCGCCCTTTTCCAGATCGTCTTTGATTTCCTCCGAGAGGCGGGCTAGTTCCCCGGCATCCCTCAGGTTGTGTTCGTAGTCCATCCGGATGATTTCGTCTTTCTGCAGCTTCCCATTGGGCAGCTTCACGTCGGGCTCGTCTTTCGGCAACGAGCTCTGCGCCAGCAGCATACAAACTGTGAGCAAGAACAGGCCCAGATACCTCATACTTATTAATGTTACATGCTCCGTTTAGTACTCTTGATAGCCTTCGCCGCACAGGCGTTTCCGGCCGATCTTGAGATCCGCTATTCCGCGTTGGAGCGTATGGTCGCGGCGCAAATGTTCACTGAGGAAGGCCGCCGCTACGTAAAAGGCAACCAGGCGGCGAAATGCCAATACGCTTATCTCGAAGCCCCGAAATTGAGCGCGTCCGGTGAGCGTCTTCAGGTAGCCGCCCGCTTCAGTGGCCGCTCCGCCATGGATCTGTTCAATCGCTGCGTTGGCATGGGCGATTCGTTCAACGTCAACATTACCGCCGTTCCTGTGCCGCGCAAGGGCGCCATCGCGTTTCAGGACACGCAGGTCAACACCGCGAAGGATTCGTACTACATACGGAAAGTCCGCTCTGCCATGATGCGGACTTTCGACCAGGATTTCAAGATCGAGATCAAAGACCAGGCTCGCCGTCTTCTCGAGCAGCCCGCCTCCGGCGCGGTATATCAGCAGGAGCTCAAGGATCTGGATCTCAACGCGATCCGTGTTACCCCGGATGCGTTGGTGCTGGTGGTCGATTTCAAACTAATCGTGAAGTAATTGTGCATTCTGCGCGATCATAGAGTTTCAACCCCTTCATGGAACCCGTAAACGTAGGCATCATCGGTCTCGGCAACGTCGGCCTCGGAACCTTGGACGTCCTCGCGGAAAATCACGAGCTGATCGCGCAGAAGCTCGGCTTCCCGCTCTCTATCGTGGCGATATGCAGCCGCGGTGTGGTCCAGCGCCACGTCCCTGCTGCCTTTTCGTCGGCCCACCGCACCACGAACTGGCGCGAAGTCGTGAATCATCCCGACGTCCACGTCGTCGCCGAGCTTATCGGCGGAACCAGTGTCGCGCGCGAGATCATTGAAGCGTCCATCGCCCAGAAGAAGTCGGTGGTCACCGCCAACAAGGAGCTGATGGCTCTGGCCGGCTCCGAACTTTGGGACAAAGCCATCGCCGCGGGCGTGAACCTGGCCATGGAGGCCAGCGTGGCCGGCGGAATCCCCATCCACAATGTCTTGCGCGAGGGCATCTCAGCAGACCGGATCAACACCCTCTACGGAATCCTGAACGGGACCTGCAACTATATCCTCACGGCCATCGAACAGCACGGATCGAGTTTTGAGCACGTATTGCTGGAAGCTCAACGCGCCGGCTATGCCGAAGCCGACCCTTCCGCCGATGTCGACGGCTTCGATGCCCGCTCCAAGCTCGCCATCCTCGCGGCCCTGGCTTTCGGCGAGCGCATTGTTCCTTCCGATATCTTCACCGAAGGTATTCGACGCATCACTCCCGTCGATTTCGAATACGCCCACCAGTTGCATCACACCATCCGGCTGATCTGCGTCGCCCGACAGACTCCCAACGGTGTGATCCTCTCCGTGCGGCCTTCTCTGATCCCCCAGTCGACGATTCTGGCCAGCGTCCGTGGCGCCTATAACGCCGTCTGGGTGCGCGGAAAATTCGGCGCCGACACGTTCTATTATGGCCGTGGCGCAGGACCGCACCCGACCGGCGTCGCCGTCGCCAGCGACCTCATGCGCGTGGCTCGCGAAATCCGCTACGGCGGCCCAGAGCGCGTTTCGCCGTTCGCCCACGCCCGCCTGGGCGAATACAAGCCGATACCCGTGACGCTGCACGAATCGGCTTACTTCTTGCGCTTCCGCGTCGAAGATCGGCCCGGAATCATCGCGCAGCTCGCCGCCGCGCTGGCCGCTGAGAATGTTTCGATCGACGCCGTGCTCCAGTTGCCCCATTCCAACTGGCGTGACCTGCCGTTTGTGATCACTGTTCAGCCGACTACGGAAGCGTCCATCCGTGCCGCCGTCGCGCGTATGGCCCAGCTCAACTTCCTGGTTGAGCCGCCGCTGGCGCTACCTATGGAACAGGCGCTTTAAAGAACTCCACTGGTTCGAGTGCCGTAATCTTCCACTTCTTGCCCTGTTTCTCCACCTGGCACTTCACGATCTGCCGCCGAGGCTCGGCGGTATCGATCTTTAGCAGCCAGTCCAGCTCCAGCTTGTTCCCGTCCAAGGTGATCACGTCGATGGTTGACCCGATCGCCTGCGCCATCCCGAACAAATCCTGAATCTCGTCGCGCAGCTTCTCGTATTGCGGCATCTTCGGGTCGAACTGGTCGAGAAACGCGTCGGCGTCCTGATTCGCCAGCGCCTCGGACGCCAGGCGAAAAACTTCCATCTGCTCGGACGGCCGATTTTGTCCGAAGGCTGCCACTGCCAGCAGGAGAAAAATGGGGACTGCCTCCGATTTCGAAAAACGAGCCCCGCGCTGTCTCCAGCATCGCCCCGAAATCGGCTGGCTGTCCCCCATTTTCCTCACGCTCTACGTCCGGTAACTCGCGTTAATCCGAATGTACTCTTCCGTCAGGTCGCACGTCCAGAACCGAGCTCGACCCTTCCCGCCGCCGCGAATCACGAACCGGATCAGACACTCGCTCTCATCCAGCTTCCGCGTCAATTCCGCCTCCGAAAACGCCGCCGCCAGACCGCTCCGGCACACTGCCAGCCCCTGCATGAAGATGTCCGTCTTGCGCGGATCGAACGTCACACCCGAGTAGCCCGCCGCCGCCAGAACCCGTCCCCAGTTCGGATCCGACCCGGCGATCGCCGTCTTCACCAATGGCGAATTCGCGATCGTCCGCGCGATGGTTTCGGCCTCGCGATCCGTTGCCGTCCCTTCCACGTCGATGGTCACCAGCTTCCGGGCGCCTTCGCCGTCCCGCGCGATCTGCTTCGCTAATGAAGACAACACTTCGGTCAGCGCCGCTTCCAGCGCGCGCGCTCCCGGCTTGAATCCCGACGCGCCATTGGCCATCACCGCGACGACATCATTGGTCGACGTGTCCCCATCCACTGATATGCGGTTGAACGACACTCCGATAGCCTTCTTGAGTGCCGCCCGCAGCTCCGCCGGCGATGCGACCGCATCCGTCATCACGAATCCCAGCGTGGTCGCCATGCGCGGATGAATCATGCCCGAGCCTTTCGCCATGCCCGCCATCGTCGCGCGTTTCATCTTTGCGAACGCCGTCTTGACCCGCGTGTCCGTGGTCATAATCGCCGCCGCCACGGCGTCGAACGAATCCGGCCGCAGCGCCGCCGCCAGCTCCGGGATCGTGTCGACAACCAGCCGGGCGTTCATCTCCACCCCGATTACGCCTGTCGACGCGGGCAGCACCTCCTGCTCCTGGACCCCCAGCGTCTTCGCGACGGATCGCACGCATTCCAGCGCCACTCGCTCGCCCGTCCGTGTCGCGCAGTTGGCGTTACCGGCGTTGATCAGCCACGCCCGCACCTTCCCGCGTGATACTTGCAGATTTCGCCGAGCCAACTCCACGGGCGCCGCTACTACGAGATTTTTTGTAAAGACCGCTGCTGCCGATGCCGGCGTGTCCGAAACAATCAGCGCGAGGTCATCCTTCGCCACCTTCCGAATCCCCGCATACGTGGCGGCGTATCGAAATCCACCAGGATAAGCAATGCCCAGGCTCATGCCAGCGTCTCGTCCCCGCTCAACGCGAATCCGTTCAGAAAAGCTGCTGCCGTCATTCTCTTTTTCCCTTCCAACTGGACCTCCAACAATTCAATCGCTCCGCCTTTGCATCCCGCCAACAAACGTTTCCCGGTCACGCGCAGTTCTCCAGCTTGGAAGGAGCCTTCAGCCTGTCGGGCTTTCCAAATATGAAACCGCTGCCCCCGCAGCGACCCATAACATCCCGGCCATGGGAGAAGTCCTCGCACCCTGTTTACGATCTCGCCCGCACCCATCGAAAAATCGATCCGCCCATCTTCTTTTTTCAATATGGGAGCATACGTCGCCTGCGCGTCATCCTGCTTCTCCGGCACGATGTTCCCCAACTCCGCCAGCGTCTTCACCAACAAATCCGCACCCGCGACCGCCAGCCGTTCTCCCAGTTCCACCGCCGTCTCCTCCGGCCCGATCTCCGTCTCCCACTTCAGCAGCATGTCGCCGGTATCCAGACCCGCGTCGATCGTCATCGTCGTCACGCCCGTGCGCGTCTCCCCGCGCGCGATCGCCCACTGGATCGGCGCCGCCCCCCGGTACTTCGGCAGCAGCGATGCGTGTACGTTGATGATCCCCTTCGGCGGAATATCGAGAATCGCTTGAGGGATAATTTGCCCGTACCCCACCACTACCATTACCGCCGGACCTAGCGCCCGCAGTTGCTCGACTACCTCCGGCCGCCGCACCCGCTCTGGCTGATAGACCGATAATCCCAACCGCAGCGCCGCTTCTTTCACCGGAGGCATCGCGTCTTTTTGACCCCGACCCTTTGGGCGATCCGGCTGCGTGAACACGGCAACCACTTCATGCCCCGCTTCCACGATGCGCTCCAGCGTCGGCACCGCGAACTGCGGCGTCCCCAAATACACGAGCCTCACCGGGCTAACTCCACTCGTTGGCTTTTTGCAGCTTCCGGACTTTCCGCCGGATCAGGTCGCGCTTCAGCGGGCTGATGTGGCTGATGTACAGTGTCCCATTCAAGTGATCCGTCTCATGCAGGAACGCCCGCGCCAACAGATCCTCACCCGTCATCTCGAAGGGCTTTCCAGTGGCATCGAACGCGCGCACCGTTACTTTCTTCGCCCGCGTCACGGTCTCCCGAAACGTTGGCAGGCTTAGACAGCCCTCTTCGCCGCTCTGCGACCCTTCTTTGCCGATAATTTCCGGATTGATCAGCACCAGTTTCTGTCCCGCATCTTCGCCCACGGTCGTATCGATCACCGCGATTCGCTTCCCGACGCCGATCTGCGGCGCCGCCAGACCCACGCCCTTGGCTGCGTACATCGACTCGAACATGTCCTCCACCAGCTTGTGCAAATCCGGCGTGTCGAACTCCGTAATTGACGCGGCCTTTGTCTCGAGCACCGGCTGCCCGTATTTCACGATCGGATACACCATGTCAGAAGTTCTTCACCTGTTCCAGATATCCCTCGTAATTCCGCTTCGTTTCCGTCATCGAATCCCCGCCGAATTTCTCCAGCGCCGCCTGTGCGAGCACTAGCGCCACCATTGCCTCACCACCCACTCCCGCGGCCGGCACCACGCATACATCGCTCCGCTCATACGCAGCCGCCACCACTTCCCGAGTCTCGAAATCCACGCTCTCCAGCGGTCTCCGCAGCGTCGAAATCGGCTTGAGCAGCCCGCGCACCACCACATCCTCGCCGTTAGTGATGCCGCCTTCCAGACCGCCCGCCCGATTCGCGCCGCGCGTAAACTTGTGTTCCGTTCCGCTGTAGTGAATCGTATCCTGCACCTTCGATCCGAAGGACGCCGCGCCCTCGGTCGCGAACCCGATCTCGACTCCCTTCACCGCCTGCAAAGAGACGATCGCCTGCGCGAGCTTCCCGTCGAGCCTCGAATCCCAAGTGATGTGCGATCCCAGTCCCGGCGGAACTCCGTGCGCGACCACTTCAAACACGCCGCCTACAGTGTCTCCTGTCTTATATATCTGATCCACGACGCCCTTCATCCGTTGCTCGGCGTCAGCGTCCACACAATTCAGCAGCACTTCGTCGCGACTGTTCAGCGCGACCAGTTCGTCCCACGTCACCGGCCGATCCGAGCGCTCGTGCCCCACCGCGATCACATGACTCAGTACGGCGATCCCCAGCTCCCCCAGAAACGCCTTCGCCAGCGCTCCCAACGCTACCCGGGCCGTCGTCTCGCGCGCGCTCGCCCGCTCCAGTACATAGCGCGCATCGTGGAAATTGTATTTCAATGCGCCGGCCAGATCGGCGTGCCCCGGCCGCGGCCGTGTCAGCTTCTTCTGCTTCTCTGCCGACCCCTCGAAATCCTCTACCGGCAGCGCTTCCGTCCAATTCTTCCAGTCCGCGTTATCGATCAAAATCGCCACCGGCGACCCAATCGTCTTCGAGTGCCGCACTCCGCTGACGATGTGCGCCTTGTCGGTCTCGATCTTCATCCGCCCGCCGCGTCCGAAGCCCTGCTGCCGCCGCCACAGGTCGCGATTGATCGCCGCCAGCGAAATAGGAACTCCGGCCGGGAGCCCCGTAAGCGTGGCTACCAGGCACTCGCCGTGCGACTCTCCTGCCGTTTCGAAACGCAACATGGGGAATCATTTATGTTAGCAAGGCACGATCGAGGTAGGACAGGTGATCTTGTCACCTGTCAATTACGTTAGACTGGTCTGCATGGCGAAACTAACCACCAGTCTGCTCAGTATCCTGGCCATGCTCGCGCTGGCCCTGACCATGTTTGCTCAGACCAAGGCTGGCAAGTCCAAAATCCTGCAGCCACAAATGACCGTCGCTGCCGATGGCGGCACCTACCAGGCACCGATGGGAAAGCTCGGCGATAAAACGTCCGAACCGTGGAGCGCCACCACAATCGGAGCCTCCGTTAACGGCCAGCCGAATCCCGGCACGGTAAAGACCGTGGTCGGCGAAATCGTCGATTTCTCCTGCTATCTCGAAGTCGGGAAACACGGCGACAAGCACCGCGATTGCGCCCAGAAGTGCTTCCGCAACGGCCAGCCCATCGGTTTGCTGACGGCGGATGGCGGCCTCTACATGCTCATGGAAGAGGAGCATGATCCCCGTCGCGACGGGATGACTGCTTTCCGCCAAGCGGCCGTCGATCATGCCGCTCACATCATGGAAGTCACCGGCACGGCGTCCTCCGTCAACGGCTTCAACGCTCTCTACGTCCACGGATTCCTGAAGAAGTAGGAACGGACAAACGGCAGGGTATCAATTCCCCTTAGGGATTCGCCTGCGCTTAGGGATTTGCTTGCGCGGGATACCGGATCACCGTGAAGTTACGCAGGAGCACAGAGTCGGACGTGGCCCCCGCCATCTGGCCTTGCAGGCTAACTCTGAGGGACTGTGATGTATTCTCGCTCGCGGTCCCCGCATTCGCGGCCAAGCTCAGCGCGATGCCCCAGGTCTGGGTGTCCCACGTCTGGCCGCCTCCGTAGATCCCGAAGCTGGTATGACCCGCCAGCAGAGCCTCAGTCGCCCCGGCCGCGCGTGATGCAACCGTGGTGCCTCCCACCAGCAACGCGCCCGTGAAACCAGTGGCGGTCCCCATGTGTGCATAGTGGAATTGGACCTCCAGCCGATCGCCCGCTCCCAGCAAACCCGCGGCGATCGTACAACTGCCCAACTCGACCAGCGCGGTTCCCGAGGTGCTCGATCCTGTGCTGCTGCACATTACCTGCGGCGACGCCAGCGAGCTCAATGGATCGTTGGGATTCGCGAACCGGTAGCGTGCCACCAACAGGTCTCCGGTTTGCGGGATCGACGCCAGGAAGAAGGTGATCGTGTTTGTGGTGATCTGATAGTCCGCGCCCTGGCTCATCAGAAGCCCGTTAAGGTATAACTCCAGGCTTGCTGCGGGCGACGGCGCCGAGGCCAGAGTGAACACCGCATTCGACCCGTTTATCAAGCCTGCGGGGACCTCCGCATCGGCGAAGCTTGCTCCGGGGGCACCCCCCCCTCCGCCGCATGGCCCCGAGCTGCCGTCCACCCGCACGCAGTCGCCCAGGTTCCCCGAAGCTGCGTCGATCTGTCCGGCTTGATTAATCACCGCAGCCCGCCCGATCCCGAAACCCACGCCCTTCATCGGCCGCACTGCAAGCTCATTCGATAACCCCGTAATGTCGCCGATCTCCACCGGAGTGGTAATCGCTGGTGGCCCGATCACCGTTCCTCCTGCCACCCGCACATCCCGTACCCGGATCACGATTGTGCTGGGCGGCACTGCCCAGTTCTCCGTGAACTGGTCAATTCCCTGGCTGTTGTATGTGACCGTATACTGCGCGCCCGCCGACGCCGTTGTCGTCGGAACCAGTGCCACCCGCAGTGTCCCATTCACGATCGGCAGTATCAGGTTTGCCGTGGCGATATTCGACAGATCGCCCCCTTGAAAACTGTTGTACCTGATGAACATGGTCCCCGTGAACCGCGTGCCGTCCGCGCGGTAGAGAATATCCTGGATCGTGGTCAGCGCGGGCTGCCCCGCCGCCGTGACGGCCATCAGTAGCGCAAAAAGCGCGGTGAAAAATGGGGACTGCCTGCCTGTTTTCGCGGCGGCAACCTTCCCCAGGTCTACTCGACGCACTGGCGGAAACAGGCTGGCTGTCCCCTTTTTTCGTACTCCACACCCACTGAGCATCCGACTCGCCTCCCCGTCGGACTCAGTGTCGAAGTGAATCCTCGCAGGCTCCGCGCGTCAATGATCCAATATGCAGAATTGAGGCGAGATAGAGGTTACTTGGAACCGCGAATGACTTCCACGCCCATATACGGCCGCAGCACTTCCGGCACCACCACGCTGCCATCGGCCTGCTGGTAATTCTCGATGATCGCCAGCCACGTCCGCCCCACCGCCAGGCCGCTGCCGTTGAGGGTGTGCACGAACTCCGCCTTCTCTTTTCCCGATTTCGCGCGAATCTGCGCCCGCCGCGCCTGAAACGACTCGAAATTCGAGCACGAGGAAATTTCTTTGTAGTCGTTCAGCCCCGGTAGCCACACTTCGATGTCGTAAGTTTTCGCCGAGCTGAACCCGATATCCCCGGTCGACAGCACTACCGTCCGGTACGCCAGACCGAGGCGTTGCAAAATATCTTCCGCATCCCGCGTCAGCGATTCCAATTCTTCGTAGCTCGATTCCGGCCGTGAGAACTTCACCAGCTCCACTTTCTGAAACTGATGCTGCCGGATGATCCCCCGCACATCGCGTCCATACGATCCAGCTTCGCTTCGGAAACACGGCGTGTAGGCCGTTAGCTTGATCGGCAGCGCCTCCAGGTCCAGCGTCTCGTTGCGATACAGGTTCGTAACCGGAACCTCCGCGGTCGGCACCAGGTAGTAATCGGTGCCCTCCAGCTTGAACAGATCCTGCTCGAACTTGGGTAACTGGCCGGTCCCATAGAAGCTGTCTTTGTTCGCCATGAACGGCGGCAGCACCTCGGTGTAGCCATGCTCTTTAGTGTGCACGTCCAGCATGAAGTTGATAAGCGCGCGCTCCAGCTTCGCTCCCAACCCCATGTATACGACAAAGCGCGCGCCCGTGATCTTGGCCGCCCTATCGAAATCCAGGATTCCCAGCTCCGGCCCGAGGTCCCAATGCGCCTTCGGAGTAAATGCAAACGTCGGCGGCGTGCCCCATCGCCGGACCTCGACATTGTCGGCCGCGCTCTTTCCGGTGGGCACCGATTCGTGCGGCGTATTGGGGATTCCCGCCATCAGCTGGCTGAATTTTTCGTCCAGCGCCGCCGCGTCGGCGTCGAGCTTGGCGATCCGCTCGCCCATTTCGCGGACTCGCTGCTGCAAGCCGGCCGTATCGGCGCCAGCTTTTTTTAGCTTGCCAATTTCCTGCGATTCGGCGTTGCGCTGCGCCTTGAGTTTTTCCGATTCAACCAGCGCCCCCCGCCGCTGGCTATCCAGCTCGCGAAACGCCTCCATGTCGATGGTGAATCCGCGATCCGCCAGTCGTGCAGCAATGGAGCCTATATTGTTCCTGAAATATGCGAGATCGTACATGCGCTAGTTGCGCTCTGCAATGGGGATCCACTTCTGCCCCACCGCAGGACCCAGATACTCCGCGCGCGGCCGGATCAGCCGGTTGTTGGCGTACTGCTCCAGAATGTGAGCTGTCCAGCCCGACATCCTGCTCACCGCGAAAATCGGCGTGAACAGATCCACCGGAATCCCCAGCGAGTAGTAGGTCGAAGCCGAGTAAAAATCCACGTTGGCATTCAGATTCTTGGCCTCTTTGATGTACTTTTCGATCTGGCTGGAGATCTGATAGAGCTCCTCGTGGCCGGTTCGTTTGCCGAGCTCTTCCGCCATCCCTTTCAGGCTCGCCGCGCGCGGATCCACCGTGTGATACACCCGATGTCCGAATCCCGGAATTTTGACCTTGTTGGCCAGTTTGTCCTTGATCATCTGCAGAGCCTTGTCCGCGGTGCCGGCTTCCAGCAGCAGCTTGATCACGTCTTCATTGGCTCCGCCATGCAGCGGACCGCGCAACGCGCCGATCGCCGCCGTGACTGCGGAATAGATGTCGGAAAGCGTAGCCGCCGTCACTCGCGCTGCAAATGTCGACGCGTTCAATTCGTGCTCGGCGTGCAGAATCAGCGCAATGTCGAAGGTGCGGGCCATCACGTCATCAGGCTTCTTCCCTGTGAGCGTGTACAGAAAGTTCGCGGCGAAGCCCAGTTTTGGATCTCCGGCCACCACCGGTTGTCCCTTGCGCAACCGATCGAAGCTGGTCACGATAGTCGCCGTTTGCGCCATCAGCTTTACGGCCTTTTGCGCGGCTGGTCCGGCCTGGACGTTATTGGCATCCGGATCCGATAGCGCCAGCATCGACACTGCCGTGCGCAGAACGTGCATCGGCGAAGCTTTCGGATTGCTCTTCAGGAAAGCCTCGACCTCCGCCGGAATCGCGCGATTCGCCGCCAGAGCGGCCTTCAACTCATCGAGCTCGGATTGCTTAGGCAGTTTCCCGTGCCACAGCAGATAAACGGTTTCCTCGAACGTGGCATTCTCTGCCAGCGTTTCGATGCGGAAGCCCTGATAGCTGAGTATTCCCGCGTCGCCATCGATAAAACACAGTCGCGATTCGGTCGCGACAATTCCTTCTAATCCGGCACCTGTGACTGGCATAGTGAAGTCTTATTCTAACAAGGTAGGACAGGCGATCTGAGTAGGTCAGGCGATCTTGTCGCCTGACAGTCGCTTGCCCCCTTTCCCTGGTATAAACTTGAAACGGACATCCATGGCAAGCGGAGTCAGCGACCTGGCACTTAGGCCGCCCGGACCCTCGGGTCTCGGGCGCGACGAACTCATCCGTGCTTTCCGCATCATGTACCTCTCCCGCCGCATTGACGACCGGGAGATCCTTCTCAAGCGTCAAAGCAAGATCTACTTCCAGATCTCCGGCGCCGGACACGAAGCCATTCAGACCGCCGCCGGTATGCTGCTCAAACCCGGCCACGACTGGTTCTTTCCCTACTATCGCGACCGCGCGCTGTGCCTGACTCTCGGCATGACTCCCGAAGACATGCTGCTCCAGGCCGTGGGCGCCGAATCCGACCCTTCATCCGGCGGCCGGCAGATGCCGTCCCATTGGAGCAACCCGCGCCTCCACATTGTTTCTCCGTCTTCCGCCACGGGAACGCAGTTCTTGCCCGCGATCGGTTGCGCCGACGCCCAGCGCCGCCTCGAGCCCGGAACCGACGCGATTACGGTCGCCACCACCGGCGACGGAGCCACCAGCGAGGGTGAATTCTGGGAATCGCTTAACATCGCCTGTCTCGAAAAGCTCGCGATCCTGTACCTGGTCGAAGACAACGGCTGGGCGATCTCGGTTCCCGTCGAAAAGCAAACCGCCGGCGGCAATATCGCCCGCCTGGTCTCCGGATTCCCGAACCTGAAAATCGTCGAATGCGACGGCAGCGACTTCCTCGCCTCCTACGCCGCCATGTCCGAGGCTGTCGAGCATTGCCGCCGCACGCAGTCGCCTGTTCTGGTGCATGCCCGTTGCACGCGGCCCTATTCACACTCGCTCTCCGATGACGAGCGTCTCTACAAGACCAAAGCCGAGCGTGCCGCCGAGGCCGCCCGCGACCCCATCGTCAAATTTCCTGAGTGGCTCATTTCCCAAGGTTTGCTCGAACCCCATGGCCTGGAGTTGTTAACTCACGAAGTGGAGCTCGAAATCCAGGAGATCGGCCAGAAGGTGCTGAAAGCCGCGCCGCCCCCGCCCGGTTCGGCCATGCGATTCCTGTATTCGCCCCTGGTCGATCCCACCTCGGACGAATTTGACGTCGAGCCGCAATTCTCCGGCAATCCCCGAACCATGGTCGACGCCATCAATCTCACGATTCACGAGGAGATGCGGCGCAACGACAAAATCGTCCTGTTCGGCGAGGATGTTGCCGATTGCAGCCACGAGGACAACCTGAAAGAAGTCAAAGGCAAGGGCGGCGTGTTCAAGGCCACCCAGGGCCTCCAGACCGTTTTTGGATCGCAGCGCGTCTTCAACACCCCTATCGCCGAAGCCGCCATCGTCGGCCGCGGAGCGGGCATGGCCACGCGCGGATTGAAGCCGGTCGTCGAAATCCAGTTCTTCGATTACATCTGGCCGGCCATGATGCAGATCCGCGACGAGCTCGCCAGCCTGCGTTGGCGCTCATATAACGGATTCTCCGCCCCCATGGTGATCCGCGTGACCATTGGCGGATATCTCAACGGAGGCGCGATTTATCACAGTCAATGTGGCGAATCGATTTTCACGCATATTCCCGGTCTGCGCGTGGTGTTTCCGTCCAACGCCTTGGACGCCTGCGGCCTATTGCGGACCGCGATCCGTTCCGACGATCCGGTTCTATTTCTGGAACACAAAAAGCTGTATCGCGAAGCTTATAACCGTTCACCGCATCCCGGCCCCGATTACACGATTCCCTTCGGCAAAGCCAAGACCGCCAAAACCGGCTCCCGGCTGACCATCGTGACTTACGGAGCTCTTGTTCAGAAGTCGCTGCAAGCGGCTTTACAAGTGGAACAGCGCAATCCCGACCACACCGTGGAGGTGATCGACCTGCGCACGCTTTCGCCATACGATTGGGAAGCGATTCGCGCTTCGGTGGAAAAAACCAGCCGCGTGATGGTGGTGCACGAGGATACGCTCTCCTGGGGCTACGGCGCCGAAATCTCGGCGCGCATCGCCAGTGAGCTTTTCTCCTCTCTGGACGCCCCTGTCGGCCGCATCGGTGCGCTGGATACCTGGGTCGGCTACCACCCGAATCTCGAAGCCGAGATTCTGCCTCAGGTCGACGGCATCGTCGCCGAAGCCGACCGCATTCTTAGCTACTGACAGGCGGCAAGACCGCCTGTCCTACCCTGAGAAACCTTCCCGTCCCCCTGCACTAAGACTAAGTAGGACAGGCGATCTTGTCGCCTGTCAATCTTTCGATGTCCTTTACCCGGCGTCATCTCCCGCACTGGATTCCTGACGGCGCAATAATCTTCGTTACCTGGAGTCTAGCTGGCGGCCACCGTTGGCTTGCTGGTCCACGTTGCGCCCGCGTAGTCGCTGACGCTCTGCTCTATGGAAGAAAGATGTATGAACTACACGCGTGGGTTGTGATGCCGACCCACGTTCATGTAATCATGACTCCGAAACGGCCGTTTCCCGAGATCATGCGCTGGCTGAAGTGGACTACGGCCCGGCGGTGCAACCAGTTGCTGAATCGAACTGGCGCCTTTTGGCAGGATGAGTCTTTCGATCATTGGATACGAAATAGTTGCGAGTTGGAAAGCCTCATCGCCTATGTTGAAGGCAACCCGGTAGCTGCAGGGCTGAAAGACTGGCCTTGGTCAAGCTCGACAGTAGGACAGGCGATCTTGTCGCCTGTCAGGGAATAGCGTCCGCCAGGCGACAAGACCGCCGCCCGACAGGCGGCAAGACCGCCGCCCGACAGGCGGCAAGACCGCCTGTCCTACATCTTCCTCGTAACCCCTTTCCCGGAGACCTACGTCCATCTGTTTGATGCTGTCCCGCCGCAACTTCCTTTACCTGGCTGGGGTGGCTCTTGCACGGGCGCAGGATCCGAAGTTCTCTGCCAGCGTCAACGTGGTCAACGTTTTGGCCACCGTCCGCGACAAACAGGGCAAGATCGTCCACGATCTGGCTCTGGACGAGTTCACCATACAGGAAGACGGGCGCCCGCAAGCCATACGCTACTTTTCCCAACAGGCCGATCTGCCGCTCACGCTCGGTCTGCTGATCGATACCAGCGGCAGCCAGACGCGCGTCCTTGAAAAGGAACGCAACGCCAGCTACGAATTTTTCGAACACATTTTGCGCGAGGACAAGGACAAAGCGTTCCTCATTCACTTCGACCGCGAGGTGGAACTCCTCCAGGACCTGACGTCGTCGCGCAAGGATCTGGAAGCGGCCCTGAAAGACGTGGAACGTCCTCAACTCAACCGCCGCGCATCGCCCGGCGGCGGGGGTGGAAGCCCGCAAGGCCGCGGGCAGGGCGGCGGCACCGTGATGTACGATGCCATTTTCCTCGCGGCAGACGAGCTCCTCAAGAAGCAGCAAGGGCGGAAAGCGGTCGTCTTGCTCTCTGACGGTGTGGATCGAAACAGCAAGACATCCATCGGCGGCGCGATTGAATCCGCCCAACGCGCTGACATGTTGGTTTACTCCATTCGCTTTGCGGACGACAGTAACCGCAGTCCGGTTGGCTTCGGCGCACCGGGCATCGGCCGCGGCGGCCGGCGTGGAGGAGGCGGCCGTTTCCCGCAGCCGTCAGCCGGAGGAAACGTCGATGGGAAGAAGATCCTGCAGCGTATCTCCGACGAAACCGGCGGGAGCTACTTCGAAGTAACTAACAAAATGCCCCTCGATAAAATTTTCGATCAGATCGAAGAGGAGCTGCGAAATCAGTATAGTCTCGGCTATACTCCCGATCAATCGGGCGGCGGCTATCACAAGATTTTGGTTTCTGTAAAGCGCAAGAACCTGACCGTTCGTGCCCGCGACGGATATTACACTTAGGGAGTGGCTCTATCGAGGCGCGCTGCGTTAGTCCTACTATGCACTCTCGCGAAGGCTCAACAACCGACGTTTTCCACCGGAGTCAACGTAGTAAACATCCTGGTCACCGTTCGCGATAAACAAGGACAGCTCGTCCAGGGCCTTTCCAAGGACGATTTCACGCTCGAAGAAGACGGCCGGATCCAAACCATTCGTTACTTTTCGCCACAATCCGGCCAGCCTCTGACCCTCGGCCTCCTGGTGGACGTCAGCGGCAGTCAGCGCACAGTGCTCGCCGAGCAGCGCCGCGCGAGCCAACAGTTCCTGGATCAGGTCCTTCGCAAACCGCAAGACCAGGCATTTCTAGTGCGCTTCGATCGACAGGTTTCGCTGATCAAAGATCTTTCTCTTCTAGAACCGGATTTGGAGAAGAACGGAACACAAGGGACCAACCAGGGAACAGCGCTCTACGACGCCATCGTTTTCGCCGCCCGCCGGATCTCCGGTCAGGCCGGCCGCAAGGCGCTGATCGTTCTTTCCGATGGATACGATACCAGCAGCGCTGCAAAGATAAGCTCGGCGATAGAGACGGCGCAGCAGGCCGACGCCCTAGTCTATTCGATTCGTTTTCTCGACCGCGACGTCTTCGCCTTCGAAGTCCCCGCCTCTCAGGGAGGCTCGCCGGTCCCTCGCGAAGGCCGGAAAGCGCTGGAACGCATCGCTAAGGAGACTGGTGGAACCTACTTCGACCTCACGGCGGCGGAGACTCTCGGGAAAATCTACGGGCGAATTGAAGACGAGCTGCGAAACCAATACAGCCTCGGCTTCACACCTGTCGGCAATCATCCCGGTTATCACAAAATCCGTGTCGTGCTGAAACGAAAAGCACTCACCGTCCACGCTCGAGACGGTTATTTCCCGCCCCAATGATCTCGCTTGGTTCGCGCTGGATTCTGATCGCATGCGCTGTCTTCGCCTTGGCCTGGGCCATCGCGCGGGCCGCCGTCCAGTCCATCACCATCGATGAGGCGAATACCTACGTCCAATTCGTCTCCCAGCACCTCTATCTAGGGTATGCCGCGAATAACCACATCCTGAACTCGGCGCTGATGTACGGATTCACCAGGCTGCTGGGACTTTCGCAGTTCACTGCCAGGCTGCCCGCGTTGCTCGGCGCCGCTTTCTACATCAGTGCCGCGTATCGCTTATGCAGGCTGCTGA
>Ga0265313_10002313_pt1 | contig 16699 bp, 21 predicted proteins | sample 4123metaG_FD_203122 | JGI IMG/M metagenome (GOLD analysis project Ga0265313, IMG submission 203122) | Rhizosphere microbial communities from Carex aquatilis grown in University of Washington, Seatle, WA, United States - 4-1-23 metaG | ecosystem: Host-associated > Plants > Roots > Rhizosphere >...
CCTGCGCATCACGCAGTATGCGCAGGAGCTGCTCGATGCGCTGGGGTCGCTGCCGGGATGGCCCGAGCGGGTGCGCGTGATGCAGTCCAACTGGCTCGGCCGCAGCGAGGGCGTCGAGGTGGCGTTTCCGCATGCGCCGGATACGCGCGCGCTGCTGGGCGCAGATGCTGCCCCGGATGCGGCACTGCGCGTATTCACGACCCGCGCCGACACGCTGTTCGGCGTCACGTTCGTGGCCGTATCGCCCGAGCATCCGCTGGCCGCGGCGGCCGCCGTGCGCGACCCCGAACTGGCCGCGTTCATCGACGAATGCAGGCGCGGCAGCACGATGGAAGCCGACGTCGCGACCGCTGAGAAGCGCGGCCGGGCCACCGGGCTGCACGTGCTGCACCCGCTGACCGGCGAGGCGATCGAGGTGTGGGTCGCGAACTACGTGCTGATGGCCTACGGCGAGGGCGCCGTGATGGGAGTGCCGGCACACGATGAGCGGGACTTTGAGTTCGCCTTGCGCTTCGGGGTCGGGATCCGCACCGTGATCCTGCCCCCGCAGGGCGGTTACGAGCGCGCCGATGCGCCGTGGCAGGCTGCCTATGCAGAGCCGGGCGTGCTGGCCGACTCCGGTGAATTCACCGGAATGCGTTCCGCTGCGGCGGTAGCGGCCATCGCCGCGGCGCTGGGACGCCTCGGGCGTGGCGCGCCGCGCGTGCAGTGGCGACTGCGCGACTGGGGCATCTCGCGCCAGCGCTACTGGGGCTGTCCGATCCCACTGGTCCATTGCCCCGACTGCGGTGAGGTGCCGGTACCCGACGCGCAGCTGCCGGTGATCCTGCCCGAATCCCTGGTGCCGGACGGCAGCGGCAATCCGCTGACGCGCTGCGAGGAATTCGTGCGCTGTGCGTGTCCGCAATGCGGGCGTCCGGCGCGGCGCGAGACCGACACGATGGACACGTTCGTCGATTCCTCGTGGTACTTCCTGCGATTTGCCTGCGCCGACAACCGCTCCGCCGCGCTCGACGAGCGCGCTCGCTACTGGCTGCCGGTCGACCAGTACATCGGTGGCATCGAGCATGCGATCCTGCACCTGCTGTACTCGCGCTTCTGGACCCGCGTGATGCGCGACCTGCAGCTGCTGCCGCTCGATGAGCCGTTCGCGAACCTGCTCACGCAGGGCATGGTCCTCAATCAGATCTACTTCCGCAGCGGCAGCGATGGCCGGCGCGCCTACCTGAACCCCGCCGAGGTCGAAGTGCTATACGGGCCGGATGGCACACGCCACGGCGCGCGCTCGCTGCTGGACCAGGCTGCGGTCGAGTACGGCGGGCTCGGGACCATGTCGAAGTCGAAGAACAACGGCGTGGACCCGCAATCGCTGGTCGAGCAGTACGGGGCCGACACCGCCAGGCTGTTCATGATGTTCGCCGCGCCGCCCGAGCAGTCGCTGGAGTGGTCCGACGAGGGTGTGCAGGGCCAGTACCGCTTCCTGCGGCGGCTCTGGAAGGCCGTGTACGAGCATGTCTCGGGCGGGCCGCCGCCGCCGCTGGACGTCGCAACGCTCGACGAGCCCGCGCGCTCGCTGCGGCGCGCCGCACACCAGACGCTCGCGAAGCTCACCAGCGATCTTGGCCGTCGGCGCACGTTCAATACCGCGATCGCCTCGGTGATGGAACTGCTCAACGCGACCGGGCATTTCGCGGACGGCAGCCCGATGGCCCGCGCGGTGCGGCACGAGGCGCTCGAGATCGCGGTGCTCGGGCTCTCGCCGATCGTGCCGCACATCGCGCATGCGCTCTGGCATGCGCTCGGCCACGAGCGGGCGGTCATCGACGAGCGCTGGCCGGAACCGGACGCCCGTGCGCTCGAGCAGTCGATGGTGGAGCTGATCGTGCAGGTCAACGGCAAGCTGCGCGGCCGGCTGCAGCTGCCGGCGGGCGCGGGCCGGGAAAGCGCCCTGGCTGCGGCGCTGGCGGAACCCACGGTGCAGCGATTCGTCGAGGGCCGCGAGATACGCAAGGCCGTGCACGTGCCCGACAAGCTGTTGAACCTCGTGGTATGAAAGTTCGACGTCCGGCGGGCGCAGGCGCGCTGGCCATGGGGCTGCTGGCACTGGCATGCGGCGGTTGCGGCTTCCGGCTGCAGGGCAGCGTCACGCTGCCGCGTTCGATCGCGCTGGTGCGCATCGAGACGCGGGACACGGAATCGGATTTCTATATCGAGCTGCGCAAGGCGCTGCTCGCCAGCGGCGCGCGCATCGACGAGGGCGGCCAGGATCCGGCTGCAACCGTGATCCGCATCGACGCCGACAGCTCCTCGGACCAGATCCTGACGGTCTCGGCGCTGAACGTGCCGACCGAGTACGAACTGCGCTACACCGTGCAGTTCGCCGTGATCTCCCGCGGGCAGGAGCTCATCGCCCCGGAATCGCACGTGCTGGTGCGCGACTACAGCTTCAACGAGAGCGCGCTGCTGGCCAAGCAGCGCGAACAGGGCATCTTGAGTGATGCGCTGGCGCGCGATCTGGTCTCGGTGCTGATGCGGCGGCTCGCCAGCCTGTGATGTACCTGTCCACCGTCGATCGCACCGCCGTGACCCGGCTGCTCGCGCGCTACCACCTGGACCTGCGCATCGTCGCGCCCCAGGACGCGATACCGGCCTCCTACTGGGGCGACAGCGAGGCTGGTCTGCAGGGCAGTACGCTGTACGCGCGGCTGGACACACCGCTGCATTCGGTGCTGCACGAGGCGGCGCACTACATCTGCATGAGCCCCGAGCGGCGTGCCGGGCTCGATCGCGACGCGGGCGGCGATGATGCGGAGGAGAGCGCGGTGTGCTACCTGCAGCTGCTGCTGGCCGATACGCTCGCGAGCGTCGGTGCGGCGCAGCTGTGCCTCGACATGGACCTGTGGGGCTACAGCTTCCGTCTTGGCAGCGCGACCGCCTGGTACGAGCAGGATTCCGCGGACGCGCGCGCCTGGCTCGCGGAGCGTGGGATCATCGATCGCGGGGCCGCGCTGACCGGAGCGCTGCGTCTCTAGCCCGCTGCGCGGCGCGCCGGCCGCGCGAAGCGGTCGGTCGCGGCGACGAGCGCGCGCGTAATGCCGGGTTCGAAGGCGGAATGTCCTGCGTCCGGTACGATCTGCAGCTCGGCTTCGGGCCATGCGCGATGCAGGTCCCAGGCGCTGCGCAGCGGACATACGACGTCGTAGCGGCCCTGAACGATCACGGCAGGGATGTGCCGTATGCGCACGACGTCGCGCAGCAGCTGATCATCGCACTCGAGGAACCCCCGGTTCACGAAGTAGTGCGCCTCGATGCGGGCAAAGGCGGAAGCGTATTCCGGGTGGTCGAATTTCGCGAGGTAGCGCGGGTTGGTGTGCAGAAAGCTGGTCGCGCCTTCCCAGCGGGACCAGGTGCGGGCCGCGGCGGTCCGTACTGCCGCGTCCGGCGAGGTCAGGCGCCGGTAGTAGGCCTGCATCATGTCGCCGCGCTCGGCGGCGGGAATCGGCGCGACATAGTCCTCCCAGAAATCCGGGAACACCGAGCCGGCGCCGAGCGGATCCTGGTAGAACCATTCGAGCTCGGAGCGGCGCAGCAGGAAGATGCCGCGCAGCACCAGCGAGCGCACGCGCTCGGGATGCCGCTGCGCATAGGCCAGCGCCAGCGTCGAGCCCCAGGAACCGCCGAACACCAGCCAGTCGGCCACTCCCAGGTGTGTGCGCAGCGCCTCGATGTCGGCGACCAGGTCCCAGGTGGTGTTCTCGCGCAGCTCCGCGTGCGGGCGGCTCGCGCCGCAGCCGCGCTGATCGAACAGCACGATGTGATAGCGGCGTGGATCGAAGAACTGCCGCATCGAGGGGTCAGTGCCGCCGCCAGGCCCGCCGTGCAGGAATACCGCCGGCATCCCCTTCGGGTTGCCGCTCTCCTCGTAGTAGATCTCGTGCAGCGCCGAGACACGCAGGTGCGCGCTGTGGAACGGCTGGATCGGCGGATAGAGTGCTCCGGGTACGGCCGACGCCGTGCGGCGCGCGCTGCCGGAAGGACGCGCCGGCGACGGAGCCTTACGGATCACGAGGCGAGCATCGGTCCGAGCGGCCGGCCGCCCAGCAGGTGCAGATGCAGGTGGTAGACCTCCTGGCCGCCATGCGCGTTGCAGTTCACGATCAGCCGGTAGCCATTCTCGGCTATGCCTTCACGGCGCGCGAGTTCGGCGGCGACCACGAACAGGTGGCCGATCAGCGCCTCATCCGCCGCGGTGACGTCATTGGCGGTCGCCAGCACCTTGTTCGGCACGATCAGGATATGGGTCGGTGCGCGCGGGTGGATGTCGCGAAAGGCGGTGACGCGATCGTCCTGGAACACGATCGTCGCGGGCAGTTCGCCACTGATGATCCGTTCGAACAGGGTCGGCATGGGTGTACGTTCCGGCGCGAGGGGGCTTGAGCTTAAGATATCGGCGCAATGGAGCACAACGCATGAAGCTCACCCTCGAGGGCCTGCCCACGCAGCTCGCCGAGCGCCTGTTGCCCGCCTACCTGGTCTCGGGCGGCGATGCGCTGCTGGTCGGGGAGGCGACCGATCAGATCCGACGCCGCGCGCGACTCGAGGGCTACGACGAGCGCGAGGTGTTCTTCATCGAGCGCAGCGCCGGCATCTGGGACGCCGTGCAGCAGTCGGCGCAATCGCTGTCGCTGTTCAGCGCGCGCCGCGTGCTCGACATACGGCTGCCTGGCGGCAAGCCCGGGGTCGCCGGAGCCGCGGCGCTGCAGCGGATCATCGCTGCGGCCGGTACGGATTTCCTGGTGCTGATCGTGACCGGGCAGCTCGAGCGCGAAGCGGCCAGTGCGGAGTGGGTCCAGGCCGTGCAGGGCCGCGGCGCATGGCTGCCGGTGTGGCCGGTGGAACGGGCGCGGCTGCCGCAATGGCTGCGCACGCGCGTGCGTAACGCTGGCCTCGGCGCGAGCGAGGAGGCGATTGCGTTGCTGGCAGAGCGCGGTGAGGGCAACCTGCTGGCCGCGCGTCAGGAAATCGACAAGCTGGCGCTGCTGCTGCCCGCCGGCGCCACGGTCAGTGCCGCGGACGTCGCGGCCAGCAGCGCGGATAGCGCGCGATTCGACGTGTTCCAGCTCGGTGCCGCGGTGCGCGCAGGCGATGCGGTGCGGGCGCTGCGCATCCTGGCGGGGCTGAACTCCGAGGGCGGCGAGCCCATACTGGCGCTGTGGGCACTGGTGCGTGAGCTGCACGCGCAGCAGGGCTCCACCGCGGCGAGGGGCCGGCCGCCGTGGGGGCGCCTCGCCGCGCGCGCCGCGCGTGCCGACCGGATGGCCAAGGGACTGCTGGCCGGAGAGGCCTGGGACGAACTCGCGCTGCTGGCGGCTGAGCTGTGCGGCCTGCGCCCGCTGCCCTGGCCACGCGCTGGCTGAACCTTCGGGCCGCATCGCCGGGCCGCTTGCGATCCGCGTGCGCGGCCACCACACTGCGCTCCCACATGTCAGAACCCATCGGACTGTTCGGCGGGACCTTCGATCCCATCCATTACGGACACCTGCGCACCGCGTTCGAACTGTGGCAGTCCCTGAAGCTCTCGCAAGTCCGCTTCCTGCCCACCGGCAGCCCGCCGCACCGCGAAGCGCCGCTGGCCGCCAGCGAGCTGCGGCTCGAGATGGTGCGCGCCGCAGTCGCGGGACAACCGGGCTTCACGGTCGATGATCGCGAGATGCGCCGCAGTGGCGTGTCCTATTCCGTGGATACGCTGCTCGATCTGCGCCGCGAATATCCGCAGCGCTCGCTGTGCCTGCTGCTCGGCATGGATGCGTTCCTCGGCATGCCGACCTGGCACCGTTGGCGCGAGATCTTCGAGCTCGCGCACGTCGTGGTCGCGCATCGGCCGGGATGGAAGGCGCCGATCACCGGCCCGCTCGGCGAGGTCATGGTCGATCGCGGCACCGGTAGCGTGCATGCGCTGCACAGCGCGACGGCGGGACTGATCCTGGTGCAGGCCGTCACACAGCTCGAAATCGCATCGACCGACCTGCGCGCACTGCTGATGTCCGGGCGCGATCTGCGCTACCTGGTGCCCGAGCCGGTGCGTGACCTCATCCTGCGCACCGGGTGCTATGCTGCGGGCAGCCGTTGAAGGAGGCACGACCGAACCGCATGACCACCACTGCTCGCCCGCGCCGCACCCCGAGGCGCAATGCCACGCTGGAAAAGCTCGTGCTCGCAGCATTGGAAGACATGAAGGCAGTCAACATCAGACTGCTGGACGTTCGCAGTCTCACCGACATCGCCGATGCGATGATCGTGGCTTCCGGCAATTCCGACCGGCACGTGCGCGCGATCGCCGATCGCGTGATCGAGCAGGCGCGCGCGGCCGGCCGACGGCCGATGGGCGTCGAGGGAACCCGCGACGGCGAGTGGGTGCTGGTTGACCTGCAGGACGTGCTGGTGCACGTGATGCTGCCACGGGTGCGCGAGTTCTATTCGCTCGAGGCTCTGTGGGAGCCCGCGGCTGCGGCCACCGCGGCCGCCAGGACCGCCGCCGGTCGAGCCCCGCGCCGCCGCCGCCCCGCTTCGGCCCGCGCCGCGACGTCTTGAGTCCCGGCGCCGTGCCGGCGGGCTGCTGCTGCCGATGCGCCTGATCGCCATTGGCACGCGCATGCCGGACTGGGTCGATGCGGCCTTCGAGGAGTACGCACGCCGGCTGCGCGGCAGCTGGGAGCTCAAGCTCACCGAGCTCGCGCCGGCGCGGCGCGACCCGGGCAGCGGCCAGGACGCGCAGGCGCGCGGGGCCGAAGCGGCGCGAATCCTGGAGCTGCTCGCGCCGCGCGATTACGTGGTGGCGCTGGACGAGCATGGATCGGAGCCGACCACGATTGAGCTGGCGGGCTGGCTTGAGGAGCGTCGGGGGGGCGGACAGCCGCTCACCTTCATCATCGGTGGAGCGGACGGCCTCGACCCGGCGGTGCTGGCACGCGCGCAATACCGCTGGGCGCTCTCGCGGCTGACGTTGCCGCACGCCCTGGCCCGCGTCGTGCTCGCCGAGCAGCTCTACCGTGCATCGACCGTGATCGGGGGGCACCCGTATCATCGCTCCTGACGGCGTCGCGCCGCGAATCGTGCTGGCCTCCGCGTCCCCGCGCCGCAGCGTGCTGCTGGCACAGCTGGGTGTGGCGCATCGCGTATGGCCGGCGCAGCTCGAGGAGGTGCGCCTCGCTTCCGAGACCATCGAGCAGTGCGTGTTGCGCCTGGCCCGGAGCAAGGCATTCGCCGTCGGGGACGCGCTGCGCGCGGGTGCCGCGGACGGTGTGGATCCCGGTGCGGAAGCCTCAAGGCTGGCGGGGCTGCCAGTGCTCGGTGCCGATACCGTCGTGGTCGCGGACGCACGGATGCTCGGCAAGCCGCGCGACCGGGACGAGGCGCTCGCGATGCTTGCGCTGCTCTCGGGCCGAGAGCACGAGGTGCTTTCGGCCGTGGCGCTGCAGACCGCGGCGGGCTGCGCGCAGCGCCTGTCACGCAGCACGGTGCGCTTCCGGCCGCTGGAGCGCGCAGAATGCGAGGCCTACTGGGACAGTGGCGAGCCGGCGGACAAGGCGGGCGCCTACGCGGTGCAGGGCTTAGGCGCGATCTTCGTCGAGTCGCTGCACGGCAGCTATTCGGGCGTGATGGGGCTGCCGCTGTTCGAGACTGCGGCGCTGCTGTCGGCAGCCGGGGTGCCGCTGCTGGGTCCGGTAAGCGGCGAGGTGCCGGCGCGAGCGGCGGGGCGTTGAAGGAGTAGCATCGATGGCGCAGGACAAAGGCCCGGGGCCGATTACGGTCGCCGCGCTGCAGATGACCTCCGGGCCGGATGTCGCGGCCAACCTCGAGCAGGCGGCACGGCTGCTGGCCGACGCGGCGCGCGCCGGCGCGCGCGTGGCAGTACTGCCCGAGAACTTCTCGTTCATGGGTCTGGCCGATGGCGACCGCCGGCGCGTGGCCGAGCGCGAAGGAGATGGACCCGTGCAGCAGTTCCTCGCGCAGCGCTCGCGCGAACTGGGGCTGTGGATCGTCGCGGGCACGACGCCGATTTCCGAGCATTCCAGCGAGCGTCCTGCCGCGGCCTGCCTGGTCTACGACGAGCGCGGCGAGCGCGTGGCACGTTATGACAAGATCCACCTGTTCGACGTCGACCTGCCCGGCCGCTCGGAGAGCTATCGGGAATCCGCGAACATCGCCCCCGGATCGCGCACGGTGCTGGCTCCGACCCCGGCCGGGCTGCTCGGCCTGTCGGTGTGCTATGACATGCGATTCCCGGAGCACTATCGACCGATGGTCGCGGCCGGGGCGCAATGGCTCTCGGTGCCCGCCGCCTTCACGGTGCCGACGGGGCGCGCACACTGGGAAGTGCTGCTGCGCGCGCGCGCGATCGAGAACTTGAGCTTCGTGGTTGCCGCGGCGCAATGGGGTCGTCACGCCAGCGGGCGCGAGACTTTTGGCGACAGCATCATCATCGACTACTGGGGCACCGTACTCGCCCGGCTGCCGTCGGGCATCGGCGTGATCACCGCGGCGCTCGATCTGGCGGCCCAGGAAGACACCCGGCGCAATTTCCCCGCGCTCTCCCATCGGGTATCGTGAAGCCAACGAGGTCACCCATGTCCAGCATTGCACCGCTCGTATCCACCGATCCGCTCGCGCACGCGCGTCGCGCGATCCTCGAGCCGGCCGGGCTCGACGACGGCCGCGTCGAGCATGCGCTCGGACTCGTGCTCGGATCGGCGGTGGATGCCGCCGACCTGTATTTCCAGCTCTCGCACGAGGAGAGCTGGGCGCTCGAAGATGGCATCGTCAAGGAAGGCAACGCCAGCATCGAGCAGGGCGTGGGGGTGCGCGCGATGGCCGGGGAGAAGACCGGATTCGCGTATTCGGACGAGATCATGATGCCGGCGCTCGAGGAGGCGGCGCGCGCCGCGCGCGCCATCGCCGTGCACCAGGGCGAGGGCGCGGTGCAGGCATGGCGGCCGTCCGGCGGCCATCGGCTGTATCTGCCGATCGATCCGCGCTTAGGGCTGGCCGACGAGCAGAAGATCGGCTGGCTCGAGCGCATCGATCGCGAGACGCGACGCATGGATCCGCGCGTGGTGCAGGTCATGGCGAGCGTGAATGCAGTGCACGAGATGATCCTGGTAGCCTCCAGCGATGGCGTCCTGGCCGCGGACGTGCGCCCACTGGTGCGCATGAACGTATCGGTGATCGTGGAGCAGAACGGCAGGCGCGAGCAGGGCTACTCGGGGTGCGGCGGCCGCTATTCGCTCGATGAACTGGTCGCGAACGATCGGCCGCTGGCGCTCGCACGCGAGGCGGTACGGCAGGCGCTGGTCAATCTCGAGGCGGTGCCCGCCCCCGCCGGGACGATGACGGTCGTGCTCGGTCCAGGCTGGCCAGGCGTGCTGCTGCACGAGGCGATCGGCCACGGGCTCGAAGGCGATTTCAACCGCAAGGGAACCTCGGCGTTCAGCAACCGGATCGGCGAGCGGGTCGCCGCGCCAGGCTGCACGGTCGTGGATGATGGCACGCTCGCGGGACGCCGCGGGTCGCTGAACATCGACGATGAGGGCACGCCGACGCAATGCACGACACTGATCGAGGACGGTGTGCTGCGCGGCTACATGCAGGACCGCCTCAACGCCCGGCTCACGGGTGGCCGCTCGACCGGCAACGGCCGGCGCGAATCGTTCGCGCACGTGACGATGCCACGCATGACCAATACCTACATGCGCCCCGGTCCGTACCATCCGGACGAGATTCTGGCGTCCGTGGACCGCGGCATCTACGCCGTGAATTTCGGCGGCGGCCAGGTCGATATCACCTCCGGCAAATTCGTGTTCTCCGCCAGCGAGGCGTACCTGATCGAGAACGGCCGCGTCGGTGCGCCGATCAAGGGCGCGACCCTGGTCGGCAACGGCCCCGACGTGCTGCTGCGCGTCGGCATGATCGGCAATGATCTCAAGCTCGACGAGGGAATCGGCGTGTGCGGCAAGGAAGGGCAGAGCGTGCCGGTCGGGGTCGGCCAACCGACGCTGCGCATCGACGGACTCACGGTCGGCGGTACCGGCCAGTAGGTCTGCGATGCGACTGCCGCAACCGCTCTACGAAGCACTGCCGGCACTCTATGCACTCGGCGGCGCCGGCGCGCTGCTGCTCGGCTACCGGCTGCACGCCGGCGCCTGGTCCGTGCTGTGCTCGGCCGCGGGCCTCGCGGCACTGGTCGCGGGCGCCGCGATCGCGATGCATCGGCGCGACTTCCGCGACCATCGGGGTGAATACGCGGCTCGTGGCTCCGCGCCCCCGGAGGAGCCGCGGCGGGATTGAGGGGCGCAATGGATGCACTATCCGATGTGCTCAGCGCCGTACGCCTGACCGGCGCCGTATTTCTCGAAATGGAGATGCGGGAGAGCTGGTCGTACCTGACCGCTCCGGCGCGGGCGATTGCCGATGTGCTCATGCCTGCTGCGGACCACGTCATCCCTTATCACCTGTTGCTGTCAGGCAGCTGTCATGCTCGGCTTCCCGATGGCGAACCCGTCAAAATGCGAGCAGGGGAGATAGTCATATTCCCCGCTGGTGATCGCCACATCCTGGCTGCCGGCAATCCGTCCGGCTTGCGTCTGCAGCCGGTCGATCTTTCCGGCGAGAACCTGCGCGGAATGCTGCAACGCGGCCAGGTGATGCCGGTACGCGAAGGCAATGCCGGGGGCGCCACCCGCATCGTCTGCGGATTTCTGGCCTGCGACGGCCGCATGGCCGATCCGATCCTGAGCAGCCTGCCACGCCTGCTGCGCGTGAATCTGCGCGATAGCGGCACCGCCGCCTGGGTACAAAGTTCCATTCAGTTCTCGATGGCGCAAAGTGCCGCGCAGCGCCCGGGGTCCGCAATGGTGCTCGCTCGCCTCTCCGAGGTGTTATTTGCCGAGGCGGTACGCCAGTACATGGAAGGTTTGCCGGCCCTGCAGACCGGCTGGCTCGGCGCGCTACGCGACCGCTATGTCGGACGCGCACTCGCACTGCTGCATGACCAGCCAGCGTTCGCGTGGACGCTCGATCTTCTGTCGCACCAAGTGGGCTTGTCGCGTTCGGCACTCGGCGATCGCTTTGCATCACTGGTTGGCAAGGCGCCGATGCAGTACCTGACAAGTTGGCGTCTGGCAATGGCGGAGGCCAAGTTAAGGCGCGGCGAGGGTTCCATATTGAGCATCGCCACCGACGTCGGCTATGAATCTGAGGCGGCATTCAGTCGGGCATTCAAGCGCGAGTTCGGCTCGCCGCCCGCGGCATGGCGGCGCAAGGTGGCACAGTCCGCCCACCGTCGCGGCAACGGCTGATCGCCGCCAAACCAGTTGCCGTCGCGAATGTCTTCGACGCGTGGCGCCGCGTGATCAGCGACCATCCGATGAAATGCCATTGCCGCCCGTGACCAGCGTACTGCTCGCACCATCAACCGCGGCAGCCGGATGGTGGGCATCGGGCCGAAGGATTTCCATCAATCGCGATGGATGGGCCAGTGGGGCAAAGCCAAACCGCCGATAAAGCCCGTGCGCGTCCCGCGTGCCGAGCATGAAGCGCCGGAGCCCTTGCAGATCCGGGTGCGCGAGGATAAATGACATCAGCCATTTGGATAGCCCTCGTCCCCGGTGCTCCTCAATGACAAATACATCGGCCAGGTACGCGAAGGTGGCGCAGTCTGTCACCACGCGCGCAAAGCCGACCTGCATACCGTGCCGGTAAACGCCGAAGCATAGTGAGTGTGCAATCGCGCGCGCGACAACATCGCGCGGAACTCCCGGTGACCAATAGCTACGGACGAGAAATCCGTGAATCACGTCGAGGTCAAGGCGATCCCGGTTCGTGTCAATCTCGTACTCATGCATCCGTTGGTCCTCAATGCGGGTCGGTCCGTCCATGCGCTAGTTCTCGCGAACAATAAGCTGAACTTTGGTCTCGGGGCTTTTCTGGATGGTCTGAAAGACAACGCAATAGCGCTCAACCAACTCGAGCAGCCGGTCCAGTTGCGCCTGGGGGGCGTCGGTGTCAATTTCAAATCGCAACCGAATCTCCCGAAAGCCCACCGGTACGCTCTCCTCGACCCCGAGGGTACCGCGCAAATCCACGTCGCCTTCAGCGAACACGATCGCCGAATTCAATGGGACATCGAGCATGGCGGCAGCGGCCTTCAATGAAACGCCGGCGCAGGCCACCAGGGCCTCGAGCAGCATGTCGCCGGAGCACAGCTCGCGACCGGAGCCGCCCACTTTCGGATGAATTCCGGCCGTCGCCAGTCCCCGACCGGTTTCGACTCTGCACGTGACGGTGCCGTCGCCCACCAGTCCGCGCGCCCGGAGCGTCAGAAGAGCCGCCGCGGCGTCCTGCGAGTATCGCTCCCTCAGAGGAGCCTGCGTCGTCCGGAATGCCTCGATGTCCATGATGTGCCTCCAAAGTAATCCCCGATTCAATCCGCCAGTTCGACCCCGGAGCCGCCCATTTGCGTGGGCAGATCCTTGAATTTTGGCAGCCCGTCCGCAATGCGCAGCACCGTTTCCTGGTAGTGCACATGCACGCCGGCCTTAAAGGGAAAGGCGGGTATCGTGGCCGCATAGACGTCCGTGAGCCCGAGGCCCGGATGCTCGGTGAACAAATGTCCACCACAGGCCTTGCACCACTTGCGATAGCTGCGTTCGGTCTGGTGATACGTTGCAACGTGATCCGCACCATGGGTCACGCGCACGGCTTGAGGTGCCCAAAGCGTGAACGCATTGACGGGGGAGGCCGACCAGTGCCGGCATGAACTGCAGTGGCAATACCCCATTGCGGCTGGCTTGCCGGTCACTTCAAGGTGAACGCTTCGACAAAAGCAGGTCCCCTGGTGGGTCTCGGTCATGGTGTGCTCCTGGTGTGAGGCGAAAGCGAAGCTGGCAACCAGGATGCCCCAGATCCAGAGCGGGCTCTTGATCCGGCTGCCGCCAGTTCTTGCCGGGCTGCCACGAATCACGGGCAGACGCGATGGCACCGAATGTGCCGGCGCGATTGAGCGACGATTGGCTTGCCTCGGGCTGGGCCTGTCTCAGGACCCTATGCGGTGACCCGATACCAGGCGTTCACCGGTGGCGGCGCCGGAAGTGAGCGGCGTTGACTTGCGCTCTGGCGGCCACACATGGGCACATGGGTCTAAGGGGCCGGCTTCGCAATATCGGTATTTTGCGTCAGCATGATCAGCCAGTGCCCGTCGATCCTCGCGAGAACATGGGTCAATATCCCGGTACGGGTCGGGGCGATCTGACCGCTCTCCAAGGTGATTCCTGAAAGGGTCCACAGCGAGCGCGCCGTTGCGACGTCTGGCTTCAGAAAGCGAACAGTAGTGTCGCCGATCGTGAGCGTGCTGGTCTTGAACAGGGCGGCGTGACTCGCTGCGTGGTGCTGCTTGATTGCGTCGCGGCCAATCCAGCGCATGCCGATCACGTTCACGAAATCGGCGTCGGGCGAAAATAGTTTCGCGAAGGCATCCATATCATGGCGGTTCCAAGCGTCCTCGAAACCGTGGACGACGGCGTGAACTCCGACATCATCATTGGCCTGTGTCGCCACGGCAACTTTGCTCCCTGCAGGGGGCCACCACTATACGGCAGCCGCGTCCGTTTGCATTGGGCCACGCCAATCCTCAAGCCGCGGGTACGTGCAAGCCCATGGCGTCATCGGTGTGTCCCCGGGCGTGTGATCTCGCGAGCGCCAGCGCGTAGACAGCGACGATCGGATCAAAGACAGCGCAGCCGAACGAGGACGTCGGCATCCAGGGCCAGATGGGATTGCCGTAGAAGTGATGGACCAGGTCCCAGACGGGGTGCATGAGCCACCCGATTGCGACGAAGCCGTATGAATCCAGGGCGCGGTAAGCGACGAAGCTGGCAGCCACAAAATACCAGAATTCCCACATTCCCAAACCGCCCCCCAGATAGGCAGTGGCAAATCCTGCGGTCATGACCGCCATCAGCTTCCGGCGTGGTGAATCTCGAAGCCTCGACATCACCAGCACGAAGAGCCCGGCGGCCGCCGCCGGGCCAAGCACATCTATTGCGTGCACGGCCGGGGTGATGTGACTGACTTCCATTGCGAATCCTCCGTAGGTTGTCAGTCCGCAGCCTATCCGATTGGGTATACTGCACCAGTGGCATATAAGACGATAAGCGCCGGAAAGCTGCCAACGGGACGCGGTACCGATCACGTGATCGCCGTACTGGCGATGCCTGGAGTGGTGCTGGGAGATCTGGCGATTCCAGTCGAACTATTTACTCGCGTTGCGCTCGCCAACGGGCATCACCCCTATCGAGTGCTGACCTGCGGGCCCACCCGGAACATTCGCAGCACATCGTGCAGCCTCAGGGTTGGTCATGGCCTGGCCGCGCTACATGCCGCCGACACGGTCGTCGTGGCCGGAATCGACGACATCGAACCCCCGGTGCCTTCGCGCGTGATCGAGGCTCTACAGCAGTGTGCGGCTCGCGGCAGCCGCATCGCCTCCATCTGCAGCGGCGCCTTCGTGCTGGCACCGACCGGCCTGCTTGACGGCAGGCGAGCGACCACTCACTGGAAGATTGCGGCGGAGCTCGCGCGCCGTTACCCAAAGATCGAGGTGGATCCCGACGTGCTCTACGTGGATCATGGTCGACTGCTGACGTCCGCCGGCGCCAATGCCGGAATCGATCTTTGCCTGCACCTGATCCGCACCGACTTTGGGGCGGCGGTCGCGGCGGACTCGGCGCGGCTCGCCGTGACCGCGCTCGAGCGGGCCGGTGGCCAGGCGCAATTCATTCGTCAGCTGCCGCCTGTCGCGCACGGTGCCCTGCAACCTCTCCAGGAGTGGATCACCCGGAACCTCGGCTCCGACCTCGGTGTCCACACCCTGGCGCGGCGACATTCCACGAGCGTGCGCACGCTGCACCGCCGCTTCGTTGAACAGACCGGAATGTCGCCGGCGCAATGGATCATGCAGCAGCGGGTCCACCGGGCACAGGAACTGCTCGAGACGACGGATATGCCAGTAGAGAGGGTGGCTCAATCCGTCGGTTTCCCGGCGGCATCGAGCTTCAGGGAGCGATTTCGCGCGGTCGCTGGCACCAGCCCGGCGGGCTATCGGCAGCTGTATCGGCGTCAGCCCGGATGAAAGCCTGTTCGCCCTGCTATTCTCCACGCATGGATCAACCGCGTTCCCATTGAGAGCTGCCATGCCCGTGGCCTTGCCGTTCACGGTGAGCGCGCGGATCTGGCTCAAATGCTGTTTCGCGCTCTGGCCATGGATCGCCGTGTATCTGCTCGTCGTTCGGAGAAGTGCCCAGCACGTCCCGCTGCATGGCCCTCGCGACTGGGTGCTCGTGGCAGTGTGCGTCATTCTGATCCTAGCTGTTCCGTTGTTGTTCATCATGGCATCGCACAGCGTAGAGTTTTCGGCCGATCACATCCAGGTAGTTAAATATGGCGGCCTGATAACTCGCTGCTACTTGCGTGGCGAATTGCGGGCGGCTGCCCTGTCACCCAGTCAGTGGAAGCACGGCGAGCAGATCACGCTCGAATTCGCGGATGGCTGGTCCCACACGGTAGCGAGGCTCGGTGTCCGAAATTGGCGTCGACTTCTCGACTACCTGCAGCAACGGCAACTGCTGCGCGCGTGACCCGTATTGCCACGGTAGCCGCCGGACTGTTGCAGGAGGTGCGCGCGTGCACGCTGTGCGCAGCCCATCTGCCGCTCGGGCCACGCCCCGTCCTTCAATTGCATCGGGACGCCAGGATACTCATTGCCGGGCAGGCACCCGGCAGCAAGGTGCATGAGAGTGGCATTCCGTTCCAGGATGCGAGTGGCGATCGTCTGCGGGATTGGCTGGGGGTTGATGAGCAGACGTTCTACGACCCGAAACGCATCGCGATTCTGCCGATGGGATTCTGCTACCCGGGCGCCGGCAAGTCCGGTGACCTTCCCCCGCGGCCCGAGTGTGCGCCCGCCTGGCGTGCGAAGCTGATGGCGATGCTCGGCAACGTCAAACTAACGCTGGTCATCGGCGAGTACGCGCAGGCCTGGCACCTCCACGAACGGCCAGGATCAACGTTGACCGACACGGTGCAGGCGTGGCGCCAATACTGGCCATCGAGCCTGCCACTCCCGCATCCGAGCCCGCGCAACAATATCTGGCTGAAGCGCAATCCATGGTTCGAGCGCGAGGTGCTGCCGCCGTTGCGACGTCGGGTGCGTCAATTGACGTGCCGGGCGAGTTCTGCGCGACAGCATCCGGGGCAGTGAAGGCGGCGGGGGCCAAGTGCAGCCAGGTGAACCGCAATGGAGAGCCCGGCGGCGCAGGAACCCACGCCTCTGCGTGTGAGGGATTCGTGAGGAACCTCCCCGGCCAATCGAAGTCAGGCCAGAATGGGATTATCGTGGTGATCAGGGCACTGTGCCCGTATTGAAACCCAGCAACCGCGGCACGACGCGCACAACGGCGACATCGATGCCTGCCTAGCATGGGGGAGCAGCAGGAACATGGCGAATGACTCAACTGAACTCGGCGCGGCGGCCGTCAGCGCACTGCGCGCACGGCTGCGGGGCACCGCGATCCTGCCAGGGGATGACAACTACCACGTCGCACGGCGGGTCTGGAATGGCGCCATCGATCGGCGGCCCAGCGCCGTC
>Ga0265313_10002314_pt1 | contig 16698 bp, 12 predicted proteins | sample 4123metaG_FD_203122 | JGI IMG/M metagenome (GOLD analysis project Ga0265313, IMG submission 203122) | Rhizosphere microbial communities from Carex aquatilis grown in University of Washington, Seatle, WA, United States - 4-1-23 metaG | ecosystem: Host-associated > Plants > Roots > Rhizosphere >...
AATTCACTTCCACATCAAGCACCGGCGGCAAATCGCCTGCTTCCAGGGAGCCTACGGTGTTGCAGAAGTTATCGATCTGGGATTGCAGTGAGACATCGGTGCGGTAGAAGTGGTAGGGTCCACGAGGGATGCCCTTCTCCTTCAACTGGCGCCAGTTTGTCGCGAACATCGGGTCGACGAAGGAAGCACCTTCGGTCGCCTTGATGAACACGAACTTGACGCCCGCTGCCTTCACCTTGTCCCAGTCAATCGTGCCCTGATAGCGCGAAACGTCGATGCCGAGCAGGCGCTCGACAGCGAATTTGTTGTTGTCAGTCATGATGCTGTTCCTTGTTGAGACTGACGCAGCATCACTCTTTGAGAATGATCTTCTCGAAAAGAGGAATGATCAGCGTGGTGAAGATCAGCAGAATGGTTCCATACACGGGCCGGTAGATGTCCGGCCAGGTGGACGCGAAAGGTCCGCCAAGTGCAAAAACCCAGACAGAAAACGCCACCACTGCTGCCACCGCATGAAAGGTCCGCTTGGCCTGCAGGTTGGGCGGGGGCGGCGAAGAGGGGCGATAGACAGCGTAGAGCGGTGCCAGGATCAGAAGCCCGATGAACACACCCCACTCGAGGTAGAGATTGTGTCCGGAAATCTGATCCCGAAGAACACCGTCAAGGGCGACGAACGCCGCGACGATATCTCCAGGCACGTATTTGAGCAGCTTTTCGAAATAGGTGTCTTCACGCCCGCCTTCGACGGCAGGTCTATTTCGGTTATCTCCGGGAGGAATTGGCTGCCTGTTGTCCTCCCCGGGAGTGCGTGGGTTGGGCATTAGAAAGCTCCCAATATGGTTGGGTCCGTGATTGTTGGCTCACCGCAAGGCTCAAAATCTTGCTGTCTGCACCGGTCTTGAACAGCCGGGCACGAAAACAGCAAAGCTTGAGCGGGCGGCGAATGGCCTCCTTGTCGGACGAGATTCAGATTGCCGGTTAAAACTCACTCTCAGCAAACGAAGACAGACGACTTCACTACTTTTCTCGGGCGCGGATCTACTTCGTCAGTGACGAAGAAAGAAGGGCGCAATAGCTAATGTGCTATGGAGGGAAGGACGTGAAAAAGTGGCCTGTTTTTGTTGGAAAATGCTGAGAAAGTAACACTGGACCTTAATGAAGTTAGAAGGGCAAAATAAAGGCTTTAGGACTTTAGCTAGGAACTTTGAATCTTAAACTTTGCACGGTTAAACTGGCACAAAACAGATTTTGGGCATTAGCGAGTAGCCAAGATAAAACAACTAGGCCAATACTTTCCAAATGTTGAGAACGTAAAGAGCCAATGTTAAGCAGTCAAACGCCTCGGAGGGCAGCATGGAGCGCAATTTCAACCTGGAACCAGCCGTTTTTGCAAATCTCGTCGACCTTGCGCAAGAACGGCTAGGAGGCAAAGTTCTCTTTGCAACAGATGAGTTCTTCGCGCCCAAAGAATCACTTATAAAGCCAGGACGCAGCGCTTTTACTCCGGCTTCTTTCAATGAGCAAGGACAAATTTATGATGGCTGGGAAACCAAACGCAAAGGCGGCCGTATTGGAATGGATTTCGCCATTATCGAACTGGGCGTTCAATGCATTATCCGCGGCATAGACATCGACACCAATCACTTCCTGGGCAATCACCCGCCTTATGCCGCTCTCGATGCCATGCGCTATGACCCCGGTCACCGCGATGTCGGCAAAATGTCTAAAGAAGACGCACACTGGCAGGAAATACTTCCCCGGGTGCCGCTCAAGCAAGGCTGCCAGAACATCTTTTCAGTGGGCAGCCCGGACATCTGGCAGGCAGTGCGTCTGCGCATTTTTCCAGACGGGGGCGTGGCCCGACTGAGAGTCTTTGGAGAAGTGCGCCACGACTGGGGTATCATCCCCGAAGACAAGCTTGTCGATCTGGCTTTGATCACCAATGGCGGTACCGTCGTCGCTTGCAACGATATGTTCTTCGGCAACAAGGACAATCTGATTTATCCGGGTCGGGGCATAAATATGGGCGACGGCTGGGAAACAAAACGCCGTCGCGAAGACGGCAACGACTGGGTGATTGTCAAACTGGGCAGCGCCGGAACCGTCGACAACGTCGAGATCGACACCCATCACTTCAAAGGAAACGCACCAAAAGAAGCATGGATAGACTGCCTGCATGCTCCAGGAAGCCGCGTCGACTATCTGACCTGGCCCGACTACGAGTGGCACCCACTGATAGCAAAAGTGGCCACACAACCGCATCATCAACACCATTACGGACACGACAAAGTGCTCCACAAAGGTCCGATCACACATGTCCGATTGAACATCAACAACGGCGGCGTCAGCCGCTTGCGCATCAACGGTCATCATATCTAGATTGGTAGCCGGCGCGTTGCACGCGCCTTTTTCGTCCACGATTCTGATTTTTTGGAGTCGCAGGCAACGCCTCGTCTGCCAGTTTTGCCGTCAGGACGAAGACTTGCGCTAACGGCGTCAAGCATTAGCGAACAGTCATGTTGAGTAACATGTACTGTCATTGCCTTTGCACGTCTGCCCCACTAGGCTCAAAGCATCTTCTTCTCCTCATTCAATCAAGTACCTCAACTTCCCTAACAGGTCGCGCCTTCACTCTTCACTCGAAGTTGAAACACCAAGCGGTGTTTTAGATTCGACCGAGTTTCGAAATTGCAAAATATTCGAGACTTCTTGAGTTGAGTGATGGGGCGCTGATTGTCTGCTTTAGAAGATAAGGCTCAAGAGAGCCGTCCCATCGGCTTGTGTTTCAAGAGAAGCACGGGTCAAACACAACACACGGCTCCTGCTAAGAAGCAGGCCAGCCCCGATAAGAATCGGAAAGAAATCATGACCACCAACACCACCACCAAAGACGCTCTTCATCAGGCTGCAGAGGCTCTGCGCAAAGCAGAACAGGCTGCAGCCGAGGCACAACGCAAGCTCGACGAGCATACCTCCGTGCTGCGCCAACACAGTCAACACGCGCTCGCTACCAAAATGAAGATGTACGACGCCTTTTACGAGAAGGCCGTCTTCAGCTGGAAGCTCTACGACCTGCAAAACAGCTGCGAGAACTACGACCGCGAACACAACCGCGCCATGGCTGAGCGCAATCTCTCCGGCGATTTGCTGGATGAAGCGGCCAAGAAGGACTTCGGGCACAACAGCGTGCCGGAAGACCTCGAGCGCGCCGCCGTCCGTTTCAACGCTGCCCAGCAGGTGCTCGACACCTTGCAGCGCGGAGAAGTGGCTGAGAAGCGCAAGCGCGACGGTCGCGCACTGTTCGAAGCCGAAGCCGAATACCGCCGCCTGGAAGCTGCATACCAGTCCAAAAAGGGCGAGTATGAAGGCGAAAGGTCTGAGGTAGAGGCTCTGGACACGAAGTGGAACGAGCTGCGCGGTAGCGTGCAGCTCTGCTACGAAGTCGTCGACCAATGCCAGAAAGAGCTGCGTAAAGCGGCTCGCGCCTACGGCAAGGAAGTCACCGTCTAAGGTGGTTTCACAATAGTGGTCAGCCCCGGTCTTCGCAAGAAGATTTGGGGCTGCCCATTCCACTTGTTTGCAATGGATAGATTCAATCGCCACTGTTAAAACCAAGCAGAAAGGGAACTGCATGACCGACACTTCCGCTACCAAACACGTGTTCAAGTTTTTCATCGAGACCTGCCGCCACACGCCTTTCGGCACTGTGACGATTCGCACAACGGACTCGCATTTCTACAATGCGAAGTATCGCGCTGAAAAGGCTCTCGCTCGCCGTTATGGCAAGCCGAAGCCCTGCGCGCTCTGTGGCGAGCCCAGGCTTGAAGTACACGCCGAGCCATTTGCCGAGCGCTATCTTTTTCCCCAGTTTGCCCTGGAGGAATCGCTGAAGCAGCACAATCGCAAGGCACCGGCCGGATTGCGAAATCGCAACGCGTCCGTGTTTCGCGTGGTCACTTGCACCGGTCACTTGTGCGGCTTTGTCACTGTTCTCCAAAAGGGCAGTTATCGCGAGACTGAAGATCGCGCCTATCGCACGATGATTCGCCGTTTCGGCAAACCGACTTCGTGCGGTCAATGCGGCGATAGCTCGCATGAACTTCGGCAGGTGAGCGGTCCCGGAATTTTCCGGTGACCGCCCGCCGCGGGTGTTTCCCATTCAATTTTCTATTTTGCCACAATTTACGACAATGCATAGTATACACTTCCGCCAGCCATGGAGCCGCCTGCAGATTAACCGCACATTTGTTTGCACTCGTGTATACCGCAGATTGGCGCCAATTTTTTTCTGAATCCGACTTAAAGCGTTACGTTCTCAGAGCCGTTTTTGCCAGGCTGCAAGCATCCATTCTTAACTCCATCAATCGGCAGATAAAACAGGCACCAGCCCAAAGCAAAAGCTTCAATTCCAGCTCTCTTTCAGCGGCTTTGGCTGTATCGCCTGATCTCGATTGAATGGCAGGTCTAACTAATTCGCCTGTGGCGAGAGGGACAATCACATGTACATGCTCCATGACCAGCTTCCTCGTGATCTCAAAGATTCACTTTTGGCGGCAGAACTTCGCCATGCCGGTCTGCCGGTTTTTCGCAGCTGGAGAGACGAGCCGCTTCTCAGCGTTCTGCAATTCGCCGACGGGACAACGGTGCAATTCAAACGTTCAGATTCATACTGGGTGGTGACGCTCAGTGAACCGCTGCCCCTTCCCACCGCACAGCTTCTCGATCTGAGTTACAGGAATTCTGTCCGTACCAATGGCATGTCCGGCGGAGACGAGCCAACCTCACCTGTCCGACTCTATCATGTTGATTCGCGCGAAGGATTGCGCGCGCTGGTTGCCGCTATCCGGAGCGTCTTCCCGGGCGAGTTCCAGACTGACTTGGGAGCCCGATCCGAATTCATACCCGGATTGGCAGCTTGGCGACCAGCTTATTATGAATCAAAGGCGGCAACGTTCTTCTGGATTGAATCGTTGTTGGGAATCGCCCAGTTCGGGGAGCTGTTTCGCGGCACTTACGATGCTGGCTACGCGCTGGAACTCGCCTACAAGGAGGCACAGGAATTCTACGGCGTTGATCAGTTCCAGACCATTTCCATTCGGACCACTCTTCTAGCATTCTACGAGCGCAAGTCCGTCAATCTAACCCAGCAAATCGAGCATTACCCTGACGGTGAACCGACACGAATTCTGGAACTGGAAGAGGCGCAATCGAAACGTCTGGCACTGATGGAGATGCAGAACGCAACAGCCGGACAAGACGAACAAAACTTGCGTGAGACTGTGCAGGCTTTGCATCGGCAAGCAGAAACCTATTGGCGGCAACGCCGGGAAGCAGAACTGGAGAAATATACGGCGCCGCAAAAGGGCAAACTGGACTCGTCTGCCAACGAGCTGTATTTCACGACATTTCGCCTGATCGCCGTCATGCGCCGCCTCGGGCTTCCGGTAGACGACGAGGGAAGCCTTCTCAACCAGTTCTGGCAGCAGATGACGCCAGACGAACGCCGGTATTATACAAAGCTCTTCGACTCGATCTGGACGTAGCCACTGCAGGTGGTGCTCAGGCAGGCAATTGGATGATAGCCTATACGCCGCTATCGCTTCAATTGAGCGCGAAAACGGAGAAAGGTAGCCCCCTTTCAGGAGGCTACCTTTCTCATTCCCCAAAGCTAATATTGCCTGTTGCTTCTACTACCTTATATGATTTCTACTTAGCGCCGATTGATTTCCAGACCGCGCATGATGCCTGCCATTTCCCATGAAGACTGATGCTCGCCGGCATTCGATCCGTCCAGAACACCAGCGCTTTTGAGAACGCCATATCCGGAGCTGATCGTCGCCCAAACCGGTGCCGTGACATAACCGTTAGTTGGTATTTCTTTGCGTCCGGCCAGAGGAATATACATGTCCATTGTGTCGGAAGCCACTCGTTTGGAGACTTCAAAGAAGTGCTCAGCAGCTGCGATGTCCGGATCAAGCTCGCGACCTTTCATGCCGGCAGGCAATTGTTCTGCATAACTTGAATTAGCAAGGCCGGCTCTCAGACTGAAAAGACGATCGTAGGCAACTTCTTCTTGTTTCTTTGGATCAGAGGTTGTCTTTTGTGCTTCAGCTGATGCTAATGAAACTAGCAAGGCAGTGCGGCGGTCCTCTGTTTCCGGCTTGCCATCTCTGGGAATTTGCTTGTCGAGCCAGTTTACTGTGTTGGCTACGTCTTTTGCACTGCCGTAGCTTTCTTTGAGAACGCCTTGCTTCAAGCCATCTGCGACCTGACCTTGATTAGCCGATGCAACGTTGTCTAGCGAAGTGCCCATATGATCCAGGATCGCAGCTGGTACCAGCAGATCGTGAGCAGCTCCGGCCAGCGCTCTGGTCACTTCGCTATCAGAAGTGTTAGCCACATTTGCCCAGTGCTCTCTGGCATCCTTGGCGGCTTGCACGCCTTCAACAACAGAACCCATGACGTTTCCGACCAGATAATTGGCAAATCCGCTGATGCCGCCCTCTTTCACAGCATCATCAGAATACTGATTCCAGTAGTCTCTGGCATTGCTGATTGCTCCGCCGTCATGTGCGGTCGAATCAGCACTGACGCTGGCGGGCTTAGTTGCCGGCGAGTTATCCAGTCCTTCAATTTTGACGTCTGGAAGATAAGAACTGGCTGTCGAATTTCCGGTCCTCATGTCGGACAGAACCGAGCTCTGCTGACTGACGGAAGTTAAGTTGTCGTAGGGATTGGAAAAAGTCTGTACGTCACTGGACGTGCAAGCGGAAGTTTCCGCCTCGAATTGCTCTGTCGGCATCGGCAGGACCTTTAGTAAGTCAGAATCTGGGGAAGGACGGCTTTTAACCGTGGACAAACCATACTTAGACTTCGTGACAAATTTTGGGCGCGCTCATTAATAACCATAAGAGAATGATCTCGAACCTTTAGTCCTAATTTTCGCCCAGGCGCCGTTGATACTCCAGGCTGGTAGGAGTTAGAAAATGCGATATTCGAAAGAGGGACTAAAAACCGCAACTTGCTTGCTTTCAGTGCTGGCGATTCAAACCATGACGATGGCATCGGCCTCGGCACAAAGGGCCGACACACTCAGCCAGTGGCATCTCGACAAGAATTCGCGGATGGGCGCTCCCATTCAAAGACAAATTGCCGGTCTTTCCAAAACTGAAGTGATCGCCAAACTAGGCAAGCCGGATGCTGATGCACCGCCTTTCAATATGGCCCAAGTTTTTCAATCGGGACCAAAGCCGGAAACCATATACTACACCGCTCCCAAAGCCTCTATCCCCTGGTTTGTTGTGGCTGTTGAGTTTGCTAAAAACGGCAGCGAGTCGCGCAGTTACATCACAGCACAAAATCCGTACTGGATCGGGCTCTGGACCATCTTTGCGATAGCTGCAGCCGTTTACTCGCTGACTCGACGCCGACATGAACTGTCAAACACTCTCAATGAGTTCTCCCAGTCCTCGAGCAACAACTATCCAGGTTCGGCATCAGTCTGACGCTGCGACTGCGTATGAAAGCACCTGGGGAGCTACAACGCCGAGGCAGAAAATCACTAAATCCATCCTATAGATAAGTATGGAAACGCCCGAGATTAGAGCGATCACAGGATCGCCAACCAAAGAACAATTGCATATACAGCGCCTACAGAATTGCACCAAAATTCATATGCGATCAATTGACGTCGTGCCACCACTAGCGGTTGTATTATCGGCAGCTCATTTGAAACCTAGTTAAAACGCTCGAAACCCTTGATTATTAGACGCTTATAGAGGCCGAGCATATGATTTGGTGCCACCATATATACCGCCACATTTAGATTTATTGGACGCCGATCAGGCAATAAGTCTATATATCAGACTCTGAAAAGGTGTACTGCGCGGACTTTTCGGGACCACCACCTGATCGATATATAGTGTGCCACCACCACTGGTGCCTTGTCAAGAGTTATTTCTAATCCAGCCGCAAACAATTGCACTGCAAGGCTTTCGGGATTCTGTTTCGTTTTGATTCAAAATTCCCCATTGCCTCGATCACACTATCGGTAGTATCGTAATCACAACGAAATTTTGCGAATCGAGTGGTCCCCACTCTAGCTGGTAGATAAAGCCCGGACATGCTTTGCATAGTCACCAGGGCGAAGCCAGCGCGTATTTAGACATATTTAGGTTTGCTGCAAGCCAAGCCAACGAATAGCCCTCTAAATGGGGGCTCTTCGTGGCGCAGCAGTGTCTGAGCAAGTTTCCAACTAACACACACAACACACATTCCATAGAAGGGAACCGCCGCATATGATGACAGTTCAAAAGGAATTGAAATCAAACTCTCAGCCCGCCCAGGGTCAAGAACCGGGTCAGGCCATCAAGCCGGAAGGCCGGGAGGATTACACTTATCGTTATTGGGAGTCCACTCAAGAGACTCTCGTTGGTCTTTATGCTAAGCGGGATTCGAAAACCGGCCAGCCGATTGAAAACGTCAACGACATCATCCATAGAGTGGCTACGTCAGTTGCGGTTGCAGAGCTTAAATATGTTCTTTCGCCGCAAGAATTGACCGAAATCGACCTCGAGAGCGCTTTGAAGCATGCCAAAGTCGTTCAGTGGGCGCAAACATTTGCCGATGCGATCGGCAATCAGCGCTTCTGGGCTAATACACCCGCCAATATCAATGCCGACCCTGCAGTCGCTCTCAACGTACTTAAGTATTGGGCGCACGGAAAGATCGCTCAGTTCAAAGAAGAAGAGATCTGGAGCCGCTCTGAAGAGCTTAGAATCGCCGTTATCAACAACAATGTAGCCAAGCTCAGCGAACACGAAGTGAAGATGGGCGAATTGGCAGCCGATCTGCGCGGCACCGGATGCCTGGCAGCCTGCGGCGTAGCCTATGTTGTCGACAGCCTGGAGGGCATTCAGGAAGCAGCACGCATCGAAGCTCTGGCAGCCAAAGCAGCCATGGGAATGGGTCTCAACACCTCGACCTTGCGCCCCTGGTCTTCAATTATTTCCAATGGCGCCGCCGCGTCAGGACCCGACCGCTTCTACGAAAAGACTATCGCTAAGGCCGTGGAAGCAGTAGCGCAGGGCGGACGCCGCGGCGGAGCGCTGATTGAACTGCGCAATTCCGATCACCCGGACATCTTGTTCTTCATCGACAAGAAAAAGCTATTCCCGCCGCCCAGCCTGTCGAGCATATATAAAGACATGCTCGCCCATCAGAAACAAAATTCCGGCGAAGATTCGATGTCGTACAAAAAACGCATCCTCACCCTTGCCGAGCAAAAGTACGGTGAACTGTATCACCAGTACATCGAGCGCCAGAATTATTTGAAGAACACCAACATCACAGTTCTGGCCATGCCTGGCTTCATGGAAGCGGTCAAAGAAAAACGCTTCTTCCAGACTAATTTCATGAAAGAAGCCTGGACCGGGCCGGTATACGATCCGCGCAAACCGGTGATGGACGAGAAAACGGGAGCTGTTAAGGTCAACAAATTGACCAAGGAGCCAACCTACGAAGAGTACGCCGTCGACATCCAAAAATTCCCTGAGTCGCTTGAAGCGGCACGCCAGGTCAAAAATGCGGTGGTGGAAATTACCGATCGCTTTGTCAGAGTCAAATCGCATTTCTATGCGCCGGAAGTATTTCAACGCATCATAGAAGGCATGCGCGATTCGGGTGAACCGGGCATCGCATTCTACGAAGCGGTCAACAACGCCAATGCCAACGACCACGCTTACGACCTCACAACCTGTAATCCTTGCGGCGAGCAATTCTTGCCGGCCGGACCAGGAAAAGATGGTCGAACCTACATGGGCAACTGCAACCTCTCCTCTATGCACGCTGCCCATGCCGAATTCTGGAGCCCGGACGGCACTTTCAACATGCAGGCGATGCGCACGGTTGCCCGTGTCCAACAGCGCTTCATGGACAATGTGACGGACGTCAGTTGGTATCCTATCCCAGCGCAAAATATGACCGCACGCATGGAGAGACGCAATGGCGGCGGATTCGCCGGCATCGCCGAATATCTCTCCAGGCTCGGCCATACATTTGGCAGCGTCGAAGCATTGGATGCTACCGAACTATTGTTCCGCGAGTACACCAAAGCTTCCACGGAAGCCTCCATAGAGATGGCGAAAGAGCGCGGCGTCTACCCGCTCTGGGAAGGCAGCAAATTCCAGAAGAAAAACCTGCGCGTGCGCAACTCCTGCATGACCAATAATGCCCCGACGGGCACATTGGCTCAGGCACTGCAAACCAGCTGGGGGGTCGATCCGCACAACGGCATCGTTTTCTCACGCAAGGTGCGTTCGCGCTTCGTCGACTTCGTTGCTCCCGGCTTTAAAGAGGCCATGGAAAAAGCAGGTGCCTGGCCCAAGTCGGAAGACGAACAAGCGGCACTGATGAAGAAGATCCGCAACAACCACAAGTCCTGCCAGGGCATTGCCGAAGTTCCGGAATCAGTGCAAAAGGCTTTCCCCATCCGCGTGGAAATCGAACCGGAAGCATATATTCGCCATCTCTCGGCAATTCATAAAGGTGCAGAAGAGTTTCCGGAGACTTTTAATTCGGTTTCGAACACCTGCTCTATTCCTCTGGATTCAAGCGAACAGGCCGTCTACGATTCGACGATGCTGGCCTGGAGCCTGGGCGTTAAGGACATCACCTTCTATCCGGACGGCTCGAGATTAAGCCAGCCGGTTGAAAAAATCGCCAAGGAAGACTATGAACGCGAATTCGACTTGCTCACTTTGCTCGGGCATTTTGAGCGCCGCAATATCGAAACCGAAGAAACCGCTGGCCAGACTTATAAAGTGAGAGTGGGAGCGCCTGATGGCAATTCTACTTTGCATGTCAGTCTCAACCACGAAACGACAAGACCCGGCGAGCTGATCGAAATTTATGCTCGTATGGGCAAACCGGGAGCGGTGGAGTCGGGATTGTTCGAAGCAGTCGGTCGCCTGTCCTCTGCATTCCTGCGATATGCAGCTGAATTCGGAGAGGAAGAGAGGGTAAAAGCAGAACAGACCATTGTTCACCAATTGGTGAATATTCAGTCGGGCTATCCGGCCTGGTTCAAGTTCAGCGATTCCGACAAACCGGTCGTGGTCCAGTCTCCTTGCGATGGTCTGGCCAAAGCAATTCAGCATTATCGTCGCGTGCACTCCCATGTGGTTGAAAGCAGAAGTACTGCTGAAAACTATCCGCAAGCTGTGACAATGCAAGCGGCACAGGCAAAAGAGCCGGCGCCCGAATTAAACGTAAATGCGCGGGCGCAAGCCACCTGCAGTAAATGCGGGGCCGGCGACTGGCTCAAGATTGACGGCTGCATGGTTTGCCAGGGCTGCGGTTTCAGTAAGTGCGGCTAGACTGACCATTGGTCAGGCAGTCAAATTTGGCTGCCTGACTCAATCTTTACCGGATCAAAGTGATCCCGTAAAAGAAGGAAACCCGGAAACACTGGAGTCTCAAAGATCAGGGAAGCCCGGAAATCACATGGAATCCTGCAAAGTGGGCGCGCGCGCCCACTTTGTTCTTTAGGAAACCATGGTCCGTCGCCCAACCCATGAACAGCTGCCACAATCGAGTGCTTGCCAATTTTGGCGGCGCATTTGCCGTATTTAAGTGTTTCCTGTGTATCATGTTGCCTATAAAGCAAATTTTGCAGTTTTGCAGTGCAAGCGCAGGAAATTTCAGACTTCCCGTGGCATCTCCATAACTAGGAGATAGCGGCCCGGATGGGGCGAATGGTGGACGAAAGAATCCAGAGTAAAACTCAAACTCAAAAGGACTATTACTACATCCTGGGTGTCAGGCCGGATGCGACTTCGCGCGAGATCCAATCGGCCTACGAACAACTATACGAAAAATTCGGTCCGCACGTGAATATCAGCGGCATGGACCCTGACATCATGATTAAAAACTTCCGCGAGATATGCGATTCGTACGAAGTTTTGATGGACCCCAGACTCCGTCAGGAATATGACAGAAATAGTGCCCAGCTTCGCCAGAGTATGGGCGACTTGAGAAATCTCTGGCAGAAATCGGCCGATAAGCCTCAACATGATTCAAGTTCGTCAATGGCCAGCGGTGGCATTAAGGCGGCTGCGCTAGCCGTTGAGCTTGAGTGCGAACTCACCCTCAAGGAAGCCATGAAGGGATGCATACGCGAAATCAGGCTGAGCGACCCGCAACCTTGCGAACAGTGCAATGCCATGAAGACAGTGAACCGTATGCAGTGTCAAAACTGCCGCGGACTTGGTTATTTCAATGTAGAACGGGTTACTGATGTGGACTTGCCTGCCGGGACCTATGACGGCATGGAGATTCGCAGACCGGGCTGCGGGCGTTATGACATTCGTGCCAAACGCCAGGGAGATTTGATTCTCAAAGTGAAGCTATTGCCGCATCCGGTGCTGGGAGTGCTGGGCAGAGACATAACCTTGACAGTGCCTGTGACCCTTTACGAAGCGATGCTAGGTGCTGAAATTGAGGTACCTACTGCAACTGGAAGGGTGGTAATGAAGATTCAGCCTCTCACCCATCCCGGCCGTGTTTATCGCTTGAAGGGTCTGGGGCTGGCTGGTGCCGATCAGCTGGTCACAATTGATATTGTTTTTCCGCAGAAAATCACACCGGAAGAGACAGCCTTGTTCAAGCAATTGAAAGATCTCTCGCAAGAACCCAGTCCAAGAGAGAACCTGATGCGTTCGATGCCGGCTTCGCCACCGAATGCACCACAGTAAATTAGCCCTGGAAAAACAGTCGAAAAAGCGGCTGGCAATGCCTTTACTACAAGACGTAGGTGTTCATCTCGTTATCGCTTCGAACCGGGTTGTCATGCGGAACCATGAGAGCCAGTTAAAATCTGCTTTTGGTGTGTAGCCGCGTCATCTTTGAAGTCTTTTACAAGGCCGCGCTAATCATCACGACAAAAACCCAAGATGCTCTTTATTACAGGTTTTTCAGGTTGCTAAGAGGAACCAAATCCGAAAACCCAAAACCAGTCAAGGTTTCCTGTTGACTACCCATAAAGGAGCTCTTAGTACAGCTTCGCTAAGTACTAGTATAAGATTCGGAAACTAAGCTTCTATAAGCTTTTCAAGACTTGCTACTGCTCATAGCTTTTACATAGCCTGAAATTACCTTTTCGTTTCCCTCAGTTTCGGTCATCAGTTCCACCAATAAGCTCTCAAATAGCACTTCTCCGCTTTCACATCTTCACTGTTCTGCAGTGAGTGAGAGGTCGCCGGTGCTTGTGTTGTGAGGGTAGCTGAACGAAGAGAACTCCTGCCTCTAACTGAGAGGCGCAAACTACTCAATAGTCCAAAACTCGCCTCTCGGGAACGAGGCAAGAAGGAGACACAAAATGTCAAAGCTTATGACAGCAAGTACCATCGAGGAAGCTGTCAGGAAGGCTCGCGGAACGCGTATGTTCAACGAGTCCAATGCTGCCCGTGAGAACCTGTTCAACCAGATCTCTTACGAGTCGAGCACCGGTGGCACCCTGCCGCTGTCCAAGTACGGCTTCCTGCGTTACCAGGGCATCATGCCCTTGAATCTGCCTGACGGATTGCGAATCGTGGTTCTGCCCGACATCCATGCCCCTGCTCACAACAAGCAGCTGATCTGGATGATCGAACAGTTCCTGGCGGAATACCGCCCGCACATCCTCATCTTCATCGGCGACAGCACCGACTTCTTCTTCCTCTCACGTTGGCCCAAGCCGCCTCGGCAGGGTTACAACGCGATGATGGAACTGGAAGAGTCGCGCGAGCTGCACGACCGCCTCATCAAGGTGAGCGGCTGTCTCTGGGCCTTCGAAACCGAAGGTAACCACGAGAACCGCACCAACTCCTTCCTGAGCGCTGTCGCTCCGCAGATCTCGACTCTTGTCGATATGGACTCTCAGGAGCCCGTCATGAACTACTCCAAGCTGCTCGGTTACAAGGGCGGCGAGAAGATCACGTTCGTCACCGACGAGCGTGGCTTCGGTGGTTACGGCGGCTGCATCATCCTGAACGGTCAGATCCGCCTCATCCACGGTCTGCCTCTGCGCCCCCGCGCCGGCGGCAGCCCCCGCGTCTTCACCGACCAGCTCGGTCAGAGCGTCATGCATGGTCACTCCCACCGCATCGGTGAGAACCATCGTGAGACGCTCACCGAAGTTCTGTCGGCACAGGAAATTGGCTATCTGGCCAATCCCAACCGCGCGGAGATGTCCTACCACAACCTGCTGTCCAACGGTCACCCCGGCTTCGCTGCCGGTGAGGTCATTGGCGGCACCGTCAACCTCGAACTGATTCCGATCATCCAGGCCCTGCACGAGAACCGCTTGCGGTACTCGTTCTGGTACGGCGATCGCGAATACGTCACCGAGGACTAACCCAGGCGGTGGTGAGGCGGCAGCATTAGCTTGCCGTCTGCCTCGCCACACAAGGAGAAATATATGAGTAAGAAAACTCAGACCTCTTGGCCGCCTGCGGAAATCCTCCAGTGCGGCCGCAAGTTCCGTAAGAAGATCGGTCTCGATCTGCACGGAACCGTTCTGGACTTCGACGGTCCTTTCGGCAAGTTCTTGTCCGAGCTCTATCCGGGCGCGAGCATGAACCCCGACCGCAACGTTTATCACGTCGGCGGCGACCCCAAGTCCAACATCGGCTACATCGAGTTCGAGCGTGCGCTCAACAAGTTCATTCACCTGACCAAGGGTGGTTACGGCGCTCTCCCTGAGATTGCCGGCGCCATCGCGCAGCTGAAGCGGATTCGTGCGGCGGGCATCGAAATCGAAGTCATGACCTACGTTCCTGGTGCCAGCGACCTTCAGTACACCGACGCGCTTCCCCACAACACGGGTGCGGCGCGCCTGGCTACGAAGAACCTGCTCAAGGAGCTCGGGTTCCCCATCGAGGAGAACGACATCGTTTTCCTCAGCACGCACGGCAAGTCGTGGCACATGCTCGACCAGGGGGTGAAAATCCCGCTGATCATCGAGGATCGCCTGGCCACCGCGTGTGACGTCGCTGAGAAGGGTCTCGGCGCCATTCTATTCCCCACTTCCTACAACCAGTGCTCGGACATCCCGGGCATCCTCCGTGTCGAGCCTCAGGCGAAGCCGGAAGACACCTGGAAGGTCGTGGCGGACAATGTCATCTCGTTCTTCGATGCGCTGGAAACCAACGGCCAGCTCGTCGGGACAGGAGGTAAATAGCCATGGCTAAGAAGAACTCATCGTTCAAACAGATCACCGTCCGGGAACACCCGGTACAGTCTCTGTTCGAGGCCGGCATTTACGGTCTCGACCTGAAGAAGGGTGATCACGTGATCGGGGTGGCCAACACGCTGTTCCCGGTTCATGACGAATCGAAGGTGCAGATCGCTCTGCGCCACATCAAGGACCTGACCAAGGTGGCCGCGCTCTCGGGTAACACCGTGCACGTCATCATGCTCGGTCCGGTCGTCGACGAAGAGTCGGCGAAGTCGCTCTGGAACAAGGAGATGAACTTCATCCACACGCAGGACGACCCGCAGGTGGTGAAGGACGCTCTCAAGCAGCGCGGCTACGACAAGCGGATCATGTACTTCTGGAAGCAGTGCGGCAAGTTCATCAAGCGCTTCGCCCTGCCCGGCGTCCAGCTGTATTACATCCCCTCTCACATCAACCTCGGCTTGCCGAACGAGCACGACATGTTCGAGGAAGCGCACTCAACCAAGCGCGTCCTCGACACCTGGACTGCCAACAATCCGGAAGCGACTGACCTGCCGTCTTCCTTGGGCATCAACCTGCCCGAGAAGATTTCGGAAGCGTTCGGTCTGACCGGTGCGGAAAACATCCAGGTGCTCCCGTTCGGTGCCGGCATCCTGCTCAACGACAACACGATCATCACGATCGGTGGTTTCCGTCGCCGGCAGCCCGGTGACGCGCCGCACGTGCAGTGGGAGCAGACCGGCTACAACGTGATCATGTCGGTGGACGGCAAGTCCTCCAGCGCATGGTCGACCCGCACCGACAGCAACCTGCCGGAGAGCGTGTTCAAGGAAATCATGGTCTTCCAGCTGGGTTACCTCTGGAACCGGACGACCAACGGACACCTCGGCGACTACCATCGCCGTGCCAGCTCCATCGGCTCGTGGATTGTCGGCGAAGGCGGGCTTCTGCATGGTCGCGTCGCTCCCTTCTTGCCCAGCAAGAAGGACGGCCGCCTGCAGCTGCTCGTTCGCGGCAAGGTCTACGTCGAAGACAAAGCGACCACTGCGCCCAACGGCGTCAAACTGACGGTTTCTCAACCGGTTGAGCGCGACCTCAATCGGGAAGCCGCCCAGTATGCCTCGGGCAAGCGGTCGAAGACGAAAGGGTCGAAGGACTCGAAGTAACTGACGCTTGCGCGTCAGAAACGAAATGCCCTTCGATGAGCCGGCAGAGCAGTCTCTCCAAAGGAGGCTGACTCTGCCGGTCTCGGGCACGTCGACTTGGATGGAAATAAGGCACCGTTCCCGGGCCTTCCATCCTTGTCGATTTGTCTTTGGCGAGTTTCTACCATATCATTTAGTATTACATTTTCCATCCTGCGTCTTAGGATATTGCAGCATACAGAATTGGAGGGCGAAGAGAGCAAGCGGAGAGAAGTCGGGATGCGAGTTGATACCACGTGTAGCGGCGGTTAAATCGATAGCAGAACTCGTTCAAGAAAC
>Ga0265313_10002315_pt1 | contig 16695 bp, 13 predicted proteins | sample 4123metaG_FD_203122 | JGI IMG/M metagenome (GOLD analysis project Ga0265313, IMG submission 203122) | Rhizosphere microbial communities from Carex aquatilis grown in University of Washington, Seatle, WA, United States - 4-1-23 metaG | ecosystem: Host-associated > Plants > Roots > Rhizosphere >...
TCGGCCGCGTCCGCGGTGGTCGCGTCGGGCGCACACGACTCGCTCCCGATGCAGCCGTCCGCCAAGCCGAGCGAACAGCCGCCCAGCGATGCGGCCCCCAGGAGCCACCCGACGGTGAAAACAAGTCGCCGAACCATTGCGCCCACCTCTCCCCTAGCCTTCCGCCATCCCGCCCCGCGGAGCCTTGTCGTCCTCACCCTCCGGGCCCGAGTCGCCGCCCTCGGTCAGTCCGAGCTCTCGCAACCACTCGCGCACCGTCATCCTGTGCTTTCGGGCCCGTTTGGCCATCTGCGAGACGTTGCCCCGGCAGGCCGCGTAGAGGCCCATGCAGTACCGTCGCTTGAATTCCTTTTTGGCCTCGTCGTATCCGGCGGCGTCGCTCGCCGATCGGTCGCGCGCACGGATCAGCGACGGCAGGCTGTCCGGCAGCGACAGGACATCTCCGCGGGCGCCCACGAGCGCCACCTCGACCACACTGCGCAGTTCTCGGACGTTGCCGGGCCAGCTGCGCGCCCGGAGCTTCGCGAGTGCCACTTCGTCCACTCTCATGTCCGGGCGCCCGAGATCCGCGAGAATGTTCTCGACCAGCAGGGGCAAGTCTTCGAGCCGGCGTCGCAAGGGGGGAATCTTGACGCTCACCGCGGCGATTCGAAAGTAGAGGTCCTCGCGAAAGCGGCCGGTGTTGACGGCCTCCCCGAGCTCGGCGTGCGTCGCAAAAAGGGTGCGAACATCGACCCGGCGCGTGCGCTCGCTGCCCACCGGCCGAACCTCGCCGTTTTCGAGCACCCGAAGAAGTTTGGCCTGGAGCGACGGACTCATCTCCGCGACCTCGTCGAAGAAGAGCGTGCCGCCGTGGGCCTCGACAAAAAGGCCGCTGCGGTCGCGGTCCGCGCCCGTGAAGGCCCCTCGGACGTGCCCGAACAATTCCGCCTCGAGCAGGGTGTCCGGCAAGGCGGCGCAGTTGATCGCGACGAAGGACTTGTCACGGCGCGGGCTCGCGTCGTGAATCGCGCGCGCGACCCGCTCCTTGCCCGTCCCCGTTTCTCCCGTGATGACGAGGGGCAGGGCGCTCGCCGCGTAGCGCTGGAGCACGTTGAAGAGCGCCAGCATGTCGGGAGTCGTTCCCGCGAGACTGCCGAAGTGCCTCCGGCTTTCGACCACGATCTCCTGCGCGGCGGCGGGCACGAACCGCAGGCGGCGCTCGCCGCATCGAAAGACGCACGGGCCGACCAGGTAGGCGTCCATGATGCGCGGACCGCCGTCCCCTTCCAGAAACACGCCGTTGCGCGAGCCCATGTCGACGAGGCGCATCCCCGTGGGCGTCGCTTGCACCTCGGCATGAACCGCGCTCACCGTCTTGTCGTCCAGGACCATCGCGCATTGCGCGGCCCGACCGATGAGCTGACGTTCGACTCCCACGCGCAGGGTGGCCGTCGGGTCGATCGTCTCGATTCGTCCGCCCAGCACCGATAGAAGTTCGGGCAGCTTGATTGTCGCCTCGGATTCGAAGTGTCGCGCCATCTGGACATCCACCGTGTTTTTGGGAATCACCACGCACCATCGAGAACGAAGCCGCCACCTCGGGCACTGAGGACGGGGGTCAGCCGCGCGCCCGCTTTGGAGGCCGATATCGAAGGCCACAGCATCCAGGTGGCCACCGAGGCCGCGCCGAGGACGCCAGCGCCGACGTACGAGGCCATGGATAACGTCCAGTTGCGTCGGGCCGCCGTCGTTTCGTCATTCAGTCGCATGCACCAGGACGAGCCGCCGGCCGGTCCAAAGCAGACGCCCCCGGTGCCCTGGGGATCCGCCTTTGCGATCGCGGCCTGCGCGTCGCTCGCCTGGTTTCGTGCCCCGACGGCCAATCCCACCCCCAAGCCAGCCAGGGCGAGCGCGCCCGAGCCGAGCGCGATGACCGTGACCCATCGGGGCCGCTCCCGCCCGGAATCGTCTCCCGGCGGCTCGTCCTGCACGACCCGGGGCGAGGGCGGCAACGGGGCCCGACGGGGCTCGGGCTCCGCTGGCTCCAGGTGCACCTCAACGCGCTCACCGCCCTTCACGACGACTCGATGCGTCTGCTCGGACGATCCTCGGCGTGCCGTGATGCCGTGCTCCCCTGCCCTCACCCGGATCGACACCACGCGACCATCTCCCGCCGCGCGCTCCGATGCCACCATCGTTGGTCCCAACGCCGATCCATCCACCAGAATCTCGGCGGACGAAGACGTGTAGACGTCGATTTCGGCGATCTGGGATTCGGCGAGTGGCAAGTACGTCGTCCGAACGGATTCGAGTTTGGCCGCGGGCTCGTTCGTGGCGTTGAGGTATTCGCGAAAGTGAACGGCGGCGCCGACGGGCTGGTCGGCCTTGAGCTCGGCGAGCGCCAGGTTGAGGATCGTGCCCGGCTGGGCATCGAGCTCGTAGGCTTGCGCGAACGCCTCGCGCGCCGCTTCGTACTGGTGCTCCTTGTAGAGCTTCACGCCGCGAACGACCAACGTGGGGGCGACGTCGGCACTCGCGGCAGCCGCGTCATGATTCGTGGAGCCGTCCGCCGCCTGCGCGTCCCCCGCGATCGCCGCAACGAATCCGGCGACCGCCACGCCGTGCCATCGATTCCGGGTTCGTGTGGCCATGCGCATCTCCTTAGAAACCGAGGACGGCTTGCGCGACGCCGGAGAACCCGGGCGCGCCATCGGCTCCCGGCTGCGGCTGCCCCACGCTCGTCATGGCGGCCGCTCCGGCCGCACCCTTGCGTCCCCCTGGCCCCCACGCTCCCACCGTCACACCTGCCAGGGACGCCGCGGGTGCCACGGGCGCTCCGTCGAAGGTCGGCGGCGAGCCAGCGTATCCGATGCCGATCGACACGCCCCCGGCACCACCCTGGCCGCCGTTGCCGCCCGCGCCCGACCCGCCGGTAGCACCCTGACAACCGCCCTGTCCTCCATTGCCGGCGACTGGGCTTCCGGGTTGCCCCGGCTCGCCCTGGCCGCCCGCACCGCCCGCGCCCGCGCTGCTTGCTACCAGAGTGCAAGCGACGAGCTCGATCGTGGATTGGGAGGACAGGAGTGCGAAGGACGAGCCCCCTGGCCCTCCAGGCTTGCCGCCGGCCCCTCCGCATCCGCCGCACGCGCCGCTCCCCCCACCACCCACGCCTCCGAGGCCATTGCCGCCCCCGCCGCCTCCCTGGCCCGGCAGGCCGTTGAGTCCCGGCACCGATGCCGCAGGCGTCCATCCGGTCGGCACGACCGAGCCCCACGACTGACTCGGCGCCCCGGCCATCGTGCTCCGGGCATCCGAGCCGATTTGCGCTGGAACGCCCCCAGCTCCGCAGCTGGCGCCATTGCGACCGACCCAGCCCGCTCCCGCGTCCGCCTCGTAGACCGGCGAGCCCGCTCCCGGCGGCAGCGCTCCGCCGTCCGACGAGCCGCCGCCGCTTCCGCCCACGCTCAATGTACTGTCTGGGCACTTGCATGTCTTTTCGGCCGCACCCACTGCGCCGATGGCGTCGTTGCCATGAAGCTCGGCATACGGTGGGGCGCCCAGCCAATTGGTGCTCCCTCCCGCGGGGCCTCCATCCGGGGGAGGACCACCCGAGGCGCCGGCTGCGCCCTCCGCGGCATTGCCCGCGGTGATGGAAACGCGATGAAAGGCCACGTTCTGCGATTTGCTGACGAATGCCGCAATGCTCGACTCACCCGGATTGGTCCCACTCGCACTTGCCGCGACGAAATCGATGTCCTCGAAGGTCACGCCCTGGGCCACTCCTTCGATGTCGAGCGCGTACCCGGGCCGAGCGGGAGCCACAGTCACCCGGCTTTGCGAGCCGTAGTTCCAGCTCGTGCAATCGAGCCCGCCGTACACGGCCACTCCGTCGCGCGACGCGCCGACCACGAGCGGCTCGGCAAACGTGCCCGCGCACGCATACACGCGGTGCTTTCCGGAGGACTGCGCCACGTCCATGGCTTGACCCAAGGTGTGAAGCGGCAGCGCGCGCGTGCCCGGATTGCCGTCTGCCCCGACGGGCGACACGAACACCCCGAACGGCTCGCCAATCACGCACGGATCGTCGTGAGGCGACTTGGTCGGGTCGCAGGCCGCGCTCTCTCGGACAGCGTCCGGTGGAGCATCTGCGCCTGGGCCGGCGTCCCCGCTCCATTGATCGATCCCCCCGTCGGCGTCGATTCCTTGGATCTCCGCGTCCCGTCCCATGGCCCTGTCTTGTCCGATCGCGTCGGCTCCGCCCTCGGGCGTCGGGCACTCGTGCAACACGGAGCAATCGTCCGAAGGGAGCGGTGCACAACTGGCCATCGCGCTCGCGGCAGAAACCACAACCGCCCTCACCAGTGGCCCGCGCTGCGCAAAAGCCCTCACGCCCATGTCAGAACCTCCCCCCGATGGCCAGGCTCGCGCCGTTTGGGTTCACGGTCGGCGCAATCGCCACGTCCCGCGTCGCCGCCGAGGGCCACATGGCCACCACCGCTCCCACGACGACGGCCGCAATCCCAGCGCCGATGGCGACCCGGCTGATCGTCCCGTCGGTTCGCTCCGATGAAACGGCCATGTCCTGTGCGGCGCATGCGGCCGCCGGCGACGGCGCGCTGCAGCCCGAGGGACCCAGACCGGCGGCTACGGCGGTCGCTCGGTGCTCGTCGCTCGACGCCAGCGCGAAAAAGACGGCCCCGACGATCAGCGAAGCCGCGCCCGCGCCGAGAACGCTTGCGCCCACGATTCGCCGTGGATTCCAAAATTCGCCCGCAGCGGGCCGGTCGGGAGCGGGCGCAGCGGGCGAAACCGCAGTCGGCGGGACCGGAGGACTCGGGACCGTGGACGTCATGATGGGAGCGGGCGAAGGAGGGGCGACGAACGCATTCGCCTCGACCACGACGCCGGCTTTGGCGTCGACCTCCACGCGGCCGGACCGATCCCCCACGCGGGTTTCCACCACCCGAGACCCCGGCTCGGCATCGATGGGGTGCGCGAACGGGGCCGTGCCCTCGATCGCCGCGCCATCGATTTGGACGCGGGCGCCCGCGTCGGTGGTCACGGCGATATGGCCGACTGCGGCACTCCACCGCGCCAGACCGCGCTCGGCGGGCTGGCGATTGTCCGCCGGCAGATCGGGCCGCTCGAGCGCCGCCCGCAGGTGCTTGAGCGCGTCCACGTGGCGCCCAAGGGCCCATTCCGCCTTGGATAGGTCGAGTAGCACCGAGCCGCGTGGAGCGATGGCCAAGGACTGCTCGAAGAGGGCTCGTGCCTGCTCGTAGGCGTGCTCGTGCAGCGCACGAACCCCATCGTAGAAGAGCTGCTCGGCACGGGGCACCTCGGGGGCTTGGGCCATTGCACCCCTCGCCGCCGCGGTGACCGCGACCAAAGCCCACGCTCCTGCCAGTCGTCGCATGCTCAATACCCCGTCGCCTCCATCCCATCGTCCGCATCGTCGTGGAGGTTGCTCGTTCGCGCGGCCGCCTCGGCCGGTCGCTTCACGGTCGCGGGCATCGGTGCGGTCGCCGCCGCACGATGTCCGGCGGGATGCGCTTTTGGAGAGGCGGGAGGCTCGACCGAAGCGCTCGCGCTCGCCTCGAGACGTTCGGCGCGGTTCACCGACACCAGGGGCGGCGCAAGGTCCACGCGGGCGCTCGGCGTCGACGAAAGCGAGTGCGCGGGCGCGCTCGAACCCGGTGCGGCCTCGGTTCGCGCCCATCGGGAGCCGAGGATGCCCAGTGTGGCGCCCAGGGCCATCCAGGCCGCCGGTCGACCGATCGCCGGTATCCCACCGAGCCAGGTTCGGCGGCGCCGGGGCAAGAGGGCGGTCGTCGCGTCAGAGCCGGTCACGACGACCTTCGGCGCCACCGGCGACTCGTCGCGAGCGGGCACGGGCTGCGCCGTGCCGCTGTAGACGACGTAGTCGCCTCCCCTCGAGGAGGCCCGCTCGGGAATCGGTCCGGACGGAGGCTTGGAGCGACGGCCCAGGTTTGCGATCAATCTCCTTGCGACCGGATCGCCCGCGGCGCGAGACGTTTCTTCGTCGGTGTCGCCTTCGAAATGGTGCGCGAGCTTGGCGATGTCGTCCTTGCTCCAGCGCCGGCCACCCGCGGCGGAATCTGCGATCGCGTCGCCGACGTCCCCGGGACCTACGTCGGTCCGGTCCTCGCTGCCCTCCGAAGTCGCGCGCGCGGTTTCGTCGACCCCCTCGGCCACCCGCGCCTCCCCTCCCTTCTTGACGGTCATTTTTTGCCCCCTGGGATGAAGAGGAGCTGCTCGTCCGAGAGCGGCGGCCTCGTTGTCGTGGGGGCACTGGGCTCGAGCTCCGTCGGCCCGCTCGGCGCCTTGGCCGGTTTGCCCGCTGGCTTCTTGGCGGAGACAGGATGCGATCCACTCGCCGGCTCGGAAGCCGCCCCTTTCGTGAGGTCGGCGACCGTCCCGTGGCCCGAGTCGGTCCTCATGGGCTGTGCGCTCGGCCAGCCGGCGTCGCTCTCCGGCGCGATCGCCCGCTCCTGCGCTGGCCGCACGGTGGGCATGTCGGCGCGATCGAGAAACGCCGGCAAGGTTGCCGCGGCCGGCTCGCTGCCGGCGTTGCTGTGGACCCATCGAGAGACCAGAGCCACGGCGCCAAGAACCAGACCGGCCGCGGTCGCGGCAGCGGCCGCCCTTCGACCTGTCCGTCCTTGCGGCCGCACCGCGGGCTCAGGCGCGCCCGACGCAGTCGACAGCGGCGTGTCCCCGCTCTCGTCGTGTGACGAACGCGCGCTCGCTTCCAGGCCGTCGTCCGAGAGAACGACGTCCGAGCTCACCGACGGCGCCCCGGAGCTCGAGTCGCGGGCGCTAGGCTCGTGGGCTGGGCCTTCAACGGAAACACTGCGATCGATCTGGGTGGAAATCGCGGTTGGCCCGCGCACAGCCGGGCTCGCCGCCCGCTCCAGGACGCCGGCTCGACCGTGCGCCAGGGTCTCCGGCGTCGGAGCCGTGACCCCTTCATGGCGATGATTGCCGGACCCATCGTCGACGAACGGCAGCTCCCCGAGCTGCTCGTGAAATTCGAGAACGCTCCGCTGTCGCTTGGTCCGGTCCTTGTTGAGCGCCCGGAGCAAGCATTCGTCCACGCTGCGCGGGATCCATGCGGTGCGACGCGACGGCGGGAGCGGTTCGAGCGTCAGATGCGCCTGCATCCACGCCTCGGCCGAACGCTTCTCCAGATCCCAGGGCAACGCCCGGGTCAGCATCTCGTAGACGAGGATCCCGAGCGCATAGATGTCCGCTTGCGGAGTGGGCGCCTCCCCGCGGCACGCCTCGGGCGCCATGTACCTCGCCGTACCCATCGGCGCCCCCGTCGCCCGCTTCTCGTCCACCACAGCCGAGATGCCGAAGTCGATCAGCTTGACGCTCGCCGCGAAGTGCTTGCGATCGTGCAGAAAAACATTCGCGGGTTTGACGTCCCGGTGCACGATCGGCGGCTTCGCCGTGTGCGCGCAGTGGAGCGCACGGCTCAGCTGCCCGATGATGTTCCAGACGTTCTCGGCGGCAAAGACGATGTCCCTGTCGGAGAGCGCCTCGCGAAGTGTTCGGCCCTCGAGCCGCTCCATCATGATGTAGGGCGAGCCGTCGGCCAGCGTGTCGCAGTCGGTCACATCGACGATGTTCGGGTGTCGCAGCGCGGCGAGGAGGCGCACTTCCTCCAAGAACCGACCCGTAAACTCGCTGCTGCGCGCGAACGCCGGACGCAGGACCTTCATCGCCATGCGCAGGCCGCTCGCCTCCTTCTCGACGTCGAGGACCACCCCCATCCCGCCGCGGCCGAGGATACCGCGCACGACCCAGTTGGTGCCCGGCACCTTCTCGCCAATCCGGTACTCCGGCGCTCCCGCCGAGGTCGTCTTCATCGACACTCCCCCGCCTCGCGGTCGTTTATCTTCGGCGTGGGCGCTTGCCATGCCCACCCGCTCTCTCGGAAGACACTTCGGATATCGGGCACCCCTGCGCCGCGACGCGGTTCGCGCGATCCTCGCGCGCCGGTCGATGCTCCCTTCTGCGTGTATCCGGCGGCCCCATGGGTGATTCCTATCCTTGGCGCACGTTTGTTTCGGCTCCTTTTCCCACACCGGTAGGGCAGGTGCCAAACGATTCTTGGCACTCCCCGTACCCATAGCTCTGCCGTTCCGAGTGCCCTCTTGCTCCACCATCGTGTCCGCCTCTTCACGCGATCCGAACGAGCAGGACCGCGCATGCCACGGCACCCAGCGCGCAACACCCCACGATGCACCCGCCAACGAGTCGCTCGTGCCATTCGCCGAACGGATCGAAAGTCAGCCGCCAGCCGAACAGCGTGCCGCGCGCGGCCACGGGCACGAGCAGCGCGAACACCATCCATCCCGCGGGCACCGAGAGCACGCTCTGGAGCGCGCGCACGCCCATCGGTCCATCCGGGGGCCCGTGCACCCAGGCAGGTGTGCCGGTCACCGCAATCGTGTAGCCCGCGTGAACGCACAGGCTTCCAAACGCGACCACCGCCGCCAGTGCCGCAGTCACCCGATGGATCCCCACGGGCTTGTCGGCGAGCTGACGGGCCAGCTCCACACTCGTCTCGGCGACCTTGGCGGCGAGTGCATGCTGCACGGCGGCTACTTCCTCGCGCGCAGCCGCCGCGCATGCCGCGCGCACGTTCTCCACCGCATGCGCCGTCACCTCCGCGAGCTGCTCCGGGTATTCGCGAAACAGCGCGTCGTAATGCTCGAGCGCCATCACGATGGCCCAGAACGCGTCGTTGTCGCGAAGCCCGAGTACCTGCCGCAGCCGGTGCAGGCGCTCGCGCTCCGGCTCGGTCGCTTGGCGTCCGACGAGCTGCTCGAACGTGCTCTCGACGCTCGCGGCTCCACCTTCCTGCGGCATGCGCCGCGGGCGTTCGCCGGAGTCGGGGTATGTCACGTGGAAACCGCGGCAGCGGCCGCTCGGTCCAGCGCCTCGTCGGGTGCTCTCGCCATCAGCGGAGAGAGCACCTTGTGCACCTCGCCTCGCCACCGACGGAGCTCCGCTCGGTTTCCGATCGGCAGCACCTTGGAGGCTGCACAGAGCGATAGCCGCTGGGTGTAGATGTCGTCGGCCACCCGATCGGCCAGATCGGGCAAGGTCACCGATTTGCCGCCGCGGCTCTCCACCGTCGCGCGCAGCTTGGACGAATTGTAGAGCTCGAACTTGCGCTCATCGCCAAAGTACCCGTTGCGCACCACGTGCACGTACGCCCGGGGCATGGCCTCCATGAACTCCTTCAGCAGCTCCATGCCGTCGCGCTGGCGGTTGATGACCCACCATGCGACGAGCTCGGCCTCGAGGGCTTCGAGGCTGCTGTCGAGTGTCTCCCCGTAGCGGCTCACGGCCACGTTGTTGCGTGCCGCGGTGTTCACGACGACCGTGCTGCCGCGGTGCTGGTCGCAGAGGTTCACCAGGTGAATCCAACCGTCTGCATCGTCCAGATCCGTCCGCTCCGTAGGCACCACGTCCTGGTACGCGCGATACACATCGGGGTTGGCATTGTCGCATTCGACCAGCACGACGCTGTCGCCCTCGGATACGAGGTAGTCGAGCGCCGCCATCGTCGTCATCGACTTGCCGACACCGCCCTTGCTGCCGCCGATCCACACAATCCGACTCCAAGGTCGGGTCTCTGCTCTCGTGCTGTCCATCGCTCGATTCGCCTCCGAGATTGCTGCATTGGATGTTGGTCGGCCGCTCCGGTCCTGTGACCTGGATGCCGACCGAGATGACTGTGCGCGCGCGCCGATGCGCACGACGTGACCACGCGGTCGGTCTGAGCAGCCCGTTCACGCGAGTCACTCGCGACAGCGGCTTTACAGTTCCTCCGAGTCCGGACGCACCGCGAACTCCGAGCGCCTCGCGCCCTGTTCGATCGGCCGCCCGACTGCTTCTTTTGCGGCTGGTTTCGCAGCAGATACTTCCCGCTTCACGGATGGCGCTGCCACTACCGGTGGATCTGCTGGCGCAGTCGACCCCGAAGTGCTTGCGAAAGGCTCTTCGACTCTCTTTTGGCGGCCTCCGCGCGCACGCGCGGAGAAGCCTCCGGCAGCGGGCGAGGAATGCCGCAAATAGCCTTGCAGGACGGACTTGCTGACCGCCAGTCCGTGCTCGCTCAGCCACGCGGCAATGGCGGCCCAGGAGTAACCCTTGGCCAACATGGCGCGCAGCTTTGGCTTCAACCGGACAATAGCCTGCCGCCTACTGATCGCGGTGTCGCGATGGGCCGGCACTTGATCGAGAAGCTGTTCCAGCTTGTCGACATCGGAAACAGCGATCTTGGTATTGGATTTGTCGACCACGAGACGTGCTCCGGGTGGAGTACCGAGCGCCCATGGATGCGTCACCGCCGTGCAGATGACCGTTCCAGGCGACTCGTTCGCCCCGCCCGCGCCCACCTCCCCCCGCTCTGCCGCCTGACGAACTGCGCGCAGTGCCCTAGCCGGACGGGGTAATGGCGCAAGCGCCGACTAGTGCTTATCAGATACCTCGTGATGCGCGAGTCGTCAATGGGGGTGACAGCCGATGCCCGCGGCAGTGTTCGCACGAGCGCGCAATGCGTCACCGCAAGGCCGCCCACTCGGGCACTGTGCGGTGCGCGCCGGCAATACTGTGAGGAGTACAAAAGCGCCGCACGGGAAAGGCAACACCACGGAGCGAAAAGCGGAGTGCAAGATAAAAGGCCGGCGTCGTGGGGTATTTAAGTAATTGATTTCTCTTTGGAAAGTCTGTGTCACGCGGACTCGGCGAGACGCCGACCCTCACGCAAATATCGGAATACGCATAGGAAAACATGGCGCCGACCCGAGATGACCGCGACGATCTGCCTATTTTTCGGCCTCGTCTGGGGAGAGGCGCGCGGCGCGACGTGCGCGAGCCCACGCTGCGCAACGCCCTGCTCCGCGGGCTGCGGCGTGGTGCGGCTTCGCCGCGCGCGAAGGCGTCGGGGACCACCGCCGGGCACGGCGCGAACGCCCGGCGCGTCGTCATCAAGGCGCACGTCGCCCGCCTGACCGCAAGGGGCGCCAAGTCGGGGGCGCTCCACCTTCGATACATCCAGCGCGACGGAGTGGAGCGCGACGGCTCCAAGGGGATCCTGTACGACGCCCAGGGGCCGGTTCAGCCGGAGGCGTTCGAGGGGCCGCGCCCCGGAGAAAACCACCAGTTCCGACTCATCATCTCACCCGAGGACGCGAGCGAGATGGACCTCACCGCGTTCGTGCGGCGCGTGATGGCGCGCGTCGAAGGCGACATCGGCCGCAACTTGGAGTGGGCGGCGGTCAACCACCACAACACGGATCATCCCCACGCGCACGTCGTCATCCGCGGCGTCGACTCCGATGGGCGCGAGGTGCGCTTGGACCGCGCGTACATCTCGAGCGGCATGCGCTGGCGCGCCCAGGAGATCGCCACCGAGGAGCTCGGGCCCCGTCACAAGATCGACATGCGCCGGGCGCTCGGCAAGGAGCTGACGCAGGATCGGTTCACATCGCTCGACCGCGAGCTCGCACGTCGCATCGACGGCGACCGCGTTCGGGTGGGACGGCTCGGCTCAGAAGGCGCGGTCGACGAGTCCTTGCTGCTTGGCCGTCTCGAGCACCTCGAGACCGTGCGGCTCGCCGAACGGATGTCGAGGACCGAGTGGGCGCTGGCGCCTGGGTGGCAGCAGTCCCTTCGTGAGTGGGGAGCTCGCGGCGACATCATCAAGCAGATTCACGCGGCCATCTCCGGCGACCCGGCCCGCTACCACGTCGTTCGCGCCGGGCAGCCGCTCGAACCCGATCGGGCCGCCGGCGCTCGCGCCGTCACGGGGCGAGTCGCGGACAAGGGCCTGTCTGACGAGCTCCGCGGCGCGTCTTACGCGGTCATCGAGACGCCGACTGGGCACGCCTACCATGTGCCTCTCGACGCGCGCTCCACCGAGGGTCTCCGCGTGGGCGATTGGGTGTCGTTCACGACCAAACCTGAAGCCGCCGTTCGTCTGGTCGATCGTCACATTGCCGACAGCGCCCGAGCCCGACAGGACGTGTACGAGCTCGAGCCGTCGGTGAACGACGCGGCAACCTCGGAACGAGCACAGCGCCGGCTGCAACAACTCGAGCGGCTCGGTGTGGTCACGACCCTCACGCCGAACAGGTGGGCGGTCCCGCCGAACCTGCTCGAGCTGCTCGAGCAGCGCGCCCGGAGCTCGCCTGCGCGTCACCGGGTGGTATGGCGTAAGGAGCCGTTGTCTCTCGCGGAGCAAGTGAGCTATCCGGGGCCCGTGTGGCTCGACCAGGTCGACTCGCAGTCGCTCGCTCCGTACGGTCTCGGTGCCGAAGTGCGCAAAACCGTCCATGACCGCCTCGCGGCGTTGCGGCAGCTCGGGGTCCCGGAAGACCCTTCCCGGCGGTTGGCCTCCCTGCGCGAGCTGGAACGGCGCGGGTTCGGGCAGGAGTTGGCCGCGTCTTCCGGACGAGCGTTCGTTCCGGAGGTACCCGACGGCACACGTGCCACCGTTCAGATCCACGTGGCGCGAGCGGGGACGTCCTATGCCATCGTGTCCGACGGGACGCAGTTCGCGGTGATGCCCGCCACAGTCGCTCTCCGCGAGCTGGAGGGCAAACGCGTCACGATTTCGCGCGCTCCGGCCGGCCGTATGGTCCTTCGAGCCAGTCCCGACCGGGATCTCGGACGGTAGGGCTCCAGACGCAGACAAACGCGGAACTGACGGCCGGAACTTTGCGGGGAAATGTGGCCAGTAAAATCCGCGGCATTGGCCAGCAGCTTCCGAGGGAAGATGGCCACGGAAAAGCGAGCGCTTGACTGCCGCTCCGATCAGTCGTCACGAGCGTGTAAGCGGCCACTGATTTCCGAGGGTTCTTGACCCATCATCTGCGCGAGCGACCAGTGGCAGCCTGGCCGGCTGCGAGGGTCGGGTGGAGGGTCTGCGTCAGGCGGCGTGCGCTGGTTGCCGGTCCATCTTCTTCATCTGCCGTCGTTGTGATCGGGGGCAGATCTACTGCGGGATCGCTTGCCGGATGCGCGGCCGCCAGCAGGCGCGGGCCCGGGCCAACGCGCGGCACCAGTCGAGCGAGGAAGGACGAGCGGACCACCGCGACCGTCAGCGGGCGTACATGAGCCGTCGGCGGTCGATGACGGATACGGGTTCCGTGCGCCACGCCTGGGAAGGCAAGGTGCGGGGCGCGGGCGAGTCGCCCGCACCGGAGGTGCCCCATGTCCACCCGAGCGAGCGTACGGATGGTGCTGACCAGCAGCGCGAGCCGGGTCTTGGTGACGGACCGCTACGGGCGGGACATGCTCAAGGCGCAGCTCCCCCCGGTGAGCCAAGCGCACCGGCTCGCGACGCGGACCTTGCTCGAAGCGCTGGCGCTCTTCTGCGATGCGCGCCTGCGCGTTGTGCTGTCTGCGGAGTCCGAGGATCTTTCCTGCGCACAGGCCTCTCGGACGGATTCGGCTTCGGGATCGACACGCTCCACTACGAGGTCGAGATCGCGGCGTCACCCGCGAAACCCCGTCGCGGCGTCGGCCGCTTCCATGACGTCCGACGACTCCGGGCCGTCGACGGAGACGAGCTGTGACGGTCTCGCGAGAGGTCGAGGCGGAGATCGCGCGCCTGTACCACGCCGACCACTGGAAGGTCGGCACGATCGCCGCCCAGTTGCATGTGCACGAGGACGTCGTACGGCGCGTCGTCGGGCGGCTTCCGAAGAAGGCTCACACCAAGACGGCGGCGTCGGCGCCGGCGGCGATGGTGCCGTACGTCGACATTGTCCGCGAGACGCTCGATCGCTACCCGAAGCTCTGCTCGACGCGGCTCTGGGACATGCTCCGGGAGCGGGGGTTTGGTGGAAGTGCGCGCGCCGTGCGCCGCTACGTGAAGAAGGTCCGGCCCAAGGCGCAGCGCGAGGCGTTTCTGCGGCTCAACGCGCTCATCGGCGAGGAGGCGCAGATCGACTGGGCGCACGTCGGACAGGTGCCGGTCGAGGGAGGCGGTCACCGGTCGCTCTGGCTCTTCGTGATGGTGCTGAGTTGGTCGCGCGCCATGTGGGGCGAATTCTGCTTCGACACCACGGTGCACTCGCTGCTGCGGTCGCTGGTACGCGGCGCAACCTACTTTGGCGGTACCCCTCGGCGGTGGCTCTTCGACAACCCGAAGATCGTCGTGCTGGAACGCCACGGGCGCGCGTACCGCTTCCATCCGCTGCTCTTGGACCTGGCGAGCGCGATGCGCGTCGAGCTGCGCCTCTGCCATCCGTACCGCGGCAACGAGAAGGGGCGCGTCGAGAGGAAGATCCGGTTTCTGCGCCAGCGCTTCCTCGAAGGGCGCGACATCTACGGCATCGAGCAGGGCAATCGCGAGCTTCTCGACTTCCTGGATCGGGTCGGCCACGCGCAGGGGCACCCGACCTTGCGGGCGCGCACCCTCGCGGACTGCCTCGCCGAGGAACGAACGCGCCTGTTGCCGCTACCGAGTCCCTTGCCGTCGACGGACGTCGTGGCTTCAGCGGCCGCTTCTTGCTGATCCATTTCGGGCTCTTTTCTAGATCCAGCTCATGACGCTGACAGGCACCGCCAGTGGCCGGATCGTGATCCACCCGGAAGATCCAAACGTCATTGGCCGACCACCGTCCAACTCGGAGGGATACGCGCAGCGAGCTTCGCACTCGGGCGTAGCGGTCGTCGCGGCTGTCGACGCAGGCCACGTTCGAATGAGCGACCACGCGTACGTCGCGACACGCCCGCCGTCCGGCCCTCCGTTCGACGCTGCAATCGGTTTCACCGGTGCGCGACCGGGCCTTCGCTCGTCGCGGCGCATCGCCGACGCACGGGGGCGCACGAGGCCTATGGATCCCCCGCGATCGGGGACGCCCGCTCCTTGAACGCCGCTGCGTGGTTGCGGTGAGTTGCCACGTGGCAACCGCACCTCTCCCGCTGCGACCGACCGTGCGCACTTCGATGGGCGGCAGAACGTTTGGTGCAGGCCCCATGCCCGAGCGCATCGACCGCCTCTCGACATCCCGAGCTTGGCCGATCAAGTGGATCACGATGTGGCCGCAAAGCGAGCCCCGATGGCGCGGCCACGTGGGTCAATTTGCGACCGCGAAGTGGATCAGTAGAAGGCGACCGCTGAAGCCCCTGACGCCACATGGCCCGTTTGGCTCACCAAGGAGCAGGCCGCGGCCCGGCTCGGTAAGCCCGCTTCCGTGGTCCAGCACCTGCAGTACCGCGGGTATCTCCATCCGGTGATGCGCAACCGCATCCGCCTCTATGCGCTCGCCGAGGTGGAGGCTCTCGCCCGTCCGGGACGCAGGCCCTCGCCCTGGCTTGCGAGCCCGCCCAAGACCCGAACCACCCCTGCGAAGATGGCGGCCCGCCGCACCGACGGACAGGAAGCGGCCTACGTCTTCCGGCTGCTCGACCAGGGCCTAAGCCTGCGCGCGATCGTCACCCGCGCTCACGTCCCGCCCCATCGCGTGCGCGAGCTCCACCGCGAGTGGGCGCGCTCTCTGGAACACGGATCGCCGCCCGACCCTCACGCCCTCGGCGACACCGCCGAGCTCACCGAGCTCGCAGCCACCGCCCAGGCCCTCTTCGAGAGCCGAGACTGACGCCACCCGCGGTCTGGCTCACGCGGATCTCGCTGGCCATATTCCCTCGGATCGGAGTGGCCAGCTTTCCTCGGATCGGAGTGGTCACCTTTCCTCGGATCGGAGTGGCCGTCTACACGAGCGAGGAGCTGCGCGACACCGTCGGCGAGGGCGTTGAGTTCGGGACCGTCGCCGAGGTCGATCGAGTCCGACGGGCACCGTGTTCGAGCGAGCCTGACCCCTCGCGGTAAAGAGAGCGCGCGCGCTGTGGCGGGACGCGCGCCTGGATCACGACTTGTTGGCCGCACCCGAGGGGCCCCGGCGCCCCTGAGCGGGGCGTAGACGCTCTCGGCCCGCTCAGGAAATGGCAGCGATGCCGGAGCTTCGCCGAACGGTCGACGAGGCGAAGAAGCCCCCGCAGTCGTCCTTGAGGCGGCACGCCGCGCACTCGTCGAAGTAGAGATTCTTCCAGTCCGAAATGCTCTTGCGGGCAAATTGATGAAGCTCGCTGGAAAGCACGCAAAGCTGGTGGTTGTAGACGGACACATTCAGCCCCGCCCGGTGCAATATCCACGCAGCCTCGACGAGTTGCGGCTGGTACTCTATCGGGTCGATCCAAAGGGCGTCCAAGTTCGTCTTCGCAAACCCGGTCATCTCCAAACCCATGAGAGCCACGTGGTCGACGAACAGAAGGTTGCGCGTTACGAACTCGGCAAAGGCCGCGAGTCGTGCATACGTGTCACGGTGAATCACGAACCGCAGCTCCACGCGGACGCCGCGGCGCTTTAGATTCAGGATCCCCCGGACGGTTTCGTCATAGGCGCCGTTGGCTTGAACGACATAGTCGTGTTCTTCCGCCAGATCGGAGTAGAGCGGGATGCCGATCATCAGATCTGGGTGATGTACCTCCGCCAACGACCGGGCGAATGCGGCGTCCGAGAATCGTCGCCCGTTTGAGAGGACATGCAATGCTGTTCGAGGGAGTACACGCTTCATCGTGTCGAGAAGCTGAACAAGGTGGTCCCCGAGCAGGGCGGGCTCTCCTCCGCTGAACACGATCTCCGTTGTGTCCGGCGAGATC
>Ga0265313_10002316_pt1 | contig 16691 bp, 12 predicted proteins | sample 4123metaG_FD_203122 | JGI IMG/M metagenome (GOLD analysis project Ga0265313, IMG submission 203122) | Rhizosphere microbial communities from Carex aquatilis grown in University of Washington, Seatle, WA, United States - 4-1-23 metaG | ecosystem: Host-associated > Plants > Roots > Rhizosphere >...
GATCTGGAAGTGCTTTTCAACCATGTGCCAACCGCGGGGCCGCACAAAAAGAACCGCCGGATTCGGGTTCAGCTTATAGTTGCGGCCATCGGGCGACTGCCACTCAATGGTGCGGGCATTTGCGTCCCGGAGATTCCTCTGCCCCTCGATGCAATTGCTCCAGGTGGGAGAATTGGCGTCTTCAAAGTCCGCCATAAACACTTTGGCGCCGGAATTGAGCGCATTGATCACCATCTTCCGTTCGGTTGGCCCGGTGATCTCCACCCGCCGCTCGAGCAATTCCGCTGGGATGGGCGCGACCTTCCAGGATGATTGCCGGATCGACTCGGTCTCTGGCAGAAAGCCGGGGAATTGGCCGCGATCGAAGAGTTCCTGGCGCTGCCGCCGTGTTTCCAGCAGCGAAACACGCCGCGCTTCGAATTTGTGGTGAAGACACCGCAGAAACCTGCAGGCTTCCGCGGTCAGTACGTCGCGCTGTTCCTCATAATGCGAGTCAGTCGGGTTCAACATCTCGACAACATAACTCATCTTCATAGCTCCTTTTTGACAGCGCTGCGGCGATCAGGCGCTGGCTGGCTGTGTATCCCGCACTTCATGGTCGTGAGGGTCTGCGAATTGATCCTCTTCAGTGGATCCCGGCGTCGCGCATGTGGAGAGATTGCCGGAGGCAATGGTGGTGGCCACGCGGTCGAAGTAGCCCGTTCCGACAAAGCTCTGGTGCTTGACAGCGGAGTAGCCGTGCTTCTCCGCCATTTCGAATTCGCGCTGCTGCAATTCCGCGTAAGCCGGCATTCCCTTGCGGCTATAGGAGTAAGCCAGCTCAAACATGGAGTGGTTCAACGCATGGAACCCAGCCAGCGTCACGAATTGGAACCGGTAGCCGAACTCTCCGAGTTGCTGCTGGAATCGACCAATCTCCGGTGCCGTGAGCTTGGCATTCCAATTGAAAGAAGGCGAGCAATTGTAGGCCAGCAACTTGCCGGGGAACTCGCCGTGAATTGCGTCGGCAAAGCGCTTTGCGTCCTTCAAGTTCGGTTCCGAGGTTTCACACCAGATCATGTCCGCATAGGGCGCATACGCAAGCCCGCGCGCAATCGCGGCGTCGATGCCGCCGCGGAAGGTGAAGAAGCCCTCGACGGTTCTGGAGCCTGAAAGGAACGGCTGGTCGCTCGGGTCGCAGTCGCTGGTGATCAATTGCGCCGCATCGGCATCGGTGCGGGCAATCAGGATGGTGGGTACGTTCAGAACATCCGCGGCAAGGCGCGCTGCCGTCAGCTTCAGAATCGCCTCGCGCGTGGGCACGAGTACTTTTCCGCCGAGGTGTCCGCATTTCTTCGCGGAAGACAATTGATCCTCGAAGTGAACCGCCGCGACGCCCGCGTCAATCAGAGCCTTCATCAACTCGAAGGCGTTCAGATTGCCCCCAAAGCCGGCTTCTGCATCGGCCACGATCGGTAGCATCCAGTCAATCGATTCGCGCCCTTCGGCGTGCGCAATCTGGTCGGCTCTGAGCAGCGCATTATTGATAGCGCGGACTACGGCGGGAACACTGTTGGCCGGATAAAGACTCTGGTCCGGATACATCTGCCCGCCGAGATTGGCGTCGGCTGCAACCTGCCAGCCGCTCAGGTAGATTGCCTTCAGCCCGGCGGCCGCCATTTCGACCGCCTGATTGCCGGTGAGGGCGCCCAGCGCGGCAATGTAATTCTCACTCCGGAGCAAGCGCCAAAGCTTCTCGGCGCCGGCGCGGGCCAGCGAGTATTCAATGCGCACGGTTCCGCGGAGGCTGTTCACTTCCTCCCGGCTATAGGTCCGGGTAACGCCGTCCCAGCGGGGAGCGTTCCAATTATCGATGAATGCGGGAATCTCCATTGTGATCTCCTCGGGGCCTGATGGGCCGTGATCCGATGCTGGTATTGAAAACCGAATCTTCGAGCAGAGCAATCCCTGCTCGTCCGAATCGGACGAGCAGACGAACGGCATCGGTCCAGGGCATAAAGCAAACATCATCATGACCTTGACCCGGAGGATCGGCTATTCTTTAATCCGAGCCAATCCGGACCAGCGACCGGATTGACCCTCCCTGTTTGAGGCAGCGTCCATTGGCCTTGCGGCAAAACACAATCGATCAACTGACGACGGCTCTGCGGTTCCGGCGCATCGAAGAGGGCATCACCCTCATGGAGCGGATTGCAGGCGATCTCGAAAAGATCGACGCATCCACAGCGAATCCCGGAAGCCTCTCCGTTCTGGTTGCACAGTGGATCGACGCCGGCTTTCGCGACGCGAGGTTCCTCACATCGTTTCTGGACCGATTCAGCAGCGCGTTCCGAAGGCAAATGTCGGTGGATCAGTATCTCCAGTTGCGGCTTGCAGAGGGGTTCTGCGCGCTCGCGATGCGCCAAAGCGATGAGGCAATCCGCATTCTGGAACTTGTGATTCAGACCCGCCAGGATCTGGGCGACGCGAACCGGCTGGCTCTTGCCCATTTCTGGAAAGGCCGGGCACATCGAAAAAAGGGCGAGTACGAGAGCGCTCTCACACACATCGCGCTGGCCCGAGATCTTGCGACTGCTTCGGGCGACTTCACGTTCCGGGCAATCATTCGAATCCAGGAGAGCTGGCTGCTGTTTCAAAAAGGCCTCGGCAAAGAGGCGCTGCAAATTCTCTCTTCATCCGAGACTGAGTTGAGGGCCACCGACCACTACGTTGCGCTGGGCAACATCGAGTCGGCCCGGGGGCGGTTCATCCGCCGATCCGGCGACTATGCATCCGCGCTCAAGCGTTTTGCCAAGGCGGTACGCTTGTATGAGAAGCGCGATCCGCGACACGCCAATCTGGCTCGCTGCCTGGTGAATGCCGCGTACCTGAGGCGCATCATGGCCCTGCAAATCAGGAAGCGCATCGATAAGAGAGCAATGTCTGGTAAGGCGGGGCCACGCGGCGTGCACGGAGATATTGAGTCGCTGCGGGCTCGCCATCAGCGCCTTTGTCAGGAAGCCTTGAAAAATCTGCGCACCGCCAAGGATATTTACGAATTCCATGGAGATGATGACGGCCTTGGCAACGTTGTCTTGAACCTGGGCTACCTTCATCTGGATCAGGGTGAGATCGACCGTGCATCGCAGGAAGCGGATAGTGCATTCCGGATTGGATCCGGCCGGACCGATCAGATTCTGATGGCGCGCGCGCGCATCCTGGGGGCAGCTTGCGAAAATGCGCATGTTGAAGAACAGACAGGCGAGCAGGACGATATCGCCGTGCACGCCAGCCGCGCGCGGGAAAATAGTGAGGAGGCGCTCGCGCTGGCGCGGAGCACGCAGAATCGCCGCCTTCTGGCTGCCGCTCTGCTGGCTCGCGGAGCGACCGCCGCTAACGATTTTTATCAGGACTGGGAACTGGCGCGCACCTGCGCCGCCGACGCGGCCGCAAACATCGGGCCGGGCGAGAACGACCTGCTGGTCGAAGCGCTCGCGGATCTGAAAACCCGAATTGTCCAGGCTGCCGGCATCAACGATACCTTGCGCGCGTGGTCAGAGGGCATGCTCGGCGACAAGACGTTTCAGCAGATTGCCGAAGAGTTTGCCGAGATCGTGATTCCCAAAGTGTGGATACGCGAAGAAAAAAAGATCGCGCGCGTGGCCGAGCGCCTTTCGATCTCCCCGAAAAAGGTGCGCCGCGTCCTGCGCAATGCAGGATGGCATTAGAACTGCTGACTGGACGTTCGGAACACAGTCCGCAGTCGGTCGAATCGGAGCGCGCCACAGCGGCGCGCTGCGATTCCCTGCGCAGCTCAGGGCAGTCCGGCGTGAGGCACGGCAACCCGGGTCATAAGGATCGAAGAGCGATGGTGCGCCGCAGCTTCGGTTTCATCGAAGGTGGGCGCGGCGCAGGCGAAGAGCGTCCGGCCGTCGTCGCCGCCCAGCATGCAGGCGAATGCGCACAGACCGTTGGTCTTGAGTTCATCGAGAATTGCACCGCCCGCGGCGACGCGAATCAGGCGTTGCTTAACGACGTCCGCCACCCAGACAGCTCCCTCGGCATCGAGGCAGATACCGTCCGGCACAACGTCGGCCTCCTTGATGATCCGGCCAACATCTGCCGATGCCGGAGGATCACCGAACGCCGCCCAGATGCGGTGATCGGTCAACGAGCCGTCGCGGACGGTAAAAGCGCTGAGACGGTTGGCGAACGTCTCGGCGACGATCAGGGTGCGGCCGTCGGGAGTAAGCACGGTGCCATTGGGGAAGACCAGCCCATCCGCGGCGATGGCGGCCTTTCCATCGGGCGCGACGGAGATGAGTACGGTGGGGCAGGCAGGCGCGCCGGCAAAAAGGTCAAAGCCAAAGTTCCCCACCCAGGCGCGCCCTTCATGATCGACGAGCATGTCGTTGAGTTCGCCCGGTGCGAGCGCCGTCAAGTCGGCGTGCTCAACGATGGAGCCATCCTTCTCGCGGCGCAGGACTTTGCGATCGCGCATGGAGGTGATGAGAAGCCGGCCGTCGGGGAGAAATCCGAGCCCGGCGGGAAAGCCCGGGGTGCGTGCATAGGTTTCCACCGCGCCGTCAACCGAGACGGCGAGCACGCTGCGGGTGTAGCGGTCAGTGAAGTAAAGGCGGCCGTCGCGCCAGCGCGGGCACTCAGTGAACGACAGGCCGTCAAGAAGAGTGGTAAAAGCTGACATGGTGAGCGGTTTAGCCTCCGTCGCGCCTCCCACAGGTTAGTCAGCACGACGGCGGCGCGCCGTGTGCCGATAGGACAATCCGCTGGCGTCATCTCACAGCTCGCCCGGGAGAAAGATGAAGCGCATGAACCAGGAGCATATTGTCCTAGCGCGCAGTCCAGCCCAAGTCAATGTCCAGCGCCGCGCCGGTTATCCCCGCGGCGGCGTCCGAGCACAGGTACCCCGCAAGCGAAGCGACCTCACTTGGTTCCAGCATCCGGCGGATGGCGGCGGGCGAAAGCATGATCTTCTGAACCACGTCCTCCTCCGAAATGTTGTTCAGGCGGGCCTGATCCACAATTTGCTTTTCAACAAGCGGAGTGCGGACATAGCCAGGACATATGGCATTGCAGGTGATGTTGTGCTCGCCCATTTCGAGCGCCACAACTTTCGTCAATCCCAACACCCCGTGCTTGGCCGAGATATACGCCACCTTGTAGGGAGACGCCACTTTACCGTGGACCGAGCTGATGTTGATAATCCGGCCCCACTTCTGCTGGATCATGTGCGGCAAAGCATACTTGCAACAAAGGAAAGTTCCGGTAAGCATAACGCCTATCAGAGTGTCCCAGCGCTCTTCGGGAAAATCCACTATGGGTGCGGCGAATTGCAGGCCCGCGTTGTTGACAAGGATGTCGAGACGGCCAAATTTATCCATGGTGGCCTCGACGAGATGACGCACGTCACCGGGCTTGGAAACACTTGTCGCAACGAAGAGACAATCTGTTCCAGCTTTTTGAAGTTTCGTCGCGGCTTGTTCTCCAGCGGAAGCGTCCAGGTCGCCAATGACGCAGTTCACGCCGTCTCGCGCAAGCCTCTCCACGATGGCAAGCCCAATCCCACTTGCACCACCTGTTACGATTGCGACTTTCCCTTTCATGACGCGCTCCTTGTGACACTACAGTCCATTCTGGAATCAGTATCTAGCGTGTTTGCAATGGCGGCTAACGTTCGCCCCCTCCCGGCACCCGATCATTCAGCGAAAGTGATTCCTCCCATCAAGTGCAGACGCGGCTCGCTGCGTCGGAGCCGCTTCATCTGCCATCCGGTGTGCGAGCGCGTGTGTGAGCGATGGATCGCCGCAGTCAGTGCGGGCGGCCCGGGAGAACGAAGTGCTCGGCGCAGCGCGGCTCGTAGGAGTCGCCGGGAACTTTGATGGGACTGTCGAAGGCCGCAGGCTTGCCGTCGATCAGCCGCTGCGAATAGAGAGCGCGCGCTCCACAACTGCAATAAGCGATGCACTCGGTAATATTGCCGCCGTAAGCGTTCACCAGCCAGGTCAGGTTGAGCATTTCGCCGAACGGCATGGCGCGAAAATCGAGATCGAGGCCGCAGACCAGAACGTCGTGGCCGGCGTCGAGCAGATGCTTGACGAAGAGAAAGAGCTGATCGACAAACTGGCCCTCGTCGATCGCGATGCACTCCACGCGCTTGCCGATTTTCTGCTCAGTGTCGCGAATCGCGCCCAGTACCTCCCACGGGTCAGTGGCGCGGAATTCCACGGCGCTCATTTTGCCGCCGCCGTTAGGATTGCGGCTTTCGACGACGCCGGGACCGCCTTTTGTGTCGTCACTCGGCTTGAGCACCATGACGTATTGCTTCGCATACTGGCGGCGCATCTCGGCGCGCCGTTGCAGCTCCGCGGTTTTGTTGCTGCGCATCGGTCCCATCATCAGTTCGAGCTTGCCTTGCACGTGCGATTCTCCTTGTCTGAACCGGAATCAGCTCCAGAACGCGGGAGCGCGGAGCGCCGCCGGCTTTTCATCATAACGCGGCAGGGAGAGCGAATGCAGTGAGCGCCGGCGTGATTTGGGGCGGCTTTTCCACGGAGTTCCGGCAAAAAGAAGGCCGGCATGCAGAAGGTGACCTGCGCAGCGAGTTATTTTCCAACCGCTCTTAACTCCGCATCCACCGCCACCTTCATCACGCCGCACTCGCCGAAGAAGCGGACCAGATCGCCGGAGAGGGAAGCGGGATCGCCGGAAGGGGCAGCCGATCGATCCGCGGAGGAAACCGAAAAGCTTGCGGAGCCAGTCCGCTGCGGAACCGACGTCATGCGCATCGCGCCACCGCCCTGCGCATCGAGGACAAGCGCAGTGAGCTTGCGCGCGAGGGGCAGTGGAAAGCTCTCCGCGACAAAGACCAGCTTGCCCCGCGTGGTGATGACAACCGGGCCCTCGCCGGTGGAGTAGACCTGCTCGACAGAGCCGTCACCAGCGGGAGCATTGAGATCGGCGGTGGTTTGCAACTGAACGCCGGAGTACTTGCGGCCCAGGTTCTTCGCATAGAGCTTGCTGAAAATCTGCGCGGAGTCGGCGCTCTTCCAGACTGAAAGATAAAAAAGGCCGATGGATTTGGTATTGGCCTGCTCCGCCGGCGTGGTGGCGCTGCGCAACTGCCCCGCCCAATAGAGTCCGCCATCCCAGGCCGGAGTCAGGTCGCGCGATGCGTTGTCGCCGCCGAAGAGCTCGGTGATGATATGCACGTCGAGCTCGCCAATCTGGCCGATGTCGTAGGGCACGTATTCCGCATCGACGAGGGGATGAATGTTTGGCAGCAGAGGAATGGCCGGGATTTTTCTCTGCTCATAGACGCGCGGGTTGATGATCTCCCAGCTCGACGTCGGCGGGCGATCGAGTGCGTTGGCAAAAGCCGCGGCCTGGCCCTGGTCCATCCAGATGTCCTGTTCAAAGCTGAGGCCCTCGCGATAAGGAAACAGCATCGACTCCGAAAGCAGAAGCGGCGCGCGCGCCATCACCGGCGAGTCCTCGGTGGAGTTCATCTGCGAGCGGACGACATCGAGCACTTCCGGATCCTTGATGAGGCTCTTGCCCAGCGGCTTCAGGATGTAATCCATCATCACAGCCGTTGCCTGGCCTTCCGCCACGGCATCGCGTGCCGTGTCCATTTCGTCGCGCGCCAGGTGGTCCTGATCGCCGGCCGCGTCCTTCGAAACGTCGTCGGGGGTCTGGTCGTTCCACTTCTCCAGGTCCGCATGCTGATCCTGCAAAGCGTGGGTCAGCTCATGGGCCATCACCGACTTTTGCTCGTCGGGATCGACCCAGTCGAGAATGTTGACGGTCTTGGTCTTGGAGTCGTAGTACGCTTCGATCTGTTCCTTCAGAAGCGCCAGCAGAAATGGCTTGAGCTCAAAGTCGTGGTCGAGCAGGCCAAACTTCTTCAGGACGATCTCATCGCGCTCGAGGCGTTTGGCGCCCTCGTCTTCATTGAACTTTTCGTCGAGATAACTCTCCACCGCGGTGCGCGTGGTGAGGGTGCGCTTCACGGTGCTCTTGATCGGCAAGCCGGTTTCGTCGGAGGAGAACTTGATGAGCTGGTCGACCAGCGCGAAGAGCTGCTGCGCCTGTTCCGGCGTAATCTTTGTCCCCGATTTACCAGCTTGGGAATTGCCCGCTTGCGATTTGCCTGCTTGATTGTCCTGAGCGGGGGAAGCCGTTGCCGCGCCGGAGGTCGGCGCAGGCGGCGCGGGTGCGGCGGTTTGGGCCGCGGGAGCGGACTGCGCCCAGGTTGCCCCCGCCACCGAAAACGCCAGCAAAGACACTCCCCAGCGTCCGATTTCCAGCGCTTTATAGTGCCGATTCCTCATTCATTCTCCCTGCGGGATTGGATGCGCTTCCGGGTTCGCGGGCCGGGATTCCAGCTTCTCACTTCAAGGCTATAATCAGGATGCGGTTTGACGCCAAGTTTAGAGAGAAAATCCGGCGCAGATCCGCGGAAAAGCTCCCCATGCCAGAGACCGATCTCGCCCAAAACCTGCAGGCCACAGCGCTGGCCGCCCTGCTTGAGTCTTCGCGCACTTCGCACGAACTTGCCGTTCACCGTGGAGCGTTAACCCCCGGAGAGTTGGACGCGCCGGAAACAGAAATAGCGGCGCTGGCCTTCGGAGCCGCGATCCACGATATGGGCTGGATGCGCCGTGTCGCCGTACGCGGAGCCGACCGCTTCCGCTGGTTGAGCGGAATGGTCACCAACACGGTTAACGATCTATTCCCCAACACCGGCGCCTGGAACCTGGTACTGAACGCGCAAGGTCACATTCAAGGCGATTTGACGGTGTGGCGTGGCGGCGAGGAATCCTCGCCAAAACGGCGGAGTGCTTCGGCAACATCAGCACTTGGCGGCGACCCTCTACTGGGAACGCCGTTTGCCGGCGAGTCCGAGCTGGAGCTGGAGATTGCGGCCGACCAGTTTGAGAAGCTGCTGGCTCATCTGAACAAGTTCATCATCATGGACGATGTGGAGCTCGTACCGCTTGGAGAAGAGCAAGTGGGAGAGGCAGGCTCGGAGACGGCAATAGGCATGACCGGGCCGCAGGCGGGCGAGGTGCTTGAACGAGTAGGCTTGCCGGTCATCGGCAGCGCGATGGCGGGGACGACCGTGGAGTGGAACGGCTGGAACCTGAGAATTCTGCGCACCTATGGCGTGCGGGCGCAGCACTATGAGTTCTGGTTGCCATCTGCTGGCCTGGCGAAGCTATGGTCGTGCCTGCGCACCGGCGGAGCCACGCCGGTTGGCAGCCGATCGCTTGAGGCTTTCCGCGTCGCCGAAGGGATTCCGGCTTACGGAGTCGACATGGTGGAGCGCGACCTGCCGCAGGAGACTTCGCAGATGCGCGCGCTGCACTTTGCCAAGGGATGCTACCTGGGCCAGGAGATCGTGGAGCGCATCCGATCGCGCGGCAATGTGCACCGACATCTGCGGCCGCTCGAGCTTTCGGGCCCTGTACCCCAGCCCGGCGCGGAGTTGACGCTCGAAGATGGAACGGCTGCCGGCGAGATCACCAGCGCGGCGGAGCTGCATATCTCTGGTGTCCCCCGCGTCTTTGCGCTGGGCATCGTGCGCACTGAAGCAGAGGAGCGCGGGCAGGCCCTCGCATACAAAGCCGGGGCAATCGAGGGAACGGCCCGGATCTTGGAAGCCCCACCAAGGCTGACCGAAAAACCCAAAAATTGAAAAACGCAAGAATTGAGCACCCCTGAGCCGGGATGAGAAACTGAAACTATGAGTGATACGCCAAAATTCGAAGTGATCGACCGCCGCAAAATGAAAGCGGATGAGGAGAAAGAAAGCGGGCATTCGGCGCCCAAGGCGCCTGAGCAAGCGGCCCCCGCCACACCAGGAGAGCCTTCGCCCGGACCGCGCCTTGTGGTGAATGAAGCCCGGCGCGAGGAAGCGAAGGATGCCGCACCGGCAACCGCAGAGGCGGGCGCAGCAGAGGCAGGATTGCTTGACGGATTGCCTCCCGCGCCGACGGCAGCCGAAAGCAGCGAGCAGAAGGCAGCTTACGATGCCTCCGCGCAAAGGCTCGAGGATTTGGTTCGCGCGCAAAATCCCGCAGCCGGCCCGCAACCGCCGATGGGATTCGAGCACCTGGTGCAACAGTTCTACGTGACTGCCATGCTGCAGATGGGTGCGGCCACGCAGGAGGGGCAGCGGCCGCGGGTGGACATCGTGGGCGCGCGCGCCACCATTGATCTGCTGGGAGTCCTGGCAGAAAAGACGCGCGGCAACCTGACGCCCACCGAAGATCGCGTCATGCAGACCGTGCTCTTCGAGGCTCGCATGGCTTTTCTTGAGCTGACCAGCATGATGAATGCGCCCGCCGTGCCGCCGGTGCCGCCGGCGAAGAAGTGAACCTCGGCTTCTAGCCGCTGGCTCCTGGCTCCTAGCAAGTCGTGCTATGGGATGGGGCAAGCCGGCTCTTCCATGACGCATGACAATCGCGAAGCTCCTGATTCATTCAGAATCTCCGGCAAAGGCCAAGACGCAAACCCTGTCGTAACTCCGTTTGCAGCAGCCTTCAGCGAACGGCTCTAAGCTGGAAGCTGGGAGCTGGAGGCTAGAAGCTCAAAATGCAGGCAACGCTCACATTTCTGGGAACGGGAACCTCGATGGGGGTTCCGACGCTGGCCTGCCAGTGTCCCGTGTGTACCTCGCCCGATCCGCATGACCGCAGGCTGCGCCCGTCGATCCTGCTCCGCTGGGCCGACCCGGCCTCCGGCGCCGAGCGCATTGTCATCATTGATACCGGCCCGGACTTTCGTGAGCAGGCGCTGCGCGAGCGGCTCACGCATGTTGACGCTGTGCTTTATACGCACGGGCACGCCGACCATATCCTGGGCATGGACGACTTGCGCCCGTTGAGCTTTATTGCCGCGAAAAAAGGCGGCCCGATTCCGCTCTACGCCGATCGAGCAGCAGCTGCGACTCTCGAGCGCACGTTTGCCTACACATTTTCACCACAGGCGACCTATACGAATCGCGCGCGCGTGGAGCTCATCCCGCTTGCCGATCACAATGCGATTCACGGCGTCGACTTTGTACGCATTCCGCTTTTGCATGGCGAACAGCCGATCTCCGGCTTCCGCTTTGGAAACACCGCCTATATGACCGACGTGAGCGCGATCCCGGATAGTAGTTTTTCGCTTCTCGCGGGTATTGACGTGCTGGTGATTTCGGCCTTGCGCCACGCGCCCCACCCCAGCCACTCCACTGTCGAACAGTCAGTCGAGTGGTCGCGGCGCATTGGCGCCAGGCAAACGTGGTTCATGCACATCTCGCACGACCTGGGCCACGAAGAAACGAATCGCACGCTGCCTACTGAAGTCAGGCTGGCGCACGACGGGCTGACGGTGCCCGTGACGCTATGAGTGCGGAACCCATCAACGTCGGCCAGAGAAAATCGTCCGGCGACGCGACGACCACTCGCAGCGGCGCGTTCGCGGTCTTTCGATCCTTGAGCGAGATTCCGGCAGGCTTTGGTCCCACGGTTGCAACGGTGGGCAACTTCGACGGCGTGCACCTCGGGCATCGCTCGATTCTTGGCGCTGCAGCGGCCGAGGCGCAAGCCACCGGCGCGCGGGCTGTCGCCATCACCTTTAATCCGCATCCCGAGCAGTTTCTGCGCCCGGCGCGGGCACCGCAGCTCATCACCCCTTTGCCCGAGAGATTACGTCTCCTGTCTGAGACAGGGCTCGATGCGGTGCTGGTGCTCCCGTTCGATGCCGCTCTCGCCGCTCTTTCACCTCGCGAATTTACGCGGCAGATTCTGATTGCGGCGCTCGGCGTTCGCAGCATGCACGAGGGACAGAACTTCCGCTTTGGACACGGCGCCACCGCAGGCGTGCGCGAGCTGGCCGCGATGGGCGAGGAGCTTGGATTTGCCGTGCGCGTTCACGACGCGGTCCGCGTGCGCGGGCTCGAGGTTTCAAGCTCGGCAGTTCGCGCGCTGGTTTCCTCGGGCGATATCCGTCGCGCGCGGTGGATGCTGGGGCGTACGTTCTCGATACTCTCAACGCCGGCATCGGGGCGCGGCATCGGCACGCGGTTGCTGGTGCCCACGGTGAACCTTGCGGCCTACGATGGGCTGCTGCCGGCCTTCGGCGTGTACGTGACGCGGCTCATGGTTCGGGGGCGTTCGTTTCAGGCGGTAACGAACGCGGGCAACCGGCCGACGTTCGGCGAGGCGTCTTTTGCAATTGAGTCGCACATCCTCGACTTCGAGCCGATCGATCTGGACGAGACCACGCCTCTCGAGCTCGAGTTTCTGTTGCGCCTGCGCGGTGAGAAAACCTGGCCGTCTCCCGAAGCGCTCAAAGCGCAAATCTTCAAGGATGTGGCGCGCGCGAAGCGGTATTTCCAGCTAAGGAAAGCTCGTCAGTCGGCCCACTAGCCTTCACGCCACCCTGCCTCGAGCGGCGTTTGCCGATTGACATGGACCGAGTTGCCAACTAAAATCAGCTTAAGTTTCTCCCCCCTTTGGAACCGCTCACGTATTTTTAGTGGTCCCCCTATCGTACATTTGGGCCGGTTCGACCAGTCGCTACGTCGCAATATCTCCGGAGACGGTCCACCGTCCCTGGCGAGGTTTTCTTCACGCGTCTTCGTTGCATTTTAGTGGTCAGTGACCCCAGGAAAGGTTGCCCCTTTTTGAATTCGCCGGACAGATCCGAAATGAGCAACGACATGCACACGCAGGGCATCATCGGGGGCGCCGCGCGAGCTTTGCGGATCGCCATCGTCGACCCAAATCCTGAACGCCGCAATGCTGTGGCAAGCGTTGTGTGTGGATTGCGATCGACTGAGATGACCCCGATCGTGACGACGCTGCCAAGAGTACAGGATTTTCAGTCGCTGACAAAACAGAGTTTTGGAGTCGTCCTTGTGGCCGCCGACGGAAACAGAGAAGACGCGATGAAGGCGGTCGAAACGATCTGTCGCAGCGGCTCGGGGATTGCGATAGCCTACTCGCCATCCACGAATGACGACCTGCTGATCAACTGCATGAGGGCGGGCGTGAGAGAGTTTTTGATCTATCCATTCGCTCCCGGCGTGGTCGAGGATGCATTCAGCCGCGCGAACAGCCGCGGCCTGCTGACGCCGGACACAAAGAGTGCGACCATGGCCGGCAAGTCGTTCTTGTTTGTTGGTGCCAAAGGTGGCGCGGGAGGCACCACGGCGGCGAGCAATTTTGCAATTTCGATGGCCCGGGATTCGAAGAAAGAAACCCTCCTGATCGATCTCGACCTGCCACTGGGAGACGCGGCTCTCGTCCTGGGAATTGACGGCGAGTTTTCAACGGTGGATGCATTGCGCAATTCCGAGCGGCTGGATGGGTCTTTTCTCAAGAAACTGACGGTGCAACACAGCTCGGGTTTGTACGTCCTTGGCGCGCCGGGGCGGCTTGTGAAGTCCGAAGTTACACATGAGGCAACCAACAGGCTGATAGAAGTTGCCTCAAAAACATTCGAGTACGTTGTCATCGATGCAGGTTCCCGATGGGATTTGGCGGAGACTCGCGTGTTCGATATGGTTTCGACGATCTATTTGGTCACGCAAGTTGGCATTGCCGAATTGCGGAACGCCAATCGCCTCATTTCGGGATGCCTGCAGCCGTATGCTCACAAGCTCGAGATTGTATTGAACCGGCATAAGGACGAGATGTTTGGCATCGAGGGGCAGGCGATTGAAAAGGCTCTCGCCCGCGAAGCCCAATGGCGCATACCCAATGACTTTCTGGCTGTTCGCGAGATGCAAAACTCCGCAACGCCATTGGCTCTGAAGGAGTCAGGCATTCAGCGGGCGATTCAGACCATGGCGCGGATCGCCTCAGGGCTTCCCGTGGATCAAGAGCCACAGAAGAAAAGGAAGTTCGGCCTCTTCGGATTTGCGTCAGGGGTTTGAGGGCAACGCCGGCCTGACACCGCGGCGAATCGCCGGCCGCTGAGTACGGCGTTTCGGAAGAGCCGGCGCAATCCTACCTGGTGCCGCGCGTCGAGCCGCTTCCGGGACCACAGTTTTTGACTCCGCATTAGGCTGGTCGGGCGCGGCTGCATCTGCGTCGCCCGGAAATTGCTCATCGTCCTTGCCGGCGATCGCAGCGCGCATAAAGTTGATCCAGATGGGCAGAGCCGTCACCGCGCCTGTTTCCTTGTCGCCCAGCGATTCGCGGCTGTCATTGCCCACCCATACGCCGCATGTGACCGAGGGCGAGAAACCCAGAAACCAGGCATCGGTAAAGCCACTCGTGGTTCCGGTCTTGCCGCCCAGCGGATGGTTTAACTGCTTCGCGGCTTGGCCGGTGCCGTGATCGGTCACGCCTTCCAGCAGCGTCATCATTGTGCGCGCGGTTTGCTGGTCAAGCACTTCGTCCACCGCGGGCGTCTCCTGCCACAGCGTGATTCCATCGGCGTTTGAAACTTTGCGGATCAGATGCGGAGCCACGCGGACACCGTCGTTGGGGAAGACGGCGTACGACGCCACCTGCTCCTGCAGCGTGATCTCGACGGCACCGAGAGCCACTGGCAGGTAGGGAGGAATGTTTGAAGTGACGCCGAAGCGATGGGCCACGTCGATCACCTTGTGAATGCCCACGCGGGCGGCCAGCTTGAGCGCGGGAATATTGCGCGACTCGGCGAAAGCATTGGCGACCGTCATCGCGCCCTTGTAGTCGTTTTCGTAATTGTGCGGCACGTAGTCGCCAAAGCGCACAGGCCCATCGACGATGATGTCCGTGGGCTTCACGCCGTCTTCAATGGCCGCGGTGTAGACGTAGGGTTTGAAACTGGATCCTGTCTGCCGCTCAGCTTGAGTCGCCCGGTTGAAGACGCTCACCGCATAGTCGCGGCCGCCCACCATGGCCAGCACATCGCCGCTGGTGTTGTCGATAGCCATCAGAGCGCCCTGCGCGCCGGAGTCCTCTTCGAGCGATGCGCGCCGCTCGCCGCCTTCAGTTGCCGCGGTCATGCGCACATAGAGAATGTCGCCGGGTTTGGCCAGCGCGTCGCCGTAGCGCACGCCGGTCCATTGCCAGTCGGCTGGCAGCAGCAGGATCTCCGAGCCCGGTTGATCGGCCGGCCCAATGCGCGCGTGAATCTCAAGCGGAAGACTACGCGTCACGACTGCGTGAACGTAGTCGCCGGGGCCAGCCAGGATTGCCCAGTCAGGATGTCGATAGTTGCCGAGCGTCACGTCGGCGGAGAGAACGTTGTCCAGCCTGCCGCGCCAGCCGTGACGGCGCTCGTATGCGGCCACGCCTTGCACCACGGCGCTGTTCGCGACTTTTTGTAAGTCGAGATCGAGAGTCGTATCCACGCGCAGGCCGTCTTCATGCACTTCTTCGGTGCCGAAGCGCTTATCCAGTTCTTCGCGGATCGCGTCCTGGAACCACGGCGCCGGCAGACCCACTGGCCTTGCCATGTGCAGGCCAAGCGGAGAGTTGCGGGCCGCCTCGGCCTGGGCGTGCGTAATGATGCCGTCCTCCTCCATCTCAGTGAGCACAAGGTTGCGGCGGCGCAGCGCGCGTTCGGGATTGAGCAACGGCGAAAATCCAGCAGGCCCTTTGGGCAGCCCGGCGAGCAGCGCTGCTTCAGTCAGCGTCACGTCTTTTGCGTGTTTTGAAAAGAAATACTCCGAGGCCGCTTCAAAGCCGTAGTTCCCGCTGCCCAGGTAGATCTGGTTGCCATAGAGCGTGAAGATCTGCTCCTTGGTGAAGGCGCGCTCGATCTGGATGGCAAGGTAGGCCTCCTGGATCTTGCGCATGGCCGTGCGGTCGGAAGAGAGAAAGAGATTGCGCGCCAACTGCATGGTGAGAGTGGAGGCGCCCTGCGCGCGGCCGTGGCTTCGGATATCGTGCCAGACAGCGCCGGCCACGCGAAACACGTTGATGCCCCAGTGCGATTCGAAGTTTTTGTCTTCAATCGAGATCACGGCCTCGCGCAGGATGGGCGCAAAGCCGTCGTAGCCCACCACCTCGCGGCGCTCCAGCGCGAAAGAGCCGATGACGCGGCCCTTGCGGTCATAGAGATCGGTGACCGTCGAAGGCTGGTAATGCTCCAGGTCCTGGATCTGCGGAAGATTTACGGAGTAGACGAGGGTAAGGCCGGCCAGGGATCCGGTGATGGCCGCTAGCAGCACCAGCGCAACAAGGGCCGAGCGCCCGGCTAGTTTGCGTCTGCGATGCGCGGGAAGCTGCGGCCTGGAATTGCGGCGAGCCTGGCTCGGCAGGCGCTCGCCCGGTTGGTCTTTGGCGCGCTCTTTGGGCGGCAGATTGGACGTCGTAACCAAGGCAGGACCGGCCTCATTCGGGCAAGCCTACGCCATGCGAGGTGGAGGAGTCCCTCAGCTTAAGGCTAGCATTGGTTCGCTCAAAAGAAGCCTTCGACGCGCACGACCGTAATGGACTCGGTCAATGGTGGGAAAACGCGCCCGAATCGGTCGAAAAAACGCCCCGGGTGAACCTTCAATTTCAACGGCAGGCCGCGGAACGCTTAGGCCGAAACTTCCCGGCTGCCAGCGGTCCGGCAAACGAGTGTCGTGGTTAGGGATGCTGGAGTAGGCATTCGCTGTGCATCTCTTCATCCTTGAAGAATGCCAGTTTTCCGGGTATGCACGATAGGACATTTCCCTTTTGCGCTCCCCAAATCTGACTCATGGCATCGTCCAGGTT
>Ga0265313_10002323_pt1 | contig 16663 bp, 31 predicted proteins | sample 4123metaG_FD_203122 | JGI IMG/M metagenome (GOLD analysis project Ga0265313, IMG submission 203122) | Rhizosphere microbial communities from Carex aquatilis grown in University of Washington, Seatle, WA, United States - 4-1-23 metaG | ecosystem: Host-associated > Plants > Roots > Rhizosphere >...
CTTATCACATTCAACGTTCGCAATGTACTTGCCTGCCTTGCCGTACGTCGCCCCGCCATGCCTCGCCGTGCCCGACCTAACCGCGCCGGCCGCGCCTTGCCGAACCAGACCCAGCCTTGCCTTACCCAACCGCTCCAGCCACGCCCCGCCTGGCCATGCCCCGCCGAGCCACGAGTGGCCAGCCACGTCGCGCCGCGCCATGCCATGCCGGACCGTGCCAGACCTTGCCTCGACATCGAATTATGCGGCTCTCCGCGCCGACTCGACGAACCTTTGAATGCCCGCGAGCATCTCCTCGAGCTGGCCGTCGAGCCCGAGCGCAGCAGCGACCTCGCGACTACGCTCGATGATGCCTTCGATCCGCGCGAACTCGCGGAGCACGGTCTCTCGCGCTCGGTCGTGATCGTCGATGAGCGTCGCGGTCGGAACGTATCCGGCCGCATTCGTTCCAGGGTCGTGCACGTAACCGACGACCGAGATCGACCGCCTATCGGTCGTCATAACGACGCGGACCGAGCGGATCAACTGCCGCGCTAGGTCGAGTCGACGTTGGTGCGCGGCTTCCTGGTCGGACTCGCGGAAGATGAAGGCGTGGAGAGGACTGCGCTTGCTCTTCGCGTCCTCCACGACGGCTTCGGGCGTAAGCCGTCCGCTACCCTTCGCGGTGAGCTCAGCGAGTCGAGCCTCGACGGCTTGTCTCTCTTCGAGCGTCACGACGCGGTCCTCGCGACGCCGTTACTCTTGCTCTTGCCCTTGCTGGTAATCGGCGCGAAGGAGCGATGGTCCTTGACCGCGTCCGTGTACCACGACAGCAACTCCTCGGTCTCTTCGTTGAAGGTCTCCGGGGCGGCCATCGCTGCCTCCTGGACCTTACGATCGCCGCCCGCGACGATGCGAGGCCAGTCCTTGTCGTCTGCGGAGACGGTCCGGAAGAGCCCGTAGTTACCGGCGCCCTTTTCGTTTCGGTAGTCACCGATGCCGATGTACAAGCCCGCTGCGGCTAGTAGGTTCCCGACGGACTGCTCCTTGAGTTGCGGTCTCGTGAACGAGACCGTGATGGAGCATGCCCACTCCCTCATGATGCATCGGGTGCGAACGTCGGGCGTTCGGTTCATACCGGCCTGGCGGACGATCCGCATGTCGAGCAGCGGTACACCGTAGATGTCGATGCGGTCTCCCTCGACCCAGAGCAGGCGACCGATCTCCGCCTTCGACACGCCCGGAAGATCGAGCGCGGCCGAGCGCATCGCGCCGCGGAACGCGCTCGAGAGATGCTGCACGAGCGTCGGTCCGGCCTTCGCTCGATAGATGGACGCGTTGTACTCGTCGAGCGGGACGTGCTTAAGCGTTACCTTCTTATCGGCATCCGTCTTCCTGCCCGACGGCAGGAGCAACTCGTGCTTCGCCTTGTTGGAGAGCGTGTTGTGGAGGAGCGGTGCCGTGCCGACCAGGCGGAAGGTGATGTATCCGCGCTCGACGGCTACGACGTTGATCTCGGTCTCTTTGTCCTGCTGCTTCGCCATGCTGGAGTCCTTTCGTGACGGTCTTCGTCCGATTCGCATGAGAAACTAACACAGTTAACCGTGTCGAGTAAATAGATCTACGAGACCTAGACGATCTTCTTGCCGTTTGTCGTACCCTTGCGATAGGGTCATTCGCGTGAAGGCGACCAACCAAGGAAAGAAGAAGAAGGTCATGAGCGAGAACGAAGAGAAGCGACCGAAGCGCTACGTCATCGTCGGGAACCAGAGCTATGGGCTGTACTACGGCGAGACCGACGCCACCGACCGCGAGATCGTCGAGACCAAGAGCGTGCGGCTAGAGAACTGCCGCCACATCTGCCACTGGCGCGGCAAGACCGGTGGCATCACGTCGCTCGCGGCGCATGGTCCGTGCGGCCCGCAGGCGAAGCAATCGCGCATCGGCGCGCCGTCGCCGAGCACGCTGCTCATGGGGATCGTGAACGTCCTCGATTGCAGCGAGGAGGCCGTGAAGAACTTCGCGCGCATCGAGGTGAGCGATGGCTGAGGAGTTCGAGGCGTACGACGTCCAGTCGATCGGGTCCGGGTCCGGGTCCGGGTCCGGGTCCGGGTCCGGGGACGGGTCCGGGGACGGGTACGGGTCCGGGGACGGGTCCGGGGACGGGTCCGGGGACGGGTACGGGGACGGGTACGGGTCCGGGTCCGGGTCCGGGTCCGGGTCCGGGTACGGGTACGGGTCCGGGTCCGGGGACGGGTACGGGTCCGGGTCCGGGTCCGGGTCCGGGTCCGGGGACGGGTACGGGTCCGGGTCCGGGGGATCGGATCCCGACGACGACTGAGCGCACGAGCGACAGCGCGGGATGGTCCTCGTCGAGGTTCGACTCCTCGGCCGCGCGCGAAATGAAAATCTACGATCCGAAGGGGAACGAGATGCGTCCTATCCTGCTCCAGGTCCTCACCGAGGACGAGAATGGGCCGCTGACGCTACGTGCTCGATACGACGACGAGGAGAAGATCGACCTCGCAGCATCGAACGTCACCGAGCGCCGATTCTACGTCTTCTTCGCGCCGGTTAAGACGAAGCTCGGCAACACGACCTGGAACGAGATCGTCACCGAGGTCGAGGAGCTTCGCGCGCTATCGGTCGAGCGTACGAAGATGAAGAAGGAGATAGACCTCGAGATCGAATCGATCCGCCGCGAGGTCGTGGCGCTCGAGGCCGACCGCGACAAGAAGACCGCGGCGATCCGCGAGCTTCAGCGCGAGCGCGATCCAGAGCGGGTCGACGCGCTCATCCGCCAGGCCGTCAACAACGGGATCCGCGGTCGCGAGGCCGAGCTCAAGATCGAACGGGCGAAGTCGGCGCGACTCGAGAGCGAGCTGGCCGAGGTCCGCACTTCGAAGAAGAAGCTCAAGGAGGCGTACGAACGCCTCAAGGAGGGACGGAAGTGAAGAACGGCATCATCTTCGGACTCGTCTGCTCTAGCTGCGGTTTCAACTGGAGGCTCGTCACGAAGGACCGCCAGGTAGGCGAGCGCGAGATGCGCAACGCCGAGCGTCGGCACCAACGCCAACACAGGAAGGCAGGAGCGGAGTGAATGACCTCGATCTTAAGGAGATGCGCGAACGAGCCGCTGGATGGCTCCGCGTTCACGATAGCGAGCCAGAGATTACCCGAGCGAACGCGCTCGGCGAGGGCCACATGGCTCTCGACATCATGGACCTCACCGACGAGGTCGAGCGGCTTCGCGAGGTCGATCTCACCGTGCTACCGCTGACGCGGAACAGCCGCGAGTGGAATCGAAAGCGCGCGCTCGATATGGAGCACGAACGCGACGCGTACCGCGCGATGGTAGCCGACCTGCTCGCCTCGGCGTACCCGCATCCGATCGAGCACCCGACGATGACGAAGCAGTGGGCGCGAGCGCGAGCGCTTCTCAAGAACGGCCCGACGCCGCGCGAGGTAGAGACGTGAGCGACGTCGAGCTGGAACTACGTGCGACGATCCTGGCGTACGAACGCGTGCTCGCCGACCTTTCATACTCACGCGGCTTCGATCGCTCGGTTGATGGCGCGCTCCGAAGACGGCTGGCCAAGAAGCGACGGCTGCTGCTCGAGACCGAGGCGGCCGCAGCTGCGCGGTACGACCGAGGTGACGAATGACCTGCGCCGTCTGCGGCATCGCCCGCATCGTGATGCTCGTCTACACAGTCGTCGTGAACAAGCGCGACGAGGACATCGCCCTATGCCGGCCGTGCGCCCAGCGCGGTGGCTCGCGAAGACGGAGAGGAAGACCGGATGACCGACCGCGACCGCACACTACGAGAAGCGCTTGCCGTCGCGCTCGAGGGTCTACCGACCGGCTCCGACATGATGGACGATACGAACGCGCGGCGGGCCATCGGCTCGTACCTGCGGTCCTGGATCAAGTCCTACGCGTTGAGGCGCGGCGTGATTCTCGAGGACGCGGACCTCGACGATGAAATCAGGTCGATCATCGCCGAGCTTAGGAGGAAGTCGTGAAGCTCCCGCTCAAGGACTAGACGCGCGGCGGCCGGGACCAGCGGCTATCACGGCTAGCGGCGCAGGAGGTCGAGCCCGGGCGCACTTCCGACGCGGGACTCGCCCTTGCGCGCAGCCTCGCGGGCGATCCACGACGCCATCAGCGAGTCGCCGGTGTGCGCGGCCGGATCGTAGTAGAGCATCTCGTCGATCCACTGCTGGACGATCGGATGTACGACGCCGCTGTGGTTCGGAACGTGCCACTTGCCCGTCTGGAACTCGGTAGCGAGCGACGCGACGCCGTACTCGGGGTGGTGCTTGTTACGGCCCGTCGTAAAGCCGCGGATCGGGATGATCTCCGTCGCGTTCACCCACTGCCTCATCCAGTCCTGCGCCGCGTTGTCTTCGAGCCAGATCTCCGACTGGAAGCGGCGATGCGTGTCGATGATTCGGCGGACGATCTCCGGTCCAGGCCAGCGACCGCGCTCGATACAGAGCAGCCGACGAACCCCGTACGGGTCGACCGCGATCGTGAACAGGCACGTCGTGTCGTTCGAGTCCTTCTGTTTGATGGCGAGATCGACGCCCGTATACGTGCGGTAGCCGCGCGGCACCGCGGCAAGCGCGTGAGCCAGCTCTGTTCCATCACCGAGCCGGAGCGCAAGCTCGATGACTTCCTGCGGGAACCACGCGGTACCATCGTCGCGCGCCTCGCACATGAGCTGGCGCTTGACCTCCTTCGGATGCATCTTCTTCGCGCGCGCCATCACGCGCTCGATCGGCCACTGCTCCGGCCAGCGCGAAACGAACTCGCCCGTGGTCGGGTCCTTGACCATGATCGGATAGCGACGCGTTACCCACTCTGGGAGCTTCGCGAGATGGTGGTACAGGTCCTCCGGGTGGAACGCGTTGCCGAGCAGCGTGATCCGCGCGCGCGCGGTCGTTCGGCCGATGATCGATGGCCACCACTCGATCGTGTCCTTGCGCGCCTTCGGCGAAGACGTCGACTCGAGCGTGATGATGTCGTCGGCGAGCACACGGTCGATACGAGCAGAGAGCGGCGATGCGTTCTCGCTCGCGAGTTGGACCGTCGGATCCTTCGCCTTGTTCTTGCGGCGGACGGTGAACGCGCTCGCGCCCCACTCCTGGTCGCCGGGCACGAGGTCGGGGAAGACTTCATGCAACTCGATACTGCTCTCGATGTACTGCATCAGCAGAGACGCGACCTTCTTCATCACGTCCTGCTTGTGCGACAGGAACAGATAGCGAAGAGATGGGTCTTGACCGAGTTCGAACAGCGTACGACCGACGGAAACCTGGAGCGTGTTGTGCGTGACCGTGTACGACGCGGTCATCAGGTACGAGCGGTCCGGCGCGTCGACGGCGATGCACTTCACCGGCTCCGATTCGACGGACTCGATCGCGGTGATGTAACGGAAGCGCGCCCTCGTGTTCTTCTTCGTCAGGTTGATCTGCGCGAGCTTGCGAGGAAGGTGGCAGCACGGCTCGTTCGCGAGGAAGCACACGCGGTAGCGGCGACCGACGACGCGGCCGTAGAGCGTTGACGGATCGTCCCGGAGCGTCGCCTTGAACCCGAGCGAGCGCGCGAGTTCGAGGATGTCGCGCGCGAGCCGCTCGTTAACCTGCGAGATCTCGACGCGAGACCAGGCTCGGTTCAATTCCGGCCACCCGCTCTGCTCTTGCCCTCGCAGCACGACGGTCGTGCAGCGGTTTCGTGAACCGCCGCGATGCGCCGCACCCTCAGCTGGCCGTACGAGTCCACGCGCCGAGCCTACCAGATCTACCGACAGCCCCGCCGACGCGGTCCCGCGAAGCACGGCAGCGCCTGGCAGTTCGGCAAGGGGCCCGTGTCGATGCTCAGCTGGACGACGCGGGTCGCCTGGACGAAGACCGGGTTCGGCGGGCACGCACCCATCGGGACCACGATCCTGACCTTGGCGACCCCAGGTCCGCCGCAGCTGCCCGCGGAGTGGGCCCTCACGACGTCACCTGCGCGGGAAGAGCCTCGCGATCGACCATGAGGAAGCCTACCGGACCCCGCGCTTGCGTCCAAGAAAACCGCCAGATCCGCCGGCCGCGGCGTCGGATCTGCACGTGCCCCGATCTCGCCGCGAGATCTCCGACGGCCGATCACCCCCTCGCGAAGACGCGGCCCGATCGTGTAAGAAGGATCTCGTGGGCGAGGACTCCGCCGTCGTGCAGCACCTGCGGGCCGGTCAAGATCGGCTCGCCCGCGTCGGCGAGGCCGTCGAGGCGTTCCGGCGGCTCGCGCCGGAGGACTACGGCTACTTCCTCGCGACCGTCGAGGCCGAGCTCGGCGACCGCGGCCCGGAGCTGCGCGATCCCCCGGCGCTCCTGCTCGCGGCGGCGCCGCCCCTGAAGGTCGAGCCCGGGACGCTCCGCGAGGCCGTGCTGGGGCTGCTCGCCGACGACCTCATCGAGGTCGACGCGATCGAGGAGGCCGACGGGCTGCGTCTCCTGTGTCCCCAGTGCCACGACGACCCGCCCGTCGGCCCCGTCGGCACGCACGGCGTGATCTGCTGGTCGCCGACGATCAGCCAGGATCACGCGCCCAGGCCCGGGCGCTGGGACCTCGTCGGGACCTCGATCGACGACCTCACGCTCGTCGCCGGATCGTCGAGCGTCCTGCTCCAGGGCGGGTGCGGCGCGCACTTCTTCGTGCGGCAGGGCCGCGTCATGCCGTGCTAGCATCGGCCGCGCGTGACCGTCAGCGAAACATGCACATGCACAGGGCAGGAAGACTGACGCGCTATGCGCGGTCGTTGCCAACGATGTCTCCGTGCGGGAGAAGTGTTCTTGGTCACCTCTGGGAACGGCCGCCAGATCTTTCGGCGACGCCTCTGCGAGCACTGCGCGGTCCACATCGACACGCCAGCATGGAACTGCGTCCAATGTTTCCCGAAGAGTGCGCCTACTCCTCCATGACGCGTGAGCGCCGCGGCGCTCAGACGCCGCTGAACCACATCGGCTCGCGACCAGGGCCGTGGATCACGACGTACTCCGTCACGCCCGAGGGGAGCCCGTCGCGACTGGGGTGCGGATCGTGGACGACGATCCCGTCGAGGGCGACGCACGCGTGCATCCGACCCGCGAAGCGCTCCGAGGGGCCGCCCGCGATCGAGAAGCCCCGCGGCACGCGATCCCCGCGTCTGCGCTCGTAGAGCGACGCTGACAGCCCCCGATCGGCGAGCCACGGCAGGAAGGCGTCCCCGTGGGGGCCCAGGAACAGCGGCACATCCTCGATCGAGATCTCCAGGATCGACGCGACGCACGCGCTGAAGCAGTCGCCGTCGTGGATCCCGTAGGTCGTCTGGTCGACGGGGCGCATGCGTGCTCTCGATCCTAGATCATCGACGACCCCGTCGTCACGGCTCGGCGGCGCGCCGCGGGGATCTCCTCTTTGTTGGCGAGACGTCGCACTCGTCGGGTAGGATGCCGTCGTGACCTCCGCGAACCTCCGCGCGCAGCGCGCCGACAAGCCCCCGGTCCTCGCCGACCGCACCGACCGCGGCGCGCGCGACCCCCGGCAGCGCCTCGCCTCCGGCGACGACCCCCTGCTCCGCCGCTGGGAGCGGATCGCGCAGGAGCGCCGCGCGTGAGCCCCGACGTCCCGCAGGGCGCGGTGCCCGAGCCGATGGGAGCCGAGGACCTGGCGCAGTTGCTCATGAGCTCGAGCGCGATGCCGATGCCCGCGCCGGCGAGCAGGGGCTCCCTGCGCCGCAAGCTCCTGGCCGCCGTCCTGATCGCCGGGGTCGGCGTCGGCGCGTCGGTCATGTCCTGCGTGGGACAGTCCTTCTCGTACAGGCAGGCCCGCGCGCTCGAGGGCATCGAGAAGCAGCTCGAGCACATCCAGCCGACCTGCTCCGCGGGAGCCCCGCGGTGAGCCGCACGCTGCACCACCGCGACGCGCTGCGGCGCCTGCATGAGGCAAGATCTCCACGCGTGCTGAAGAGCCACCACGGCTGACGGACAACGGAGCAAGACAATGGCGAAGCGCTACTCGGGCAACCTCCAGATCAGCGTCGTCTACGACGACAAGGGCCACTACCGGACCTCGGTGAGCAGCGGCGGCAAGCGCCTGTGGCGCGGCGTCGTGAATCCCGCACCCGCGGGCTTCGGCCCCGCGCGCACCGAAGAAGGCCTCCCGCGGACCGCGCGTCCGCCTGACGCACCTCGAAGTTCGCCGGGGTGACGCCCTGCGCCTGCGGATCGCGGTCGCCGCCGACGCCATGGCCGAGGTCGGTGACGAGCTGGGGGCGCTCCTCAAGAAGATCGCCCCGAGCACGCTCACCACCGTCGTCACGGTGCCACCGGCAGCTCGGACGGAGATCCAGCCGGACTTCATCATCTCGCGGCAGCACGCGGGCGACGCCACCACCTACCACGCGACCCTGCGCGAGCACCTCTCCGAGTTCTTCGGCTCGCTCTGCGACACGGCACTCACGGACGCGCTCGAGATCGCGCGAGAGGAGCGCGCCCGGCGCGCAGAGGGTGGCAACTGATGCGCCGCCATGGCGCCGCCGCGGACGCCCGATGAGCGTCCTCTTCTTCGTCGCCGTCTTCGTCGTCGCGGCGGCAGTCGGTGCGGGCCGCGACCCCCGCGAGCCGCGCCGCAAGGATCGGAGGAGCGCGTGAGAGCCGCCGAAAGCTGGCGCCCGCCGAGGACTCGGCCGAAGATGTCTCGTGACCAACAGCACCCGAGGTCGCGTGACGGAGCGATCGCCATTCGCCGCGGTCGATGATCCGGGCTGCAAGCACCACAGCCACTACGAGTGCGTGGTGTGCCGCAAGATGGTGTGCGCGCGCTGCGGCGCCGACCTGGCGGCGTCGACCCCCCACTGGAAGACGATCGGCTACTGGTGCCCCACCTGCCGCGAGCGCGAGACCGAGGACGTCCCGTGAGACGATCGGCGTTGATCGAGCAGATCGCGGTCGAGCTGGAGCGCGCGGCCGAGAAGTGGGGAGGACCGTCCTCCGACGATCGACTCGCGCGCCTGACGTGGCTGCGGCTGATCGACGAGCACCGCATGCGCGCCACGCGCTACGAGACGAGCGACGACGAGTACCGGCACGAGTTGGTCGTGATCGCCGCGCTCGCCGTCGCCGCGATCGAGGCCCACGATCGCCGAGGCCCGACGCGTGACGCGTGACGCCCAGGGAGATCACACCACCAGGTACTCGACCAGGTCGTGGAGCGGCGCCCTCGCCTCCCTCAGCAGCGTCGCCACCTTCGCGCGGACCTCCTCGTAGCTCCGGTACGTGCCCACCAGCTCCCAGTTGAGCCAGATCTCGATGCAGGTGGCTGCCGTGAGCCTCGTCGGAGCCTCGTGTCGGAAGCGGCCGCCCTCCCACAACTCGACGACGCCCCCAGCGCCGGTAGTGCACGTACGAGAACTCGCCGCGAAAGCCGTTGTCGATCGAGAGCCGGAACTTCGCGAAGATCTCGGTCGGCTGCGTCACCCCTGCATGGCGACCACTGTACCTGCTAGCCTCCGCCGATGCGCAAGCCACTGCCGATCCGATCCCGCAAGGGCAACGACACGGGCCACTTCCGCGACGGCCGCTTCGTGCCCGGCGAGAGAGCCGACAGCGATCGCGTGAGACCGGGAGAGGTCCGCGTCGCCGTCGCCCACCCGCAGTCCCTCGCGTACAAGATCGACAGCATCCAGATCACCGGCACGCCGAAGCACTGGCGCGTCCACGACCTCACGATCGGCGGACGCTCGCAGACGATCCATGCCGGCACGCTCGCCGGCGACGCGTTCCGCGAGGACGGGATCCTCCGCGACCTCAGGCTCGACACCGTCCAGACCGCGATGGACGTCGCGATGATCGTCGAGTACGTCGGCCCGAACCCGGAGGGCGAGCCCTTCGAGGCAGTCACGGTCGGACTCATGATGACCCTTCCATGATGTTTCCTCCGCGGAGGCTGGCGGAGTCGAACCGCAACCCCTCGCGGGGTCCATCCGTTTAGCAAACGGCGCTCGCGCCACCGCGAGATCACCCTCCATTTTTCCGTTTCAGCGGAGCATTTGGGAATCGAACCCGGACAGTTTCCTGCCTCCCCGTTTTCGGGACGGGTGCCCACGCCATGCGGGCCTCATGCTCCAGATCCAGGAGTCGCTCAGTAGCGGGGAGCTACGAGCGACTGCGACTAGACGAGAATGAGCGGCGCGACGTCATTGAAACACTTGGTAGCGAGGGACGGGAATCGAACCCGCTGTGCCATTACGGCGTCGGGTTATGAGCCCGACTAGCGCCCGGTGCTTGTCCTCGCACAACGCTTGCCATGAAGCTACACGCACCTCTCGCCGGTGATCTCATCGATCTCATCGTCATCGCGAAATCGGCGCCGGGGACCCGTATGACGACACTCGGCGAACACCTTGCCGGTGCGCAGCCAGGACCGGAACACCTGAATCCCGTAGTCGGCCAACACCCGAACGAAGGCGTCCCATTCTCGGCCAGCGAACCCGAGCAAACCCAAGCGGAGGACCAGCTCCTTATCTGCCTCAAGGCGTGCGAGCCGCTCCTCGAGTTGCGGGTCGACTCCGGCGGCTTCGCCAGGTTGTAGATCGCCAGCCGCGGAAGCGGCTCTCGGTCTCCTGCGTTGCCATCGTGTGGTCATCGGCCGTGCTCGTCTCAGTCACCCGTCTCCACGGCTGACCTCTCCTCGTATGTCGGGGCGCTCGCAAAAACTGACGGCGAGTTGAGCGGCGCTTGTCGATTTCTCTAAACCTGTGAAAACAGGCACGCCTCCGCCCCGGACACCTCAAGGTGGGTCGGGACGAGCAGTCCGGCAACGATCGATCTCTAGATTTCCCGCAGGCGGGATCTCGCTTGCGTGGCGCCGGCACAGCCCTCGCGCGACACGAGGAATCCGGTTAGGTAGAGCCGTGACGGTGCACGGTCAAGCTTCTCGTGATCCGCGGATGGGCCGATGAGATCGACCTCCAGCGCCCGCACCAGGTCCGCCCTCACCTGCGACGCCGGAAATGTGTCGACCACAAATCGTCAAGGCATCTTCGTCAGAGGCTACCAGGGACCTTCACACGCGATGACCTACGTCAGTGCCGACGCGCGGCGCACCTAGGTGATAGAGTCGACGCAACACACCCGCCGGGCCTCTGCCGCAAGGCACGCTTTCTCTCGGCGTCCAGCGACGCCCGGTGACGATCGGACACGCGCTGGTGAGCCCGCGCAGGCTTGGTTCTTTCACCCGCTCCGCGCGAGGAGCGGGTGCTTCGTGATCGCGACGCCCCCTTGACATCGGGTGATCGGCACCGCAGGATAGACATCATGTCGAAGCATTGACCGCGAGCGCGAAAGCGTCCGCTCTCCGTTCCCGCAAGCTGATGGTGTCGTCGCCGCTCCGAGTTCCTCGTCGAGCAGCGACCCCAAGACTCCCTCCTCGGATCCTCCGAAGACGCACTTCGTGATCGTCCGCGAGGACCTCCCGAAGGGCGTCCTCGCCGCCCACGTCGCGCACGCCGCAGGCGAGAGTGGTCCCGCTCCGCCGGGATCCATCGCCGTGGTGCTCGGCGTTCCCGACGAGACCGCGCTGCTCGCGATCGACGCCCGCCTCACCGCGCGCGGCGTCGCGCACGTGCTGATCTACGAGAACGCCGGTCCGTTCGATGGAAAAGCCACCGCGATCGGCGTCCGCCCCACACACGATCGCAAGACGGTCGGGAAGGCGGTGTCGAGCCTGCGCCTCGTTCGCTAATCTTCTGGCTGTGTGGCGTAGAGCGCGCGGCGATTTTGCTTTCGAGCGACGTCGTCACCCTGGGTCGCGTCCAGGCACAGCCGCCATGCCTTCGTAGCTCAACGTCAGAGCACCTCGTTTCTAACGAGGCGATCCGCGGTTCAACTCCGTGCGAAGGCTCCGCAGGGATAGCTCAGTGGTAGAGCGCCAGGTACATCATATGGCCTGGAGGTCGGGGGTTCGATCCCTTCTCCCTGCACGCGTGTTACGACGACAACATGGAGTCCGAGCTGCCAGGTGCAGCACCGAGCGTAATGACCTCGGGACGGCCGGTTCGAGTCCGGTGGACTTCGCCAGCGCTTGCGGTGGGCTCGGAATCCACCGCCTCGTCGCCACCTCGGACGTGGCGAAGCGCGACCCGCTTCAGGGCCCGTAGCTCAGTTTGGTAGAGCTGCGAAGTGATGAAATCGTAGGTCGCGGGTTCGACTCCCGCCGGGCCCTCCATCCTCAACGCATGCGCCGCTCGAGCACTTCCGCGATCTCGCGATCCATCTGGTGCGGACCACGCGCCGGATCGTCCGGCCGATCCATGACCGGGTAGCGCCCCGGGTTCTTCAGGTACGCGCGGTAAGCAGCACCCACGCGTCGCGCGTCGAACGCCCGCGGCGGCGCCTTTGCCAGCTCGCGGCGAAACGGCCGCTCGGTCGCGGAGGCTACCTCGTGCGCGTCGTCGTAGCTCTTGCCGTAGCGCATCATCTGGTCGCGCTCGACGATCTCGTGCAGCGCCGTCGCCGTGCGATCGAGCGCGTGCAGCGCGTCGTCGATCCAGACCTCCCCTGGCGGGACGTAGCTCGGATAGACGGCCTCCTGCCCTCCACACGTAAAATCGATGTCGAAATTGTTGCGGATGTATTCCCCATCGACGAGATACACGTCGAGTCCGGCAACTTTGCCAAGACGACGAAGGCGTGGTGACTTCAGAGACATCTCAAAGATCCTTTCGCGGTATGTAGCCGTCTCTTGAACCCTTCCACTTAGCGCCGCTCAGAATCAAGGACACGTGGCAGGGTGAGCTGCGCAGGCGTGCCGCGTCGATCGCTGGCGGCATGTACCTCAGCGCGGCCTCCGCAGCGGCTCCTCGATCCAGCAGGTGTCGCGAACAGCTACCCCTGAGGAGCCGCCGTTGGTGAGGCCCGCGACCTTGCCCAGGTAGCGCGTGCGCGGCGGCTGGATCTTCATCGCGGTCAGCTTACCCCTCGACCGCGGACCTCGACCCTGACATTCGTCAAAAAATTGACCCACGCGCCGATCGAAAGAACAATGGCTGCGATGTCGGACCTCAAGCTCGCCCCCGCCAGCGCAGCAGACTGCGATCGCGACAAGCACCGGCACCACTGCCCGACGGGCGCCACCGGACCGAAGGGTCCGACGGGTCCGATCGGCCCAACCGGCGCATCGGGAGGTCCGACGGGTCCGATCGGCCCAACCGGCGCATCGGGAGGTCCGACGGGTCCGACCGGAAACTCGGGATCGGCAGGCTCGACGGGACCGACGGGCAGCGCGTCGACGGGACCGACGGGACCGACGGGAGCCGCCGGCAGCTCCGGGGGCCTGGCGCAGAACGCGGCGATGTTCTTCGGGACGACCTCCGGCACGGGATCTCCAGAGAACGACTACGCGGCGACGGTGGCCGTCGGTGCCGCCGTCCCCTTCCCGCAGAACGGTCCGGCCACCGCCGGAGCCCCGGTCGCGCGGGCCAGCGGCACGCAGTTCACGCTCGCGAACACCGGCATCTACGAGGTGTCGTGGCAGGTGGCGTTCAACGAGGCGTCGCAGCTGCAAGTCGCCATCGGCGGAACGGGCGTCTTCAGCACCACGACGCTCAGCGGCGCCGGGACGCAGATCAACAGCAACACCGTGCTGATCTCGGCGACGGCGGGGAACGTGCTGACGATCATCAACCCGCCCGGCAACGCCACGGCCCTGACGGTGCAGCCGGCGGACGGCTCCCTGACGCACGCGCAGGCGCCGTCGCTCGTGATCAAGCAGATCAGCTGAGCGCCCGCGTAGCTTCGCGGGGCAGGTTCCGCTCGGAGCGCGCCGCTCAGCTGTACCTGTGCAGCGGCTCCTCGATCCGAGCTTGCAGCCGCCGCCAGCCAGGAAGGTGCTCGTCCATCAGCCGGTAGAACCGCGCGTCGTGCCCGTCGGTCAGTTGGTGCACGAGCTCGTGGACCACGAGGTACTCGACGTAGCGCGGCGGCAGCTTCGCCAGATCGGCGTTGAACGTGATGTGCCCCGTCGCCCGGCTCGACGATCCCCAGTACGTCTTCATCTTCCGCAGGTCCCAGTCGCGGATCGTGACGCCCAAGATCGGCTGCCACTTGTCGAGGAGGCGCTGGATGCGCCTGTGCAGGCGCTTGCGTGCCCTGGACTCGTCGAGGTCGCCCAGGAGGGTCGCCCACTTCATCGCGATCTCCTCCGCACGAGGCGACGCCTCAGCGCCGGACCATCTTCGCGCGCGCGACGTCGCCGTCCTTGTCGAGGAAGTAGAGGTAGCCCTTCTCCTTCTTGACGCCGACCTTGGCGACCTTCTTGGCCCCGCCGCCCCGCTTCTTGCCGCGCGCCATCGCCGCGCGCGCGACGTCGCCCTGCTTGTCGATGAAGTACAGGAAGCCCTGCTGACGCGTGACCACGGTCCTCGAGATCTTCTGAGCCATGATCCGAACCTCCGTGCCTGAGGTCGACAGTCGCATCTTTCGACGACGGGCGCAAAGAACCGGCGCCCCTACTCCTCCTCCAGCTCGACGCCGGCCGCGGCGAGCGCGATCGCCTGCCCGGGGAAGTGGAGCGGGAACGCCGCGACCATCGCCGCGCTCGAGTACGCGTGGTCGCCCCGGACGATGAAGCACGCGCCGGCGTCCAGGTGGGCACCGTCCCGCGAGAGGTCCCACCACGAGAGGATCGTGTAGACGTCCCCGTTGCTCGTCACGACCCCGAGCCTGAACCGGCCCCGCCGCCGCTCGTCCAAGCGACACCACGGCGCGTAGCCCCCGTCGAGGGGCAGCGTGTCGAGGGCGGGGCGCCGCGCCGGACCGTGGCGATCGTAGAGGCGGCGCTCCCCCTCCGGTCCACGGCCGTACCACCAGCTCGGCGCGTCGCCGGGCACCCCCGAGGCCTGCTCGCGCGCGGCCGACGCCCGCGCGTGGGCGGCCGACGCCTGCTCGCGCGTCCACCACGCGTCGAAGGCGACGGAGGCCATGGTCTCCGACGTGCGTCGGCCCCGTGCCCAGCGGACACCCGTGAGCCACGCGCGGCGCGCGATCGCCTGATCCGCGCTCACGCGCTGATCCGTCTGCGGCACGCGGCGTCCATCGCCCCCGAGTGTCGCCCACGAACACGGAGCCCGCAAAACTTTCGCCGCCGCTAGCGACGCTTCTTCTTCGAGGGCGCCTGGCTCCTCGTCCCGCGGGTCCCGCTGCCGCCCTTGACCTTCGCGAGGCACTCGTCGACCTCGCGCGAGATCTGGGCCTCACTCTTCTTCCCGGCACGCTTGGGAGACGCCGTCGGGGCCGGCAGAGCCGGTGACTTCGGCGACTTCGACTTGGTCGGCTTGGCCGCCTGGCGACGACTGCCGCCGAGCGCGCGCGCCTTGCGGGCGACGTCGCCGTCGCCGTCGAGGTAGTAGATGTACTTGCTGTAGTCCAGCTCGAGGCCGGTCGGCGCGACTTTCTCGGGACGGCCCTTGGGCTGTCCCTTCTGCTTGCGCGGAACGGCCCAGACGTCACCGTTCTTGATGTAGTACATCTTATCGTTGTCTCGCTCGATCCCGAGCCGCGCGATCTTGTCGCTCATGTCGTGTCCTCCTTCCGGCGAACCTAGCCGAACGAGCCGACGTGCAGCGAGGGGAAAGTGCAGATCTCGACAGCCTGGTAAGATCTGCCGCATGGCCACGATCTGCGATGCCTGCGGCGAGAAGTTCGGGCGCGACGCGGGACACTCGACCCTGCACGTGTCTCCGCCCAGACCCGACATGAAGCTCTTCCAGGCCCTCGTGACGGCCGGCCGATCCTTCACGTCTCACGATCCGCTAGCGCTCGACCTGTGCCTCGCGTGTACGGCTAAGACACTCGCGCGCCTGGGTCTGCCGACCGACGTCTGCGAGCTGCCGGCGATGCCGACGACCCCGACGCCCGACGAGGATCCCGATCGGCCGCCCGCCGGAGCGCTGACCGAGGAAGACCTGCGCCAGCTCGGCCTCGTCGACCAGGGCAACACGGTGCCGAAGAGCTGACTGCTATGACGACGATCGAGGACATCCTCAAGGAAGATGGCGCGCCTGACGGACCGCTGCCGCCGGCACCTCCATGGCACGTCGACTCACACGCCTGCATGCACGGCTGAATCAGCTGCGGCGTCAAGCCTGAGTGGGTACTCTGTGATTGCGAGGATCCGGCGAATCAGTGGCCTCCGCGTGCTCCGGGCGACGGGCCGCGTGACTGTTCGTGCTTCCGTTGCGAAGGGCACGATCCGCGCTGGGAGCGCGGCAAGCTCGCAGGGTGCGAGTACAAGGACCACCACTGCGATGACTGTCACGAGCACCAGCGCTGCACGATCACAGCGTGCGGCTTTGATCGTTCGCTCGCGTAGCTCGGTGCGCCTGACTGGATTTGAACCAGCATGAGATCGCTCTCAGCGGTTCCTAAGACCGCCGCGTATTCCGCTTCGCCACAGGCGCGTTCGTTTCAAGATTGTGCGATCGACAGGATTTGAACCTGCACGGGCTCTCGCCCACGAGCACCTCAAGCTCGCGTGTCTACCAAAGCTCCACCACGATCGCGTACGTGCGGATGACAGGATTTGAACCTGCACGGGCTCTCGCCCATCGAGACCTGAACTCGACGTGTCTACCAAAGCTCCACCACATCCGCGTGAT
>Ga0265313_10002325_pt1 | contig 16658 bp, 15 predicted proteins | sample 4123metaG_FD_203122 | JGI IMG/M metagenome (GOLD analysis project Ga0265313, IMG submission 203122) | Rhizosphere microbial communities from Carex aquatilis grown in University of Washington, Seatle, WA, United States - 4-1-23 metaG | ecosystem: Host-associated > Plants > Roots > Rhizosphere >...
CTATGGGGAACCCGGCACCCGACTCCACCCGGACACGCTCCCATGTCGAGCACGCAGCGCTTCCGATCTCTCCCGGCACTTGCAGCGGCCGGGATGGCGCTGTGTCTCACGGCCCAGGCCGCGGACCGCGCCGGTCCCTTCCCAACCGGTTCCACTCCTCATTTCCGCCACATCGCCACAGAGGACGGCCTCGCCAACAGCGACGTGCATGCGCTGCTGCAGGACGCCACCGGCTACATGTGGATCGGCACCGATAACGGCCTGCAGCGTTACGACGGCTACCGCTTCGTCACTTGGCTGCATGATCCCCGCGACTCCGCGTCGCTGGCGCAGAACATAATCACCGCCCTGGCCTTCGCGCCGGACGGGAAGCTGTGGATCGGCACCCAGTCGGCAGGCTTGGACGTGTTCGATCCCAATGGCAGCAGCTTCGCGCACCGCATGCACGACGGGGAGAAGGCCGGCAGCCTCGTGGACGACGGCGTGTTCGCGCTGCTCTTCGACAAGCAGGGGCGCCTGTGGGTCGGCACCGACAAGGGACTCGACCGGCTGGATGCGCCGGCGGAGGACTTCCGCCACTATCACACCGGTTCCACGCTGCCCAACGGCGAACGCATCCTCTCGCTGCATGAGGCGCCGGATGGACGCATCTGGGTAGGTGCCGATCACGGCGTGTTCTACTACGACGAGAAGCAGGACAAGCTCACACGCTTCGTGCCCCGCGGCGGGGCGGCGGCAGCCCAGGCCATGCCGGTGCTGGGCGACGTGCCCATCAACCTCTTCTATACCGACCGCGACGGCCGCCTGTGGATCGGCAGCGAGCACGGTATCGGCGTGGTGGGCAAGAGCGGCGGCCTGGACGCCTTCTATACCGCGCAACCCGGCAAGGACTGCGCGCTGCAGAGCGACCATGCCCGCGGTCTGGTGCAAGACGACGAAGGTGACTTATGGATCGCCGTGCTGCACGCCGGCCTGGAACGACTGGATCCCGAGAGCGGTTGTTTCACCGACTACCGGCACGATGCCACCGACCCAGGCAGCCTGAAGGACGATGGTCCTCGCCTGATGTACCGGGATCACACCGGCCTGTTCTGGATCGGCACCTATTACAGCGGCATCGACCTCTATAACCCGCGCACCCGCGTGTTCGGCTACTACCACGCGCATCCGGGCAGTGCCGATGGCCTGGCCGACAACATGGTCACCTCCATGGCCAAGCAGGTGGACGGCACGCTGTGGGTCGGCACCATCCGCGGCCTCACGCGCCTCGACGCACCGCGCCGCCACTACCGCCAATACATCCTGCCGGGCCGGCCCAGCTATGCACAGGATGACCTGGCGGTGAACGCCGTGTACGACGACCGCGAGGGGCGCCTGTGGGTGGGCACCGACTATGGCCTCTCGCTCTATCAGCCGAGTAGCGACAGCTTCCATTTTTACCGGCTGGTGGACGCCCATGGCGACCCTTACCAAAGCAGCGTCACCTATATCTTCGAGGACAGCGCGCGGCGCCTGTGGGTGGGCACCGAGTCCGGCCTCTTGCAGTTCGATCCCGCTGCCGGCGCGGTGGCGCGGCGTTTCATGACTGACCCTAAACGCAATGATGCGCTGCCCAATCCCCAGGTGAATGCCCTGTGCCAGAGCAAGGATGGCGACGTGTGGGTCGGTACGCTACAGGGCTTAGGCCGCTTCGACGGCGTACACGACGAGTTCCGTGTGTACGACGAAGGCAAAGATGAACGTCACAGCCTATCCAGCAACTCCATCCTCAGCTGCCAGGGGAGCGGGGACAGCCAGGTGTGGATCGGCACCGATGAAGGCCTGGACGTGCTGGATCCGCGTGATGCCTGGGTGCGCCACTTCGGCCTGGCCGAAGGCCTGCCCGACCTCAACATCGCCGGGATGCTGCAAGACCGACACGGGGACCTCTGGCTCTCCACCAACAAGGGCATCAGCCATCTCTCTCCAAAGGGCGAGGTGCTGCGTGACTATGCGGAGCCGGACGGCCTGCAGCGCGGCGATTTCAACGACGGCGCGGCCTTCGCCGCCGCCGACGGCGAACTGTTCTTCGGCGGCTCCAACGGCCTGGACAGCTTCTATCCAGTGGCGCTGCGCCGCGACGCCGCCGCACCCACCGCCACCATCACCGGCTTCACGGTATTGGGCAGGCCCGTGGGCCTGGGCCCCGGCGTGGAGCCGCAGGTGCGCTACCGCGACAACGTGCTGGGTTTCGAGTTCGCCGCCTTCGACTACGCCGAACCTTCGCATAATCGTTTCCGCTACCTGCTGGAAGGTTTCGACGAAGATTGGCGCGTGACCAACGGCGAGCGCGCCATCACCTATACCAACCTGGATCCGGGCCGCTACGTGCTGCACCTCAAGGGTTCGCGTGACGGCCTGCATTGGTCCAAGGATGAAGCCATCCTCACCCTCCAGGTATTGCCGCCGCCCTGGCGCAGCTGGTGGGCTTATCTCGGCTACGTGCTGGCGCTATTGTTGGTGGGTGGCGGCAGCTTTGCGCTGTTCGCCCGCTCCCTGAAACGCCGCCAGGCCTACACCGAGGAGCGCAACCGGCGCCGCTGGGCCGAAGCCCTGCACCAGCTGATCCAGTCCGTCACCGCGCTGGAAGACGAGCACGCCATCGTGGCCTGCCTGCTGGACAGCCTCATGCAGTTCATCGCCTATGACCGCGCGCTCTTCTACACCGAGCGCGACACCGGACTGGCGCTCATCGGCACCCGCGGCGGTGGCGCGCTGGAGCAGCTCTACCACGAGCGCTGGCCCAACTCCCATGCCGCGGTAGCCGGCCTGCTGCGGCGCGGCACGGCGCCACGCATGCTCACGCAAGAGGAAGCTGCCACGCTGGAACCCCCGGGCCAGACGCCGCGCCATTACATGGCGGTACCACTCATCTCCGGCAACAGCCCGTTCCGGTTGCTGCTGGTGGGCCGCGAATCCAAGACCATCGAGACCCAGGGCCTGGACATCGCCGCCGCCATGGCCAAGCAAGTGAGCGTGGCACTGGACCGCGCGCTGCTGGTGAAGGACCTGGAGAAGCTCGCCACCACCGACAGCCTAACGCGCCTGCACATCCGCAGGAGCTTCCTGCAACGAGCCGAGGGTGAGTTCGAGCGCAGTCGTCGCTACCAGCGCGCGCTCTCGGTGCTGATGCTGGACGTGGACCACTTCAAGCGCGTGAACGACAGCTACGGCCACGAGACCGGCGACCGGGTGCTGCGTCTCCTGGCCGACACCTGCCGCAGCAGCCTGCGTCAGCAGGACGTGATCGGCCGCTACGGCGGCGAGGAATTCATCGCCTTCCTGCCCGAGACCTCGGCGGAAGTAGCCCAGGAAGCGGCGGAACGGCTGCGCCACAACGTGGAAGAACTCACCATCAACTCGCCCCAGGGGCCCCTGAAGGTCAGCGTCAGCATCGGCGTCGCCACCCTCAACCGCGCCACGCCCAACATGGGTGCGCTCATCAACGCCGCGGACCGGGCGCTGTACGAAGCGAAACAGAAGGGCCGGAATCGGGTGGTGGTCAGTTCCTGACCGCAGTGACCACGGAAGGGGCTGCGAGAGTCACGGCATCCGGCAAGGGATGCTTCTCCTGTAACTCCACGATCTTGGACGGCGAGACCAGGGATATCCCTTGAGTTGCCAAACCCGGCAACTCCGATTCCAGCACTGCGAACGTCGCGGACCTGGGATGCCCGATGGCGATGGCGAAACCATTTCGCTTCGCGATCTTGAGCAGCCGGTTCCATTGCTCCCGCACCGAAGCTTCCGTGTTCACATCGTCGAGGAATACGTTACGTCGCGCCGTCTGCACGCCCTGCTCGCGGGCGACCTGATACGCTACGCTGTCGGCTGAGGTATAGCTGTCGATGTAGTAATACGGTCCTGCGGCGCGCAGCGCCTGCATGATCCAGGCCATGTCACCCGGATGCTGGGTGATGAGGCTGCCTTCGTGGTTGTTCATGCCGTCGAGATGCGGGATGGACGCCAGGTCGTCCGCCACGGTGCCGCGGATCTCGCTCTCGGTCATCTCCAGCGTGATGCCACCGTCGCCCAGCGGTTTCTCACCCACCGATTCCATGGGCAGGTGCAACAGCACTTCCTTGGATGCGGCGTGGGCGAGGTCGGCGATGCGCGGCCCGTGCTCGGTGTGGGGCAGGATGGAGCAGGCCACCGGTCCCGGCAACGCCACCACCCGTCTGCCCTCTTCCAGGCTGTTGCCGAGATCATCGATGAGCACAGCGATCACCGGACCGTGGATCGGCTCAGGGACCGGGGCGGTGTCGGCTGCCGTGCCGCTACCGAGCGGCGCCGCCAGCAACAACAGGGCCAGGGCGGACTTCATCTCTTGTGGTTGGCGCTGGCGTGATCCACCACCGCGAGACCCTTGAGGAGATTGAGCGCCTGATAGAGCTGGAAGTCCTTGGCGGCCAGCGCATCCTCAGCGCGGATGGCGGCGTTGCCGGTGGCCGGCACCATGGCCGTGGTGGGATTGGCGAGATGGCTGCGCAGGCTGGATTCCTTCTCGGGTCCGGCACGGTCATCGTTGGGCTGGTCGGCCAACTGCAGCGCATCCACTTCCACGTCGGGCTCGATGCCTTCCGCCTGGATGGAGCGGCCCGACGGGGTGTAGTAGAGCGCGGTGGTGAGCTTGATGGCATCGCCTTGGGGAAGCGGGATCACGGTCTGCACCGAGCCCTTGCCGAAGGTCTGCTCACCCACGATGAGCGCACGGTGATCGTCCTTCAGGGCGCCGGCCACGATCTCCGCCGCGGAGGCGGTACCCGCATCCACCAGCACCACCAGCGGCGCGCCGTCCAGCATGTCGCCGGGCGTGGCGCTGCGGGAGAGGCTGGCATCGGCGGCACGGCCCTTGGCGGTGACGATGACGCCGCTGTCCAGGAAGTCGTCGGCCACAGTCACCGCCGAGTCCAGCAGGCCACCAGGATTATTGCGCAGGTCCATCACCAGGCCCTGCAATGGGCCGCCGTTCTTCTTCACGAGTTCCTTCATGCTGCTGGCCACCGCACCCGCGGTGTCGTCGCCGAAGTCGGCGATACGCAAGTAGCCATAACCCTTCTGCAAGAGTTCGCCGTGGGCCGAGGCGATCTTCACCTCCTGGCGGACGAGCTTCACGGTGTAGGGCTGATCCTGGTCGACAGCTTGCAGCTCCAGCGTCACCTTGCTGCCGAGCTTGCCGCGCAGGAGTTCGCTGGCCTGGTCGAGGCTGAGACCTTCGGTGGAAGTGCCGTCCACGGCGAGCACGGCATCCCCCGCCTGGATGCCAGCCTTGGCCGCCGGCGAGCCGTCGATGGGCGCCACCACGATGACGTTGCCGTCGTCATCCAGGCCCACGTCGATGCCGATGCCGTTGTACTGGCCGGAGGTGAAGTCCTCCATGTCGCTGTACTCGCTCTTGTCCAGGAAGTCCGAGTGCGGATCCAGGTTGCCGAGCATGCCCTTGATGGCGCCGCGCAGCAGCGTGGCGTCGTCCACCGGCACCACGTACTGCTCCTTCACCAACTGCATCACGTCGGCGAGCTGGCGCACCTCATCCCAGGGCAAGGCTGTCGCGGTCGATGCGGCAGATGCCTTGGTGGGTGCGGGCGCGGCGAGCGCGCCGGTGGCGGTGAGGACGAGGGCGACGCTAAGCAGGATGCGGATGTTCATGAGGGACTCTGGAGTTCGGCGTGGAGGGACGGGGAAGATTCTATACCCTGCGTTCAGCCGCCCGGCAGGCGGCCGCGGCACCAGCGGCGCGGATCGAGGGTGTCGTTGCCGTGTCGCAGTTCGAAATATAAGGCCGGCTGGTCCTGGCCGCCGCTGTCGCCGAGGGAGGCGATGGCCTCGCCGGCCTTCACATAATCGCCCACCTGGTGGCTGACGTTCTGGTTGTGGGCATAGATGCTGAGATAACCCTCGCCGTGATCCACGATCACCAGCAGGCCGAAGTGCGGCATCCAATCGGCGTACACCACGCGACCCTGGGCGATGGCGCGCACCGGCGTGCCGGTGGGCGCGGCGATGAGATCCCCTTCCCAGTGCAGGTGGCCGCCGGCACGGGACTGTCCGTAGTAGTTCAGCATCTTGCCGCCCACGGGCCACAAGAGACGACCCTTCAGCGCCGAGAAGCGCTTGCCCTGCTGGAGTTCCGGCGGCACGTCCTGCATGGCCTGGCGCAGGCTGTCCACCAGGGACTGCATGGCCTGCTGATCCTTGTTGAGCCGAACCATCTGGACCTTGCGATCCTTGATGCCGGCATCCAGGTTCGCCAGCAACTGCCGGCGCGACTTGCCATGGGCTTGCAGCTCCGCGAGGGAGGCGGCGCGGCTGTCGCGCAGTTTCTTCAGGTTGGCGAGCTGCAGCTGGATATGTGCATCCACTTCATCCAGGGCCGTTAGTTCCTGGTGCACCGCGGTGATGCGCTGCGCGCGCGCCTGATTCAGGTAGTCGTAGTCGGCCAGCAGGCGGCCCACGGTCTCCGGATCCTGCGCATCCAGCAGCAGGCGCAACTGCGAATCCCGGCCCTCGCGATAGGCAGCCTGCATCTGCTGCGCCAGCGCGCTCTTCTGCTGGTCCAGCACGGCCTGGCGCGCGGCCTTCTGCCGCTGCAGCTCGCTAAGCTGGCCCTCGGCAGCACCCACCTGCCGGTCCAGTTCCTGGTAGTCGTGGCTGGCCTCGGCGATGGCGCGCTCGCTGCCGCGCAGCTGCACCTGCACCGCATCGCGCTTCTGCAGCGCCGCGTCCTGGGCCTGCTGCACTTGCGTGAGCTTGGCCTTGAGCTTGTCCAGCTGCTGCTGCTTGGCGGCGCTATCGTCGGCCGCCTGGGCCGACGCCACCAACAACAGGCCCAGCAACAGGGCCAAGCGCGGGATGCTTCTATGCGGGACGGGGAGCAAGGGCGTCGCGGACCTGGCTGGTATCAAGAGGATGGGGGAATTCTATCAGCCGGCAGCCGCGCCAGGCCCCGGCGCGGCTGCCGCCCCGGCGTTGTGGCATAGTCTAGGCCGGCTCAGCGGATGATGGGGATCCGAAAATGCCTATGTACATGGATATCCACGAGATACCCGGGGTCACCCGCGAGGACCTGGCCAAGGCCCATGCCGCCGATGTGAAGGTGCAGGGCCAGTTCGGCGTCGAATACCACAAGTACTGGCTCAACGAGAGCACAGGCAAGGTCTACTGCCTGTGCAGTGCGCCGAACGCGGACGCGGCGATGCAGGTGCACCGCGAGGCGCATGGCGCGATGGCGCAGCGCCTCATCGAGGTGACGCCGGACATCGCCGAGGCATTCATGGGCGAGGCGGAGACCAACGCCGCCGGCGCCGCGCTGCTGCCCGGCCCGCGCAACGAGGGCGACCCCGGCATCCGCAGCGTACTGTTCACGGACATCGTGGGCTCCACCGACATGACCCAGAAGCTGGGCGACGAGCAGGCCATGCAGCTGGTGCACCTGCACGACCGCATCGTGCGCGAGGCGATCGCCGCCCACGGCGGGCGCGAGGTGAAGCACACGGGTGACGGCATCATGGCGGCATTCATCTCGGCGGCGGCGGCGATCCGCTGCGGTACGCAGGTGCAGAAGGCCCTGCAGGCCCACGCGGCCTCGAACGCCGGGCACCCGCTGCAAGTGCGGGTCGGCGTGGCCGCCGGTGAGCCGGTGGAGCATCACAACGACCTATTCGGGAGCACCGTGCAGCTCTCGGCGCGACTCTGCGCCCATGCCGAGCCGACGCAGATCGTGGTGTCCAACGTGGTGGCTGAGCTATGTCTGGGCAAAGGCGTGAGCTTCACGGACCTGGGGGCGCTCGACCTCAAGGGCTTCGCCCAGCCGGTACGAGCCCATGCCGTGAATTGGTGACCCCCACCGCCTAGCCTCCGGCTCCCGCCCGCCAAGGGGCCTGGCGGCCCAACTGATATACTACGCAGCCTTTTCAAGACGCCTCCCGGCCCCATATACAGACCATGTCGCGCCTCCTCGAATTCATCCAGCATCATCCCCTGCTCGTGGGCGTCCTGGCCCTGGCACTGCTCGCCCTGGTGGTAGACGAGCTGTTGCGCCGCATGCGCAAGTACCGCGAGGTGAGCGCTGCCCAGGCGGTATTGCTCATCAACAAGGGCGCCCCGGTGCTGGACCTGCGCGCGGCGGACGAGTTCTCCGCCGGGCACATCATCAATGCCCGCAACCTGCCGCTCACGGAGCTGGACGGCCGGGTGGCGGAGCTGGAGGCCCTCAAGGGGCAGCCCCTGCTCTTGTGCTGCAAGGACGGCAACCAATCCGGCAACGCCGCGGCGCGCCTGGCCAAACTGGGCTTCGGCCCGCTCAACATGCTGAAGGGCGGCATCGAGGCCTGGCAACGCGAACAGTTCCCACTGGAGCGCGGTTCGTGAGCGCCCCCGTCACCATCTATTCCACCCGCATCTGCCCCTACTGCGTGCGCGCCAAGGCGCTCTTGGACGGCAAGCACGTGACTTACACCGAAGTGATGGTGGACCAGGACCCGGAGAAGCGCGCCGAGATGATGCAGAAGAGCGGCCGGCGCACCGTGCCGCAGATCTTCGTGGGCAGTCATCATGTGGGTGGCTTCGACGACCTCTACCTGCTGGACAGGACCGGCGGGCTGGACCCGCTGCTGGCCGGCGGCTGATCCGACCCATCCCATCAACACATATATAAGTAATCCGAGGGAGACATGGCCGAGAACCAGAACAAACAGGTGCTGTTGAACCGCATCTACATCAAGGACTGCTCCTTCGAATCGCCGCGCGTGCCTGAGGTGTTCTCCCAGCAGGTGAACCCCGACGTGAAGGTGGCCATGCGCACCACCAATCAGCGTCTGGACGGCAACTACGTGGAAGTTACCCTGGTGGTCACCGCCGACGCGCAAGTGGACAAGCGCAGCGTGTTCGTCGCCGAGGTGCACCAGGCGGGCCTGTTCACCATCGCCGGTTTCAGCGACACCGAACTGAACGCGATCCTCATGAGCTACTGCCCGAGCATCCTGTTCCCCTACGCCCGCGAAGTGATCTCCGACCTGGTGATGAAGGGCAGCATGCCTTCGCTCTTGCTGCAGCCCGTGAACTTCGACGCCCTGATGATGGAGAGCATGGCCCAGGCCGCGGCTGAGGCCGCGGGCAAGAAGTAACGGCCGCACATGGCCGGCGCGCGACCCATAGGCATCGTCGGCGCCGGCTCCTGGGGCAGCGCGCTCGCCATCGCGCTCGCGCGCAACGGTCGCGCGGTGCAGCTCTGGTCAATGGACCGGAGCGAGCTCGAGCCCCTGCCCAAGGATCGCGAGAACAAGCGTTTCCTGCCGGGCTGTCCCTTCCCCGACCCCTTGAGCGTGGAGTTCGAGCTGCCCAAGCTCGTAGCCGCCTGCGATGACCTGCTGGTGGTGGTGCCGAGCCACGGCTTCCGCGCCACGCTGAAACTCATCGGTGACTGCAAACCGAAGGCCCTGCGCCTGGCCTGGGCCACCAAGGGCTTCGAGATGGAGAGCGGCAAGCTGCTGCACGAGGTGGCCAGGGAAGCCTTCGGTGGCAAGACGCCCTTCGCGGTGCTCTCCGGCCCCACTTTCGCCAAGGAAGTGGCGCGCGGCATGCCCACCGCCGTCACCATCGCCTCCAACGACAGCAAGTTCGCCGGCGACTTGGCCCAGGCCCTGGCCAGCCCCGTGTTCCGTGCCTACACCTCCGACGACCTCACCGGCGTGGAAGTGGGTGGCACTGTGAAGAACATCATCGCCATCGGTTGCGGCATCAGCGACGGGCTCGGCTTCGGCGCCAACGCCCGCGCCGCGCTCATCACCCGCGGTCTCGCCGAGATCAGCCGTCTCGGCGCCAAGCTCGGCGCCAAGCCTGAGACCTTCCAGGGCCTCACTGGTCTCGGTGATCTGGTGCTCACCTGCACCGACGACCAGTCCCGCAACCGCCGCATGGGACTTGGGTTAGCCACCGGCAAGTCCGTGAAACAGGTGGCGGCCGACATCGGCCAGGTGGTGGAAGGCGTGTACGCCGCCGAGGCGGTGCACGTGCTGGCGAAGAAGCTGGGCGTGGAGATGCCCATCTGCGAGCAGATATACCGCATCCTCTATGAGGACCAGGCTGCCCGTACCGCCGTCGAGGCCCTAATGGGCCGCTCCCTCAAGCACGAGAATCCTTAAAGCTACTGCGCTCGGCAGGGCGTTGTTGCGCTTCGGACTCGCAGTCGGTCATGCACAGAAGAGTGCACTCCCTCCTGCTCGCCTCGCGCGCCTAGCCCTGCCTTCGTTCGTTACGCTTTAAGGGGCCAATCTACTGAAAAATCTCGTTTTTTAGATTCCGGGCTGCCATATCCGGAACTCTGTCATCGTCGTATCATCTAAGCCCCTTTAGTCCCCCACTTCCATCTGTATCGCGAGGTCTCCCATGCGTCGTCCGTGGTCCGCGAAGTTCCTGACCCTGCCACTCACCGCCCTGGCAGGCATCCTCATCCTGGGCAATGCCGCGGCCGGCGATGCCTCGCCCGCCATGGTGGGCTTCTCCGGTGGCGATGCCGGCCAGGAACAGAGCCTCGAACAGAAGTTCGATGGGCTGCTCTCGGCGCAACAGCAGAGCGACTGGAACAAGGAGATGGCCTCGGGCGCCAACAACGTGGGTTCACCCCACGACAAGGCCAACGCCGACATGATGCTCAAGCTGTTCCAGTCCTGGGGCTGGGATGCGCGCATCGAGACCTTCTACGTGCTCTATCCGACACCGAAAGAGGAAGCGGTGGAGCTGGTGGCTCCGACCAGCTTCAAGGCCAAGCTGCACGAACCGGTGGTGCCGGGCGACAGCACCTCCTCCCTCACGGACAACGTGCTGCCTCCTTATAACGCCTACGGCGCCGATGGCGACGTGACCGCGCCGCTGGTGTACGTGAACTACGGCATGCCGGACGACTACAAGGAACTGGAGCGCCATGGCATCGACGTGAAGGGCAAGATCGTGATCGCCCGTTACGGCGCCGGCTGGCGCGGCCTCAAGCCCAAGCTCGCCTGGCAGCACGGCGCGGTGGGCTGCATCATCTATTCCGATCCAGCCGACGACGGTTACGTGCAGGGCGACGTATATCCCAAGGGCGCGTTCCGCCCCGAGGACGGCGTGCAGCGCGGTTCCGTGGCGGACATGCCGATCTATCCCGGCGATCCACTGACCCCGGGCAAGGGCTCGCCCTCGAAGCCCGGCAGCTTCAACCTGGCCGACGCCAAGACCGTGCTGAAGATCCCGGTGCTGCCCATCTCCTACGCCGACGCGAAGCCGCTGCTGGCGGCGCTGGACGGCCAGGTGGCGCCGGACGCCTGGCGTGGCGGCCTGCCCTTCACCTACCACATCGGCCCCGGGCCGGCGAAGGTGCACCTGAAGGTCATCAACAACTGGCAGCAGAAGCCGGTGTACGACGTGGTGGCCATGATCAAGGGCAGCGAGTACCCGGACGAGTGGATCGTGCGCGGCAACCACCACGACGGCTGGGTGTTCGGCGCCGACGACCCGCTCACCGGCAACGTGGCGCTGCTCAATGAAGCACAGGCCATCGGCACGCTGGTGAAGCAGGGTTGGAAGCCGAAGCGCACCCTGGTGTACGCGAGCTGGGACGGCGAGGAGCCTGGCCTCCTGGGTTCCACCGAGTGGGGCGAGACCCACGCCGACGAGTTGCAGAAGAAGGCGGTGCTCTACTTCAACACCGACAACAACAGCCACGGCTTCCTGTTCGGCGCGGGCTCCCACTCGCTGCAGGAGATGTTCAACCAGGTGGCGAAAGGCGTCACCGACCCCGAGACCCACGTGAGCCTGGATGCGCGCCGTCGCGCCTTCATCCGCGTGAACAGCTTCAAGGACCCCAATGGCGAGGAATCGGAACAGGCGGGTCTCGCTGCCACCGGCCAGGACCTGCCGCTCTCGGCGCTAGGGTCAGGTTCCGACTACACGGTGTTCATCGATCACCTGGGGATACCGACGCTGGACGCCGGCTTCTTCGGCGAGGGTGAGGGCGGCGACTACCACTCGCTGTACGATTCCTGGGATCACACCAACCGCTTCAGCGACCCGGGCTTCAAGTACGGCGTGGCCCTGAGCGAGGTGACCGGCCACACGGTGCTGCGCTTCGCCGACGCCGACGTGCTGCCCTACAGCTACGGATCCTTCGCCGAGACCGTCGGCAAGTACGTGGACCAGCTGCAGAAGCTCAGCGCCGGCATCCGCGAGAAGAACGAGCAGCAGAACAAACTGCTGGGCAGTGACGCCTTCACGCTGGCAGCGGATCCGGCCGTCACCTACGTGCCCCCGTCTGCGGCCCAACCGGCGCTCTACCTAAACTTCGCGCCGCTGCAGAACGCGCTCACCAAGCTGAAGGCCAGTGCCGCGGCCTACGATGCGGCGTTGGATGCCGCCACTACCGCGGGCTTCAAGCAGTCGGCGGACAAGCGCGCGGCGCTGGATAAGCAGCTGCAGGGTCTGGAACAGGACCTACAGTACTCCGGCGGCCTGCCGGGGCGCGCCTGGTTCAAGCACATGATCTACGCGCCCGGCCTCTTCACCGGCTATGGCGCCAAGACCATGCCCGGCGTGCGCGAGGCCATCGACCAGCAGCAGTGGGACACCGCCAACCAGTACATCGGCATCGACGCCGACGTGCTGACCAAGTTCAGCGCCGAACTGGACAAGGCCACAGCGTTGCTGAAATAAGGCCCTTGGAGCAAAAGAAAAGGGCAGGTGCCGTGAGGCACCTGCCCTTTCCATTTCTAGCGGTTTACTGCTTCTTGGTGGGAGCAGCGGCGTCGGCAGCCAAGCCTTCCACCTGGATGCGCAGGGTCACATCCATGTTGAAGCCGTAGGCCTTGCCGTAGTCCACGCCGAAGTCGGCACGGTTGAAGGTGCCGGCCACGTCGGCGCCGCAGACTTCCTTCTTATAGAAGGGGTGCATCATGCACTTGAAGCTGAGCACCTTCAGGTTCACCGGCTTGGTGACGCCGTGGAAGGTGAGGTTGCCGGTGACGGTGGTGGGCGCGCCGTTCGAGAAGCCACCCAGGGTGCCCTGATAGTGGGCTTCCGGGTACTTGGTGGCGTCGAAGAACTGGTTGCTCTTCAGCTCTTCTTCCAGCTTGGCGTTGCCGATCTCGGCACTGGTCATGTCCACGTACACGTCCACGCTGCCCGCGCCGGCAGCCTTGTCCAGGGTCACGCTGCCACGGTTCTTGGTCATCAGACCGCGCCACACCGAGAGCCCCCCGAAGTGGTCGGTGTCGAACTGCACATGGGTGTGGTCCGGATCGAGGGTGTAGGTGGCGGGCGCAGCGGTGGCGGCGGTCATCATGCCGGCAGCACACAGCATCGCGAGGGTCAGCAGTCGGGTCTTCATGGTCGCTCCTGTTTCGGGGTTCAACTATTGAGGGATCGGGAGAGTCGTTCCAGGCTCTGGTTCCAGCCGGCCTCCATGCCTTCCAGCATGGTGGTGGCTTCGGAGCCCAAGCCTTCGGCGAAGGTGCTCAGGGACATGCGGGTCTTGCCGCCTTCGTCCACGAAGGTCACCGAGAGCTCGCCTTGCAAGGCCGGCTTGCCGTCCTTGTCATGGGCCTCGAAGTCGAAGGCCAGCACCTCGGGCACGCGGAATTGTGTGAAGACGGCCTGCATCGGATGTTCGCTGCCGCCCGGCGCGCGCATCACGATGCGCAGCTTGCCGCCGATGCGGGGCTGCACCTCGCACACCGGCGTGGTGAAGTCCTTCGGTCCCCACCAGCGCGAGAGATGCTTGGGTTCGGTCCAGGCGCGGAACAGCACGTTGCGCGACAGGTCGTAGAGTCGGCTGACGTAGATCTCACGGCGCTGGGGCGCAGGACACATGTTCGACTCCTGGGGCGAGGACGCGGCGGAAGCCAAATGTTAAATCTGGTCTATCGATACCGGCCGGGCATTGTACGGCGCCCTTGGCCTAAGGAGGAGCGCACCGGCGGGTTACCAGGCTTCCTCCCATAGCCTTGTGGGACCGCGGATGCCGGAAGCATATTCCGGCCTGCCCGGGAGACTAGAAGGATCCCTTCATCCCTTGGCTCTGGCCAGGTAGGCATCCAGCTGCCTGAAGGTCCCGCTCCAGCCCTGCTCCATGGAGGAAGCGGCGGCCAGGAAGGTCTTCCGTTCCAGCTCGCTGGCTTGGAACGGCGTCCAACGCACGGTCAGCAATGTCTTGCCCCCCTGCGCCTCGAAGGTAGTGGTGGAGAGGGTCTCCCGCGGCCAGTCCTTGTTGCCGGGATGGCGGCTTAGGCCTCCCCGGGCGTCGGAGAACTGGGAGATCAGCACGATCTTCTCCGGCCGCAGGATCTCCTTGAAGATCCACTTGCCGTACATGACCTGGCCGTCCATGAAGCGCATGCCGTAGTGGAAGAAGCCGCCGGGCCGCAGGTCAAGCTTGATGTCCACCATGGCGCAGTTCTCAGGCCCGAACCATTCCTTGAGGTGCTTCTCCTGGGTCCAGACGTCGAACACCAGTTCCCGCGGCGCGTCGAACACGCGGCTGATGATGAACTCTTCGCCTTCCAGCCGTGCCTTCTGCATGTCCATGGTCTTCTCCTCTCGATCAGTGTGCCGGGGCTTTCGGGGCGCCGGCCGGGATGCGCAACAGGAAGACGCCGAGCAAGCCGGCGATGAGCGCGAAAGCCGCGCCGCAGAGGAAGGCGGCCTGGTAGCCGCCCGCCAGGGCCGCCACGTGGCTTACGCCGGCATCCGCGAGGCCCGCAGTCCGGGCCGCGGCCACGCTGGCCAGCACCGCCAAGCCAAGCGCGCCACCCAGCATGAAGGCGGTGTTGACGATGCCGGAGGCGAGGCCCGAATCCGCTTCCTTCACGTCGCTCATGGCTGCCATCAGCACCGGGTTGAAGGCCACGCCGGCACCGATGCCGAGCAGGATCATGCCGGGCAGGATGTCACGCAGCAGCGTGCCGTCCACCGGTGCACGGGCGAACAGAGCCAAGCCTGCGGCGGCCAGCAGCAGGCCGATGAACAGCGGGCGCTTGATGCCGAAGCGCATCACCAGCTTGGCCGAGAACCCGAGGGACATGACGGCCATTATTAGGTTGGAGGGCAGGAAGGCCATGCCGATCTGCATGGGAGTGAAGCCCAGCACCAGCTGCATGTAGAGCGCCGAGAGGAAGAACCAGGAGAACATGGCCGCGGCCCACAGGATGCCGCAGATGCTCGCGACCGAGAGGTTGCGCAGGCGGAACATGGCCAGCGGCACCAGGGGTTTCTTCACCTTGGCTTCGATGGCCAGGAATGCGCCGAACACCACGAACGCGGCGGCGAGGATGCCGAGCGTCAGCGGCGAGGTCCAGCCGTTCTGGTTGCCGTTGATGGTGGCGTAGTTGGCGAGCAGCAGGGCCAGCGTCACGCTGACGGCCCCGGCCACGTCCAGTTGGCGCTGCCCTTCCGCCTCGCCGGCGTGCTTAGGGAGAAGCTTCCAGCACAGCAGGAACACCACCAGGCCCACCGGCACGTTCACCAGGAAGATCCAGTGCCAGTTGAAGCCGCCGGTGAGCACGCCGCCCAAGAGCGCGCCGATGCAGCCGCCGCCGGAACAGACGAAGCCGTACACGCCCATGGCCTTGGTGCGCTCCTCAGTCTCGGTGAACAGATTCAGGATCAGAGACAAGGACACCGCATCCACGATGGCTCCCCCTAAGCCCTGCACGCTGCGCGCCACCATGAGGAAGGTCTGAGAGCCGGCCATGCCGCAGGCCAGCGATGCGCTGGTGAACAGCACCAGACCGCACAGGAAGATCCTGCGGTGGCCGTAGAGGTCGCCGAGGCGGCCGCCCAGCAGCAGGAAGCCGCCGAAGATCAGGATATAGGCGTTCACCACCCAGGCCAGAGACACGTCGTCGAACTTGAGGTCGGTGCGGATCGACGGAAGAGCGACGTTCACGATGGTCACGTCCAGCACGATCATCAGCGCCCCGGCGCACAGGAGCGCCATGGCCAGCCAGCGATTGTCGAAATGATGCTTGACGGAACTCATCAGCCTTTCTCCGGATGGTAGGTGAGCATGACCATCTTCTTGTCGAAGACTTCACTGGACACGAGTTGCAGGGGCACGCGCTTCTGCATGCCACGGAACATGGGGATGCCCTGCCCCAGGATGGTGGGGTTCATCATGATGCGGTACTCATCGATGAGTCCTGCTTCAGCTAGGGTCGATACCAGGCCGCCGCTGCCGTAGATCGCCACGTCTCGGCCCGGTTGCGCCTTCAGTTCACGCACGCTCTTCACCGGATCTGCAGTCACGGTGGCGTTATCCCAACGGCCCCAGCCCGCATCCTTCAAGGTACGAGAGGCCACGAGCTTGGGCAACTCGTTCATGGCGTCGGTGACGAGTGGGTCGTTGCCCTTGGTGTTCTCCGGATTGGGCCAGTAGCCGGCCATCATCTCGTAGGTGACTCGGCCGAACAGCAGCATCCCGAGGGTGGGCATCATCCGGTCCACGTATGCGAAGAAATCCGGTCCCACCGCGAACCAGCTGAGGTCGCCGTCCGGCGCAGCCAGATAGCCGTCTAGGGAGACCAGGTTGGAGACGATGACTCTGCGCATGGTCATTCCCTCTTGAGTTTGATCTTGGGCGTGGGCAGGTCACG
>Ga0265313_10002328_pt1 | contig 16654 bp, 18 predicted proteins | sample 4123metaG_FD_203122 | JGI IMG/M metagenome (GOLD analysis project Ga0265313, IMG submission 203122) | Rhizosphere microbial communities from Carex aquatilis grown in University of Washington, Seatle, WA, United States - 4-1-23 metaG | ecosystem: Host-associated > Plants > Roots > Rhizosphere >...
CACCTCCCCCTTGTGGATTGCCTTGGACCCCAGGGTGCTATCTATTGGCCGAACTAGCCATGAAGCTCCGTCCCCTGACAGGCACGATTACGGCCCTCGTCACACCCTTCCGAAACGGAAAGGTGGCCTACGACGATCTGCGCAAACTCGTGGAGTATCAGATCAAGGGAGGAATCAACGGGATCGTGCCCGTCGGCACGACGGGCGAATCCCCGACACTTTCCCACGAGGAGCACATAGACGTCGTGCGCGCCGTAATCGCGGCGGTCCGGGGGCGGGTCCCCGTGATCGCGGGGACCGGTTCGAATTCGACGGCGGAGGCCGTCGGCCTTACCGCCCTCTCCCACGAGGCGGGCGCGGATGCCGTTCTCGTCGTTGCGCCCTATTACAACAAGCCCGGACCGGAAGGCCTGTTCCGTCATTTTGCCGCGATAGCCGACGCGACCGACCGGCCGGTCGTGCTGTACTCGATTCCGAGCCGGTGCGGGATCGAGATCGGCGTGCCCGTCGTTCAACGGCTTCGCGCAAGGTACAGCCATGTCCGGTGGATCAAGGAGGCGGGAGGGAGCGTCGATCGCGTTGACCAGCTCAAGCATGCGCTCGGATCGGACATCACCGTCCTGAGCGGGGACGACGTCCTCACCCTGCCCTTCATGGCCGCAGGCGCCGAAGGGGTGATCAGCGTGGCCTCGAATCTGCTCGTTCGCGACGTCGGCCGGCTCGTGAGGCTGGCGCTCGAAAACGATTTTGCCGCCGCGGGCAAGCTGCACCGGAAGCTGTATCCGCTGTTCAAGGCGCTGTTCGTCGAATCCAACCCGGTCCCGATCAAGGCGGCACTCGCCAGGGCCGGCGTCATCGGGTCCGACGAGGTCCGCCTGCCGCTTTGCGAGATGAGTGCGCCAAATCGCGCGATTGTCGAGGGCGTCCTCGAGTCGTTGGGAAAGTGATCCCGCACAGATGGCCCTGACTCTCCTTCTGAATGGCTCGAGGGGCCGCATGGGGGCCGCCGTCATCGAGGCGGCCCGCGATCTCGGCATGCGCATAGGAGCCGCCGTGGACGTCGGGGACGACCCGGCGGCCTCGATCGGATCCTGCGACGTCGTCGTGGATTTCAGCTCTCCGCAGGCAACCCGCGCGCTGCTCGAGCTGGCCGCCTCGCACCAGAAACCGATCGTCATCGGGACGACCGGACACACGGCCGAGGAAAGGAAGGCTCTCCTGCCGATCGCGGCGCGGGTGCCCTGCGTCTGGGCGGGAAATTTTTCCGTGGGGGTCAACGTCCTGTTCGCCCTGAGCAGGCAGGCGGCGCGGATCCTCGGCCCGGATTACGACGCCGAGGTAGTCGAAATGCACCACCGCTTCAAGAAGGACGCCCCCAGCGGCACCGCGGCGCGCCTCCTCGAGATCATCCTCGAAGAGCGCAAGCTCGGCGCAGGGGCACTTCGGCACGGGCGCAAGGGCCTGACCGGCGGGCGCACGACGGCCGAAGTGGGCGTCCATTCCCTGCGCGGCGGGGACGTCGTGGGCGACCACACCGTCATTTTTGCGGGCATCGGGGAAAGGCTTGAACTTTCGCACAAGGCGTCCGACCGGGCGATCTTTGCCCGGGGCGCTGTGCGGGCGGCCCAATGGGTCGTCGGCCGGAAGGCCGGCGTATACGACATGCAGGACGTTCTGGGCCTGAACTCATCGTCCCCGGGCGACAGCGGAACGTGATCACGTCCATCCAGGGCCACTTGGCGAGCGCCTCGCCGCTGCATGCCGTCGTGGAATTGAACGGCTTCGGCTACGAGGTGAACATCCCGGTCACGACGTCCGAACGGCTGCCGCCCGCCGGCTCGCCCGTCAAGCTACATACCCACGTCGTCTATCGCGAGGACGCCCAGACCCTCTACGGATTTGCGACCGCGGCGGAGCGCGATTTTTTCCGCCTCATGATCGAACGGGTGACCGGCGTGGGGCCGAAGGTCGCGCTCGGAATCATGAGCCGTCTGTCCCTCCCCCTTCTTGAAGGGGCGATCCGGGCGGGCGATGTCGGCACCCTTTCCAAATGCCCCGGCATCGGGAAGAAGACGGCGGAACGCCTGGTCATCGAGCTGAAAAGCCTGGTCGGCGGCCCGGAAGCGGGACCTGTGCCGGCGGGGGCCGGGCGCCCCGGAGAGGATGCCCATCGCGACGCCGTGTCGGCCCTCGTTGCCCTGGGCTACAAGGCCCAGGATGCGGACCAGGCGGTCCGGCGGGCCAGCCTGTCGCTCGGCGCCGCGGCCGGCACGGAGGCGCTGATCAAGAAGGCCCTTGGAGGCTAGGCTCAGCGCTGGAAGCGGAAAGCCACCGTCTCAGCGGTTTCTTGCGTTTCGGGGGACGGGCCATCCGCGTCGACGCCAGTGCCCAGAAAAGCCGTGTTTGGCTTGAAATCGACCTGAACGGCGGGGACCGGCTGAACCGACTCCACCTGGAGCTGCGCAATCCAGGCAAGCGAAGGCAACCGATTCCTGCCTGCCCCCGTCATGAGTCCCTCCGAAGCGGGAGTGCCTCCGTTCACGCTGAAATCGCGCACGGAAAGAGCCGGCACGAGTTCGCGCGGGTAATTGTCCGGCGCGATCGACGGCAGGTCCGAACGCTCCTGCACCGCGACCTGCGGGGCCGGCGCCGGCGCATGGTTGCGGACGGCGAAAACGACGGCAACGCACGCGGCAAGGGCAAGACCCGCGGCCGGGATGATCGCCGCCCACCGGCGCGCCGGGCGCCGGGCGGGAAGCGTCTTCGCCGCCAGCGCCGTCTCTTGAAACCGGTCCGCGAGAAGCGTGCACGCCTTCTGGATGCTGCAGTACTGCCTGTAGATATCACGGCGCGCCGGGTCGGCGGCAACCTCGGCCTCCAGACGTTTTGCGTCCTCGGCGCCAATCTCATGATCCACGTAGAGATTCAGCAGTTCGATGAATTCGGATTGTTTCATTTGAAGTCCTCTCCCAAACGCGAACGCAGGCTTTCGCGAGCCCGGGCGATCCGGCTTTTGACCGTCCCGATCGAGATGCCGAGGATGTCGGCAATCTCCTCGTACGAAAGGTTCCTGACGTTGCGCAGTATGAGTATTTCGCGGTGCTTGGTGCCCAGCTTCTCCATGCCACTGCCGATGCGGTCGACGAATTCCTGGGTCACAGTGATGTCATCGGGGGTCTCCACCTCGGCTGGAATGACGTCGGCGAGCGTCCCGTCATTGTCTGCGCCGATCGGGGCATCGATCGACACGGATTTGTCGCGCTTCCGCCGCCACCAGTACCAATAGCGGTTGCGCGCGAGGTTGGTTGCGATCTGGTAAAGCCAGGTCGAAAAGGCGGAATCCCCCCTGAAGTTGGCCAGGCCCCGATGGGCCCTGATGAAGGCGTCCTGGGTCACCTCCTCCGCATCCTGCGGGTTGCGCAAGAGCTGGTTTACCATGGAGTAAATGCGGCTCCAATACCGCCCGACCATTTCGTCAAAGGCAGACTGGTCCCCGTTCTTGAACCGGTCCACCAGCATCCGGTCAAAGGCAACTTCTTGAGCTTTGGTAGACATGCGCTCTGCCTCGCTCTGATGCGTATATTTCTCAATTGTTCCCAAGATTCGTAGAGGTTGACCAGATAAGACGCCGAAGGGTCCGCGGTCAACTAGGCGGGGCGCGTCCGGAAGGGATATTCCTGCGAAGGATCCATTTTTGCTTGCCCGAAATAATCAGGCACCGGTAGAACCGACCTTTCTTGCGTTGTTTACGAGATTGGGTTCTTCTAGCCGGGGAATGTTCGGGCAACGGCCCGGATGCCCTCCCCTGTGCAAAATAACCTTCAAATTGACTGGAATCAAGGGTTGGTAGCTCAACGGTAGAGCAGCGTCCTTTTAAGTCGTTGGTTCCGGGTTCGAATCCCGGCCAACCCACCAGCCTTTACGACCGCCATGAAACGCCTTGTCATCATAGAAGACCAAACCGCCATCCGGGAGATGCTCGTCGAGATTCTCCGGCTGGACAACAACTACCAACTCGTGGGCGAGGCCGGCGAGGGGCACCAGGCGGTCCAGCTTTGCTTCGATGTCAAACCCGACATAGCGGTTCTGGATGCGAAGCTGCCGGGCCTCAACGGAGTCGAAATCCTGCGCAGGCTTGTCAAGAAGCTGCCGAATCTCCGGGTCCTCGTTTTTTCGGGCCACGAGAACCCGGTGCTTGTGCGCGAGATGATCGAGGCGGGGGCCCATGGCTTCGTCGAGAAGACGGCGGGGCTGTTTGAATTCAAGAAGGGGCTGGAGACGGTCGCCAGCGGCGGCACCTATTTCGGCCCGGCGGTGGCCGCCCTGCTCCGAAACGTCGTCGCCAATCCCGGTTCGAGCAACACGCCGGACTTTCTGACGGACCGCGAGCGCGAGATCCTGCAGCTGATCGCCGAGAGCCACAGCACGAAGGACATCGCCTCGAAGCTCGGAATCAGCATGAAGACCGTCGACAATCATCGCACGAATCTCATGCGAAAGCTGAATCTTCACGATGTCGCCAGCCTCACACGCCACGCGGTCGACACCGGGATCATTCAGCCGAAGAATACCTTCTAGACACGACGTCTTCGGCTTCGAACGGAAAATCAAGCCGTCGCCCGAGCGGGCGCGGCTTATTTCCTGTTCAATTTTAAGTGGCGTTTTGAATAAACGCGGCGCCGCCGGCAAAAATAGCGGTGCGCACCTCGCTAAAATCCTTGCCGGGCGGGTCTGCCCGGTCCAGACTCGGTTCAGCCATTCCATGAAATCAGTTTCGAAGCAGATTTGCGTCCTCCTAATCAGTTCCGCAGCCGTGTTTACAGGCTGCACCAAGAAACCCATGCGGCCCGATCCCAATTCGACCGTTCTCGGGCCGACGGGCGGGGGCGGCGGGGCGGTGACTCCGGAGGCGGTGCCCACCAATCCGGATGCGGCGGGCCTCCAGCAGCGCGATGGCAACTTTGACGAGAGCGGCCAGGATCGGAAGTCCCTCGAGGCCCAGGCGGTCCTTTTCGATTTTGACGCCTACAGCATCAAGGCCAGCGAGCGCTCGAAGCTCCAGGCGGCGAAGGACTATCTCGACAAGAATTCGCAGGTCCGTCTGCTTCTCGAGGGCCATTGCGACTGGCGCGGAACGGCCGAATACAACCTGAGCCTCGGCGACCGCCGCGCAAATTCGGCCAAGAAGTACCTTGTGAGCCTGGGCGTCAGCGCCGACAAGCTCGACACGCTGTCCAAGGGCAACGAGGAGGCGAAGAAGAACGCCGACAAGGATACGATGGCCCACGACCGCCGGGTGGATCTTGTGGTGACGAAGCCGGGCGCCGCCATGGGGATGCCCGCCTCCGGACCGGCAGCCGCCGCGGCGTCGCCGGCTCCCTGAAGCTCCTTCCTTTCGGCTTCCGAAGCCGTGCGAGGGCCGGGTAACCCCGGCCCTTTCTTATTTTCCCCGGCCGGACCCGGCGACCGCCGCCAGTATCCGCTCCGTCGTGTCGATCCCGCGCTTCATCACGTCCAGGTTGAACCCCTCGTTGGGGGCATGGAGGTTGTCCTCGGGCAGGAATAGCCCGAGCATGATCGAGTCGAGCCCGGTCACGCGCTTGATGTCGGCGATGATGGGAACGCTGCCGCCCTCGCGAAGGTAAAGCGGGGGCCGGCCCCAGATTTCCGATACGGCGGCGTCCGCCGCCCTGAAGGCGCCCGCGAGGACGATCGGCTGGTCCTTGGGCGTGTTTGAGCGGCCCGGCGGCACAACGACGTAGGTCTCGCCCTGGTGCTGGTCGACAAAGCTTGTCTTCACATCCTTGGGCGCGCGGGCGAGGATCGCCTCCGTGAGCAGGCGCTTGATCCTCGCCGGATTCTGGTTCGGCACGAGCCTGCAGCTGATCTTCGCAAATGCCTTGCTCGGGATCACCGTCTTCGTCCCCTCTCCCTGGTAGCCGCCGCCGATTCCGTTGAACTCCAGCGTGGGTCCGAACCGCACCGCCTCAAAAGGGGACAGGCCCGGAGGCGTGTGAAACGAGCTGATGCCGAGGAATTCGGCATAGGCCGCCTCGTCGGCTCCCAGCTTCTTCAGCTCCGCCCGCTCCCAGGGCTCGACGTCGAGAACGCCGTCGTAGAATCCGGGCACGTTGACGCGCCCGTCGGGCGTGTGCAGCGTGGCGCAGATCTCGGCCAGCGCCTGGATCGGATTTCGAAGGACGCCGCCGTGCAGGCCCGAGTGAAGGTCCATCTTCGCCCCGGTGACATGCAGGTCCATCAGGGCGAGCCCGCGCAGTCCGCAGGTGATGACGACCTGGTTCTCGTTTGGCAGGGCCGTGTCCGACAGATAGACGAAGTCGGCCTTCATCAGCCGGTCCTTGTATTTCTCCAGGAAGGCCGGAAAGCTCGGGCTCCCCATCTCCTCCTCACCCTCGATCAGAAACGTGATCCGCAGCGGAATGCGCGGGTTCTTCTCCAGGAGCCGGGCCACCGCGGTTATGTTCGCAAGGAGCGGACCCTTGTTGTCGGCGGCTCCGCGTCCGTAGATCCGATTGCCCCTGACCGCGGGCTCGAAGGGAGGCGTCTGCCACAGGTTGAGCGGATCGGCCGGCTGGACATCGTAATGGCCGTAGATGACGACGTGCGGCCACGACGCCTCGCCCGGGCGCTCGGCCAGGATGATCGGGTGCATGGCGGTCTGCACGACCTCGACCTGGAAACCCATCCCGCCCAGAAGTCCGACGAGAAACTCCCGGGCTCCGCGCATGCCATCCCGGGAATTCGAATCGGTCGATATGCTGGGATGACGGATGAATTCCTTTAGCTTTTCGACGTGATCAAACATTCGCACAGGATGGCCCCGCCGTCCGCACGGGCAAGCCGATCCGCGCCGGCCTAATGACGGAAATGACGTATCCCAGTGAACACCATGGCCATCCCCCGGTCATCGGCGGCCTTGATGATCTCCGCATCGCGCACGGCCCCGCCCGGCTGGATGGCCGCGGTGGCGCCCGCCTCGGCGGCGGCGATCAACCCGTCTGGGAAGGGAAACAGTGCTTCGCTTGCCACAGATGATCCCTTGAGATCCAGGCCCGCCTCGCCGGCCTTCCAGACGGCGATGCGGGAACTGTCCACGCGGGACATCTGGCCGGCCCCTATCCCGAGCGTCCGTTCGCCCTGGCAATACACGATCGCGTTCGACTTGACGTGCTTGCACACCGTCCATCCAAAAAGCAGGTCGGCCCATTCCTGCCGGGTCGGCTCGCGCTTGGTCACCACCTTGAATGCGCCCACATCGCCCAGGGTCCGATCCCGGTCCTGCATCAGGACCCCGCCGATCACGGATCGGACCTCCTGGAGCTCCTCGGTGTCCGCATGGCCCTGCCCCGCCGGAGGGCCCGCCATGGCGACCATGAGGCGCAGGTTCTTCTTCCTGCCGAGAACCGCGAGCGCCTCGTCGCTGAAGCGCGGCGCGATGATCACCTCGGTGAAGATCTCCGCGATCGTCCGCGCAAGGGGCTCCTCAAGGGTCCGGTTGACGATGATGATCCCCCCGAACGGGGCCTGCCGGTCGGTCGCGTAGGCCTTCTCCCAGCCGGCCTCCAGGCTGTCGGCGCTTCCGACCCCGCAGGGATTGGTGTGCTTCAGGATCGCCACCGTCGGCCGCCCGAATTCGCCGATCAGGCGGGCCGCCGCGGTGATGTCGAGAATGTTGTTGTAGCTCAGCTCCTTTCCCTGGAGCTGCCTGAAATGCTCGTGAAACGAGCCGTAGAGGGCGGCCTTCTGGTGGGGGTTTTCGCCATAGCGCAGGCTCTGCGCCTTCTTCAGGACGATCGCCAGGGTCTCGGGAAATCCGGCGAGTGCGGCAAGATCGGGCTCTCCGCCGTTCGCCGCGCCGCCCTGCATCTGCGATTCGAGGTAGCGCGAGATCGCGCCGTCGTAGGCGGCCGTGCGCTGAAACACCTTCAAGGCGAGGCGCCGGCGCAATTCGTGGGCGGGGGCCCGGCCCTCGAGGGATTCAAGCACCGCGCCGTAATCGTCCGGATCGCAGACGACGGTAACGCTCTCGAAATTCTTCGCGGCGCTGCGCAGCATCGAGGGGCCGCCGATGTCGATGTTCTCGATCGCCTCCTCGAGGGCCACCCCGGGACGGGCCACGGTCTGCTCGAACGGGTACAGGTTCACCACCACGAGGTCGATCAGCTCGATGCCGTTCCGCGCGGCCTCGGCCAGGTGCTCCGGCTTGTCGCGCCGGCAGAGCAGCCCGCCGTGGATCTTCGGATGCAGCGTCTTCACCCGGCCTTCCATGATTTCGGGGAAGCCCGTGTGCCGGCTCACTTCCGTCACGGGGAGCCCATGGCCGGCCAGCAGCTTCGCCGTCCCCCCCGTCGAAAGCAGCGCGTAGCCGTGCCGGTTGCAGAGGGCGGAAGCGAATTCGACGAGGCCGCGTTTGTCGCTGACCGAGAGAAGCGCCAGTTTTGCCATTGAGCCCCGAGCCAAGAGCGAATTCGCCCGCACGGAAAGCCAAAACGCTGGCACCCCAAGAAACGGATGCTGCGGGGTGTTGCGCTTCGGCCCGGCTGCCATTACTTGTCCGGCGTGTCCTGCGATTCCCAGGAGTTGCCCGGCCTGACGGCCCGGCTCGACAAGCTGTACTACCACAACGGCGGGGCCAGCCTGCCGGAGGACAAGCCGCATGCTTTCGTCTATTTCATCACGATCCGAAACACGTCGGACCGGACGGTGAACCTGCTCGGGCGCAAATGGGTGATCGAGCATGCGGACGGTTCGCGGCTCGTGGTCGAGGGGGACAAGATCGTGGGAGAGACGCCCCGGCTCGCGCCGGGGGAGCAGTTCTCCTACAACAGCTATCATGTGACGCACTGCGACGCGCGGGCGATCGGAAGCTTCCATGGGATGGACGACCTGGGGCGGAAGGTGCACACGCTGCTGGCGCCGTTCGAGCTGGTGGTGCCGCGCGGGCCATAAGAGCCGTAAGGCTGCGGCAATGTCTCATTTGGCTGGGTCACATCCTCCCTCGTCCTGTGCTGCCAAGGCCCAGACCGACGTCAGGGCCGGCCGCCAAGGCAGCCGTCAGGTCTGACGGCCGGATGGCGGCCCGGAGACGTCGGATAAGGCAGCAACGTCCTCGGGCGGATATGACTCCGCCAAATGAGCTCTCCTTCGGCCTATTCTCCGAAGGCAATCGTCCAAATCAGGAGGGCATCCCTTCGGCAAACGAGCTGTCCGGGAGGTTCGCGAGGGTCCAGATATACTTGAAAGACGGAGAGTACCGGTCTGGATGAGCGTCAATCAGCCCCGATACCTCGGCGGGGGTTAGCCACTCGCCGCGCTCGATCTCGTCCGGGTGCAAGGTGAACGGGCCGGGGTGGGTCAGGCGGTAGACCCAGACAAACTCCCAGCCGGTCTCCCGGCATGCCTCCACGCGGAACAGGCGTTCGGGAACGGAGACGATGCGAAGGCCGAGCTCCTCGGCGAGCTCCCGAATGGCCGCCGCGTCGTAGTTTTCGCCGGCATCGACATGGCCCGAGCACGACGAATCCCAGAGGCCCGGAGCGATGTCCTTCTTCATCGAGCGCTTCTGCAGGAACACCCGGCCGGCGCCGTCGAATACGAGGATGTGAACGGCACGGTGGAGCAGGCCGCGGGCGTGCACCTCGCGCCGGGCGGCCCGCCCGACGACCGTGTCGCGACCGTCCACAACGTCAAAGAATTCGTCGGATTGCGGCATCGCCTGACAATGACCCGGATTGACCCGTTTTCGCAACACCGGTTGCCCCAAAAGGAGATTTCCGTGGCGTTGGCGCGGCAAGCCGTTAAGACCCCTGCATGGCCAAGATCGACATCAGCAAAGTCGCCGAAATATTGAAGAAAAACGGGATCGAACCGGCAGTCCTGCGCCGCGTGATCGAGGAAATCAACCTCGCCGCGCAGCCGGACCCGGGCGAGGAGCTGGCGCCCCCGGTGAAGAAGCAGTTTGTCATCCTGGTCAGCGATCCGGACAATCGCTGGCCCAGGCACGACTTCGCCGGGTGGGTGCTGCAATTGCCCGAGAGCGAAAGCCCGGCGACGACGGAGGAGAGGATCCTCAAGACCGCCTATGACTACAACGCGACGAAGAAGGGCCGTCTGTACCCGGTAAAGACCGTGGGCGAGGCGATGGAGAACGTCCCCGCGAAATTCTTCAGGGAGGCGGAGGTCTGGGTGAAGACCAAGACGCCCGTCATCGTCCTTAAGACGGACAACGTGATCCCGAAGGAGAGCTAGTTGGGCGCGGTCTGCGGCAAGAGGCGGACTTCATAGATCTTCGGCCAGCGCTTGCCCGTCACGAACAGCCTTCCGCCCGCGGCATCGTAGGCGATTCCGTTCAAAACGTCGGCTCCGGGCGTGCGCTCGTCCCGTGGGAGCAGGGCGGAAAAGTCGACGATGCCGCGGACGACGCCGCTCGACGGATCGATTCGCACCACCTCATCGGTCTGCCAAACGTTCGCGAATATCTCGCCATTGACCCACTCGAGCTCGTTCAGGCGCTCGACCGGCCGGCCTTCCGCCGTCACATCGATCGCGCGCACGAGACGAAAACCCGCCGGATCGAAAAACCGGATCCGGCTCGTGCCGTCGCTCAGGATGAGCCATCGGCCGTCGGTCGCGAGCCCCCAGCCCTCCCCTTCGTAGCTGAACTCGCCCTCAGGCCTGAACGTGTCGACGTCGTAGATGAAACCCTTGTGGTTCTGCCAGGTCAGTTGGTAGGCCCGGGCTCCGATGAACGCGAGACCCTCGGCGAAATACTCCGGGGGCAGCGAGACCCTTTTCAGCACGCGTCCTGTTTGCAATTCCACCCCCCGCAGCGTGGATTCGCCGTTGAGACCGGTGCTTTCAAGGAGGTTTCCGTCCCGGAACACCAGACCCTGGGTGAAGGCCGCCGGATCGTGCGGCCACGCGTGAATCACCTTGTAGGAATAGCGAACGGGGGCCGTCCTTTCGCCGGACCCGATGGCAGGGGACGGCGGGACATCCCCTGCGTCCCGTTGCGCATGCCTCCCGCAGGCGGCAAGGGCGGCCAGGACCAGCGCGCCCAAAAAAACCGTATTTGCGTTTTTCACGTAAGCGTTGGGTAATGGGCATCCAGCGATTACTCAATTCCCGACTGTGCCGGATAGCATGACTTTGCTCCGATGATCCCACGCCCTCCTCCGCTCCTTTACGCCGACTCCGAACGCAGTTCCGACGCCCTCTATTTCGGCCGGGTCAACGTGCCCGACCCGTTCATCGCCTTCGGGCTGCGGGGGCGCCGGTACGCGGTGGCCAGCGCCCTCGAATTCGCCCGGATCAAGCGCGAGTCGGCGTTTCACGTCGTGCTCCCCCTGGAACCCTACCTCGGGAAGGCGGCGCGGAAGTGGCCGCGCCGCGCGGTCGGGGCGGCCGAGGTGATCCGGCTGATCGCCGGGGAATTGCGCCAGCGGAGCTTCACCGTGCCCGAGGATTTTCCCGCGGGCGTCTACGCCCGGCTCCGCGAGCTGGGGCTCAGCCTCAAGATAGCCAAGGGGGCCCTTTTCCCGGCACGCGAGGTCAAGAGCCCGGAAGAGGCGGCCGCAATCCGGGAAGGTAACCGATGCAGCGCCGCGGGAATAGCGGCCGCCGAAAGCGTGTTGCGCAACAGCCGCGCCAAGGCCGGACGGCTCCATCACCGGGGTGCGGTCCTGACCAGCGAGCGCCTGCAGTCGGCAATCGAAATGGCCTGCCTTGCGGCGGGCGCGGTTTCGTCGGGCACCATAGCGGCTGGCGGCGACCAGGCCTGCGACCCGCACCAGCGCGGTTCGGGCCCCCTGCGGCCGAACGAGCTCATCATCGTTGACGTCTTTCCGCGGGTGAGTGCGACGGGATATTTCGGGGACATGACCCGGACTTTCCTCCGGGGCCGGGCGAGCGACCGCCAGCGCGAGCTCGTTGCGGCAGTCCGGGCCGCCCAGCTTGCCGCCCTGAAGAAAGTTCGCGCGGGGGTCGACGGGCGCGCCGTCCACCTGAAGGTCGTCGAGGTGTTTGAGGCCCGCGGGTTCAAGACCGAAATCGGCAAGAGCGGGTCGACGGGGTTCTTTCACGGCACCGGGCACGGAGTCGGCCTCGCCATCCACGAGCCGCCCCGCATGAACAAGACGGCAAATATCGTTCTGAAAAAGGGTTCCGTTGTGACGGTAGAGCCTGGACTCTATTACCCAGGCCTCGGCGCATGCCGGATCGAAGATGTCGTCCAGGTCACCGGCGGCGCCCCGAGGCTGCTTTCGAGCTACCCTTACGATTGGGAATTGCGATAGAGGCGGCGATCTTTTCCCTTGGCGAAAAGCCCTAGCCTGCAACCGGCATTGTAATGTTGTGAATTAGTCCAGCATGAAGAACCTCCCAGCCCTTCTAAGGAAGATCGCCAGGCGCCGCCTTCTGGTGATCGGCGACGTGATGCTGGACCACTATTTCTGGGGCGACGCCACGCGCATCTCACCGGAGGCTCCGGTGCCCGTTGTCAATGTGTTCAACGCGACCGACACGGTGGGGGGCGCAGCCAACGTCGCAAACAACATTGCGGCCCTCGGGGCCGCGGCGGAAGTCGTCGGAGCAATCGGCCGCGATTACAACGGCGACAAGCTCCGGACAAACCTGCGGGAACGCCGGATCGAATTTGACGAGCATTTCCTGCTGACCGGGGCCAGGACAATCACCAAGACGCGGGTCATCGTCCAAAACCAGCAGCTTTGCAGGCTGGACCACGAGGATGCCCCGGCCGTCTATCGACGGGTGCTCGAAACACCGGGCCGCTGGAAACTCCTGGAAGAAAAGATCGCGCGGTGCGACGGGGTCATCCTTTCCGACTATGCAAAAGGCGTCCTGACGACCGACGTCATCAGCCGGGTAGCCAAGCTCGCCCGGCGCCACGGAAAGTTCATCGCTCTCGATCCGAAACCGGCCAGCGGCAATCAGTTTCGGGGACTGGACCTGATCACGCCGAACCGGCGGGAGGCGCTGGAACTCGCAGGCCTCCACGGCGGAGCTGAGGGGGAGGCGGATTTTTCCAGGGTATGCTCGCTCATTTGGGCAAAATACAGCCCCAATAACCTGGTAATAACGCTCGGGCCCGATGGCATGCTGACGAGCATTCGCGGCCGCGTGATCCGGACGATCCCGACCGCCGCCCGCCAGGTATATGACGTGTCCGGAGCGGGCGACACGGTGATTGCAGCCCTTTCTCTTGCAATGACTTCCGGATCAAGCTTAGAGCAGGCGGCCCATTTCGCCAACGCTGCGGCGGGCGTCGTGGTCGGCAAACTAGGCACGGCCACCGTGACTCCGGAGGAGCTTGCCGCTTACGTAAAAGGATCGTGATCAAGCGCCCAATCGAGCAACCAGCCTTCCGAAAATGAAGGCCCTGTTCCTGGACCGCGACGGCACCCTCATCGTGGACAAGGTGTACCTTGCCGACCCCGGCGGCGTGGAGCTTATCGCGGGGGCAGCCGAGGGCCTCACCCGTGCGCGTGCCCTCGGTTACAGGCTTTTCCTGTTCACGAACCAGTCCGGCATCGGCAGGGGCCTCCATACCCTGGAGGACTCGCATCGGGTCAACGCCCGGATGGAGGAGATGCTCGGCCTTCCGCGCCCCATCTTCGAGGAGATCTGCATAGCGCCCGAGGCGCCCGGCCAGCCGGTCGTCTATCGGAAGCCGTCGCCGCGTTTCATCCTGGAGGCGATCGGGCGCCACAATCTCGATCGCGCGCAATGCTGGATGGTCGGCGACTCCGCCGTTGACCTCGGGTCGGCGACGGCCGCCGGAATCCGCCCGGCGCTCGTGAGGACCGGCAAGACGAATCCCGACACGCTGTCGGCGGCCGTCGCGCAAAAAGTGCCGATTTTCGACACCTTTGCCGACTTTGCAAAGACCCTGTCGTGAGAGGCGCCCGGCTTCATGAATGCGCCATGATATCCATTAGACGAGGCACCGGATGAAAAGGGCGGCCAAGCTGCGCGTCGACGAACTGCTGGTCGCCCGCGGGCTCGCCGAGACCCGCTCCCAGGCGAAAACCCTCGTCATGGCGGGCCGGGTCCGGCTCGGCACCGAGCGGATCGACAAGCCGGGGAAGGAGCTGCCCGCGGACTCGCCGGTGACAATCACCCAGCCGCCCCGTTTCGTCAGCCGCGGCGGGGAAAAGCTGGCCGCGGCCCTTCAGGCCTTTGCGCTCGACCTCCGCGGCGCGCACGTCCTCGACGTCGGCGCATCGACCGGGGGATTCACCGATTGCGCGCTGCAATCGGGCGCGGCCTCGGTCGTGTGCGTCGACGTGGGCCGGGCCCAGCTCCACGCCCGGCTCCGCGCAGATCCGCGGGTGACGAACCGGGAAAAGACAAACGCGCGCCACCTTTCGAAGGGCGACCTGCCCCGGAGCGATTTCGACGCAATCGTCATGGATCTTTCGTTCATCTCCCTGAGGTCGGTCCTGCCTCCGGTCTGGCCGTTCCTGAAGCCGGGCGGCGTTCTCGTCGCGCTCGTGAAGCCGCAGTTCGAGGCCGGAAAGGCCGAGGCCGACAGGGGCCGGGGCGTCATCCGCGACGAGTCCGTGCGCTTGGCCGCCCTCGAACGCGTGCGCGAGTTCGCCCTCGCCACCCTGCCTGGCGCCCGCCTTGTCGGCACCATGGACTCCCCCATCGCAGGGGCCGACGGGAATCGGGAATTCCTCCTCGCGCTAGCCTGCATCCATCGCAAAACTGACCAAGATTGACCAATATCCTTGAGTAAGAAGGGCCGAAGCCGACTGAGCTGTGCTACAAGCACAGCGCAAGGAGGATGAGGGCCTTTTTACCGAGGAGATTGGGCAAGATTGGCCAGAATTTGTGATGGATGCAGGCTAACCAAGGACTGACTCAAAGAATTCGCGTTCCTTCCGGAATTCGCCAACCGTTCCCTGACGCCCATGCAGCCCATCCGTTCCCTCGCGTTTGTGGTCAATGACGACAAGGCCGGCGCATCCGACCTCGCGCGGGAACTCATGAAGGCATCGCGATCCGCCGGCGTGCGATTGAAGCATACCTCGCGGCTCAGGCTTCCGCACGGGTACCTCAGGGGCTGCGACGCCTGCTGCGTGATCGGCGGCGACGGCACGCTTCTCGGGGTCGCCGGCGAGGCCGCCCGGGCCCAGGTGCCGATCATCGGCGTCAACCGCGGGGGGCTCGGGTTCCTGACCACCTTCTCGGCCGACGAGGCGCGCGCGCATTTCGGCGAGCTGCTGCGGGGAAGCTTCTCCGTCCAGCACCGCGCCATGCTCGACTGCACGGTCGGCGGCACCCGCCACGACCTCGCGCTCAACGACGTCCTCGTCAAGGCGGCGGAAAGCTCGCGCCTGATCAGGCTCGAAGTGTTTGCGGACGGCGAGCTTGTGACGGATTATCTCTGCGACGGGCTGATTTTTTCGACTCCGACCGGCTCGACGGCCTACAACCTGTCCGCAGGCGGCCCGATCATCCATCCGGCGTCCAAGGTCATCGCCATGACTCCCGTCTGCCCCCACACTCTCACCAACCGCTCGATCATCTTCCGCGACAAAGTGCAGCTCAAGGTCTTCAACTGCTCGAAGGACTCCGACCTCCTCGTCGCCCTCGACGGACAGCGCAACATCCGGGTCTGTCGCGATGCGCCCGTTCGAATCAGCATCGCCTCCCGCCAGCTTCCGCTCGCCCAGCGCACGGGCTACGAGCATTTCGCCGTTGTGCGCGCGAAGCTGAAATGGAGCGGAGGTCTGGCCGAAGGGCACTGAAGCCGGGATCGAGTCCGTTCCGCCCAAGGCACCCTCCCGCTCGACATTAGCCTGCATCCATCACAAAACCGATGAAGATTGCCCAAGATCGTCGAGCGAAAAGGACCGAAGGCGACCGAGCTGTGCTAAAAGCACAGCGTAGGGAGCCAGAGGACCTTTGCGCCGACGAGATTGGGCAAGATTCGTCGGAATTTGTGAGGGATGCAGGCTAGCCCTGGGTCCGACCGCCTCCCGGCGCTCCCGGACCACCCGGACCTCCCCGTCCTCCTCCGCCGCCACGGGCTGGCGCAGGCGGAGCGGGTTTTCCTCGGGCGAGCGGCGCGGGCTGGTCGTCGGAGCGCTTGACCCACTTGTAGATCTTCGAGGAGTTCTGCCAGAAGTACTTCTCCTGCTGCGCGCGCGTCTTGGTGGAGAAGAACTGCTGCATTAGGCCGACCTCCTCGGAGATGGTGGCCACGCCGTAGCTGTTGGGATAATCCGAGCCGAACATGACGCGGTCCTCGCCGAAGGCCTGGAACAGGTACTCCAGCCGCGCGCGCAGGAACTCATAGTCCTTCACGATGATGCCGTTGTCGCCGGGCGCGGGATGGTAGACCTCGGAGAGCTTAACGAAGATGTTGGGGTGCGCCGCCATCTCTTTGATCACCGCCTCGTAAGCCGCCTGGTTGCCGGGCGTGGGATCGAAGCTTGGCAGGTGGTCCATGATGATGCGCAGGTCTGGAACGGCATCGGCCAGCATCACGTTGGCGTTCATCAGGTCCATGCTTGGGTTGGCGGTGTCCAGCGCCAGGTCAGCCTGCGCCAGCAGCTTCAGATTGGCGACCTGGGTCGGATTGAGCGCAACCTTGCCACTGGCGTCC
>Ga0265313_10002332_pt1 | contig 16625 bp, 15 predicted proteins | sample 4123metaG_FD_203122 | JGI IMG/M metagenome (GOLD analysis project Ga0265313, IMG submission 203122) | Rhizosphere microbial communities from Carex aquatilis grown in University of Washington, Seatle, WA, United States - 4-1-23 metaG | ecosystem: Host-associated > Plants > Roots > Rhizosphere >...
TGCTGGAGGGCGGCACCGTGCTGGGGGTGGGCGCCACCATCGCGGGCGGCATCTACAACAACGGCCCCTTCACCGCCAACCCCTCCGCCACGGTTGGCGTCTTCAGCGGCAACGGCACCAACGGCCAGGCCGTGGTGCAGATCGATCCCAACCTGGCCGGCGTCACGGCCCAGGCCATCAATATCGGGCCGATCAGCAGCGCGCTGGACAACATCGATCTCAACTATTCCTTCAGCAACCGGGGCAGCATCGCCGCTTCCCCGGCCGCGCCCCAGCTCAGCACAGCGGCAATGTTCGTGGAGGGCGCCGGCCCCACCCTGTTCACCTGTTTCGGCAACGGCACCTCCTTGGCCAACTGCGGCAGCGACGGCAAAGGCGGCATACTCAACACCGGCACGATCGATGCCCATGTCAACACCAACGCCACCGGCGTCGTCACCACCAACGTCACGTCCAACGCGCTGATCGTCGGGCCGTATGCCGCCATTCCGCGCCTCGACCTCAAGGCCGAGAATACCGGCCAGGGCACCACCACCGTCGCCACCCTCTCCGCCGAGGTCAGCGGCACCAGCGGCGGCATCGCCACCGCCCTCCAGATCGGGCAGCTCGCCATACTGCCCACCATCAATCTCGGGGAGGGCGCCACGATCAGCGCCAGCGTCGCCACCTCCAACCTGACGCCCACGGCCAACATCGCCACCACCAATGCGCCCTTCATCCTGTCGGCGACGGCGATCTCCGACGCCTCCGGCACCCTCACCACCATCAACAATGGCGGCAACATCAGCGCCGCCGTCAGCATCGTCACTCCCGGAATCGGCGCCAATGTCGTGACCACGGTCCGCGCCATCGATCTCACCAGCTCGCTCGCCAACAACATCACCATCAACAACAGCGGCCGGATCCTGGGCGACGTCATTTACGGCTCGGGCGGCAACGGCTTTGTCCTCAATGTCGGCAATGTCGGCAGTTCCGGCGGCGGCGGCTCCGCCAATCCGGCGACCGGCGTCTCCAATTCGCCCAACAATTTCGCCGTGGTGGCCTATTCCATTCAAAGCTCCGCCGCCGGCGTGTCGCCTTCCACCATCTTCAACCAGGTCAATTTCGGCTCCGGCAGCGGCCATGTCCTGCATGTCGGCGCCTATGGCTATGTCAACAGCGTCATCAAGGCCAATCCGGGCGCCCTGGCGGTGACCGTGGACCCCAACGGCACGCTGTTTGTCGCCAACACCAGCGACACCGGTTCGCTCAACGCCTCCACCTTCGACGTCAAGGGCGGCACGCTGGGCCTCACCATCTCGCAGAACACCACCGCCATCACGCCGGTGATCCGCGCCACCACCGAGGCCACCATCCTGGCCAATTCCACCGTGGCGATGCAGTTCGGCAGCTTCGTCTCTTCCGGCACCACGCTGGCCAGCGTCACCAATCCCACCACCCAGCATCTGGTGCTGATCAGCTCCCCGCTGATCAACATCGACCCCGCCACCCTGGCGCTGAACAACGCGGTGCTGTCGCAGAACCTGCCCTTCCTGTTTCAGCCGGATCCGACGGGCCAGCCGCTCTCGGTCAGTACCTCGGCGTCCGGCCAGACTCTGGAACTGCGGCTGACGCCGCGCGTGCCCGGCGCGGGCAGCGGGACGAAGGACGATACCGCGGGCAATATCGCGGGCCTGGGCCTGACCGGCGACGCGCTGGCCCAGTTCCCCTTCATCGCCTCGGCGCTGGCCACCGACCCGTCGCTGGGCTCGGTCATCGCCACCAACCTGACCGTCTACAACACGCCCGGCGTCTCCTCGAGCAAGATCAACATCCCTGCCTCGCAGCAGCAGGCGCAGCAGACCTTCTCGCAATTCGGCCCCGACACGTCGGGCGGCGCCCGCCAGGTGGCGATCCTGATCACCGACCAGGCCAGCGGCCCGGTGGCGGCGCGCCAGCGACTGCTGCGTTCCTATTCCAAGGCGCCGGGCGATCTCACCCTCTGGGGCACCGAGTTCGCCGGCAACATCAACAACAAGGGCCGGGTCGACGCCGACGGGACGCTCACCGACTACAAGGATCACGGCTTCGGCTTCTCGCTGGGCCTGGATGGCGGCAGCCCGCGCGACGGCTGGTATGGCGGCGCCTTCACCTTCTATTCGGGCGACGTCACCCAGAGCCTGCCGCGCGACTCCAAGACCCATACCGCCTGGTACATGCTGACCGGCTACACCAGCTGGGAGGGCAATCATCTCTTCCTCGACACCCAGCTTTCCGCCGCCTATGGCGATTTCGACGGCGCCCGCACGCTCACTGTCGGCAGCTCGGTGCGCGACGCCACCGGCAAGCGCGCCGGCCTGATGGGTGCGATGGGCGCGAACATGGGCGTGATCTTCAAGGCCGGCGCCCTGCAGATCACGCCCCATTTCAGCCTGGACGGCCTGACGTTGCGCGAAGAGGGCTATGGCGAAGTCGGCGGCGGCCCCGGCTTCAACCTGCAGGTGGCGCCCTATTACGCCAATTCGCTGCGCGCCGCCGCCGGTGTGGATTTCAGCGCGGGCCTGAATATGTTCGGCATCACTCTGAAGCCGGAAGCCCGGTTCGGCTACCGCTACGATCTGGCCAACACCCCGGTGAAGCTGAAGGCCGGCTTTCTCAGCACCGGCGGCCTCTCCACCACCGGCAACAGCATGACCTTTGTCGGCCCCGATCCCGATAGCGGCAATTTGGTGGGCGGCCTCAGCCTTTCGGCCGGCACCGACACCTGGAATCTCGGCATCCATTACGACTATCTGCGCGGCAACAACGGTTCCGTCAGCCAGGTGGGAACCCTCACGCTGCTGGGCCGCATCTGACGCCGGCGCGAGACACGCAAAATTTGATGGCATATTGCCGCGCACAAATGAGAGCGGAACCCGCCGCTGGTCATTTCGCCTTGCGACGCTATTGCGTGCGCGAAAGGCCATGGGGTCGAGCGCCCCTCTGGCGGATTCGTGATTGTAGCAGCGCCGGTTAAGCAGGCTTCGGCCCCGGGAACGCGATGCTGCGTTTGCGAAGAGGGCAGCGCGGCCTTCGCTGTCGCAAATTCCGCAACAGCGTATTCTGCAATCCTTTCAGCAGCGGTTCCGCAGGACCCTCTTGCTAAGGATGCTTGGCTTTGTCTAAAGAGCATCGCGAGCGCCGGACGAACCGGAGCCGGGTTGGGAATGGAAGCTCTCGATCATAAGGGATAGTATTTCGCCCGGCGCAAAGAGGCGCCGGGTTTGTTTTGTCTAGCGAGTGTAGCGCCATGGATAGACCGGAACACTTCGTCAACACCCACGTCACCAACGCGAACGCTGGCGCCAGACGCTTCAGTGGCGTCATCATCGTCGGCGCGATTCATGCCGGCATCGCCGTGCTGCTGATCCTCGGCATGGTTACCAAGATGGAGTTGAAGAAGGAAGATCTGCAGGCGACCGTCGAAGCGCAGAAGATTCCGCCCAAGGCGCCGCCGCCGCCGCCGCCGAAGTTCGAGAAGCCGCCGCCGCCCTTCGTTCCGCCGCCCGATTTCAATATCCAGACCGAAGCGCCGGCCCCCAGGGCGGTCACCGTGACGCCGACGCCGCCGCCCGCGCCGCCGCCGCCGGCCCCGCCGCGCCCCGCGCCGCCGGCCATCCCGCCCGCGCAGGCCGAACCGATCCAGGCCACGCATACCACGCCGCCCTATCCGCCGCTTTCCCAGCGCCTGGGCGAACACGGCGTAACCCTGCTGAACGTTTCGATTGACGAAAATGGCCGCTGCACCGACGCCACCGTGGTGGGTTCGAGCGGCTCCAAGCGCCTCGACGAGGCCGCGATCGACTATGTCAAGCAGCGCTATCGCTGGAAGCCCGCCACCAGGGACGGCAAGCCCGTCCCCACCACCCAGCCTCTGCGTATCGTCTGGTCGCTGACCAACGCCCAGTAATCCCAATCACAAGCTTTAAAGCTTCAAGCACGGAGTAGACCAAAATGAATTCCAAGCACCTGACGATTGCGGCCGCGGCCGTTACCGCCCTTGCCGTCTTCGCAGCCATCGAGCCGGCTCTGGCCCAGGCCGCCGCTGCCGCCGCCGATGCCGCGCCCAAGGAGAACCCCTATGGCATCGAGGACATCCTTCGCCGCCACAACCCGGTGCAGATGGGCATTCTCTTCATCCTGACCGTGATGTCGGTCGGCACCTGGTACATCTCCGTGATGAAGTTCCTGGAGCAGCGCCGCATTCTCGCCCAGGCCCAGGCCCTGGAGAAGAAGTTCTGGTCCTCCGCCACCCTGTCCGAGGGCATCGACAAGCTGCCCAAGAACAGCGTCTGGCGCGCCGTCGCCGAAGCCGGCCTGAAGGCCAGCCAGGGCGGCAACAGCCTGGTCGGCCTCAATGACTGGATCGGCATGTCGCTGACCCGCCAGCTCGAAGACGCCAATGCCCGCATGCAGGGCGGCGTCGCCTTCCTGGCCTCGGTCGGTTCGACCGCCCCCTTCGTCGGCCTGATCGGCACGGTGTGGGGCATTCTCGAAGCCCTGATCGCCATCGGCGTCGCCGGCCAGATGTCCATCGACAAGGTCGCCGGCCCGGTCGGCGAGTCGCTGATCATGACCGCGCTCGGCCTGTTCGCCGCGGTTCCGGCGGTGCTGCTCTACAACTACCTGGTCCGCCGCAACAAGATCATCACCGAGAAGCTGCGCGCCTTCGCCGGCGACCTGCAGACCTATCTCATCAGCAAGAGCAAGTAGTCCTTAACGCCAAGGGCTTCTCGCTGGAGACAGTATTATGGCAGTAGACGTCCAACATGCGTTGGCGGATGACGGCGCGGAACTGAACACCACCATCAACACCACCCCGCTGGTGGACGTGATGCTGGTGCTGCTGGTGATCTTCCTGGTCACGATCCCGGTGATCGTGCAGGAAATCCCCATCGCGCTTCCGAACTACCGCAACGTCGTCACCATCACCAAGCCCGAGAACATCGTGATCGCGGTGGATGCGGCCGAGAATGTCTATTTCAACAATCAGTTGATCGACATCGGCAATTTGCGCAACCTTCTGCTGGCAAAGCAGGAAGCGGTGACCAACGGCATCTATCCCGAAGTGCATATCCGCGCCGACAAGCGCGTGCGCTTCGAGGCGGTGGGCCGCGTCATCCTGGCCTGCCAGCAGGCGGCGATCCAGAAGGTCGGGTTCATCACCCTGCCGATGGGCGGCGGGCAGTAGAAAAGGTTTGGCGGCGGGTTTTCCAATCCGCCGCCGGTTTCAGGTATAAAGGTATACGTCCATGGCAATGCAAGTTGGCGGCAGTGGCGAAGGCGATGTGATGGTGGAGATGAACACCACCCCGCTGATCGACGTCATGCTGGTGCTGCTCACCCTTCTCATCATCACCATTCCGATCCAGAGCCATGCGGTGAAGCTGGACATGCCGCGGCCGAACACGCCGCCGCCGCCGGTGCAGCCGGATTCGGTCGAACTGGGCGTGGATTTCGACGGCACCATCACCTGGCAGGGCAATACGGTCACCATCAGCGAGCTGGACAGCTATCTCAAGGATGCCGCGCTCAAGAACCCGCAGCCGGAAATCCATCTCAATCCCAACCGCTTGGCCAAGTATGACTGGGTGGCCGAGGTGCTGGCCCATGCCCAGCGCATCGGCGTCACCCATATTGGTTTTACCGGCGTTGACCAGTATAATTAGCCCGTGAGGGACGAAGTTTCGCGATGGGGGGGGTCGCGGGGTGAAGTCCCCACGGCCCCCACTCCTTTTTTAGGAAGCAGAATGAGGTCTGACATGCGTAAACTGTGCGCTGCCGCCCTAGCGGCCCTTCTCGGAACGTCCATTCTTGGCGCCGGCGGCGCACTGGCCCAGGCGATCAGCGCCGCGGTCGGCAATCCGCTGATGCAGGCGCGCAGCCTTGCCGACGCGGGCAAGTATCGCGATGCGATGGAGCAGGCCAATGCCGCGTCCGCCGCCGCCAAAAGCGCGACGGAGCGCGCCAAGGTCGATCAGATGAAGCAGTATATCGCCATCAAGTCGGGCGACGCTTCGATCGGCGGATCGCTGGGCGCCAAGGCCAAGTTCGCCAACGACGTCAATGCCGGCCGCTGGAAGGACGTCATCGCCGACGGCGATGCCCTGGCCAAGACCAACGCGCTGGACGCCAACTCGCATGTCGTGATCGCCCAGGCCTATTACCAGCTGCACGATCCCAAGGGCTGCATCGGCTATATCAAGCGCAACGGGCTGGGCGGCGAAACCGCCCTGCAGACCCTTCAGGCCTGCGCCTATGACGCGCAGGACGAGGCCACCCAGCGCCAGGCGCTGGAAGAACTGGTCGCCACCACCGGCAAGACCGAGCATTGGAAGGCCCTGCTGCGTCTCTCCGAGCGTTCCCGTGGCCTGAAGGACCATGAGACGCTGGACATTTATCGCATCAAGGCGATGACCGGGAACCTGGCGCCGGAAGATGTCGAGCTCTATGCCACCTTCGCCATGCAGTTCAAAAGCCCGGCCGAGGCCAAAGCCGTGATCGAGAAGGCCATTGCCGACAAGACGCTCAACGCCACCGACCGTACCACCCGCCTGCTCAAAACCGCCAATGACCGCTTGAACGAGGCCAATGCCGGCGCCGCCAAGGCGCTGGCCGACGCCCAGAAGGCGCCCAAGGGCGACGATCTGGTGCAGATCGGCGAAACCCAGGTCGGCGCCGGCAAGGCCAAGGACGCCATTGCCACCATCCAGGCTGGCATCGCCAAGGGCGTCACCGATCCCGGCGAAGCGCAGTTGCGCCTGGGTGCCGCCTATCTCGCCGCCGGCCAGAAGGCCGACGCGCTCAAGACTTTCAACGGCGTCAAGGGCGACGAAAAGGTGATGATGGTCGCCCACCTCTATTCACTGGCCGCGCGCAGCGGTGGCGGATCGGCGGCGGCAGAATCCGCGCCCGCCAAGAAGCGCGGCAAGAAATAACGCAGCGGAAATGGACGGAAAACGGGCGCCCGGTGGCGCCCGTTTTTCTTTTTGCGGGACTTGCTTGCCCTGAGCCTGTCGAAGGGCAGGGGCTTCAGCGCTCCGTCTGCAAAATTGACAGCAGATAGGATCGGGTGTCGGTGTCCGGCGCCGCCGTCACGCCGCCTTTGCCCGATTGCAGTTCCCGCAGCGAGAAATCCATCTCGGACTCATAGTTGCGATCGATCTGGTTGCGCAACCGCTGCTCGGCCTCATACCAGGCGCGCTTGACGGCGCCGTCGCGGCAGGAGGCGGCTTCCTCGCCCACCGCCCCCCCAGCGCCGCTCGACGCAATGATAGGGATCGAAGGAGAGGCGGAACAGCCGCGCCCGCGCCTCCTCATAGCCGAAGCTCACCCGACTTCCGTCGCTGCGCAGATAGGAGAGGCTGCAACGCGCCGCCGCCGCGTCATAGGCGGCAAGCAGCTCCGCCGCCAGGTTGGGGCCCCGCCAGGCCAGCCGGGAATCGCGCGCCCGCGCCAAGCGCACGAAACGCTCCGCCATGTCGCGCAGATTCTTGAAGGCGGTCTTGAGCCGGGCGTCGCGCGAGGGCGTGGAATAGACCTCCCAGTCGCCGTCGGTGCCATAGATGTTGGGCGGCAGGCGCTCCGGCTGCGGCCGCTCCTGCAGCCCGGCCTCCAGCGCGGCGTCCACCGCCTGGGCGCGATAGCCCAGATCGGCGCAGTTCGAGGCCACCATGTCGGAGATTTCCCGCAACGGATCGAAGCGCAGGCTGCCGCCGCTCAAGCTGGCGCGGACATAGTCGTAATAATCCATGCTCTGCCCCTTGAGGCGGAATTCGCCCGCGCGCCACGTCTCCCGGCGCGCCGTGCCGTAATATTGGGTGAGGGAAAAGCCGGGCAGGGCGCGGTTGGGCGTCAGGACCATGGTGCCGCCGAACAGGATCCCGTCCAGGCGGTGCGCGCCCAGCAAGGCCTGCGGCCGCCAGTTCTTGAATCCCGCCCCCATGCCGGGCGCGGCGCGCTCGAAGCGCAGGTCATAGAAGCCGCGGGTAAGCGAATTGTCGGGATGGGCGTCAATATAGCGGATGCGCCCGTCCGCCTCGATGCGGAAGACCAGCGCCAGATGGCCGTTGGGATCGTAGATCACCGTGCCGGGGCGGATATTTTCGAGGGTCAGCGCGGGGGAATAGAAATCCTGCTCCAGCGGCGCTTCCAGTTCCGGATCGATGCGATAGGTGGCGGAGGAAACCTCATCCTGCAGCCGCGCCAGCACGGCAGCTGCGTCCGCGCCGCTGGGCAGTTCGCGGCGGCGCTGGACCCGGTTGCCGTCGTCGCTGTAGCGGGCGTCGCGCGCCCGCCCGCGTGGGGCGACCTCGGCCACATAGGAAAAAGGCAGCCCCCGCTTCCAGGCGTAATAGAAGCGCAGGACATAAGGCAGGTCGGCGCAATCGGCGCGGAATTGCGCCTGCGGCGGATCGGAGGCGCGGAAGGGGTTGGCCGCGCTCTTGAGGCAGGAATCGACGCCGTCGCAATCGCTGTCGCCGATGGCGGTGATGAATTCGCCGAAACCCTTTTCATCGGCCTCGGTCCAGGCTTCAGCGCGGATCAGATAGCGGCTGTCGGCGCGGGCTGGCCCGGAAGCGGCGAAGACCGCCGCCGCCAGCAATGTCAGGCTCGGAAGAAGGGTGCGCCAGCCCATCACGGTAAAGGCTAGGCGCTGTTTGCCCGGAACACCAGCAGGCGCGACAGGGTGAAATTGAACACCAGCCCCGCCAGCACGCCGCAGGCCTGGGCGGCGTAGGGGTTGCCCAGCACGCCAGGCCCGTAATGCACCAGTCCCAGCGCCACGCTGTAATTGACCACCGCGCCCAGCAGATTGGCGCCGACAAAGCGCAGCCATTCCTCGGCGATGCCGCGGGCGCCATGGGCTCTGCGGGCGGCGAAAGTGAGATAGCGGTTGCCCGCCCAGGTGAAGCACATGGCGACGAAGATGCCGCATGCCAGGGCGGCGTCGACGCCCAGGCCAAGCATGCGGGTGAAGACGGTGAGGGCGGCGGCATTGACCAGATAGCCGGCGCCGCCCACCGCCGCGAAACGGACAAAGGCCTGCCGCCACGCCCAGGCGACCAGTCCCTTCACGGCGGGGTCAAATCCTTGGGACCGGGAATGGCGAGATAGGCCATGCGCTTCTGTTCCCAGCGGCCGCGCGTCACCGTGTCCAGGATCAGGCCGCAGGTCAGCGCCAGGAAGGCCAGCAGCATCAGGCCGGTGGCGAGGATGGCGCTGGGCAGGCGCGGCACCAGGCCGGTGGCGAGATAGTCATTGATCACCGGCACGGCCACCAGCACCGCGACCGCCGCCAGGATGGCGAAGCCGGTGGTGAAAAAGACCAGCGGCCGCTCCTCCCGCACCAGATGGCCGATGGTGCGCAGGATGCGGAAGCCGTCGCGCCAGGTGTTGAGCTTGGAAACCGAGCCGGCCGGGCGCTCCTTGTAGCGCGTGTCCATCTCCGCCAGCGGCATCATCAGCCGCACGGCATGGACGGTGAGTTCGGTCTCGATGCCGAAACCTTCGGCGGTGAAGGGGAAGCTCTTGACGAAGCGGCGGGAAAAGACCCGGTAGCCCGACAGCATGTCGCCGATCTTCACATTGAACAGCCAGGCGGTGAGGCCGGTCAGCAGCTTGTTGCCGAAGACATGGCCGGGCCGATAGGCGGCGGCGTCGGTGTGGATGCGGCGGGCGGTGAGCAGATCGGCCCCTTCCGCCACCGCCGCCCGGATCATCGCCGGCGCGGCGCCGGCGTCATAGGTGTCGTCGCCGTCCACCAGCACATACAGGTCGGCCTCGATGTCGGCGAACATGCGGCGCACCACATTGCCCTTGCCCTGGCGGCTTTCGTTGCGCACCACCGCGCCGGCCTCGCGCGCCACCTGGGCGGTGCGGTCGCGGGAATTGTTGTCATAGACATAGATCACCGCCCCGGGCAGGACTTCGCGGAAGTCGCGCACCACCGTGGCGATGGCCGCTTCTTCATTGTAGCAGGGCACCAGGACGGCGATGCGCGGAATCAATTCTGCCTCGCCTCATCTGCTTTGGCGACGGGGCACCATTGATAGGTCCCCACCAGGTTGGTGTCGAATTGCTGGCATTCCGTCAGGCGGATGGCAAGCCCGTAATCGCCGATCGCCGTCCGCGCCCGCGCCATGTCGAGGGCGTCGGAGATCAGGAAGAGCGCCCCGCCCCTGGCCAGATGCGCCGCCACGCGTGCCTTCATCTGCCGCGTCAATTCGCTGCCGTCGCGCGGCTGCACCATCCAGCCGTCAATGCGCAGCACCGCGATGGCGGGCGGCAGCTGGGTGGCGATGAAGCCCATCGGGGCGTCGCCGGTCATCAGCACCATGGTGTGCGCCGGGTCGGCGATCGGCGGCAGCGCCACCTGGATATAGGGATCGTCCAGCGGCGCATGTTCCAGGAAATCGCTGCGCGCGGTGACCAGGATGGCGAAGCAGAGCACGCCCAGGGCGATCAGCCGCGTCCGCCGCGTTCCCGGCAGCAGGCCTATCGCCGCCACGATCAGCAGCGGCGCCAGCATCTCCAGCGCCACGATATAGCGGTAGATGGCGAACAGGCGCAGCCAGACGAGATAGGAGGCGGCGGCGAAGGCCAGCAGGATCGCGCTGGCGCAGGGCGTGGCCAGCGGGTCGCGGTTCTGGCGGCGCAGGGCCCAGACCAGGCCCGCGGCGATCACCGCGAAATAGGCGATAAGGACGCGGATGTCCTGGAAGCCCAGATCGTCGGCGACATGCCAGTCGAGCGAGAACAGCACGGGAAAGAAAAGCTGCTGCCACCAGGGCCGGTAGGTCGGGACAAAGCGCAGGTCGCGATAGGTCGCGTTGAGCGCCAGCGGCGAATGCCAGTAATTGTTCCAGTAGGGAAAGAGCGGATTGCCCGTCAGGTGATAGACATGCAGCATCCAGGGGGCCGCGAACAGCGCCGCGCCCAGGGCGCCGCCCAGCCCGCCGGCCAGCAGGCGCACCGCCTGGTGCCGGCCGCTGCCGCCCAGCGCCAGCAGCGCGGCGGCGAAGCCGATGCAGAAGGGAAACTCGGGCAGCTTCAGGCCCGCGGCGCTGCCGGTGACAAAGCCCGCCAGCAGCGCCAGCCCCGCCGCCTTGCTTAAGGGGCCCTCGCGCAATGTCTCGCGCTTCACCACCAGGATGGCGAGACCGGCGAAGACCAGCACGCTCATGATGTTGTCGTAATAGGTGGTGCCGAACTCGGTGAGGGTCAGCGCCCCGGCCTGGCCCAGGATCGCCAGCGCGCCCGCCCAGAGCTTGACGTCGGGCACCCGCAGGCTGTGCCGCGCCAGCAGGTAGAGCGGCACGACATTGGCGCCTTGCGCCGCGCCCAGCATGGCCAGCGCCACCCAGGACGGGAAATGGGTCGCCAGCCAGTAGAAGGGAATGTCGAGATAGGGATTGTACCAGCTCGCCTGGTGCGCCACCGCCACGTCCACCGCCAGGCGGTTGTTGAACAGGGCATAGGGCGCGTACCAGTGATAATTGCGGAAGTCCCAGCTGGTGTCCTTGCCCAGCACGATGACAAAGGCCGCCCAGAACAGCACGGTGCAGACCAGGAAGGCGTATTCGCCTGCCGACAGGGGGCCACGGGAGGGGTGGGGCTCGGCCTCGGACATGGGGGCGGGCGGGAACTCGAAGGGACGGCCCCTTCTAGCCTGTCCCAGGACCGCCGATAAGCCCTTTCGCATAAAGGGATTTGTGCCCGGCGGCAGCGCCCGCGCTATTCGTCCGGCTCTACCGCGATGTTATTCAGGAATTGCAGGGTACAGGCCCGCCAGGAGCGGCTTTCGGCGAAGGCGCGGGGGCTCAGGGGGCGGGGGTTGCGCTTCAGCTCCAGCGCCCCCAGGCAGGCCGTGCGCAGGTCCTCGTCCAGCACCGCCACCTCGGCGCCGCCCGGCGCCTCCGGCCCCACCACATCGCGCGGCCCTTCCACCGGATAGGCTGCCACCGTCAGGCCGCAGGCCAGCGCCTCCAGCATCACCAGTCCGAAGGTGTCGGTGCGGCTGGGGAAGACGAAGACGTCGCTGCCGGCATAGGCGCGGGTCAGCGGCTCGCCGGTGAGGGCGCCCAGGAACTTGACCGCGGGATATTTGCGCGACAGCGCCGCCCTGGCCGGTCCGTCGCCCACCACCACCTTGGTGCCCGGCAGGTCGAGGGCGAGAAAGGCCTCGATATTCTTCTCGATGGCGACGCGGCCGACGAAAATCCAGATCGGGCCTTCATAAGGCAGGCGATGGCCGGGAATGGGATGGAACTTGTCCACATAGACGCCGCGCGACCACAGTTTCAGATGCTTGAAGCCGCGGTCCGCCAGTTCATGCTTGAGCGTGTGGGTGGCGATCATCACCGCCGTGGCGGGATGATGGAACCAGCGCAGCCAGCGCCACACCAGTTTTTCCGGCACGGCCTTGAAACGGGCATGGACATATTCGGCGAAGCGGGTGTGGAAGGCGGTGGTGAAGGCGATGCCGTGCCTGATGCAGATGCGCCGCGCCGCCAGCCCCAGCGATCCTTCGGTGGCGATATGCACCGCATCGGGCGCGAATTCGCGGATCTCGCGGGTGAGCGCGGCGCGCTGGAAGAACGCCAGGCGGATTTCGGGATAGGTCGGCAGCGGGAAGGTGCGCCGGCCCAGCGGCGTCACCATGTGCACGGTGTGGCCCAGCGCGGCCAGGTCCTTGGAGAGGATTTCCAGCGTCCGCACCACGCCATTGACTTGCGGCGCCCAGGCGTCGGTGACGATCAGGATCTTCAAATGCGCCGCCACGCCGGGAATCGGGCCGGGCTGGAGCTTGTGGCTTCTACGCGGGTACAAGCGCGGCTTCGGGACCAGCCTCGCCAATGGCGGCCGGAAGGTCCAGGGCGCGTCCCGAGGAAGGAGCCCAGCGCAGAATCTCCAAATGTCCCCGCCCATCTTCGACAAGGGCGCTGCAGCTTTCAACCCAGTCTCCATCGTTGAGGTAGAGCACGCCGCCGATGCGGCGGATTTCGGCATGGTGGATATGGCCGCAGACCACCCCGTCGACGCCGCGCTGGGCGGCTTCGCGGGCGACGGTTTCCTCGAAGCGGGAGATGTATTCGACGGCGTTCTTGACCGTGTGCTTCAGCCAGGCCGACAGCGACCAGTAGTCCAGGCCCAACCGCTTGCGCACCGCGAACAGCAGGTCGTTGAACTTCAGCGCCCAGCCATAGGCCCAGTCGCCGGCATGGGCCAGCCATTTGGCGTAATGGATGACGCCGTCGAAACGGTCGCCATGCAGCACCCAGAGCCGTTTGCCGTCGGCGGTCTCGTGGATCGCCTCGTTGATGATCTCGATGCCGCCGAACAGCCGCCCGGCATAATCGCGGGCGAATTCGTCGTGATTGCCCGGCACGAAAATGACGCGGGTGCCGCCATCGACCTTGCGCAGGATTTCACCCACCACGCGCTGCTGCGCGTCGCTCCAGAACCAGCGCCGCTTCAGCTGCCAGCCGTCAACGATGTCGCCGACCAGGAACAGCGTCTCGCATTCGTTATGGGCCAGGAAGTCGGCCAGGGCCTCGGCCTTGCAGCCGGGCGTCCCCAGATGGGTGTCGGAGATGAAGATGGTGCGGTGGCGGGTGAAGCGGTGGCGGTCGATGCGGGGTGGGGCGGCGCTGGGGGATTTCTTCCTTGGCTGGTAGGCGTCCAAGGCATTCTCAAACCAGGCAATCTCGGCCACGAGGCATCTCCAAGCCTTGTTCGCGCCGCGAGATAGCTGCTTCGCGCGACTCTTTTGTTGCCCGGGCGCGACAGGTGTGTGACTCGGCGGCATCGCTTTTCGGAAGGCAGGAAAACCCCGGAAAAAGAAGATTTTTTGCAGCGCACAAAATGTCGCGGCAGGGCAAAACGGGCCGCAAATTCAATGGAATGGCCGGATTTTTCCCGGATTTCCGCAGGGCAAACTACAATCGGCTGTGCTTTTTGCGCTTGCGTACAACCGCACTTTGCAACATATTGCTGCAGCGCGGTATTGCGATCTCTGATTGCGAAGCCGCCGCCCTTCCTGGGCGTTTCCTCCCTGAACTTGGCCGCTCTCTGAGCGGCCATTTTTTTTGCGCGGCCCTTTTGGGTGCTGGCGGTGTCGCGTTCGTACGCTGTCGCTACTTACCGCTCATGGGCATTTGCCCACATCGCTCGCGGCTCCTGGCCAGCCCCCAAAATTGCTCGCGCAAAATGGAGCTTGGAGAAAACGCTACTCCGCCGCGTCTGCCAGACCGGCGGCCGGCAGCAGATCGGCGTGGGCGATGCGTACGATCCGCGTCAGGGCGGCGGCAAGGCGCAGCTTCACCGTCTCGAAGCTTTCCTTCCGCACAATCCTGTCCTCGTCCAGATACAGGCCGCGATTGACCTCGATCTGCAGCGCATGGCAACCGCGGGCGGGGCGGCCGTAAAGCGCCGTGGTGTGGCCGCCGGCGTAGGGCGCGTTGCGCCCCACGCTGAAGCCTTCGCGCGCGAAGCTCGCTTCCGCCAGCCGCGACAGCGCCGCCGCCGCCGAGGCGCCATAGCGGTCGCCCAGCACGATGTCCGGCGCGCCCAGCGCCGAAGGCATGGAGTGGCAGTCCACCACCACGGCCACACCGAAGCGGCCGGACGTTTCCTCCGCCAGCTTGCCCAGGACGCGGTGGTAGGGGCGATAGAATTTTTCCAGCCTGAGGACGGCGTCCTCCGGCCTGAGCTTGCCGCGATAGATTTCGGCGCCGTCGCGCACGATGCGTGGAATGACGCCCAGCCCGGCGACGACACGGGGGCCGGGCGGGTCCACCGCCAGGTTCAGGGGCGCGGCGAACATGGCGGGGTCAAGCTCGCCCATGCCGCGATTGACGTCCAGGAAGACGCGGGGGAACTCCGCCGCCAGCAGCGGCGCCCCCAGTTCCAGCACGCCGGCGAACAGCTCATCGATAAAGGCGTCCTCGGACCGGCGCAGCATCAGCGAATCAAGCTTGCTGGCGGCGGCGAGCGCGGCGGGATAGCACCGCCCCGAATGCGGCGAGGCAAAGACAAAGGGAACGTTCTGCGCCGCGGGGCGCGTCAGCCGGAAGGGCCGGGCGAAAAGGCCGGCCAGGTCATTGTCGGCATTGGCGGAAGTCGGCGGCGGCGGTTCGGCCATGCGTTAAGGAACCACCAACCGCCTCGCCCCGCAAGACAATCCGGGGATAGGGGATGTTTACCGCTTGCCGGTTATAGGTTCTATTAGGGGCGGCAGGGCGCAATGGCACATATCCTCCTGGCAGAAGACGACGAATCGCTGCGCAAGTTCCTTTGCGGGGCGCTGGTGAAGGCCGGCCATGCGGTCACCGATTTCGGCGATGGCGGCGAAGCCTATGAATGCCTCAAGGGCTTCACCTTCGACCTGCTGCTGACCGATATCGTGATGCCGGGCATGGACGGCATCGAACTGGCCAAGCGCGCCGCCGAATTGAACGCCGCCCTCAAGATCATGTTCATCACCGGCTTCGCCGCCGTGGCGCTGCATCCGGCGAGCGGCGCCCCCAAGCAGGCCAAGGTCCTGTCCAAGCCCTTCCATCTGCGCGACCTGGTGGCGGAAGTGGACCGCATGCTGGCCGCCGCTTAAGTGGCCGCCCGGTTAAAGATCACCCCGCGTCAGCTTCATTGATTGCCATAAACAAGCCATCCGCACAGGCGTAGAATTCCCCTGCCGGCGCATGCCGGTTCGCCAAGGGAGGATTTCATGGAGCGTCCTTCACACAGCATCACGACATTGTCTTTGCAATCCGGCTCACGCCGCATCGCCGGCCTGGGCTTTTCCTTCGCCACGCAACTTGCATTCGTCGCGGTCCTCATCGGGGGCGTTGTGGTCCGCGTGAATGCTCCCCCGCCAAAGCCGTTCGAAGTCGAGCAGTTACGCGAAGTCAAGCCGCAAACCCCGCCGCCGCCACAGATCAAGGTCGAAAGGCCGATGACGCCGACGGCGGCGGCGCCGGTGATCGACATCGCGCCGGAAGCGGGCGGCACACCCATCACCCCCGTGATGCCGCAGCCGGCGCAGAACCCGCCGGTCATCACGCGCCAGCCGCCACAGGGGCCGCCGGCGCTGCCGGACCGCGCCGCCATCGCCGTGCCCCAGACCCATACCGTGCCGCCCTATCCCACCCTGGCGCGGCGCCTGGGCGTGGAAGGCAAGGTGACGTTGCGCCTGACCGTCACGCCCGACGGTTCGGTGGGCAAGGCGGAGGTGGTGACGTCCAGCGGACGACAGGACCTCGACCAGGCGGCCCAGCAATGGATCACCGGCCACTGGACCTACCAGCCGGCGATCCGGGGCGGCGCCCCCGCCGCCAGCCAGGTGATGGCGGCGGTCGAGTTCACGCTGACCGGGAAATAGCGGGCAAAAAACGGGCGGGATCGGCCCTTGCCGGTCCCGCTTGCCCGTCCGGACCCGCGCGGTTATATGAGCCCCCTTCAAGTGGGCGGTTAGCTCAGCGGGAGAGCACTACCTTGACATCCTTGCTTTCCAAAGTTGCTGGAAAATCCTGCGTTCGTTCCGCGCCTTAACAGCGAAAAATCCGACAGCATCGTTAGACATCGCCGCGACACCATCCTGTGTGGTG
>Ga0265313_10002334_pt1 | contig 16609 bp, 14 predicted proteins | sample 4123metaG_FD_203122 | JGI IMG/M metagenome (GOLD analysis project Ga0265313, IMG submission 203122) | Rhizosphere microbial communities from Carex aquatilis grown in University of Washington, Seatle, WA, United States - 4-1-23 metaG | ecosystem: Host-associated > Plants > Roots > Rhizosphere >...
CACGCCGTGCCGTTGCGCCGCGATCGCCATCGTCGTCGCGATGCAGGTGGCGAAAGACGTCGCCACCAGATCGGTCGGCGAAAACGCCTCGCCGCGGCCCTGGTTGTCCTTCGGCGCGTCGGTGCTCAGCGTCTGGCCGGATGGGCCGTGCGTCGCGACGCAGTGCAGGTCTCCCTGATATTCGCCGGTGATTTTAACCATAACACAAAGTCGAGCGGCTTTCCGCCGATTGGCAATCCGCGGAATCGCCTACAACGCCGAAGCCGCCCACGCCGGCACGGGAATTTCGCGATCGCGGGCGAGATCGGTCAGCAGATTTTGCAGCCACGGCCGGTTGCTGGTGAACGAGCCCGACCCAAGCCGCAGCAGCTTCCGGCCGCCGGCTTCGTGGAGTTCATAGTTTTCGACGCGCACGCTGATCGGCTCGCTCTCGCCGTGGAGCTGGCAGACGACTTCGATGGTTTTTTTGCGCGAATCGATCCTCAGCGTCCGCACTTCGCCGTAGCGGGCGATTCGCTGATTGACGAACGCCTTCGCCGCCTGGCTCGTGAGGGCGTCCTTTGCAGCGTTAAACATGAGATGGCCGGCGCGCGATTTTCCTAGCCGCGTTTCTGCTCCGCGACCCACGCCTTGATTTGCTCGTCGAGCACGCTGAGCGGCACCGCGCCGTTGCGCAGAACCTCGTCGTGGAAAAGCCGCACGTCGAACTTCGCGCCGAGTTCCTTCGTCGCATACGCGCGCAGCTCCTTGATCTTCAGTTCGCCGAGCTTGTAGGCGAGGGCCTGCCCCGGCCACACGATGTAGCGGTCGATCTCGACGACGATGTCGTGGTCGGTCTTGCCCGCGTTCGCCTTGAAATAATCGATCGCCTGCTCGCGCGACCAGCCCATCGCGTGCATGCCGGTATCGACGACGAGCCGCACCGCGCGCCACATCTCATACGTGAGCTGGCCAAACTTCGCATACGGATCGGCATAAAATCCCATTTCCTCGCCGAGGCTCTCCGCGTAAAGCGCCCACCCCTCGACGAACGCCGTGTAATTATCCCAGCCGCGACGGCGGAATTCCGGCAGCGCGCCCAGTTCCTGCGCGAGCGAAATCTGCAGGTGATGCCCCGGCACCGCCTCGTGCAGCGTCAGCGGCTCCATCTCCCATTTCGGCCGGGTGTCGAGCGCGTAGGTGTTCGCGAAAAAATTCCCCGGCCGCCCCGCGTCGGGCTCGCCGGGAAAATAGTAGGCCGTCGTCTGCGATTTTTCCGCGTAGCCCGGCACCGGCAGCACGCCGTAGGTCGACCGCGGCAGCGTCCTGAACAGCTTCATCAACTGCGGGTCGATCCGCTTCGCGATGTCGCGATACCCGCGGAGCAGCTCGTCCTTGTCGGTGTAGAAAAATTTCGGATCGGTCCGCAGGTAGGCGAAAAATTCCTCCAGCGTGCCCTTGAATCCCGCCTGCGCCTTCACGAGCTCCATCTCGGCGCGGATGCGCTTCACCTCGGCGAGGCCAATTTCGTGAATCTGCTGCGCCGTCAGGTCCGTCGTGGTCATCAGTTTGATCCGGTATTGATACCACGCCGCGCCGTCGGGCAGCGCCGTCGCCGCGATCGTTGTGCGCGCGCCGGGGATGTAGTTTTCGACGAGAAAATCGTGCAGTCGCGCAAACGCCGGCCGCACCTCGCTCGCGTAAACCTTCGCCGCCTCCGCGCGCAGCCGCAACCCATCCTCGCCCGGCACGCTCGGCGGCAGATCGACGAAACCGTGCAGCAGCGGACTTTTGAACGGATCGTCCGGAATCTGCGCCGCCACCTGCGCCGGCACGTCGCGCAGCGTGATCTGCGGCGGCGTCACCCCGTGTTTCAATCCTTCGGCCAGCAGCGCGTTCGTCTGATCGACAAGCGCCGGCAGCGCCCGCAGCCGCGCGAGCTGCTGCTCGAGTTGCGCCGGCGTCGCCGCCGGCATCACCGCGAACAGCTCCGCCGCCCTTTGCTGGATTCCGTCCAGTTGCGTGACCGCCAGCAGCTCGCTCGGAAACCGCGCGCCCGCGACCGCCGCCTCCGCTTCGTCCTTGAACAAATCATAACTGATCCGATCCGTCGCGTCGAGTTGCGCGCGGTCGATCGTCGCGAGCACCGCGAGCGGACGGCTCGCGAGCTGCTTTCGCTCCGCGATCGCCCCCGGCGAAAGATCGGTCCATTTCGTGTCGAAGCCCGGATAACCGTCGAGCGTCGCCGACTCCGGCGAAGTCGCCATCGCATACGCCCAATCGACCTTGAACAGCTCGTGCAGCCGTTCCGCTTCGGCCGCGTGGCCCTTCGCCGCAACGATCGCCTGATACCGCGCCTCGAACTCGTCCGCGCGCGCCGTCCCGAAAAAAGCCGCACCGATTAAATACGCTGCGAACAGAAAACGGTGTTTGCTACGCATGCCGCGGAGCTTTTGGACTTCGTCCGCCAGCGCAATCTCCCAATGCCGAAGCCCGTCAACCTCATCGTCGCCTGCGCCGAAAATCGCGTGATCGGCCGAGCCGGCCGGCTGCCCTGGCGCATTCCCGAGGACTGGGAATTTTTCCGCCGTCAGACCGCCGGCCAGATCGCGATCGTCGGCCGGGTCAGTTTCGAATCGTGGAAAAGCGCGCTCACCGACAACCGCCGCGCCATCGTGGTTACGCACCGCCCGCTCGCCGCCACTCGCCAACCCGAAGACGCACTGCCACCGGAAGACGCAGGCCCGATCAGCGCGCCGTCGCTTTCCGCCGCGCTCGCGCTCGCCGAAACGCTGCCCGGCGAAATCTACGTCTGCGGCGGGCAGCGGATTTTCGAGGAAGCGATCGCGCTGCCGCAAGCCGCGCGGCTTTATCTCACGCTGGTGCATACGCACGCGGACGGCGACCGGTTCTTTCCCGTATGGCGCGAGATTTTCACCCGCGTGATCGAACAGCGCGAGGGCGCCGACGAAAATCACCGCTACACGTTTTACGTGCTCGAACGTTGACGCCCGAGCCCGCCGCTGCATCGCGTTCGGCAGGAGCGGCGACTCCGCCCGCTGCCGAACGCCATTACAGACACACAACCCGTCTGGCGCAGGCCGAAGCCCGCGCCAGCAAGCCTTTCCACCACGTTCGCCCTACACGAGTGCCACCACGCGATTGCGCAGCGCGCCGACCACCAGGTCCACCGCCTGCTCCGTCGGGAAGCGCGCGGTGTTGATCACGAGGTCGTAGTAGCTCGCGCGATCGATCTCGGCGTCGAACACCGAGCGGACATACGACCGGCGCGCCGCATCGGCGCGCGCATTGTGCGTCGCCGCCGCGTCCGCGGTGACACTCAGCTCCTGCGCCATTCGATTCGCGCGAAATTCGGCCGGCGCGACCAGCCGCAGGTGCAGGCCGTTGTCGACGTCGGCCGTGGCGCAGTTGGCGCCGCGTCCGACGAGGATCACGTGACCGGCGCGCGCGAGTTCGCGCATCATGTCGTTGGTGCGCTGGATCAGGTTCCAAATGCTCGGGTGCAGCCCGAGCAGTTCGCCGATCGACGCATCGATTTCCGACACCTTGTCCTCGGGTAGGAAACGCGCGATCCGTGGCGGTAGATGCCGCGATTGCAGCATCGCTTCGACGAGGTTGCGGTCAAAGACCGTCCACGGCGAATCGCCGGGCAGCTCCTGTTCGAGGCGGGGCGCTAGCGCGTTGGCCAGCGACGAACCGCCGGAACCGGACTCGCGAGAGATCGTGACAAACGGACCCGTGGTCTTGCTAAAATGACCATGTCCGGAACGAGACAGATGAACATTGATGTAGGCCTCTGCACGGCCGAGCGAAGGTTGGGGCATACCTTCCTCCTTTCTTTTTTTGTTGTCCGAACGCTACGCCCGAACCGCCCGCGCGCAAAGTCCGAAAGCGCCCCAAACCGCTTCTAACTGCCGCAAAAAATGCGTGATCCCCCGGCTGATGCCTCGGCGTCAGTGCGGCCCGCCGTCACTCGAGCTTCACGCGCGAACGGTAAAACGCGTCGCACTTCGCGTAGATTTCCCGCGGCGATTTCATCGTCATCGCCTCGGCCGCGAGCGCGCGCGCGTCGGCCATCGTCATCGCGCGCACAATGTATTTCACCGACGGAATCCACGCGGGCGACATGCTCAGGCTGTCGAGGCCGAGCCCGAGCAGCAGCGGCGCGAACACCGGATCGCCCGCCATCTCGCCGCACACGCTCACCGAAATTTTCTGCCGGTGTCCCTCCTCGACGATTCGCTGCAACGCCCGCAACACCGCCGGGTGCGTCGGTTCGTAAAGGTGCGCGATCCGGTCGTTCACCCGGTCGATCGCCAGCAGGTATTGGATGAGGTCGTTCGTCCCGATGCTGAAAAACGCGCAGTCCGGCGCCAGCAAATCCGCCGTCGCCGCCGCGCTCGGCACCTCGATCATCGCGCCGACCTGGATGTTTTCGTCGAACGCCTGCCCGCGCGCCTTCAACTCGGCCATGCACTCGCCGAGCACCGCGTTCGCCCGCGCCAGCTCCTCGTGTCCGCTGATCATCGGATACATCAGCCGCACTTTCCCATACGCGCTCGCCATCAGGATCGCGCGGAGCTGGTCCTTGAAAATTCCCTGGTGCTCGAGGCAGAACCGGATCGCGCGAAACCCCATGAACGGATTGTTCTCCTTCGGAAACAACTCCGGGTTCCCGCTCATCGGCTTGTCGCCGCCGAGGTCGAGCGTGCGGATGATCACCGCGTTCGGCGCGGCGCCCTCCGCCACCGCTTTGTAAGTGAGAAATTGCTCCTGCTCCGACGGGATCCGCGCGGAGTTGAGGAAAATATACTCGGTGCGGAACAATCCCACGCCCTCGGCGTTGTAGTCCTTCAGCAGTGTCACCTCCTCCGCCTTCTCGATGTTGGCCATCAACACCACTGGCACGCCGTCGAGCGTGACCGCCGGCTCGCGGTTCGCCTTCAGCAGCCGCGACTCGAACGTCTTTTTCTGCTCCTGAATCTTGCCGTAGCGAAACAGCGTGCTCTCCGACGGATTGATGATCACGACGCCGTCGTAGCCATCGACAATCACCCAGTCGCCGTGCTTCACGCGCTTCGTCAAATCGCGCACGCCCACCACCGCCGGCACTTTCATCGACCGCGCGACGATCACCGCGTGGCTCGTCTTGCTGCCCGAGTCCGTCACGATCCCGAGCGCCGCACTGCGGTCGATGCTGGCCGAATCCGAGGGCGTGATGTCGTTCGCGACGACGATGCGTTTCTCCGCGAGCCGCGTGAGCGAGTTCTCCGCCTGCCCGAGCAGATTCTGCAACACGCGCTGCGCCACGTCGCGGATGTCGCCCGCGCGCTCGCGCAGATATTCGTCGTCGATCTCCGAAAACGCCTGGATGTAGCGCGACGAGACTTTGTTGAAACACGTCTCGATGTTGCGCCCCGTCGTCTCGAATTCGCGGATCGTCTCGCCGATCAGCGCCTGGTCCTCGAGCACGAGCAGGTGCGCGTCGAAAATCATCGCCTCCTCGGCGCCGAGATTTTTTTCCACCTCCGCCTGGATTTTCGCGATCTGCTGCCTCGTCACCAGCAGCGCCTTTTCGAACCGTGCGATTTCCTCGATGCGCTTCTCCGGCTCGACTTGATAGCTCGGCACCTCGACGTTGCTCTGGATGTAAACGAACACCGCCCCATAGGCGATGCCCTGCGAAGCGGCGATGCCCTGGACGGAAATTTCGTTGTTGGCGCGTGAATCCATGAAAAAGCGTGGCGCTGCCGGCACGGGGCTTGCAGGCGGCGCCGGACGATAACGCGCCCCACCCGCAATGGGTCAATGCGGATTTACGCCAAACGCGTCTGAACCACCATTGCGGATTCCCCCCACGCCGCCCGGATCGTCGCCGCGATCTCCGCCACCGGCGAATCGTCGCGCAAAAACGCGAAACACGCGCTCCCGCTCCCGCTCATTCGCGCCACCAGCCCGAAATTTTTCAAAAGCCGTTCGCCGAGCAACGGCAGCGCCGGAAACTTCGCGAACGCCGGCTCCTCCAGATTGTTGAACAGCAGTTCCTCCGCCGGCGTCTCCGCCACGCCGATCCACTTCGCCACCCGCGCTTCCGCTTCTTGCGCCGGCAAATAACTCGTGGGCGCCGCGGCGAGCCGCGCATACGCCCACGCCGTCGCGATCCCAAACGCCGGCTTGAAAATCACCACGCTCCGCCCGCTCAACCGCGCCGCCGCCGCCAGCGCCTCCACCCGCTCGCCACGCCCCCGCATGACGACCGGCCCGCCGGGCAGAAACAGCGCGCAATCCGACCCCACGCGCGCCGCGACCTCCGCCAGCTCCGCCGCTCCGAGCGGCCCGCCCGCGAGTCGATTCAGTGACCGCAGCGCCGCCGCCGCGTTGCTGCTGCCGCCGCCGAGCCCCGCACCCATCGGAATTCGCTTCGTCAACTTGAACCGCCCGCCTCCCCGCCAACTCGTCGCGTCGCCAAACGCCCGCGCCGCCCGCAGCACCAAATTGCTTTCGTCCACCGGCACCGCCGGGTCGTCACACACCAACGAAAATTCTTTCTCACTTTTTTCTTCCGCCATCTCCACCGCCAGCTCGTCGCCCCATGCCAGCGGCGCGACCACCGACACCAACTCATGAAACCCATCCGCCCGCCGCCCCGTCACGGCGAGGAACAGGTTGATTTTCGCCGGCGAAAAAAATGCGAGCGCGCTCACGCTGACCCGCGCGGCCGCCCGCCGCGATTTTGGCTTCGATTAGTGTCCATTCCTGTCCATTAGTGGTTCCCCACCTCATGCCTTGCGACCTCATTCTCGCCCTCGACGCGCCCTCCCCGCGCGACATCGCCCCCGCGCTCCGCCAGCTCCAAGGCACCGTCCGCTGGGCGAAAATCGGCCTCGAGATGTTCACCGCCTCCGGCCCCGACTGCGTCCGTGAAATCGCCGACCTCGGCTTCAACATCTTTCTCGACCTCAAACTCCACGACATTCCCAACACCGTCGCCAAGTCCGTTGAGTCCGTATCGCGCCTGCCGATTCGCATGCTCACGCTCCACACCGCCGGCGGACGCGAAATGATGTCGTGGGCCGCGCGCGCCCAACAACAGCACGCCCCCGATCTACTCCTCCTCGGCGTCACCGTGCTCACTTCGATGAGCGCCGCCGATCTCGCCTCCGTCGGCGTCAACGCCTCGCCCGCCGACCAAGTCGTCCGCCTCGCCCGCCTCGCCGCCGACGCCGGCCTGCGCGGACTCGTCTGCTCGCCGCTCGAAATTTCCCCGCTTCGCGCCGCGCTTCCCGCCGACCTCGCGCTCGTCACGCCCGGCATCCGCCCGCACGACGCGAAAGCCGACGACCAATCCCGCACGATGACACCCTCCGAAGCCGCCGGCGCCGGCGCCAATTTCCTCGTCGTCGGCCGCCCCATTTTCAAAGCCCCCGATCCCGTCGCCGCCGCCCGCGCCCTTCTCGCCGAACTCGCCGCCGGTTAGCTTTCAACTTTCAACCCTCAACTTTCAACTCACCCGCGATGTCCCGCACCGCCGCCATTCTCCTCGCCGCCGGCACCGGCTCGCGCATGCAAGGCGCCGTCGCCGACAAGGTCCTCGCGCCCCTCGCCGGCCGCCCCGCCTTCGCGCACATCGCCGCCGCCTTCATGGCGAGCGGCATCGCCGATTTCTACGTCGTGATCTACCGCGACCCGCGCCAGATGACCGAGCTCGCCGCCTACGCGCCCACGCCTTCCGCGCTCGTCCGCGGCGGCCGCGAACGCCAGGACTCGGTCATGAACGCCCTCGCCGCGCTCCCCGCCGACATCGCCTACGTTTTCATTCACGACTGCGCCCGCCCGCTCGTCCGCCCCGAACAGCTCGTCGCCCTCCATAAAATCGTCCGCCGCGAAAACGCCGTCGTCCTCGCCCACCGCGTCACCGACACGATCAAGGAGCATCGCGACGACGCCCATCTGCGCACGCTCGACCGCTCCCGTCTCTGGGCGATGGAAACGCCGCAAGTCTTCTCGCGCGACCTCATCGTCCGCGCCTACCGCCGCGTCGCGCAAAAAAATCTCCACATCACCGACGACGCCGCCGCCGTCGAACTCGTTCACCACCCGATCGCCCTGCTCGAAAATCCTCACCCGAACCCGAAACTCACGACCCCCGCCGACCTCGCCTACCTCGAGTTCCTCCTCACTCACTCGCCCGCTTAACCTGCCCCATTCATGGCTTCCTTTCGCATCGGTCACGGCTACGACATCCACCGCCTCGTCTCCGGCCGCCCGCTCGTCCTCGGCGGCGTGCGCTTCGACACCGACTACGGCCTCGAAGGCCACTCCGACGCCGACTGCCTCACCCACGCGATCTGCGACGCCATCCTCGGCGCCGCCGGCCTCCCCGACATCGGTCATTTTTTCCCGAACACCGATCCCATTTACCAAAACGCCGACTCGCAGCTCCTCCTCAAACGCGTCTGCGCCGAAGCCATGAAGCTCGGCTTGGACGTCGTGAACATCGACGCCACGCTCATCGCCGAGCGCCCGCAAATTTCCCCGCACCTCGCCGAGATGCGCGCCACCCTCGCGCGCTCCACCGGCCTTCTCCCCGACGAAGTCGGCATCAAGGCCACGACGAACGAGGGCATCGACGAACTCGGCCGCGGTCTCGCCATCGCCGCCCACGCCGTCGTGCTGCTCAAGCGCTCGTGATCCTCATGCGGTGGTTCGCATTTTTTTTCGCGGCCGTTTTCTGGCTCCTCGCTTCCGGCTTCTCGCTCCTTTTTTTCCCCGCCTGCTCGCCTCACGAAACTCCGGTCGCCCGCGGCGACCGCGACCAAATCCTCCATCGCGGCATCGGCCACGATCTCGCCGACCTCGATCCCGCGCTCGCCACGCAAGCCAGCGACTACTCCGTCCTCTCCGCGCTTTTCGAAGGCCTCGTCGCCGAGGATCCCGTCGATCTTCACCCCGTCCCCGGCGTTGCCGAGCGCTGGGAAATTTCTCCCGACGGCCTGACCTACACGTTTTTTCTTCGCGCCAACGCCCAGTGGGCCAACGGCGACGCCGTCACCGCGCCGGACTTCGCCGACTCCTGGCGCCGCTGCCTCACGCCCGCGCTCGCCGCCGACAACGCCAGTTTCCTCTACGTCATCCAGGGCGCCGAGGCGTTTAACAAAAACCTCATCCCCTTTTCGCAGGTCGGCGTCGCCGCCCTCGACGCGCACACGCTCCGCGTCACGCTCGAACATCCCACGCCCTGCTTCCTCTCGCTTCTAACCAACCCCGCCTTCTACCCGGTCAATCTCCGCGCCCTCGAAAAATCCGGCTCCACCACCGACCGCAACAACGCCTGGGCCCGTCCCGGCCGCCTCGTCGGCAACGGCCCCTTCAACCTCGCCGCCTGGCGCTCCGGCCAGGAAATCGTCGTTGAAAAATCCGGCACCTACTGGGACAGCGCCACGGTCCGCCTGCGCGGCATTCACTTCCACGCCATCGACAGCCTCGATGTCGAGGAACGCGCCTTCCGCGCCGGCCAGCTTCACCTGACCGACGCCGTTGCGACCGGGAAAATCGACACCTACCGCCGCGACTCGCCCGACCTGCTCCGCATCGATCCGCTCCTCGGCACCTATTTCTACAGCATCAACACCACGCGCCCGTTCCTCAACGACGCGCGTATCCGCCGCGCCCTTGCGCTCGCCGTCGATCGCGACGCCATCGTCGAAAAAATCCTCCGCGGCGGCCAGCTTCCCGCCCACGCCTTCGTCCCGCCCGACACCGCCGGCTACACCGCGAGCGCCGCCCTGCCCACCGATTTCGCCGCCGCCCGCCGTCTCCTCGCCGAGGCCGGCTACCCCGGCGGCAAGGGCCTGCCCGCCTTCGAGCTCCTCTTCAACAATTCCGAATCCCACCGCCTCATCGCCGAGGCCGTCCAGGAAATGTGGCGCCGCGAACTCGGCGTCGAAATCCACCTCTCGAATCAGGAGCGCAAAAGCACCCTCGAGGCCCGCCGCGCCGGCACCTACGAAATCATGCGCGCCGTCTGGATCGCCGATTTCGTCGATCCCGCCTCCTTTCTCGAAATCTTCCGCAGCGACAGCGGCAACAACTACACCGGCTGGAAAAATCCCGACTACGACGCGCTCCTCTTCGCCGCCGTCCGCGAACCCGACCCCGCCGCGCGCCGCGCCCTCTTCCAAAAAGCCGAGGCCCTGCTGCTCGACTCCGCGCCGCTCATCCCGATTTATCACTACACCCACGTCTTTCTGATCCAGCCCTCCGTCAAAGGCTGGCATCCGACCGTGCTCGACCACCACCCTTACAAAAACGTGTGGCTCGAAAACTGACCATCGTCCCGCTCGCGTTCGCGCTGCTCGCGCTCCTCGGCTGCGCCCGACGCGAGCCCGCCGTCGCCTCCGCGCAAATCCTCCGCCTCAGCCAGCGCAACGAACCCGCCGACCTCGATCCCGCGACCGCTTCGCTCCCCGACGAATTTTTCATCATCCGCGCGCTCGGCGAAGGTCTCGTCGCCCCGGGCGCCACATCCGCCTCCGTCATTCCCGCCGCCGCCGAGCGCTGGGAAATTTCTCCCGACTTCCTCACCTACACGTTCCACCTTCGCGCCAACGCGCTTTGGTCCAACGGCGATCCCGTCACCGCGCAGGATTTCCTCGAATCCTACCGCCGCGTCCTCACACCCGCGACCGCCGCGCCCAAGGCCTCGCTCTTCTTCGCCGTCAAAAACGCCCGCGCCTTCGCCACCGGCGCGCTCGCCGATTTTTCCGCCGTCGGCTTCCGCGCTCCCGATCCGCTCACGCTCGTCGTCACGCTCGACCATCCGGCGCCGCAATTTCTCCTCTACGCCGCCAGCGGTCCGTGGATTCCCGTCAACCCACGCCTCGTCGCCCGCCTCGGCCGCGCGTGGACTCGCCCGGAAAATTTTGTCGGCAACGGTCCCTTCACGCTTGCCGCGTGGCGCTCGCACCAGCGCATCGTCGTCAAAAAAAATCTCCGTTACCACGCCGCCTCCGCCGTCCGCCTCGACGAAATCGATTTCATCCGCTTCGACGATCAAGCCACCGAGGAGCGCGCCTATCGCGCCGGCCAGATCGATGTCACGATGAGCGTTCCGCAAACCAAGATCGAGCCCTACGCCCGCGAACGCCCCGCCGAGTTTCACCGCGCGCCGCTCGCCGAGACGCGTTATTTCGCCTTCAACACCCAGCGCCCGCCGCTCGACGACGCCCGCGTGCGCCGCGCCCTCTCGCTCGCGATCGATCGCCAAAAAATTGTCGAACGCGTCACGCGTGGCGGCCAGCAGCCGGCCTTCCGCTTCGTGCCGCCGCCGCTCGCCGGCTCCGATGCGCCAACCTCCGAGCTGCGCTTCGATCCCGCCGAAGCACGCCAACTGCTCGCTGCCGCCGGCTTCGCCGACGGCAAAAATTTTCCGCGCCTCGAACTCACCGCCTGGTCGCCTTCCCAGTCGCCCGTCCTCGAAACCGTGCAGGCAATGTGGCGCGAGGAACTCGGCCTCGATGTCACCGTCGCGATTCGCGAAGCGAAGGTCCACCTCGCCGCGATCCAGTCCGGCGACTACGACATCGCGTTCGCTACGACCGTCGCGCTCCTCGACGTCGCCGATCCCGTCGCGTTGCTCGAAAATTTCACGAGCACCGCCGCCAGCAATCACCCGCGCTGGCACTCCGCCGACTTCGACCGTTTGATCGCCGCCGCCATCACCGAGCGTGACCCACGCGCCCAATCCGCCTTGCTCACCCGCGCCGAATCGCTGCTGCTCGCCGCCGCTCCGATCGCACCGCTCTATTTCAACAACCGCAACTGGCTCATGTCCCCACGCGTCCACGACTGGCACGAAGACGCATTGTGGACGCGCAACTACCTCGGCACCTTCCTCGATGCGCCTTGAAATTTTCCTGCTTGCTGCGGCCTTCGCCTCGACCCTCCGCGCCGACGAACCGGCCAACGCAGCCGACTCCGTCGCCCGCATCGCCCGCGTCGAAAACGGCCTGCTCCCGCCCGCCCGCATCGCCGGCGCACTGTCCGAACCGTGGACTCTCCCCGCGCGCATGGTGCACTATCATGTGCCCGGCGTCAGCCTCGCCATCATCGACCGCGGCGAGATCGCTTGGGCCCGCGGCTACAGCATCGCCCGCGCCGGTGATCCCGCGCCCGTCACACCCGACACGCTTTTCCAAGCGGGCTCACTCAGCAAACCCGTCACCGCCGCCGTCGCGCTCGCGCTCGTCAAATCCGGCCGCCTCGCGCTCGACACCGATGTCAACGCCACCCTCAAATCCTGGAAAATTCCCGCCGCCGCCATCGCCGAAAACGAACCCGTCACGCTCCGCCGGCTCCTGAGCCACACCGCCGGCCTCACGATCCACGGCTTCGATGGTTACGCTGCCGATGCGCCGCGCCCGACGCTTCTCCAAATTCTCGACGGCGCGCCACCCGCGAACTCTTCGCCGGTTCGCATCCAAGTGAAACCCGGCACCGCGTGGCGCTACTCCGGCGGCGGTTACTGCGTCGTCCAACAACTTCTCATCGATGCTACCGGCGAAGATTTCCCCACGCTTCTTCGCGAACGCGTCCTGCTGCCTGCCGGCATGACCGCGAGCACCTTCGAACAACCGCTCTCCGCCGCGCTCGCGCCGCGCGCCGCCGTCGGCCACGACGCCGACGGCCAGCGTCTCGCGGGCGACGCCCACATCTACCCCGAACTCGCCGCCGCCGGCCTCTGGACGACGCCGACCGACCTCGCGCATTTCGCCCTCGCCCTCCAACACTCGCTCGCCGGCGATGCCGGCGCGAAAATTTTTTCCCGCGCCACCGCCGAAACAATGCTCACCGTTCCGCTCGCCGGCAGCGACTACGCCCTCGGCCTCGGCGTCAAAGGCACCGGCGAAAACATCCTCGTCACGCACGACGGCGCGAACGCCGGCTTCCGCGCCCTGCTCGTCGCCTACCCGCGCACCGGCCGCGGCGCCGTCATCATGACGAACTCCGACAACGGCTCCGCCCTCATCGCCGAAATCCTCCGCGCCATCGCCCGCGAATATGGCTGGCCCGATTATCAAGTCGTCGAAAGAACCGCCGTGCCGCTCACGGCCGAAGCGTTCGACGCCTTCTTCGGCCGCTACGAACGCGATGACATCACGCTCCGGTTTTTCCGGAAGGAAAATCATTTCTACCTCCGCGCGTCGGACCAGCCGCGCGTCGAAATTTTCCCGTCGTCCGATCACGAATTTTTCCTCCTCGACCAGCCCGACACGTTCGCTTTCGAGCGCGACGCCACCGGCCAGGTCACCCACGTCATCCGCCGCACCCCGGGCGGCCCGCAGGTTTTTCCGCGCGTCGAGTAAACCGCCGCGCGCAGGGTTGCCAACCCGCCTCGCGCCACCATTCTGCCGCGATGCGTTTCCCGTTCCTTGCTTGCTCATGGCTCGCGTGCGTCGCCACGCTCGCCGCCACTCCCCAGCTCGAAATCTCCGCGCCGAGCATCCTCGCGCGCACGAAAATCCTGGCCTCCGACGAATTCGAAGGCCGCGCCCCCGGCTCGCCCGGCGAGGAAAAAACCGTCGCCTACCTCGTCGGCGAATTCAAGAAACTCGGCCTCGCGCCAGGCAATCCCGACGGCACCTACCTCCAGGCCGTCCCGCTCGTCGGCATCACTTCGCACCCGACGCTCGCGTTCGACATCGCAGGAAAATCTTTCCCACTGACGCCCATCAACGACTACATCGGGCCCACCAGCCGCGTCGCGCCGCACATCGAGGTGAAGGACAGCGACGTCGTGTTCGTCGGCTACGGCGTCGTCGCGCCCGAGTTCGGTTGGGACGATTACAAAGGCGTCGATGTCCGCGGCAAAACCATCGTCATGCTCATCAACGATCCGCCCGTCGTCGATCCCGCCACCGGCCAGCTCGACCCGAAAATTTTCGGCGGCAAGGCAATGACCTACTACGGCCGCTGGACCTACAAATACGAAATCGCCGCGCAAAAAGGCGCCGCCGCCTGCCTCATCGTCCACGAGACCGGCCCCGCCTCGTATCCGTTCGCCGTCCTCATCGGCAGCCAGAGCCGCGAGAATTTTGAAATCCGCACGCCCAACGGCAACGCCGACCACGTCGCCATGCAGGGCTGGCTCACCTACGACGCCGCCAAGCGCTTCTTCGCCGCCACCGGCCACGATTACGAGGCGTTGAAAAAATCCGCCGCCCTGCGCGATTTCCACCCCGTCGCGCTCGGCGCGAAAGCCTCGTTCACGATCGACAGCGAACTTCGCAACGTCGATTCGCGCAACGTCGTCGCCAAACTCGCCGGCGCCGATCCCGCACATCGCGACGAATACCTGATCTACACCGCGCACTGGGATCACCTCGGCCGCGACACCCGCCTGAAGGGCGACCAGATTTTCAACGGCGCCGCCGACAACGCCGCCGGCACCGCCGTCCTCGTTGAACTCGCCCAGGCCTTCGCCGCGCTCCCCGCCGACCAACGCCCGAAGCGCAGCATCCTCTTCCTCTCCGTCACCGCCGAGGAAAAAGGCCTGCTCGGCTCGCGCTACTACGCGCAGAACCCGCTGTATCCGCTCACAAAAACACTCGCGAACATCAACATGGACGGCGCCAACCAATTCGGCCCGACCAGCGACATGGAGGCGATCGGCTTCGGCGCCTCGACGATCGACGACATCGGCCTCGCCGTCGCCAAGTCGCAGGGACGCGAGATGAAGCCCGACAGCCACCCCGAGCGTGGCAGCTATTACCGCAGCGACCACTTCGAATTCGCGAAGGTCGGCGTGCCCTCCTATTACCCGAAATCCGGCAAGCTCTTCATCGGCCAGCCCGCCGACTACGGCGAGAAGCTCATCAACGATTACATCGCGAATCGCTACCACAAGGTCACCGACGAAGTGCAGCCCGACTGGACTTTCGAGGGCGCCGCGCAGGACACCGTCTTCCTCTTCGAAGTCGGCCGCCGCATCGCCGACGGCGACACCTGGCCCGAGTGGAAGCCCGGCAACGAATTCAAGGCCCGCCGCGACGCGATGCTGAAACAATAGCGCGCCGCTTCAGCCGACGCTCCGCACGCGATCCGCCAAAATTTCCACTAGCCGCGGGTGCTCGCCCAGCACCCGCGTGAACTTCACGCCGCACATCTCGCCACCGCGCGCCGCTCTCACGATTTTCGCCACATCGCCGTCGGGCCCCGCATGCTTTCCTGGCGCGACGAACACCAATCCCACGACGAGTGGCCCGCTCCGCCACTCCGTCCGCGCAAGCAGATTTTCCAGCAACGGCTCGTTGAAATCGAACTCCGCTCCCTCGCGCCGCTCCATGCTGCACGCCGCGACCTCGCTCACCGCGCCGCCCAGCAATTCGCGCACCTGCGCCGCCACCGCCTCGCGCACCCCCGTCACCGCGCGTGCGGGGCTCCCGTGATCGACAATCGCCACCCGCGGCCGCTCGCCCGCGCCGATCTGCTCGCGCACGTGCTCCGTCAAAATCTCCCCGAGCCGTTTTTCTCCCGGCACAAACAGCGGCGACGCCAACCCGATCCTCGCCGCCGCGAATTTTTCCCTCCGCTCCTCGATCATCGCCGGCACCCAACGCGTGATCGCGTGCGACGGCCCGACGAACAACGGCACCACCACGATCCCGCTCACGCCTTCGCGCAACGCGCGATCCAGCGCCGCCTCGAACAACTCCGCACGTCGTCCGTCCAATTCCTCCGCCGGCACTTTGTCCGTATGCGCCAGCGACGCCGGATCGACGCGCTCACCCACGCGTTTTTCCAACTCTTCCGCCAGCCGCCGCAACTGCCGCGTGCTCGCCGGTTCGAGCGAGCCGTTGTCCACCAGCAACACGCGCCGCGACATCGCGCTCAAATCTCGCACCCCATCGGCACCGCCTGATTTGCCGCGGCGGCAAGTTCGCTCCAGCGCACCACCTCGCCCACGATGATCATCGCCGGCCGGCCCTGCAAATTCCCCGTCAGCGCATCGCCCTCCGCGAGCGTGCCGATCCGCAAACTCTGCGATGACAGTGTCGCTCCCGCCACGACCGCGACCGGCGTCACCTCCGGCATTCCACCTGCGATCAACTCCCGCGCGATCTCCGAAAATCGCCGCGTCCCCATGTAAATGCACAGCGTCGCCCGCAGCGCCGCCAGCGCCCGCCAATCGACCGGCGCGCCGTTGCGATCCGCGCACGCGTGCCCCGCCACGAACACCGTCGTCGAGGTCACCCCGCGCTGCGTCAGCGGGATCCCCGCCGCCGCGCCCGCGCCCGCCGCCGCCGTCACGCCCGGAATGATTTCAAAATCGAATCCCGCGACCGCCAGCGCCTCGATCTCCTCCGCCGTCCGCCCAAACACCATCGGATCGCCGCCCTTCAATCGCACCACGCGCCGCCCCGTCCGCGCCTTTTCGACGAGCAGCGCATTGATTTCCCCCTGACTCGCGCAATGCCGGCCCGCGCGCTTGCCCACATAGATTTTCTCCGCGTCCGCCGCGCACAATCCCAGCAGCTCCGCGTTCGCCAGATCGTCGTAAAGCACCACCTCCGCCTCCGCCAGCGCCCGCGCCCCGCGCACCGTGATCAAG
>Ga0265313_10002335_pt1 | contig 16605 bp, 18 predicted proteins | sample 4123metaG_FD_203122 | JGI IMG/M metagenome (GOLD analysis project Ga0265313, IMG submission 203122) | Rhizosphere microbial communities from Carex aquatilis grown in University of Washington, Seatle, WA, United States - 4-1-23 metaG | ecosystem: Host-associated > Plants > Roots > Rhizosphere >...
CATTCACGATGTCCTCCTGGAGTCCGCCGGAAAGGACGTGGCGATGAAATATACGGCGGTCCTCTCTAATCCCAAGCCGCCGGGAGAGATTCATGCCTCCGGCGAATTTGGCCCTTGGGCTTCCGGTGAACCGGGCGATACTCCGCTCGGCGGCGACTATCTGTTCGACCATGCCGACCTTGGCATCTTCAACGGAATCGCGGGCATTCTGCGTTCGACGGGCAAGTTTGAAGGATCGCTTTCATCGATTACCGCGCGCGGCGAGGCCACCGTGCCGGACTTCCGTTTGAAGAGCGCGGGGAATCCCCTGCCGCTAAGCACCACCTTCGAAGTCCTGGTCGATGGAACCAACGGGAACACGGAATTGAAGCCTGTGGTTGCGATGCTCGGTTCCACCCACTTCACAACCACCGGATTCGTAGTCCGGCACGACGGCGATACGCGCAAAACGATTACTCTCGAGGCGTTGATGCCGGCGGGTCACTTACGGGATGTGTTGATGCTGGCAATGAAGGGACCGCCGATGATGGAAGGAACTCTAAAACTGAAAACCAAAATCGGCCTCCCGCCACTGGACGAGAAGGTGAAGGAGAAGCTCCTTCTGGACGGGACCTTCGAGATAACCAACGGCAAGTTCCTCCGGTCCAGGATTCAGAACAAAATCAATGCCTTGTCCCACCGCGGCCAAGGCAAGACTGCGGACGAAGAAGTAGATCAAGCTGTCGATCGAATGAGCGGAGAGTTCACACTGGCCCATGACTCCATTACCTTCCGCACGCTGGCCTTTGCGATTCCGGGCGCGGCCGTGAGCATCGCAGGTACGTACGACATGGGTGCGGACACACTCGACTTTCACGGCGCGCTCATGCTGGACGCCAAGGTTTCCCAAACGCAGACCGGCTGGAAGCGTTGGGTACTGAAGCCCTTGGACCCGTTCTTTTCAAACCACGGAGCGGGCACGTTCCTGCACATCAAAATCGTGGGAAGCGCCAAGGATCCGCAGTTCGGCCTCGATCCTGGCGGCACCAGCCCCGCGGAAAGAGCCGGGAAGGCCGCGGCGAAGAGGACTCCCTAGGGTCCCGGGCGTCGCGTTCACGGGCTCGCAGGACTCTCCGTAGCGCCGGCCTGCGGCAGCCGGTATTCCGAGTAAGTCAGGATCCGCTCAATCACCACACTCTTCACGAAGAAGATTTTCGCGGCCGCTTTCACTTCGACGTGCGCCGGCATCCAGATCCCGTCGTCGACGCGCGCCTGGTCCATAGTAATGTGCGAGCCGCTTAGCACGCGCGCCAGGAAGAATCCCATCGAGAACGGCTGGATCACCTGGGCGTCGACCTTGATCCACCCCAGGTCCTTTTTGTCGACCCAAAGCTTTCCCTCGACTTTGGAGAACATCTTGCCGTACTTGCCCTGCGCCTTATATCCGGCATGCGGAGTTGCTTGAAGTACATAAGCCGGCCTGCCGCCGACAACATCTTCGCCCACGAGCTGAAAATCGAACGCCTTCGGCACCTGCTCGACAAGCGACGTGTTCTCCTCTTCTTCTTTGCGCAATCGCTCGGCCCGCTGCTCCGGTGTTTCGCGCTTCAGTTTGTCGATCTCTTCCTTTTGTTTCCGCTCTTCCTCGGCCGAAGGACTCTGCCCGTTGTGTTCCACAAGCTGCTCGAACGGAATGCCATTGATCAGAATCGTTTTCGATACATCCACACTCTCCGACTTCACGCGACCATCCGCATCCAGACGCCGGCTCTCCTCACGAGCCATATAGGTGTAATGGAGCCGCTCCTGCCAGTGACGCTGGGTGGCCGCGATCGATGACGCCACGATCGTGTGGACGTCCGGTACGCTCGAAAGACTTTGAGCAAGCAGCCGGGATGACAATCCGAGCAGAATGATAATGCTTCTGTGTTCGCTGATTCCCATGAATCAGAGATCCTTGCGGGAGATCCCCAGTTTCCGCATCATTGCGTTTAAGGTGGTCCGCGGCACCCCTAGACGACTGGCCGCAGAGCTGATTACGCCGCCAGTCTCCCGAAGCACCTGGAGGATATATTGGCGTTCCATTTCCGCGAGCGTACCACCGCTTGGCGCAGCGGCCACCGCCGCCTTTTCGGGCTCTTCCTCAGAAGCGTGTAAGTAGGGAGGGAGGTCCTGCGCGTCCACTATATCGCTTGTGGTCATCATGACCGCGTGTCCGATCACGTTCTCGAGTTCCCGCACATTGCCAGGCCACGAGTGCCGCGAAAGCCGGATTTGCGCCCGATGCGTCAGACCGCGCACTTGTTTCCCGTACTGTGCGGCGAACCGCGCCACAAAATGCGACTGGAGCAAGGCAAGATCCTCTTTGCGGTCCGCCAGTCGCGGCGCCTGAATCTCCACCATGGAGAGACGGTAGTATAAATCCTCCCGAAAACGCTTCTCCGCGACTGCGGTCCGCAGGTCGTGATTCGTCGCGGCGATTACCCGGACGTCTACTTTGCGGGCGTTCAGCGCTCCCACTCGCTGCACTTCCTGATTCTGGAGCACGCGCAGGAGCTTCGCCTGAGTGGCCAGCGGCATGTCCCCGATCTCATCCAGAAACAGCGTGCCTCCGTGGGCGTGCTCGAACAAGCCCGGCTTGTCCGTTGTGGCTCCGGTGAACGAACCCCGCACGTGGCCGAACAACTCGCTCTCGAACAGCGTTTCCACCACCGCCGAGCAATTGAGCACCACGTATTTGCCGGCAGCTACCGGACTGAGCCTGTGCAGTGCCCGCGCGATCAAGTCTTTACCCGTGCCAGTCGCTCCGGTGATCAGCAATGCCCGATAGTGCGGGGCCACGCGCCGGGTACGCGAAAACATTTCCCACATCAGCGGGCTGCGGCCGACGATTCCTTCGAACTCCGAGGTTGTTCGCAACTCGTCCTCCAGCTGCAGGGCGCGTTGCCGCTTTCTGACTTCTTCCACCAGCTTGCCGATCCGCTCCCGCAGCGGATCAATGGAGAGCGGCTTGTTCAGGTAATCGCTGGCCCCCTTTTTGACGGCCTCCACGGCGGATTCAGTCGAGTAATGCGCCGACATGAGGATCACGTCCGTCGCGGGATCGATCTCGACGATCTTCTCCAACACCTCCATTCCGCTCATCTGCGGCATCACTAGATCGGTGAGGACCACCTGCGGTCGCCGGTTGCGAAACAGGTTCAGACCCTCTTCGGGGTTGGACGCCGTAAGAATCTCAAGACCTGGTTGAGCCAGCGCGGCGGAAAGAAGTTCCACGCTACCCGGATTGTCGTCGATGACCAGCAGCGATATCGCGGAATGCATGACTTCTCCTCTAGCTAGGGCAAACCCTGGATGGTTGCACTCAATTCTGGCACACAATTTATGACCGCATGCGGTCACTGATGTCATGTGGTCAGGGAGATCGCCTCGAAACCCCTTGTGAACAGTGGTCTTAAAGATGCTTAGTCAATTGTGAGGTTCGGAAAGGAGACCGCCGTGAACAAAACACTTGGATTCATCCTGATCGCACTTGGCCTGTTCGGTCTGGCGTGGGGAGGGTTTACGTACACAACCCGGGAAAAGGTCGTCGACATCGGACCGATTCACGCGACGCGCGATAAGACCCACACCGTGCCGATGCCTCCTATCTTTGGCGCAATAGCGCTCATTGGCGGCATCGTGCTGTTGGCGGTACCGAGGAAAGCGTAACTTCGACCGGTAGGCGGCAGGAACGGAAAGCTGTCGAAGCAATGAACGAATCCATGCTCGTAAAACTATCCACGAACAAAAACGTGAATGAAGCTGCGGCGGCCTTGCAGGCTGCCGTCCAGGCCAATCGCTTTGGCGTCATGCAGGTTCACAACCTGAAAGAAACCATGGCCAAGAAGGGCGTGGAGTTTGAGCATGAATGCCTGATTTTCGAGGTCTGTCAGCCGCAGCAGGCCAAGAAGGTTCTCGACCAAAACATGAGCGTCTCCACCGCGCTCCCCTGCCGGATCTCCGTTTACGAGGAGGGCGGCAAGACCATTTTGGCTACTTTGAAGCCAACCACTCTTCTGGCGATGTTCGACTCTCCGGAACTTAAACCGGTGGCGCAGGAAGTGGAAGACACGATTGTGAAAATCATGAAGGAAGCGGCAGCAGGCTAGGAAAAGAGGAACAACCATGATCTTACTCATCATCATTTTGATATTGGTTTTCGGCGGCGGTGGAGGCTACTACGGCCATACTCGCTGGGGTCCCGGCGGCGGAGCCGGCATCGGGCTGGGGACGATACTCGTGATCCTCCTCATCGCCTATCTGCTGGGCTTGTTCCGCTGAAAAGGGGGACTTCCGCGGTCCGTAGTTATATCGTGAGTTATATCGTGTTACGATAGATTCGTAGCATGGATCTAACCTTACGCGATTACCAGGATCTAGCGGAGTTTCGCTACCAGCTCCGCCAATTTCTTCATTTCAGCGAGCTGCAGGCCAGGGAGCACGATCTTGAGCCGCAGCAGCATCAGGCTTTGCTGGCGCTCAAGGGACTGCCTGCGGGAGAACGGCCCACCATCGGCGAACTGGCCAGCCGCCTGGTCCTCCGGCATCACACCGTCGTGGAGCTCACGAATCGGCTGGAGTCCGCTGGCTTCGTCAAACGGCAGCCCGATCCCGAAGACGGGCGCCAGATTCTGATTCACGTGACTCCGCAGGGCGCGGGCAAGCTCCGGTCGCTGTCCCTAGCCCATCGCGACGAGCTGCTGGTGAAGGGTCCGGAGCTGGCCAGGACGTTGCGGAGCATCCTTCGCGGAAGCAGGCATACCGCGTGAGTCATCTCAAAGTTGTTTCTCCTGGCGCTGTTCCTCCAAACCAAGCGCACGGCGCTGACACGCTTGCCGATTTTACGGTGACCCCGCGGGTTCTGTTGCTTTCATTGCTCGCGATCGGGATCGGGATCGTTAGCTCGTTTGTCGCTCTCGGTCTGCTTCGCCTGATCGCATTATTCACTAATCTTTTCTATTTTCAGCGCTGGAGTTGGACAGCGGCCTCCCCGGCGCAGAATACGCTCGGCTGGATGGCGGTAATTGTTCCCGTGGTGGGAGCGCTGATCATCGGACTGATCGCGCGATACGGGTCGGAACGAATACGCGGCCATGGCATCCCCGAAGCGCTCGAGTCGATCCTGATCCACGGCAGCCGCGTTGAGCCCAAGCTTGCCATCCTGAAGCCGCTTTCGGCGGCGATCTCCATCGGCTCGGGAGGCCCGTTTGGAGCCGAAGGGCCGATCATCATGACCGGCGGCGCGCTCGGCTCCATGATCGCGCAGTTATTTCACCTAAGCAGCGCGGAACGGAAAACACTTCTCGTCGCGGGCGCGGCCGCGGGCATGTCGGCCACGTTTGCCGCGCCGCTCGCGTCCGTACTATTGGCGGTCGAGCTGATGCTGTTCGAATGGAAACCCCGCAGCATGATTCCCGTTGCCCTGGCCAGCGCGACGGCGGGCATCGCCAGGCGGTACCTCATGGGACTGGGACCGCTGTTCCCTGTGGCGCCTCATCCCATTTTTATCGGACCTCTGGGTTTGGCGGGTTGCGTGTTGGCTGGTGTGCTGGCCGGGTTGCTCTCCGCGGTCCTGACTTGGGCGGTCTACGCTTCAGAAGACCTTTTTCAAAAGCTTCCCATCCACTGGATGTGGTGGCCGGCCATCGGCGGCGTTGTGATCGGACTCGGCGGGCTGGTGTTTCCGCAGGCTCTTGGCGTCGGATACGACACCATCGGCGCGCTGATCCAGGGAGACGTGCCGCGCACCATGATCGCCGGAATCCTGGTGGTCAAGTCCATCATTTGGGCGGTGGCTCTGGGATCGGGAACTTCAGGAGGCGTGCTGGCTCCCTTGCTGATGATGGGCGGTGCGTTAGGTGGACTTGAAAGCATGTTCCTCCCCTTTGAAGGCGCCGGATTTTGGCCTTTGATCAGCATGGGCGCGATTCTGGGCGGAACCATGCGGTCGCCCTTCACCGGAATCGTATTCGCGATGGAGCTGACGCACGATTTCAATGCCTTGCTTCCGTTGTTGGTGGCGGCCACGCTCTCCTATACCGTTAGCGTGCTTTTGCTCAAGCGTTCCATCCTGACCGAGAAGGTGGCGCGCCGCGGATTCCATTTGAGCCGTGAGTATGCCGTAGATCCTCTGGAAATTCTCTTCGTGCGCGAAGTAATGCGGACCCATGTCGCGGCGTTAGCCTCCTCTACGGCGGTGGAAGAAGCAGCCGCCCATCTGCGGCCGGACCACTCGCCGCGCGGTCAGCGTCTATATCCCGTGCTGGACGAAGATGGCAAGTTGGCGGGAGTGATCACGCGCAAGGATATTCGAAAGTTGGTCGACGAAAAACCCCACGGCCACGAGATCGGAACCTTTGTTCGCGAGGAACCCGTGGTGGCGTTCGTTGACGAGACGCTCCGCATAGTAGTCAACCGGATGGCCTCCAGCGGTTTCACCCGAATGCCGGTTCTGGATCGCCACGGAAAGCTTGCGGGTATGGTTTCGCTGCAAGACTTGCTGAACGCCAGAGCGAGGAATCTTTCCGAAGAGCGCGATCGCGAGCGCGTGATTCGAATCCGGCTCCCTTTCGGTTTCCGCGCGTCGGAGAAAAGATCCTAGCGAAGTACCTTCGACCAGCCACCGATTGCTTGCAGCAGCAGAACGACTCCGATTGCGATCAAGCCGGCGTATACGTACGCAATAAATTGACGTGTAGCCATGCGCCGATTCAGGCTTCTCCCCAGAAAGGTCGCGACCACAACACCGGGCAGGGAAATGATGTAAAAGTGGTTCACCGCCGGAGTCCACAGGCCCGTCAGGAAGTAGCCCGCCATGCCGGCGATACTGGCGGGAAAGAAATAGGCTTGCAGCGTCGCGCGGAAATACTCCGGCGGCCAGCGCCGCAGAGCGCCATACACCGCCAGGGGCGGGCCATTCATGCCGTACGCGCCTCCCAGCACACCTGCGTTGAATCCGAAGAACCAGGCAAGCCTGTCGTCCTTCAATTCACGACGATGACGGCCCGTCAGGGAGTACGCCGAGAAGGCGATAATAAGCGCGGCCAAAATCGTCTTTACGATGGATTCTGGAACCGTCCGCAGCAGCACCAGACCCACCGGGATGCCCGCCAGCGTGGACCCGACCAGCCATCCCGTGCTGCGCAAGTGTACCAATCGCCAATCCTGCAGCAGGATGACAAACGCGATGGTGATCGAGACCAGCACGGCTAAAGGAGCCGCTTCTTCCACCGGCATGGTCAGCGCAAGCAGAGGCACCGCGATCAGGGCCTCGCCGAATCCGAAGGACGAGCGCACCAGTGTCGCCACGAATAGGACGACGATTACGTGAAGGACACTCCAATCTACGGGCACGTTTCCCTATTAGACGGCCGCCCGATAGCTGCCCAGCACTCTCAGGAAATCCGCGAGTTCGCCCAAATGGGCCAGAGCGTTCTTCACGGCTTCGTCGTCACGCCGCCCGAGCAGATCGAGATAAAACAGATACTCCCAAGGCTTGCCCCGCAGCGGCCGCGATTCGATCTTCACCAGGTTCAGGTCGCGCAGAGCCAGCGCGCTGAGCGCCTTGAACAGCGCACCTGGAACATTCTTCGTCGAGAAAACCAGGGACGTCTTCCAGGGGCTCCGCCCCTTTTGGGCGCCGCGAGCCTTAGAGCCGCTTGGTTCGAGCAGAAAGAAGCGCGTGTAGTTCTGCGGGTCGTCCTCGATTCCGCGTTTCAGGATGCGAGCCTTGTATATCTTCGCCGCCAGCTCCGATGCGATCGCCGCTCCGCCCGGTGGGCGCGTTTCCATGATCATCTTGACGCTGCCCGCGGTGTCGTAATACACCTCGCGTTCGATGCGCTTGTAGCGGTCGAAAAAATCCAGGCACTGGTTGAGAGCCACTTCATGCGAATAAACTTTGCGGATCTTGGCGAAACTCAGGCCGGGCGGGGCAATCAGATTGTGCACGATCCGCACGTTGGTTTCCGCCGTAATCGCGAAGTCGTACTTCAAAAGCAGGTCATAGTTAGCGTAGATCGACCCATGCAAAGTGTTCTCGATCGGAATCGCCGCGGCGTCGACCGATCCTTTGTCGAGCGCGGCGAACACCTGATCGAACCGCGCATGCGGCACCGGACGCGCCTTCGACCCCAGCAACTGCTGGATCGCCTGCTGGCTGAACGCCCCTAGTTCTCCTTGAAATGCCACTTTCATCGTTGTGGTCCGTTCCATCGGCGAGCTTCTGGTGAAGGCAGTCCGATCAAATCCAGCACTCGATCCACGCTCTGATCCACCATCTCCTCCACGCTTTGCGGCTGGTGATAAAACGCCGGCATCGGAGGCGCGAGGATCGCTCCCATTTCCGCCAAAGCTGTCATCGAGCGCAGATGGCCCAGGTGCAGCGGCGATTCGCGCACCATCAGCACCAGCCGTCGCCGTTCTTTCAGCGTCACATCGGCCGCGCGAATCACCAAATTCGAGCTGATACCAGCGGCGATCGCCGACATGGTGTGAATCGAGCATGGCGCGATGACCATGCCGTCCGTGGAAAATGAGCCGCTCGCCAGTCGGCAGCCGATATCCTCCACCGGGTAGGAACAGTCCGCCAGGGCCTTGAAGTCGGCCGCCGCTTTGCCCAGTTCCAGAAACGCCGTGCGCTCGCCGGAGCGCGTCATGATCAAATGGATCTCGGCATCGCCTGCCGCGCGAAGTTTTTCGAGCAGCCGCCACCCGTAGATGGAGCCGCTGGCGCCGGTGATTCCCACCACCAGGCGGACCGCCCTTTGAGCGGATTGATTAGCCACCCCCCGAATCTAACAAAATAGAAGGATGCCCGATGAACAAGATCGCTGGAAGAGAGCGGCTGCCGAGTCCGCGGTGACCCAGGTTGAGACCGGCATGGTCGTCGGCCTCGGGACCGGCTCAACGGCTGAGTTCGTTCTACTGGCGCTGTCGCGCAGGATCCGAGAAGGCCTGCGGATCACCGGCGTCCCGACCTCCGAACAAACCGTGTCGCGCGCCCGCGAGCTGGCGATCCCTCTCACGGAGCTGGACGGGAAGGGACTAATCGACATCGCCATCGACGGGGCCGACGAAGTGGACCGAAACACACTGAATGTCATCAAGGGCCGCGGCGGGGCTCTCTTACGGGAAAAGATCGTGGCGCAAGCCAGCGCTCGATTCCTGGTGATCATCGACCAAACTAAGGTGGTCAGCGTGTTGGGCGCTAAACCCATTCCCGTCGAAGTTACCCAGTTCGGCTGGAGGGCAACAGCGCGGCGCATCGAGAACCTTGGGGCGAAAACAGAGCGCCGGGACTTCATAACCGACGGCGGCAACTACATTCTGGACTGCGCCTTCGGCCCGATTAAATCGCCCGAGGCTCTGGCGGGCGATCTGGATCGAATCGTGGGAGTCGTCGAGCACGGACTGTTCATCGGCATGGCGACCGAGGTCCACGTGGGTGGATCATCCGGCGTGGAAATATTACGGCAGCTTCCGAAGTAGCGCCTTCGCTTCCTTCAGCCGCTCGAACTGCTTCTCCGCATCCTTAAACGCCCGCGTGTGCACACATCGCCGAGCACCTCCATGCTCCGCCGGATGCCGCAGATGCAGCATTTCGTGATACATCACATATTCGATGGCAAGCCGAGGCGTGCCCGGCCGGTCGAAAATCCTGCTGATCACGATAGCGTTGTGCGAAGGGTCGTAATGCCCCAACATCGTTCGAGATGCTTGCTTGCTCCAGCCCAGCGCCGGCCGCGCCATCAGCCCGAAGAAATACTTCAGGTTCAGCTCCTCGAACAATTCCACCAGGTCGAAATGCTTCCCCTGCGGCGGGTCCACATGCTTGCGCCCGCGGATCTCCCGTACCAACTCGAGGCTGCGGCGAACGTCGCGGCGATTGAGATAGCGGCGGTACCGGTCATTGCTCGCTGGCGGAACCGGGCGGCGGAAGAGCTTCGAAAGCAGGATCTCGGCCAGCGCTTCGTGAACGCTTTCGGGAGCGCCGGCCAGAGTGTCCGCGATCCGCACCCGCAGCGTTCCTTCTTCAAGACGAATCTGCGCATTGGCGTTCGCATAGCGCCTCACTTGCACTTCGATCTGGGGCAGGGGAGTACGCGGCTTCATCCGCCGGAACACGCGGGCGTAAATCTGCTCCGGTGTGGCCGGCTTCGTTGGCTCCCATGCCATATCGAGCGCTGGGCTCTCGACGAACATCTCCTTCGAAAGGTAACATGGAGCGTTGTACTCAAGGAGACAGACTTGCCAGGTGTGATGTCGGGAGTAAAGATCAGCGCTCTGGGCTGCTACGTGCCGCCCGGGATACTCAGCAACCACGATCTCGAAAAGATGGTCGAAACCAGCGACGAATGGATTCTCCAGCGCGTCGGCATCTCCGAGCGTCACATCGCCGCCGCGGACGTCGCCACTTCGGACATGGCGGTCGAAGCGGCTCGCGCGGCTCTGGCTCAGCGCGGCATCGATGGCAGTGAGCTCGATGCAATCCTGGTCTGCACCGTCACGCCCGACATGATGTTTCCCTCCACTGCGTGTCTGGTGCAGCATCAGCTCGGCGCCAAGCACGCCTGGGGATTCGATCTCGTCGCCGCTTGCTCCGGTTTCGTCTACGGGCTTACTACGGCCGCTCATTTGATCAAAGCGGGCACGCACAAAAAGGTCCTGGTGATCGGAGCCGACACCATGTCGCGCATCATCGACTACACTGACCGCAATACCTGCGTGCTGTTTGGCGACGGAGCCGGCGCCATGCTGCTGGAACCGTCCGAGGGCGAAGACGCCTTCATCGGATTCCTCAATGAGATCGACGGCGCCGGTGGCGATTATTTGAAGATGCCCGCGGGCGGAAGCCGCATGCCCGCCAGCGCCGAAACCGTCAGCCATCATCTTCACTACGTGAAGCAGGACGGGCAGCAGGTTTTCAAATATGCCGTCCGCAAGATGTACGAAGTCTGTACGGAGCTGCTGAACCGGCACAACCTCACGATAAAAGATGTGAAACTGTTGATCCCGCATCAGGCCAATCGCCGGATCATCACCGCTATCGCCGAGCGCCTCGGCATCGATTGCGAGCGCGTGATCATCAATATCGACCGTTACGGCAATACCACCGGCGCAACCATACCTCTGGCGACCCGGGATGCGATTGAGAGCGGAAAGCTGAAGAAGGGCGATATCGTCCTGTTCACCGCGGTGGGCGCGGGATTCACCGTGGGCGCGAATCTATGGCGCTGGGCGTATTAGCTCGCCCGCTAGTGCATCACGATTTCGCGCGGTCCCTCATCCAGGCCATAGATCCGGATGATCTGCGGCGCTGGCTTAGCGGCAACGGGTTCCGGTTTAGGTTCAAGTTCAGGTTTAGGTTTAGGTTTAGGTTTAGATTCAGGTTTAGGTGCGGCTTTAGCCACCACCGGCTCGGCCGCTTTGAGTCCCGCCGCGAGTTGCTGCTCGGTCACAGCCATGGATAGGGTCACGGTGTTCTGGTCGATGCGGACCTCGATACCCCGCGTCGCCACGGGCATCGAAACCAGCATTCCCTTCAGCGTCTCCACCAGGTGATCGGCGGCATCTTCCGACGAGGTAGTGAACGCGGCCTTCAACTTCAATCCACCTTGGACCGATACGCCGCCTTCGAATCCCTGGGCCTCGGCGTCAATCGGAATGAAGCGGTCGGCGAGCGCATCGGGCAAACCCGTGGCGACCACCCACAGATCGTCTTGAGAATAGTGAGCGGCGCGCGCCAGCAGCGGAGAGAATCCGCGATCTTCTCCCTCCAGGAGGCTACGGTCGATGGCATCCTGCAGATTTCTCAGGAGTCCCAGCAGAACCAGCTGGTCGCTCATGCGCGCGATGCTCAGCGTCTCCTTACCCGGCGTCACCCAGATTTCGATGTCGTGGTAAACCGCGCGCTTTAGCCCCTTCCGGGTTGCTTGCTCGCGAAGCACCGGCGCGGGAAAGTCTCCTGCCGCCATCGCCAAGAGCACCGGCGACGAAATCACAATCTGGCGGGCTTGCTTCAGACAATCCAGGTCCGGAAAACCGAGGCCGTCATCGCCACTGAGCTCGCCGGAAACCGCGTCAGCGAACGGCGATGAGCGCAGATGCTCCCACTGGATCCCCACCAGCGCCGTCGCGTCCGGCGACGCGTAGCGCCACCAAGATGGATGCGATGCCGGATGCGATTCCGCGGAACTAGTCCCGATTCCGAAAAGTAGGATGCCAGTGACCAGATATAGCCGCAATGTCATAGAACGTTCTATCGGAAGAACATTTCCAACAGTGTACTCAGTAAGATTTACTGGGACCTTAGGGCCCTCTGTTGCAAAGACAAGTAGTTAGGCCTTGGTAGGCCGATTGCTCCTAGAGAAACGCATGAAACGAACCGAGTACTCTGATGCGTTCCAGAACGGATACAGTGCCACTCGCCGCTTTCTGTTGTCCCGCGGTGCAGCGCTCGACGAAGCTGAAGAAATCGCACAGGCCGCCTGGGCTCGCGGCTGGGAGTATCGCGATCAGTTGCGCGACCCATCCATGGTGAGCTTCTGGGTCAATTCGATCGCCCGCAATCTTTTTCGCGCGCGATTCCGGACTCCACCGGTGCTTCCGTTGGATGGAGTAGATCCGTCCTACACCATGAGTCTGGAGGAGCAGATCGAGGTTGGCCGTATCCTCGACCTCTGCCCGAAGCGTGACCGGGCGCTGCTGGAGAAAAGCCTGGAAGGCTACTCGGCGGAGGAAATGGCCCGCGACGAGGGCATCAGCTCCACCGGCATTCGCGTGCGCATGTTGCGTATCCGGCAAGGTATCCGCGCACAGCTGGCTATCGCAGCTTAAAATGGGGGCTCATGCCCCCGGAGACGCTGCTCGACCTGCGCCACGTGTCGAAAAATTTCGCGACACAGCGAGCAGTAGCTGACGTTTCCCTAGAAGTTCCGCGCGGCGCATTCTTTTCACTGCTGGGACCCTCCGGATGCGGCAAGACCACCATTCTCCGCATGGTCGCGGGATTTGAAACACCCAGTTCCGGAGAAGTCTGGCTGAACGGCCAGCGCATCGATGCCTTGCCGCCCTACCATCGCAACGTCAACACGGTATTCCAAAGCTACGCGCTCTTTCCCCACCTGACGGTCCAGGGAAACGTCGAATTCGGCCTGGTTCATAAAAAGGGCCACAAAAAGGTGTCAGACGACATTAATCGGGTCCTTGAAGTCCTCAAACAGGTCCGTTTAGAAGCGAAAGCTTCGCGAAAACCGTCGGAGCTCTCCGGAGGCGAACGTCAACGAGTCGCACTCGCCCGGGCCATCGTGCTGCAGCCTGACGTCCTGTTGCTCGACGAACCGCTATCCGCGCTGGATCCCCAGCTACGCAAGCAAGTACGGGGAGAGTTGCGCGACCTCCAGCGCCGCGTCGGCGTCACGTTCCTGTTTGTGACCCACGATCAGGAAGAAGCCTTGTCGATGTCCGACCAGATCGCTGTGATGAATGCGGGCGCACTCGAACAAGTCGGCACACCGCGCGAGATTTACACGGCTCCGCGGACCCGCTTTGTAGCCGACTTCCTGGGCGCCATGAACTGGATCGACGGCATCGGAGTGCGCCCCGAAGCGGTAAAGATCAGTGCGCAAGGCAGAAAAGCTCTTGTCACCGGTGTGACATATTTGGGTTCGTTTTGTCATATCGCGATGAGCCTTGTGAATGGAGGGGACGGCGGCGAAACAATCCACGCTCAAGTGGCCGCGGGCTGCGCGTTCACACCGGGCCAAACCGTGTGTGTCACGTGGAACCCTGAGGACGAGGTTCGCGTATGAGACTGCGGATCGGGTTTCTCGCACCCACTGCGATCCTCATGGCGATCACCATGCTCGCCCCGCTCGCCATCATCGTCGTTTACAGCCTCTTGACGCGAGGCGCTTACGGCGGCGTCGAACTTCCCTGGACCATCGAAAACTTCACGCGCTTGTGGGATCCCGTTTACGGCATCATCTTCGTGCGGTCCTTCTGGATCGCCGCTGTCGCCACAGCCCTGTGCCTGGTCCTCGGTTTCCCGTTGGCGATGTTCATCGCGCGCTCCGGCTCCCGCAAGAACTTGTACCTGAGCCTGGTGATCCTGCCGTTCTGGACCAGTTTCCTGATCCGCACCTACGCCTGGATGTTCCTGCTGCGCGACACCGGCATCATCAACTCGGCTTTGCAGGCTCTCCGAATCATTCGCGAGCCGCTGCCTCTGCTGTATAACGACGGCGCGGTCATCCTCGGCCTGGTGTACGGATTCCTGCCGTTCATGGTCCTGCCGCTATACGCGACGCTGGAACGTCTCGATCCCGCCCTGCTCGAAGCTGCCGCCGACCTCGGCGCGCGACCCTGGGACACGCTAGTGCGCGTCACGCTGCCTTTATGCGCGCCCGGGATCCGCGCCGGAGCGATCCTGGTGTTCGTCCCTTGCCTCGGGACGTATCTCACGTCGGACTTGTTAGGCGGCAGCAAGACGGTGCTCATCGGCAACCTGGTCCAGAATCAGTTCACCGCATCGCGCGACTGGCCCTTCGGTGCTGCTTTGTCGCTGGCGCTGATGGCCATCGCGATGGTGCTGCTGTTTGCGGTCCGCCGCCGGGGAGAGGAACTGCTGTGAAGAGAGGCTTAGCGGTCTACGCCGTATTCGCCTATGCCTTCCTCCACGTGCCGCTGCTGATCCTCGCGATCTTCAGCTTCAACTCCTCCAAGTTCGCGGTTTGGGAAAGCTTCTCGCTCCAGTGGTACCGAGCCGTCGCCGCCGACGCCAATCTGATCGAATCCTCGGTGAACAGTCTGATCATCGCTGTCGTCGCCACCGTAGTCGCAACCATCATTGGCACGCTCGCGGCATACGGTCTCTGGAAGCGCGGCTCACAGTGGCTCTCGGGATCGCTGTATCTTTCCTTGGTGACACCGGAGATCGTTACAGGAGCCTCGCTGCTCGCGCTGTTCCAGTGGATCTTCCGCTTCGCGCACCTGCGCCTGGGCATGCACACCGTCATTCTGGCGCACGTCGGATTCTCGCTCGCTTACGTTGTCGTCGTAGTGCTGGCCCGCCTGCGCAGCTACGATCCGACGCTTGAAGAAGCCGCGCTCGATCTGGGCGCGACCGAGTTCGGGGCCTTCTGGCGAGTCACGCTGCCGTACCTCGGCCCTGCGATCGCGGCTGCCGCGATGCTCGCCTTCACGGTCTCGATCGACGACTACGTGATCACCAGCCTCGTCGCGGGGGTCGATTCGCAGACGCTGCCCATGGTGATCTACGCGATGGCGCGCCGCGGTGTGAATCCCGCGCTCAACGCCGTTTCGACGCTGGTAGTGTTCGGGCTGGGCATGCTGATCATATTGTCAGAGAGGCTTCGCAAAACGTGAACAGACGAGCGTTCCTCCTCGGAACTACGGCTTCAGCCGCCGCGTGCTCACGCGGCCCACGCCTGAACATCTTCAACTGGTCCGATTATGTCGCGCCGGACACCGTCTCCAACTTCGAGCGTGAAGTCGGGGTGCGTGTCCGCTACGGCACTTACGAGAGCATTCCTGAGATGCTCGCCAAAGTCATGAGCGGCAACTCTGGATGGGACGTCATCTTTCCTTCAGCCGAATACATCCAGCCGATGCGCGATATGGGACTCCTTGCGCGGCTCAATCACGACTGGCTGCCGAATCTGGGCAACCTCGACCGGCAGTTTCAGCAGCCGCCCTGGGATCCTGGTCTCGACTGGTGCGTGCCTTACATGCACGGCGCAACCGGGATCGTCTATCAGAAGGCTCTGGGATGGACTCCGCGCGCCTGGTCGGATCTATGGGATGCGCGTCTAGCGGGCAAGCTCACCATGCTCGACGATCCGCCGGAGGTGTTCGCGGCGTGTCTCAAGACCCTGGGCTACTCGCTCAATTCAGCCGATCCGAGCCAGCTCAAGGCCGCCCAGCAGCGAGCCATCGCGCAGAAGCCTTTGGTCCGCGCCTATCTGAATGCTGAAGTACGGGATCAGTTGGTCGCGGGCGATGTGGCAGCCGCGCAAGCTTGGGCCGTCACCGCCGCGCAGGCGATCGCCGCTGCTCCGGACAAGCTGGCTTTCTCATTTCCGTCCGAGGGCTTTCCGCGCTACGCCGATAACGTCGCGATCTTGCGCGAAAGCACCCGAATGGAAAGCGCACACCGGTTCATCAACTATCTGCTGCGCCCGCGAGTGGCCGCCGCGATCGTCGAGACCACGCGTACTGCGGCGTGCAACGGAGCGGCCCAACAGTATTTGCCCGAAGCCCTGCGTTCGGACCCTGTTCTCTTCCCTCCGGCTGAAATCCTGGCTCGAGGCGAGTGGTTCGCCCCCCAATCTGCCGCCGGGCAGCGCCTGCGCGATCGCTTATGGACCGAAATAAAGACGTAGGTGGCGCTGAAGCGCCGGGTTAGTCATTTTCCGAAGCGGGTATGCCGAAATTCAAAACCAGCTTGCTCGATGACTGCCTTCGCTCTATCTTAAGAACTGGCTCCCTCCAGGATCAGGGTCATGCTGGGTCACGACCTCAATCATGACGGGCCTACCCTTTGCATTCGGATCACGTTCGAGG
>Ga0265313_10002338_pt1 | contig 16579 bp, 14 predicted proteins | sample 4123metaG_FD_203122 | JGI IMG/M metagenome (GOLD analysis project Ga0265313, IMG submission 203122) | Rhizosphere microbial communities from Carex aquatilis grown in University of Washington, Seatle, WA, United States - 4-1-23 metaG | ecosystem: Host-associated > Plants > Roots > Rhizosphere >...
AGGCGTAGTCTCACCACCGGTACTCCTATCGAGGGATGCGGCACCGCGATGAAGCGTGCTGCCTACCAGCAAGCCGGAAGCTGCGTTGCGAACGGCTTGTTCAAGCCGTTCATGACCCGATTTCTCTACCAGCGCCCGGCGCTCCGCCGTAGTCGATAAACGCACGTGTCGAGCCCGGTCTGCCTAGCGTGTCTGCATGGCCGCACCGTTGCCCCCGCGCATGAGTCACTTCGCCGATCCGATCGGCGATGTCGTCTGGGCCGCGGTCAGCATGCTCAGCCACGGCGAGCAGCAGGTGCTGTACGCGCGGCTGCGCGATCATCTCGGCGACAGGCTCCTGACCGAGGACCAGGTGAGCGCTCGCGCCCATCGCGCGATCGAGGGGCTTCGCCACGCGGCCGAGCTGCTCGGGCATGGCCCCTCGATCCGCGAGTACCGGCGCATGCGCGAGACACGCCCCGAGGAGCGGCTTCCGTCCGACCGTGCTGTCCGCTCGGCGCTTGGCAGCGGAGCCTGGAACGACTGCCTGCGCCAGGCCCGTCTCGAATCCGTTGCAGACGGCGACGTCATCGTCGTGAACTGCGGCGTCCATCTCACGCCCGCCGAGTGCATCGCTGCTCTCTGCGCCTGCGCCGAGGAGATCGGAAGCGTGCCGAGCGCAACCCTCTACGCCGCCTGGGCGGCGAGGCCAGACGTGCGTCGGCGGCCAGGTCGGCGGCCGATTTCGACGAACCCGATCGTCCGCCTTTTCGGCAGCTTCGGCAACGGCATCGTCGCTGCGGGCCTGCTCTCGGAAAGCGCGCGTGCGACGGTGCTTCCGAACGGGGTCGTGCGCGCGTACGGCTGGAAGACCACGGACGAGCAGGTCAAGGCAGCGATGGCGGAGGTGTGCGAGCGGATCGGTCACGTTCCGCGTTCGACCGAGTACGGGCACGTGCGCGAGCAGATCATCGCCGAGAGCATCGCCGCTGGGCAGGCGCGCACGATCCCCGCCGTTCCGACCTTGCTGCGGCTGTACGGCTCCTGGAACAACACGCTCGCCGCCTTCGGGATGGAGCCGTTCTCGGGCCGCTCCACCCTGAAGCCGTTCGTGCCGCGCGAGCACAACCAGCGTCTCACGACCTTCGACGTGGAGGAGATGCTCTCCGCGATCCGCGAGGCAGGGGCGGCCAGCGGCAAGGGCGCCGCATTGAAGCTCCCGGATTACGTCATCTGGCGGCGCCAGGAGCTGGAGCGCTCGCTGGAGGTGGGCGGCGCTGCGCGGCGGCTGCCCGCGCCCGAGACGATTCGCGCCCACCTCGGCACTTGGACGCGGGCGCGCATGCTCGCCTTCGACCAGACGCGCTAGCAATGGATGAGCCTGAAACAAGCCGGGCGGTCGAGTTCGTCTGGGCACTGATCGCCGCGGCACACTCGCTGCTCCTGGAGGCCGAGCTCGCGCACGCGTTGAGGCGCACGGTGTCCGCGACGCCATCCACACCGGGCGAGCGGCGCCTCGCAGACCTGCACCTCCTCCGCGAACTGATCGACGCTCACCACGGCAGCTTCCCTCCGCGCGATCTCTACGACGCGGAGCGGCGCGACGTCAACGCACCGACCAGCCACACGCTGCTCGCCCACCACGGCTCCTGGTGGGAGGCCTGCTCGATCGCAGCCCGGATGCGCGAAGACGGGACGATGCCTCCTGGCCGCACCTTCAGTGGCGGGGGCCGCAACCGCGGCCGCCCGATGCCGAAGGCCTACACCCTGGATGAGCTCGTCGGCGCCGTACGCCTGTGCGCGTTCAGCCTCGGCCGCAGGCCGACCACGACCGACTACCTGCGCTGGAACCGGGAAACAAGGCGTCGCGCCCGGGAGCGCGGCACGAGCGTCCGCATTCCCTGCGAGCAGATCGTCTACCGCCTCGTCCATGGCCCATCGCGGTGGGCGACGTTGCTCGCACACGCAGCGATCACCGACCGCGAACTCCAGCAGGCACGCGCCGTCCTGATGGGCACCCCGGTCGAAGACGAGGGGGCATCCTTCCTCTCGCTGCCGCTGCGCGAAGCGGCCCGGCTCGCTGCCGAGCTTGGCGGTTCGCTTGACTGGCTCGCCGGGCGTACAGTCGAACGCTCGCCGCGCGCAGACCCACGGCTGCGCTTCAACCCGGACGCTTTCCGCGGGCTCCGCGACCGGGTCGGCGTGGAGCCCGAACGGATCAGGCACGCGGCCGGACTGACGATCGGCCAGTCGCGGAGGCTGCTTAGGAGCACCTACAAGCCGACGCTTGGTCAGCTCGTCGATCTCGCTTCGCTCCTCGGCGCCACGGCCGCCGACCTCTGCACGACGACAAGCTGAGAGCGGGCGCAAGCGCCTCAAGCCGCGGCAGTTGAGCCCGCGTCGAACCGCTCGGGAAGCGCCAAGAAGTCGGGATGGCTCTGCTGGAGCGCGATCGGCGGGAGTAGGAGCTCGCGCTATTACGGCTGTTCAGCGGCTGAATCGGACTCGGCCTCTGGCTCGGCTGGGTCCCAGTGCCCGGCCTTCAGCGCGGCGTCGGCCTGATGCTGTGCTTCGAGGAACGCCGCGCCGACTCGGTCGAGCATCTTGCTGAGGGCGTTCATCGTCATCGCGTTGCGGAGGTCAGGCCGGTATGCCAGGACGCAGATGGTGACCTGGAAGAGCGAGGAGCAGGCGCCGTGGCCGGGATCGGCAAAGCCGATCGGGCTCGGCCCGACCAGTATCCCCGCCGGATCGTGCAGGCCCAGGTCGTAGAACGAGGCGTGGGCGTTCGCGTGCGCAGGGTCACTCGCCATGCGGTAGTAGGGGCGGAGATGATCCATCCCGGTCGCCTCCTCGACCGCCTTGAAGGTGGGGGAGGTGTTCTCGCCCAGCGCCGGGATCGCCCAGCCCCAGTCCTTGCCGAAGCCGTCGCCGAACTCGTCGAGCGCGTCCTTTCGCCCTTGCTCGATTGCCTGGAACTCGCCAGGGTCGAACGGCTCGTAGCCGAGCTTCTCGTGGTACTCGTTGTAGAGGACGGCCGACTTGTAACGCTGCACTGCGTCGTGAGCGAGGTAGCGGCGCGCGATCTCCTGTCCGTGTTCGGTGATGAAGAGGGCGACGACCGCGAGCTCGTGAATCGTCCGCCAGCGCGCGTGCGCGCCTGACGGGAAGCCCGCTCGCAGCAGCGTCAACACCTCGCTGGCGACGAGGCAGGCGCGGCCGTGGAGGCGCATGAGCGCGTCGAAGACGTAGTCGTGCGGGACATCCGAGTCGGGGAGGTAGCGGTCGAAGAAGTCCCGCCCGGCCTCCTTGCAGCAGACGTGCATGGTCTCGTAGAGGTCGAACGCCTCGCCCCAGAACGTGAGGAGCTCTGCCTCGAACGCCGCGCGGTGCTCGCGGTGCTCGGCGAGCATTTCCGGCGCCCGCTCCAGCAGCGTGTCGAGGAGCTGGTCGCCCGACTCTCGCAACGCCTCACCCACGCCCTCCTGAAATCGGTCGACGAAGTCGTCCCGTTCGAGTAGGGCCGCCTTCCGCGGGTCGTGCAGCCAGTCGTCGATCAGCTTGCGGAGGAGCGCTTCGTCCTCGGCGCTCAGCTCGTGCTCTTCCATGCCGTTGATGGTACGACGTGCCTACCGCGCGGGTGCGGGCTGTTCAGCGGAGCCTTCTGCCGGGTTCTCACCGTTGACGTCGAGCTCCCGGTGAAGCGTCTGCATGTACGCCGGTGCGAGGCTGGCAGGGCAGGCCGAGGCGGCGGCGGAGCCTGTCGAAGATGGCGGCGGCGATGTCTCCGCCGAACCTGACAACCTCCGGCCGAGCTCCCTGCCAGAGGGCAGCCGAGACGGCGGCGGGCGGGCGGATCAGCACGACGACCAGTGCCAGGTCGAGGTGGTGAAGCACGAGAAGCGCGATGGCGGTCATCTCCGTCGCCGCCTATCGGCTGAAGTTGCGATTTCCGACCTGGCAGTTGGCCAGCAGCTCCTTGAAAAAGAGGCGCGCTAGCGCTCGCAGCGATGGAGCTGAACAAGGGGCGAAAGCGTGCCTTACGCGAGCGCCAGCGCGAGGCCAGCAAGCAGCAGCGCGCCGGAAAGGCCACCCATCAGTAGCACCGCCTTCGGCCACCGGATCGCCGAAGCCAGTGCCTGCTTGCCTTGTGTGTCTCCGCGCTCGGCCATCGTGTCTTGTAGGTTGCGGAAGCGCACGTTTTCGCGTTCGGTTTTTCGCCGCAGGAGCCAAGAGCTGACGAACCTGCCATCCACCGTTCGCGTCTGGGTCTTCCGAGGCCAGCGATGGCTGATCTTCTCGGGCGTGTGGGGCGCGAGAACTGAGACGCTTGACGTCGGCGGAACGGGAAACACCCCCGACGAGGCAGTCACCGAGCTCGCGCGCGACCTTCTCAGCTATGGCGGGCGGGATGCGCCCCTGCTCAGCCCAAACGAGCAGCTTCACACCGCACGCTGGTTGACCCATTGGGCATGGAAGCTGAAGCCGAAGAAGAACCGGCCGAGGCTTGAGACGTACACGGTCGAAGAGCTTCTCTCTCGCGGTTCAACTCCCGAGAGCCAGCGATAGGCCCTAGATCTGCCGCTCTACTCCGTTCTCGCGGATCGACACCGGCCAGCGCTGCCGCACCCGCTCGTCCTCCTCGAAGACAGCACGGAAGTCGTCGTCTTCGATCGCCTTGCGCACCGCGCCGCGAAGAACTCGTTGGAGGAGCCGCGCCTCCGCGACGAGCTGGGCGTGCTGCTCGGCGATCTCGGGCTGTCTATCGGGGTCGCCGGAGACGAGGTGGATGTCGTCGCCGTGGTACGCCTTCGAGCGGAAGTCGTACATGCGGTCGAGCAGATCGCCGTTGACTCCGTCGATGCCAAGCTCGGCAGCGAGGGCGTGTACTCGCTCGCGGAACTGCTTGCTGACGTGGCGGGAGCTCGTGTTGAGCATGGCCTCCAGGCCGGTCACGAGACGTGGTTGCGACTCGGTGAGGTAGGGCATCTGCGAGGCGCGATCGCAGTTGCGGATGCCGAGGCGTACGCGTGACGGCCAGTTGGGCTCGATCTGGAGGAAGCGGTCTAGGAGCGTTCGCAGCTCTTCGGCTTCGTCAGCGTCGAGCCAGTCCCGATCGCGTCCGTAGCGGTAGGCGAGGCGAAACTCGAAGCCGTCAAGCGGGATCACTTGTTGCTCGCCGTCTTCGTGATCGACGAGCCGCCCGGCGAACTCAGCGCAATGCACGTTGTCACGTACGAGCCGGGAGAGCGCGAGCGCAGCCGAGAGCACCTGGTCGTTGTCCCAGCCGTACTCGTTCGCTCGGTAGGCGTCGAGGTCGACTCTGCGGACGAACGCGTAGCGCTGTCCCCACATCGGAACGCCGAAGTAGAAATGTCCGCGCGGGTCGCAAGACGCCATCATCAGCTTGTAATCGGCGTTCGACAGGCGCTCGATCGTGACGCCGTGGCCGAGGTCGATACCGTTCACGGGCGGATGGTCGCGGTAGTCCTCGGCCGGAGCGTTATCTGTTCCGGTAGGGACGATTGCGACGTCGCGGACAGAGACCACGGGCGCGTCCGTTGGGGCGCCACCGACCGGGCGGAGGTTTCGGCTGTCGGCTTGGCTCGGCAGCTACTGAGCTCCGGGTGAGAAGAGGAAGCCGGGGTACCGCATCAGCCAGTCCCGATCCCCCACATGTTCACGACCTCGGCGTTCCACTGCGCCCAGGTCATCTGGAGCGTTTGTCCCCAGCTCACGACCAGCGGTCCCTCGGGCGTGAAGCCGTCGACGACGGCCATGTGGTTCCCAGCGGTCATCTGGTACTGGGCGAAGTAGCCGCCGTCGGCGAACTGGAACTCGACGATCATCGCGCCGTAGGAGCGGACACCGTTCTCGACGTCGGTCTGGTCGGTGAAGAAGCGATGCAGGCCGGTCAGGAAGACGCCGTTGATGCCCTGGTGCTGCCAGTAGCTGAAGAGGGCGTTCGCCGTGAGCCCAGCGGATGTCCCGCCTGCGCTTGCGAACTCGTAGCCGATCAGGGACGGGTCGGGGTTGAGCCCGAGCACGATCTGCTCCCAGTGCGCGGCCGCCGCGAACGTGCAGTCGCCGAGATCGACCGGGGCCACGTTGCCGTAGTCCTGGTAGGTCGCGTACATCGGCCCGTAGTAGCAGTCCGGGCCGGGCGTGCAGACATCGAGGTAGGCGGCGAGCGAGGCGGGTAGCGGTGGCCCTTGCTGTGTGACCGTGAAGCTGTCAGGGGCTGTCGTAGCACCGCTCGCGTCTTGCACGACGACCGAGTAGGTGTGGGTGACCGTCGGCCCGGTGTTCGCAGGGAACGTGATCGTCTCTCCGCCCGCGCCCGAGTTGCACGACACGGACAGCGGCGTGGTGTTCTCGCCGCTGAAGGTGCAGGTGACCGCGTTCGTGGTCCGCACCGTGACGGTGACCGTCCCACCGCTCGCGGGTACGACCGTGGGAGAGACCGACACCGACAGGATTGCGAGTGTCGGCGTTGGCGTTGGCGTCGTCGTGACCGGCGGGCGAGGCTGGGTCGCGGAACCCCCGGCGGCTTCGCTGACGGCCACGCGCCGCTGAACCGATCGTCCGCCTGTCCCTCGGACTCGTACGGCGTAGGTCAGCCGCACCTGCTTCCCGTACGTGTTGGCGATCGCGGGCATGGTCACGCGCGCACGACCGGAGGAGCACGACACCGTCTTCAGCGGATAGAGCGACGAGAAGGTGCTGAACTGCCGGAGGAACGTGCAAGTCGTCGCGTTGCGGACACGGACGTTGACGACCACTGCCTGACCGGTAGCTGGGAGCGGTTGGCCGCGGGGTGTGGCGACTGCCAACGAGAGGATCACGGGACCGGGCACTGTCGCGGAATCAGCGCGCCCCGCTCCAACGCCGCCGGTCACGGCAACGACGGCGAGGAAGACGGCCTTCACGACGGCGCGTCCGTACCCTTGCCGTGGTGCGCGGAGACGCCGTGCAGACTTCCGCTTTGCGGTCATCGACCCGCCCCTCCTACAGCGTGCTGACCGTGTAGTTGTTTGGCGGTAAGGCGTTCATGACCGAGGCGTCGCGGAGGGAGCCGAGCTTGACGGTCAGCGCGATCTGCGCTCCGTTGCGGCTGACCAGGAAGTCGGCGGTCTGGCCCGCGTTGAGCGTGACGATCTGGTCGTAGATCGCGGGGCCGAGGAGATTGGCCGCCGCGTTGCGGGTCTTCGGCGCGTTCTTGAGCGAGAGCAGGATGTCGCCCGGCTTGAGCACTGAAGCGGCCGGGGAGCCTGCGACGACACCGAGCACACGCACCGGCGAGTTCGGGTCGTTGCCTGTCAGTGGCTGGAGGTAGGCGCCGAGCCAGGGACGCTGGTCGGATAGCTCGCTCAGATAGTTCGTCTTGCCCGAGCGGCCGACGGTGAACTGGTAGCTGCGGGCGGCACAGCAGTGCGGGTCGGATGATGTCCAGAACTCGGCAGCGGTGGCGACGATCCGATTGCCTTCGACCCGGACGTGCGAGACGCCGCCGTCACCCGACCATTCGTAGGCGAGGTTGGCGACGCCGCCCCGGAAGTCGACCACCACGAGCTCACCGGGGACGCCCGAGCCGCCGTAGTTGGAGAACTCCGAGAAGACGAGCTGCCTCCCTTTGCCCGGGAGGAGCTGCGCGAAGCGGATTGCGCCGAGCGTCACGTTTGCCTTCGGGTCGAACAACGGTGTCGTATCGTTGCTTCCCGCTGTGCTGAGCGGCTCGGGCGACTTGTTGCTCGTCTGCGGAGACGAGTAGAACGCCGAGTCGATGACCTTCTCGGCGTCGAAGAGCACCGTCCAACGGCGAGCGATCGCATCCCACGAGAGCACTTGCAGGTCGGCAGGATGGAAGCCGAGCGAGCCGGTAAGCGGGCCGACCGAGCTGATGATCGCCTCCGGCACCGCCCCGCCCGTAAGCGACGCGCGCCAAACTCGCTGCGCGCGGTAGCCCGGCGGCACAACCCGTGCGTACGGAGGTCGCGGCACCGCCTCCTTCTTCGGGGTGGGTACCGCCGCAGTCGTCACCGGCGAGGTCTTGCCGGAACCGCCACAGCCTGAGACGGTGACGATCACCGCGGCACAAAGGATCGCGGCAACTGCCCCCATCGTTCGGGCCGACGCATTCAGGTTGGGCGGCAACAGCATCACGGGACGGTGCAGCCGCCGAGGATGGCAGCGCTGCCGCAGGGATCGACGGAGACCTGGGCGCTGGCGATCGTCGTGGCGAGATAGGGGAAGTTGAAGCCGACCGTCGCGCCAGGCTGGATCGAGGCCCCTGCTGGCGTCCAGTCTCCACCGACGATGTTGCCGTTCGCGTCGTAGTAGACGGCATAGATCGCCGCGTCCTGCGGCATCGCCTGCGCGTACGGGTTGGTGATGCTGCCGGTGAGCGTCTGCGTGTCGCCGAACGCATCCGGGGTCAGGGTGAGCGCGGACACGACGGGCAACTGCGCCTTCTTCGGGACGCTCTTTCCGACCTTCACGCTCACCTGCACCGAGCCGACGGACAGGGTGACGTTCGAGATGGTCAGGCAGCTTGCATAGAAGGTCTGCCTGGCCGGGATCACCGTCAGGTCGACCTCGCTGCTTGTGAGCGAGCGGCCCTGGGTGTCGGCGAACGTGACCGTGACGACGAGATTGCGCGCGTCGCTGACGGTTGAGGTGTTCTGGAGCTGCACGCCGCAGTGCAGGAACGTCTGCGAACCGAGGGGGTCCGTTGAGAAGCCACTCTTGACGACCGTGATCTGGGCCGGGGCGACCGGGGCGGCGCCGACCTTGAACGAAGCAGTCACGGTGCCGCCCTTCGAGCACCACGCAAGCACCTGCCACGAGCCGGTGGCCGCGTTGAGCGGTAGGCGGTAGCTCCAGCTTCCGCGACCGCTTGGGAAGGTGCGAGAGGCGAGCTTGGTCGACGCGTCGCTCTTGGTTGGGAGAAGAACGACGGTGCAGCGGACGCCAACCGGCGCCACCGCCTTGATCGTCAGCGTGCCACCGGGCGAGACGGTCGGCGTGACATAGGTGATGCGCAGCCTCGGGGCCGCGGCAGAGGCGGCTCCAGCCAAGCCGCTGCCGCCGCAGAGCACAACCGTCGTCAGCAAAGCCGCGATCCGGCCTATGCCATGCCTCGGGCAGTAGCTCATCTCACCCGCCCGCACGCTTGCAGATCGCGTTCGCCTGGGCAACGACGCCCTTCGCCTGCGCGATGAGCTGCGCCGCCTGGTTCCGAGCGCTCGCAAACACGCCGCGCTCCTTCGCCACGGCGGCGTTCGCGCTTGCTATCGCCGCGTTGATCTGCGCGTTGGTGGGCGCGGCCGTCGCCCGATACCCCGTGCTCGCGCTGACGTTCAGGTAGGTCTGGTTGTCAGCACGGAGGGTCGTGATGTCACCCAGGACCCGCTGGATGTCGTTCTCGTCGACGCCGATGTCGTTCTCCATCACGCCGCGATCGTTCTCCATCACGCCCTCGTCGCTGCCCGTCACTCCGGCGTCGCCGCAGACCACGTCGGACGAGTCAGCCTGAACCGCCTGGAGGTCGGTGTGGACGCCGTTCAGGTCGCTCTGAAGCCCCGACACGTCACCCGACAGCGAGTCGCTCGCAAGCGCGGCCGCATCCTGTCCCAGGCCCTGAACGTCGCTGGTCACGGTGCTCGCGGCGTCGACGACGCTCTGATTCGCCTGCTGCACAGCGGCGGCGCGCTGCTGCCTCTGCTGCTGCGCCTGCTGCGCCGCCTGGGCCTTCTGCGCGAACGCTTGCTCAGCCTGGGTGTCCTCCGTCCAGCCTTGCGTTCCTGCGAACGCCGCGCACACCTCCTGGCCGAGCATCTGCCCCCCGCCGTCGTCCACTTCGGCGACCGCGCCGGAACCGTTGCGGAAGATGCACGCGGGCGTTTGCTGCTCATTCGGTTGTCCGATCGGGGACCAGAACTCGCCCTGCTTGCCCCTGGTCTGAATCCACTGGTGGCAGGCGGATTGGGCATCTGACGCCGTGAACGCCACCGAAAGCGCAGTGCCGCGCTCGAACACGGTGCAGGACGCCGCGCTCGTTGAGCTCGACGAAGCCGCAGCGCTCTGGGTCGTGGCGGGCGACGAGGTACCGGTCTGGGAGGGGCTGGTTTGGGGTGTCTGCGCTGAGCCGCCGCACCCCGTGATGAGCATCAGCGAGGCGAGGAGCACGGGAAACGCGGCTGCCATCGAGCCACGACCATCCATGCCCTGATCGTACGACTCGATCTGGGCGCTGCCAAACGTCCGCTCAGCCCGCCTCCGCGATACCTGCCTACTTCTTTCTAGTGGTTTATAGCGGATTGCCCTATAATCCCCCATAAAGCGCTAGAAAGATTGGAGTCTGTTGGACGCACGTCGGAATCCATACACGCCCGGCGCCGGTACCAGGCCCGAGGCGCTTGTCGGCCGCGATGAGCTGATCGGGCACATCGACGTCATGTTCGACCGGCTTGCGGAAGGACGGCACGAGCAGAGCTATCTGATCACCGGGTTGCGTGGCGTTGGCAAAACCGTGCTCCTCGGGGAGTTCGAGCGGATCGCCAAGAGCAAGAACTGGGTCACCCAGTTCCACGAGGTGACGCGGAGCTCGGCGTTCCCGAGCATGATCGCGCGGCTAACCCGCAAGACGCTGCTTGAGCTGAGCGCGGTCGAGCGGGCAAAGGACCGGGCGCTTCGCGCGCTCGGCGCACTCCGCGGCTTCAGCCTTCGTCTTTCCGGCGAGGGCCTCGAACTCGGCTATGACGTCGAGCGGGTCGTCGGCGTCGCCGACTCCGGCAATCTCCAGGACGACCTCACAGACCTATTCGTCGAGGTTGGCGAGACGGCGCGCGAGTGCGGGCGCGGCGTCGTGTACATCCTCGATGAGGTGCAGATGCTCGAACAGGAGCCATTCGAGGCGCTGATCGCCGCCTTGCACCGAGCGGGCAAACAATTGAACCTCCCGCTAACGGTGATCGGCGCGGGGTTGCCGACGCTCCCCTCGCTCGCCGCCGAGGCGAAGTCGTACTCCGAGAGGCTTTTTCTGTTCCCGCTGATCGACCGGCTGAGCCCTGACGCTGCCAGAGCCGCACTTGTGGAGCCAGCCGCCAACGAGGGCGTTGCGTACAGCGACGATGCTCTCGCCCGCGTGATCGCGGTGTCCGAGCGCTACCCGTACTTCTTGCAGGAGTACGGCAAGTGGACCTGGTTAGCCGCAGAGACGTCGCCGATACAGGTAGACGATGTTGAGCGCGGGGCGGTGCGTGCGCAGGCTTCGCTGGACGAGAGCTTCTTCCGCGCTCGTTACGACAGGGTCAGCGACGGAGAGCGGCACTATCTCTGTGCGATGGCGGCGCTGCCGAAGACGAAGCGGCGATCTGGCACCGTCGCAGAGCAGCTCGACGCCGCGTCGACTTCGCTCTCGCCGGTACGCGACTCGTTGATCAAGAAGGGGCTGATCTACTCCGCCCGTCGTGGTGAGATCGACTTCACCGTCCCGCAGTCAGACGCCTATCTGAAGCGGCGGTATCCGCGGTTGACGCGTCGGGCTCGTCCGAACCGCTGAGTATGGCCACGCGATGAGCGGCTTAGCGGCGGCCTACCTACGACGGCGGCAGGTTCGGAAGCTCGTAGCTCCGGACGCCGCCGTTTTCGAGCACGGCGATGATGACGGCGTTCTGAGCACGTCGCCGGTAGCTGCGCGGCGACTTCGGCTTCTCGGAGTTGCCGTCTCCCGCCTCGAACCGGTCGGCCGCGGCCTCTAGTAGTCGAGCGGCATCGCGCATCGCGTCTATCGACGCGAAGAGGACGCCGCGTCGCCCGCTACCGAGCGGCCGGATGATCTCCACCGGCGGTGCAACGTGCAGCCGCTGGAGCATCTCCTCCAGAGCCACGAGCTCGTCCTCGCTCATCTCGCAGAAGACCGTCCCGTCTGTCGCCGCCGTCGCGGTCTCCCCGTCCACGACAATCGTGCGTTCGGGCTGGACCCGCGGCGGGAGCGGAGGACCGCCGAGGCCGAATGTCCGCGCAAGGTCGTGACCGCCCAGAAGGCGGATGCCGTGGCGCGCGGCGAGGTCTCGTGCGGGTGCCGTGAAACCCGACGTCGTCACGTAGAGGCCGCGGTCGACGTCATGCTCCGTGTGGATCATCCCGATGAAGAGCTGGAGCTCACGCGAGCCGACGAGGTTCCCGGACGCGTACCGCTTGCACTGGATCGCCAGCCGTTCGCCGTTCGGGTCGACGCAGGTGATGTCTACGCCGAGGTCCCCCGGCCCGCCGCGACAACGGACGTGCCGGTAGCCGTGGTCGCGCAGGGCTTGTGCGACCGCCTCCTCGAACTCGGTCGCGGTGAGCATGAGCAGCTCGGCGATCGACTCGACACGGACAGGCTCGACGTAGGGAACCCCGGCTACGGCGCGGAGCCAGCGCCATCCGGTCCGGAAGGGGTAGGCCGCGATCGAAAGCAGCTTCCGCGTGACTCGAAACCGGGGAGGCGGCTCGCGGCCGCGGAGGACGGCGCGCGCGTGCGCACCAACGTCGAACGCCAGGATGGCGCCCAGGATTAGCGCGAGGTAGGGCCACGCCTCTTCGAGCGCGGCGATGACCGCGAAGACGAGGACGAGCAGGAGCACCGCGAGGAAAAGAAACGCCAGAGAGGCGTTCTGGCTGCTCTGCTTCGACGGCCTTCTCCGCCTTTGTGCCACGGTGAACGAAGTATGCGCGGACGGCCTTCAGCCGTACACCCCGGTGTCATAGCCACGAGGGCTCGCACTGCGGCACTCGGTGACCTCTGCTCACGGGGCGACAACGTCGACATCCCTGGGCGACTGCTCCGCCGCCGACGCTCGTCCCGCCTCTGCGCTAGGCGCTCTCGTGAAGCGACCATCGACTGCGCTCGTCCGCACGACCAGCCCTATCCGTGCGGCGAGACGGCGGCGCGTGCGACTTCCTTCCCCGAGGCGTCGTAGCCGACGACAAATGCCCCGTCGAGGCGGACGGAGTTGGTCGGGGCGACGTTGTCGAGGAAGTAGCCGTTGGCGAAGTCGAGCGAGCGAGCGGCGCCGTCTGCGGTTTGCAGTTCGACTTTGACGATGCCGCTGGATGGGTCGACGGAGCCCTGGAGGAGGTGTCGGTACATCCCGTGTGCGAGCCCGGAGGAGAAGCTGACGTTGAGCGGATGTCCCGGCGGCGGCGAGCCGGTCGTCGGTCCGCATTGCTCGGCTCCCGCTCCTGCGCCGGAGGCAGGCAGCGGTACTGGCCCGAGGACGAGGCACCAGCCGCCGCCCTGATCGGGTGCCTTCCAGAGCGCGATCGTTGTTCCCGCCTTCCAGATGCTGAAGTCGTAGGCGAGGGTCGTCTCGACCAGCTTCGTTGCCTGAGCGAAGTCCGGCTTCACCGCGATCTGCACCGGCGCCTTGCACGGCGGCTGGCCGAGATCGGAAGGCGTCCTCGTCTCGCCCGCGCCAGGAGAGCCGGGGGACGGCCCCCAGTCCAGACAAACCGTGGCCAGAGTGGCGCCGGAGCTGTCGAGGACGGTCGCGGGGCCTGCACCGTTGGCGAGCGCGTCCCAGCGCGAGCTGGGGACATCGGCGATGAAGAAGCCGCCCGGCTGGAGCTGGACACGCAGCGACGTGCCAACCGCGGCGCTCAGGTCAACGGTTGCCGCGTTCGGGTTGTTGAAGCGGCCGTAGATGATCCAGCGCGGCGTGCCCTGTGAGGCGGGCTGTGCGTAGGTGCGCACCTCGTCGCTTTGCTGGTACTCGCAGGAGAAGCCGAGATCGGCATGGCCCGGGAGTGCGGGGATCAGGCAGTAGCCGGTCTTGCCGACCGGGGCCGCGACGAGTGTCGCGCCGTTGATCTCTGCGACGGTGCGCGCCCGCGAGCGATCCGCCGTCGGCGGGAAATCAGTGCCGATCTGGGGTGCGAGCTGTCGGTCGACCACCTTCGGGTTCACCGGAGGTGCGGCGCTCTCCCACCAGGGGAGACCCGTCGCGGCAGCGACCGTCGCCGCCGTCACCAACACGACGCCGACCGAGGCCAGCGCGACCCGCCTCCGACGGCGGAGCCGACCCTGGTCACGATTCACAGCAGTGCGCAAGTGGGACAGCAGCTCGTCGTGTCCGGAGTAGGTCGTCATCGCTTGCCCCCATTCATGGTCAACCGCAGACTCTTCAAGGCGCGGTGCACGCGCGTTCGCGCTGTCGTCGGAGAAACCGCCAGACGCGTTCCAATCTCCGCGTAATCGAGCTCCTCGATGACACGGAGCTCAAGCGCCGCCCGCTGCTCAGCAGGCAGCCCGTCAAGCTGCACGCCCATCGCCGCGTACTCGGATGCTGCGCTCAGCCGCTCATCCGCATCTGCATACGCGTCCTGCCCCGCGATCGGCGGCAGCCCCAGCTTTCGCCGAGCACGCGACTCGACCGCGCCCCGGCGCCGATAGTCCCGCACGAGATTCGCGGCAATCCCTTGCAACCACGGCCCAGCCGAACCCGTACCCGGATCACGAAACCGCCGCCGCGCATACCAGCCCCGCGCGAACGTCTCCGCCAGCAGATCATCGGCCTCACCGGCGCCGACCTGCCTGCGCAGCCAGCCCGAGACATCCTCCGCGTGCCTCTGGCACACCTCCACATAGGCGTCCGGACGGCGACGAGACTCCCGCAGCAGCTCCGCGTCAGTAGCCATCTACCCCTTCATCGCACTCCACCCACTCCCCGTTCCCGCATGCCGAAGGACAGGGACATGCGGAACTACTAGCACCGGAAGCGGCGATGCCGGTCAGTGGGGATGTTTGAGACGCAACCCACGTTGTGCAAGCTGCTTCCCTGCGGCGTCGTAGGCTCGAAGCGTGACTGCGACGGTACCTTCTGTCAGATTGGCTGGCGGAACCGGGTAGACGACAAAGCCGTCTTTCGCTTGCACGGTCCCCGAGCTCCCGTTCGGGAACGTCACGGTCACGGACGCGACCGTGACGGGCACCTGTCCGCCGAGGAAGACGTCCTCGCCGACCGTGCTGGCGCTAACGAGGAGCAGCGCGTTCCCCTTCGTCATCGCGTCGGTGAGCGGCCACTGCGTGCAGCCTCCCTCCTCCTGGCCTCCGCTGCCGTAGCTGATCGACCAGCAGCGGTAGCCGCCTGCCGGGTCACCGGCACGGACTGTCGCGGTGGTGCCGTCGGCGGCGCTGGCCTGGTAGCGCTCGCGGATGCTAGTGCGTGCCTCCGGTGGTGCCGGGTTGGTCATTCCGTCGCTTTGCAGCGTCTGGATGTCGATCACATTCGCCTTGCTGTCGTAGCCGACGATCCGGATCGGGTAGGCGTCACGGCTGACCCGAGTGACGAAGGCGTTGTCCTTCAGGGGCACGGAGATCGTCACGCCGGAAGCGAGAAAGACCTTGATCTGAGCGACATCGTCGCTCGCAAGACCGCTGAGAAGCGAGAACTGGCTCGACCCGCTACCGCTGATCCCGACGGAAATCGAGCTCCGCTCGAAGAACTGGTGCAGTGGCGAGCAGCCGCCAGAGATCGGGCCTTGATCGACGAGGAACATGCAGAGCGTGCTCCGCGGGCTCGCCAGCGACCCCGTGCCGGAGAAGGCGGCGACGCCGACGCGCAGAAAGTCGTTCGGGTCAGGCTGGATCAGCCGCGCCAGCAGAAGCCGCCCGAACCGGTTGACGACGAGCAGGCGATCAAGAAGCGTCTGCGGGATCGGCTCGCCGCGCGACTCCAGCCGCTCGACCCAGCCGATCGCACCGCCGCTCACCTGCCTGTCCACATGCGACGGTCCCTGCGCGGTGCCCTTCGGCGGTTGCGGCAGATCGACGGTTCCGTAGGGTGCGGACTGGAAGGGCAGCGCAACCCTCGCCCCGTTGCCTGCGATCGCCTCGACGCCGCGGACGCGCACGCCGAGCTTTGGTCGCTCGGCGACATAGAGGAACGCGTTGGAGGCGACGATTGCGTCGTGGCTGCCGTCGTCGGCATGCAAGAGCACCTGCGCGACGCCGTCGGAGACGATCCCGAAGCTCGCGGCAGCCGCCGCGGGCACATACCCCTGATCGTTGGGTGGCGTGTTCGTAGAGCCGACCGGCTCGTCCGCGGCGACAACCAGCGCTGGCTGCCTGGCGGATTGCAGCGCCTGAAGTGGCGCGCAGTGGGTCGAGATCACTGAGACGGCTCCGGTAGCCACCAGGCGCAGACAGAGAGCATCGCCGCTTCGGAAGCCGTAGAGCGTGTAGGTCGTCCCATTCCCGCTCGTCTCGATCAGTCGACGCAACTCCGTCCCAGGAGCAAACGCCGTCCAGGAGCGCGCGTTCGCCTGCTGGAACGCCTGCTGTTCTGCGGGAGATGCGGGCGTGCCGGGCTCGCCGCTCACCCAGGCAGAGAAGCCATCGAGCGTCCGCGCGATCGCCCCACCGATCGGCGTCGTCGCTGCGACGGCCGCCGCCACAACCACAGCCGCCACCACAACGACGGCGATCCGGCGGCTGGGGACGAAACGGCGCCGGTCGAGCCGGGCGCGACGAACGACGTCCTGCCAGTCAGCGCGGCCGCCATCCGGCAGCGGCAGCAACACCTCACGCTCGGAAACGATCAGCGGCTCGACGTCG